>WNFO01001075.1_pt1 | contig 34198 bp, 44 predicted proteins | sample 5400251 | NCBI WGS metagenome assembly WNFO01 (sample SAMN13153354, study PRJNA577476) | soil metagenome | isolation source: 100 cm saprolite under Madrone tree | place: USA:California | collected 2016-06-14
CTACCGAACTTCTGTGCACTCTCGCTCAACCTCCTTTCTGCTCATCTGGTACCTCTCAGGCCTTGTCCCCCTCCACTTCCGTATCTCCCCCTAGCATTTCTGCGAAACTCGCTTTGCAAAAACGAGCGAACCTTCACGCCCGTCGGCAGCAACGCTATACACGTGACGAGTCTGTTTTGGCAGCTGCTTTAAGACGGACGGCCGAGTATGAACGAATTATCCCACCAAGGCCTCCCATTCAATATGCCACAAAGCAGCTGGAGTTACGCGTTCGTGATGCCAAGGCTCGTCTTGCGGAGTTACGCGAGCTTCTCCGGGATGACACAACTGGCCAAGAAACACACCAAACCGCCCTTCGCGCACGGTGGATGCTCGAACGCTGGATTACTTCGGCCGAGATTGAGCTCCCTCGGGTAAATTCTTCCTCGGTTGCGCCAGATGCCGTTGGCCCATCTACACAAAGTCCTCGACGGGATGCAAACTTGGCGTATTTCTTTGCTCATTCCCCCACGCGGACAACAGCGTCGCCAAAAGCAAAACACGGGTATCCGAGTCCTATTGAGCAGCCTCGAAGGATCTTCAAACAGAACGTGGAGCCCCTACAACTACGAACGTGGCCACTGACATCGACACTTCGCGCGCCGATGAAACCAAAAGCATTTCCCTCCACGTCGTTTGTCACAGGCCCCGAGCACTCCGTTTTTCCACTTCCTCCATGTAACCTTTCTTCATCACCGGAACCGCAACACTCCCATGCGTTGGATTTAATACCTCCACTCGCCGAACCACCTCCCCTTAAACGAGACATACCTACGTCCACCTTCCCTGTTCTTCCGGATACTCCTCTAGAAGACTCACGGACCTGTTCATGGCACGGATTTGCGGTCATATACCTACCGTCACAACCGTCTGATGAGGAACTTCTTGCGGTGCTGGGGGATGATATGGAGGCGGAACCCATGCCAGAATATGTTTCATACCTACTGAATCAGCTGGAACCAATCGGCGAAGACGTGGTTTTACCTGGGCTATCACGAAAGGAATCTACGACCTCATCTGGCTTCGAACTTATATCGAGGCCATCCATTGAGGCATATGATTACCCCATTCTACCTCGCTCGCGTTTGCTCGTCCGTAGAAGTATGCGGGCCTCCCCTATCAGTCGTGGCCGGTTGGGAGTTTTGTCTGGGCTGCGTGCTGTTTACGAGTATCACAGTCCCCCGGCATCACCGTCTATACCGGCGGGGCAAGATCCACCGTCCCCTCGAACCGGCGTATTCTCAAAGGTGAGGCGGAGCATGGCGGTGCGCGGGCACCAGTGACTGGCCCTAATAACTACCGCGGGCTGTTAGCACCTACTATTACGATTTCCTACTGTTTTGTTCCTACTCTCTTTCCGTAGATTATTTTATATCCTTTTGCAACCTTGTTATCGTAGGTTTGGGGTTTGCCCATGTCTTCGCCTAGGACACTTATTTTCACACATAATAGTCATCAGAAATCCGGGCCGTCTCCACTGCCTGTTTTCATCATCACCTGAAATACTCCCTGAGCGAACGGTGGTGAAATGTCTATCTCTGTTCATTCTGCGGCGCAGAACAGTAGGACCTTTTGGAGTTCACCTGACTGAACCATCGATTGACGAGGTTCCTACCCTTAGATCAGCTATCTCTATTGCGTTCTCTAATCTCGGAGAATCCGCGTTCTATCAACGCTGTTGATAACGTAGGTGTTTGATTCTAGCGGCTCGATGCCAGTGCATCTCATGGCAATGACGGTACACGCAGGACAGTCGTACACCACTTCACTGGGCTGCGTCAGTCGGCCATCTAGACATCGTTACATACTTGCTGGAGAACGGGGCCGAGGTCGACAAAGCGGATGATGGTGGATGGACCGCACTACACATTGCAGGTGTGCGCGACGGGCCTTGCTTTGTATGTCTCTGATCAATATTCTAATTTTAGTCAGCGCCGGCCAGGAGGAGGTTGTGAGCGAGCTGATTGGTGCAGGAGCTGACGTGAATAGGAAGAATGACAAGGGAACCACTCCGCTGTTCGTGTCTCGAGCTCTTGCTGTCTCAGTCTTTTCACTTGTTGCATGACCCCGCAGACACTATGCAGCCTCAAAGTCACGGATTGAAGTCTGGACCTTTTTAGCAGGCCTTTTTCGGACAACCCGTACTCACTTTTCTATAGATTGGTCGTTTTTTAATCTCGCGCGGAGCCGACGTACGTTCTGCTTATTGTATAGAAATATGTTTTTGTCTCTCTCTCATGCTCCCACGAATAGATCAATGCTCGCGACAAAGCAAATCAGCACCCTCTGTCTGGTGACCCTTACTATCTGGAAGAGAGCTGACAATTGACTCTCGCAACAGCCATCGTGCTGCCACGACCGGATCGATCGGATTTGTAACCCTGCTCCTTCACCCACCTGAGGACAGTCCCAAGACGCGTCTAAATACCGGTGACCGCATGGGTATGTTGACCTTCTCGCAGTTAACAGTAAGAGCTGAAGGTGGGATGGGAAGGCAACACGCCCTTGCACCTCGCTATGGAGTCTGCACATGGCGAGACGGCCGCTCTGCTTATCGAAGCTGGTGCGGACAGGTCACGCGTAAGTCACTGTATCAAGTCAAACCTATTCTGTTACAGCTGACGTGTCATGCTTAGTTGAATCTGGAAGAGCAGACGGCAGAGCAGCTCGAGGGCGTTGGTGGGACGGAGCAACGACGAGCACGTGCCTACGTCATCGATCGTTGTGGGCCGCCGACGTGAAATATTCCGTTGGGGTTGGTAAAGTGCATGTACGGCCGCGAGTGTATAATGATGCCTACTTCCATGTATGAATGCGTTACGTAACCCATGTTTGTTTCTCTCATGCTCATGGGCCATGACCATCTTTCTTACTACCAACATCCTTGCTCACGACTCTGTAATCTCCGACAACTAGAAGCACCATACTGTATCTAAATTTCTATTGTAAGCACACTCCCTCCTTTTGACGTGCTAACGTCGTAGGGCGGATGCTCGCGTCGGGGACATACGTCTGACTTGTCATTATTTTTGCTGCTTGTGTACGTGGTGGATAGAACCTGTCTTTCCAAAACCACACCTCCTGTCATCTCGATCGAATCCAAAAAAATATTCATTCACGCTGTTTGAGATCCTGAGCTCCTACCATGGCTGATGACGATTTTGACCTCTATGGCGAAGAGGATGGATTCGGAAACCCACCCCCCCAAGTTCAGGTGGGCTACTGCTTTTCGTGCTCTCAGTCTCGAATTGATCAATCGAGAAGGAGGGAGAGGTAGAGGTAGAAGGGATGCAGATAGCGCAAGATTCTTTCGACCCAAGAGTAGGTGACAAACGGCCGCGCGAAGAGGACGACTCGGAAGCCCAGACACCTGTCGCTGTGCAGAGCTACCAGGTCAAACAAGAGATTCCCACAGGCCCACGGATTCCTTCTGGCCCGACGGCTGGTGGCGGCATACCGAATGAGGCTATGCAATCCAACAGTGCAATGAGCCAGGGTCAAGTGATTGAGGAGGGGTTCGACTCGCTGTATATTGGGGATTTGCAATGGGTATGGCGCCCCCCTTCTTCCCGAGTAGTAGAATGCTGACGGTCTCCTTACGTGCGTCCTAGTGGACGACGGACGAGGATTTGCGCAAGATTGCATTTGGGGTCGGCGTGTCCATTGACCATAAGGATATCACATTTTCGGAGCATAAAGTCAACGGCAAAAGTAAAGGGTACGTTTTACAACACTATCCATTCCTTAGGATGACATTGTATGCGCGTAGTATCGCATATATTGAGTGTGGAACCACTGCCAATGCCTCTGCCATGAAGATATGGTTTGACAACAAGTGAATTATGTTTCTTTTTCACGTCCTTACAATGCTCTAACATATCACAGTGACTTCCAAAACCGACGAGCAACTGCAAATCTGACTAGCTCTGCTCAAGGGAACCCGTTCCGAACGCTACCAAAAGGCATGTCCATCTACGTCACAGGCCACGTCACTGATCCCGATTGACGTTTCACAGAGCCCCCTCCACGTCAGCAGCAAGGTCCAGCACAGGGGCAGCAGCAGAGTGGCGTCGCTCGCGGAGGTGCAATGCCGTTCCGTGGTGGCCGCGTCGCACCCGTTAACAATATGGTTGGCCGCGGAGGCATGGTCGGCGGAGGCATGGGCGCCTTACAAAACAATATGATGGCCGGCAGTGGTGGCGGTGGGTACCACAACGGATACTCGGGGCGTGGGGGCATGGTTCCACAGGGTCCTCGTGGGTTCATGCGCGGAGGGATGATGGGGGGTGGCATGGGTACGGGGTTCTAGCTTCTTTGTCCTCATTCTGTTCCTTCCCCGGTTTTGTGTTCCTTTATTCTGTGTTCTAGATGGGGCGTGTATGCTTACGTATAAGTTGTTTTTCCTACGCAGGGATGGGCATGATGCCAGGTATGGGACGTGGTGCATTCAACGACATGACCGGAATGGGCAGTGGATTTGGTATGCAGGGTCATTTCAACCCTGCGTTCATGCAAGGCGGCGGTGTTCCTGCAACTGTAGGTGGTCAGGGAGGGTCATTCCCACCAGATGGTCCCCGTAAGCGTTTCCGCGTTGACGAAAGTAGATAGCAACAGTAGATCAAGGAATATGTAGTTCGCGTCATACGCTCCTCTTATATTAGCTTTCATTGCCTTTCGGTGTTTTAAGATAATCAGCAGAATTGTCAACTGGTATTCGATGCAAGTCTATCCGGGGTACAGTACAAATGAGGGGTTGCAGAACGTTGTCAAATAAGACGAACACGTGAGTGAAAGAACATAAGAAATACAGAAAGGACGGGTAAACATAGGCCCAACATCGGACAGGGTCCAAGCAACAGGACAGGTGCGTGAAATGAAAGTGTTATGTCGCAGAACAAAGTCAATCACTGCGCTCTCGTTCCTTACGACGGCGGCGTTTCTCTTCTTCGTGACGACGCTCTTCCTCTTCTTCCTCGAGATCCTCCTTCCGGGCAATCCGGGAGCTAAGTGCCACATCAGATGATGACAACAGTCCTTAAAATAGATTGGACGAACCTGGTGAATTCTTCCCGCTCTAGAGCCGTCATGTCCGCCTCCATGTCTTCATCATCGCTCATTACGTTTCGTGACATGTATTTAGAACGATCACGTCCAAAGATCTTCCAGATTTCATCCTGGATGCCGCCGGAAGCACCAGCCGCCCGTTTGGGGGGACGTCTGTCGTACTCGGAGTCCGATCCTGACCCATCGTATCTCGACGGAGATGAGTGCGCACGTTTGGTTGGCGCATGCGTGCTCGAGCCGGTCGTGATCTTGTTATTCAGTGGTGCAGGGCGGGGGAACTTGGTCCCGTGGGAGGAAACTTTCGAAGCGGTCTTGGGAGTGGATAGCGAAGAGGAAAATGAGGGTGTCCTAGAGACAGTAGGGCGAGGGGACGATGACTTGGTTGTGCCTTGTATAATGTCCGGTCGCTGAGGGAGTAGAGAAGGCGTACTGGTGCCCGAGGCAGCCGGAGATGGGGGAGAGCTGGTCTTCGTCGTAGTGGCAGCTTTAGGTTTCGTCCCGAACCAATCGTGAAATTCGCGAGCGTCTTCTCCCTCGAGAGTCTTGATTTCGCGGGCTTTGGCTCGATCGCGCAAGATTTCGTCTATGGTTCGTGTGTCTCGTTTGACCGTATTGAGTTTCGTCAGGGTATTGGGCATCGCTGACAGGCGCTCCCGAACCGAGCGCCCATCATTCGCAGAGCCGCCTCCTGTTTGCAAATTCCGAGCAGTTGCATTAATAGCGCCACCAGGTAAACGCCTTCTGGTTCTAGAGGTTCCAGCAGAGGGTCCGTAGCGACGAGTAGCGTTCTGCGAAAATTGTAGTTGTAGACGCCGTTCACGTTTCTCTTTGCGGGTCAGGGCAAGGCCAGCATCACCGTCACCGTCACCGTCAGATGCCCGTCTGCTGGCAACGGAGGACGTTGGATAGCGAGAAGTTCGCTCTCGGCCCCTTTTTGAACCATAGAGCATAGTCTGGCGCTGCTCTTCTTCTCGCCTCTCCATCTCCTTCAGTTTTGCCTCTCGTTCCTGTTCTCGTTTCAACTGCCTCTCCTTTTCACGTTTCTGTTCTTCTAGTTGATGTAGTAACATCTTGGCTTGCTGCTCACGCTCCTTACGATCCTCTTCTTCTTGTTGGCGTCGACGGGCTTCCTCTTTCCGTCGTCGTTCTGCCTGAATAGAATCAGCTGCTCGTGTGGACTCTTGCGTCCGCGCTTGGCTGAGTGCCATGAGCGCAGCGAAACCGCTACTTGTCATGGTTGAGGAATCGGGGACTAAAGAAGGTGAAGTAATAACGAGGAGGAAAGAGGGCAGAGCTAAGGAGCTCGTCGGTCGAAAGTGTCTTTGGGTCACGTGTTAGAGGCACTACTTTTACTGTACCGTCACCGGTGTGAAAACTCATTCATCGATAACCATCATGTCTGCGACTGCGCCAAATCTGCTCCAAAAATCGTCCACTTCCTCCAACACGTACAGCAAAGCACATCCCCCAAAACAATCCCACCTTGAGTTGCACATTCTCACCGGCCGTGTCGGTTTAAATCTCCAACCACCCAGAAATATTATGAGCGACGAATCTGCGATGTCAGCAATGACGACGAGCCCTCCCAACTCTAGCTCCTTATTCACCTGCCTCCTTAGCGGCCCTCTCAATGAATTCCTCCTTTATAGTCGTCAAGAGCAGTCGAAATGGTTAATTGATATAGCCCACGACATTTGTGATCCCGCTCTGGTGCGTGGCTCGCTCCAAACGTGGGATGCGGAAGGAGAGACATGGAGGAACGTCAATCCCACTGACCCTCTTACCGCATCAAACTATTACTATGAGGTCGAGGCCGTGATTTCCCTGTCGAAAATTAGCGATCGCGTAGGCAAATCCAAAACCGATGCCAGCGGCAATGCTTCCACAATGGTGGACCGTGTCAAGCACCGAGATGGAGGATGCTGGGTGACAAGGAATCCCTTCCACATTAAGAACAGTCACATATGCCCCAAGCGAATGGGAGATCACGTTTTGCGCCTTATTTACAGCGCCTTTGTAACCACCCCTCCTCCTCCCGCTCTATCTATTTATGACGAAATATGTGGCATCACCCTCATTGGGAACCTTGATTCTTCGTTTGACCTCTATGAACTTGGTCTGCGGTTTGTGGCTCCGGTGCGGAGTTCGTCTTATCTCATCTTCTACAGTTAATCATTGATTCATGAACTTAGGGCGAATATGAATGCCATTCATTTCCTCCCCGTAACTGGCCACAAGACTGGCAACTCACAATACTTGGATTTGGGCCATCCATCCCGGCATCCGTGCCCCCTCTACATGGGTCCAGGGCTAGTCCCCCTCAGCCTGAACACGCCCGTAACCCCCCACCTGGCCTAATTCGATGGCACTACTTACAGTGCGTTATTCGAAAATTCGCCCATTCTGACTACAGAAGTTTGCAAAACATTCATTATTGCGAGTTACCCCTTCGAATGGAAGGGGACTCTGATGACGAAGGCACCGACAGCGAATATGAGTGGCCATCTGCTGCTTTGGACCGCAGGCGAGCCATGCAGGTGGCAATCAAGCACCATGAAGAGCACCAGAGATCCATTGTAGAGTGGATCAGTGCAGTGTAGTTGTCATGACCCCATGCCCTACATGAGGTGACCCTCTTCTTTGATGTACAAATACAGTGTAATACACATCAATGGCAACAAACTTTTTTGTGACCAAATATCTTTCCTCACAGGGCAGATATACTCAAAATAAGTATCAAACATTTTAGTGCATGTATTAAGGAGCATATATATGTAGTATCTAGTGATTCTATGAAATATTATGGGTTGTGAAGTGAAAACACCAGAATGCCTATGAAACCAGCAAAATACATGTCAATGGCAACTGTGATGATATTATAGAAATCTAACCAATGTGGGATGTGTGAAGCATGAAGGCATGACAACTCCTCCTCATGTAGCACATGGGGATTGTACACTGAGGTACTCGTGAAGGCGTTGAAAGTCCATCTGATTGAGAGACTTTGTGAGGATGTTGGCTGTCACTGCTGTGACTTTAGACTAGGATGAAGTCATTTGTAATGCTGGCCCTAAGGCTGTCACGTGACTTTGTGAGAGAAATGCGAAGTTGAGGCAATGCCAGCCCTAAAGAGATCACATGATATGGGAGCAAGGCTCGACCAAATGCAGCTTATACTGGGCATCTGACTGTGAGGGTACACATATGAGATATAGATGAGCTAAGAGAGCGCCTCTCCTAGGGTGCTTAATAAGAGTTGGTTCCTGTCTTGCAGTGCATCACAAGACCCAACTTTAGATGGAAAGGCAAACATGAGAGAGAGAAGACAAGACAATGGTAATTGGGTTTTCTGCTAGTAAGACAGGAAACTCAACTTGCTGTCCTAGAGACAGCAAGGAAGGCTATTTATATCATACAATACTGGGGGTTTTCATAAGTGTATTTGTAAGTATCAGTCAGCCTACTCTAAGAGATGAGTAAGCAACAAGTAAGCTGTCACTGCCATGACTTTAGACTTGAAAAGCTAAGTTGAAGTTGCACCGGCCCTAATGTAGTCATGTGATTCAATGAGTGAGACTTGAAGTCGAGTTGGCGCCAGCCCTAAAGTGGTCACATGGTCATGTGATTCAGTACGCCTAAAGTGGAATATATGGGTGTCTGACTAAGAAGATACACATCTGAGTGTTTAGAGATGAGCTAAGAGAGCACCTCTCCTAGTGTGCTTATAGAGCAGTGGTTACCACCTTGCAATATGTCACAAGACCCACTATGAAGGGGAGGGAAGTGAATGGAAAGAGAGAAGTTGAGAGACAAGTAGATTGTGGGTTTTCTGGGTGTATAGACAGGAGACTCAACTTGCCGTCCTAAAGACAGCAAGGAGGGCTATTTGTATCATACAAAACTAAGGTTTACTAAGCTATTTTCTGGATCAGTAAGCAATTAGAAACACACTTTGTAAAAGAGATAACTGATGAGTAAGCAGAAGGGGAGACAATCAATAAGCAGCCCAAGAATGCATTACTAAGGCCCTACTAAAGCTCTTCATCATCGCTTGAGCTATCCTCATTAGTAAGGTCTATGACATCACACTCCCCCTTAGAAGTGACATCCATGTCCTTCCTTCCATCCTCCCCAAGCACGCTTATTGGTGGGCATGCACATGGGTTCTCCCACCAGATGTGAAACCCATTTGGAAAGTTGTGCACACTCCAACCTGCCTTTACATTGATCATAAGCAATGATGGCACTCTTGAGTTTGCTGTGGGTGTGGTCAAGCTGGGCTTTGTAGTGGATGATGCATTCATTGAGATCTCTGTACCACATAACATTGGCTTTGAGGCCCCAATTGTCTGTGCTCTTGACTGCATCAAGGAAGACAGGATAGCCAGGGGCTGGCCCTTGAAGGGTTTCGTGGACCCAATGGGGTAGAGGCTCTGTAGGGTCAGCTGTGTGTTTGGGCATTGCATAAATCTTGCAGACATGGGGAAGGTTGTGAGGACCATTTTCCTTTGAATAGCCAGCGACACAGCCATCATTGAGCTGCTTGATCCACTTGGCTGGGTTGGAGAGTCCATTGCTGCAGGGAATGGTGAAATGAGGGAGTTGGCTGTTCTCAGTATACCTGTTGGGTGGTTGGCTGAAGGTGTCAATGTATCCAACAAGGCGGGCCTCAAGGAACTCAATGGTTTCACCAAGGTCATCCAGCTTCTTCTTATGGGTCTCTTCCTGGGCAGCAAGGGTTTGGTTGTATTGGTGTGAGTGTGCTTCCAAGGTGATGACCAGTCCATTGATGATGGCATGGTAGGCGGTGGAGTCCAGGTTGTGCAAGGCAATAGTGCTCTGGACAGATCGTGGGGAGAGTCATCCAAGGAGAAGGAGTTAATTGAGGGGGGTGGTGTCTTCTCTGACAGGTACTGAAGGGCTGAGAGCAGGAGTGAGGAGCCTAGGTATTCTGGGAGTTGGGGCATGGAAGGTTGGCTGAGCAGGTGGGAACTCCTCAAGAGGCATATTGACGAGAGTGGGGGAAGGGGATCCCCTGTCTGAGGTTGCAGGAGATTTGGCAGAGTCATTGTGGGAGTAATCTGACATGTTCTATTGGTGGTAGGGGCAATTGTTGATGTGGCAAAAGCACCAGTGGTCAAGGGTGTGTGAGGAGCTAACCTTATAATGGAAGCGGAAGATGCTAAGGGGTCATGGTTTGGAGGGGTCGAAGTCGAACTTAGATTGTTTGAGTGGGGTAGGCTTTTCGATGGGAAAGTCTTTTGGGAGGCATTTGATAGGGAAGCGGGGGAGATCATTGGGCATTTGATAGGGCTCTTGGGATTCTTCTGGAGGGTTTTTATACATGCGAGGAGGGTTGCTGACTGTGTCACCAGACAGGTAGCAGTGTATCGTGTTTCAGTGACAAGACAATTCGTTTGGATTTCGGGGATCTTGGAGATGGGATATCTCCAAGGATTTGTGTTGAGTTTTTGGGGATCTTGGAGATGGGATATCTCAAGAGATTCAACTAAGACTTGCATGCATCTTAGATCAGCGATAAGAGGACAAGGGCCAATGACACCAACAGTGACATTGTGGGTCTGGCAAGTGGATTACAGGGGATCTGAGGCAAGATACTAGAGACAACCTGTGTCTACAGGAGATCAAGCTTAGGGCTGACCTCTACTGGTACGAACATCTTATATACATGGTTGGTGGAAGCTACTAGAATGTTCAGGCTAGCTGTAGATACTTGTGATGTCAGATGGAATGGAGTGGAACCTGACAGAAGCTTGTAGAAGCTTCTACCTATGTATAGAATGGGATGGAATGTGATAGAAGGAACTGGAAAGAAAGGGAATTGGTGACATGTTATGGTCATGTTGGGTCACTGTTGTGACAGACTGATGAGTTGACTTGATTGCTGACTGATGCTTAGCTGCAGATTGATAGTGCTTTACAATCAGGGGGGCGTGAACTTGATCAGCAGGTTCCCATGTGTTGTTGCTTTCAGGGTATCCCTTCCATTTGATGAGATATTGGAGTTTCTTTAATCGTCTAAATTGCTGGTGGGTGACTATTCATTCAACCTTGTATTTGTCCTCTTTATCGATAAGGTCAGGTGGGGGATGGGTGAAGTTGAGGCTGTGAGCATGCATTTTGTGATAGGGTGTCAGCAACAAGGCATGAAATACATTGTGAATTCTCCAGTTAGGGGGTAAGGTAGAAGTCATCCAGTTCCCGCATGGGTTATGTAAGCAAATGCGACATTTGCTCCTGTTTCACACTCCTCTGTAACACCTCAATTAAGACTAAATCTAGTTTATACAAATCATAGATATGATCCATAGCTTCAATTTGTATAATTTTTTTTTCAAAAATATCAAGCAGTTTTTTAGTGGAGTCAAAAATACTTAATTTTACATGAGAAACCATTTTTAGACATTTAGGCACAAAATGGTGCAGTTTTGTGTTTTTATGTCCTGGACATTTGTCAAGGTCATGTGACTGTGCCTGGCTATGGAGTTGTCAACTTAAACACCGTCTACAGACTCAAATCATCCTATTATCCCTTAGAAATTCACTAGGATGCCTTTCAAGAAGCACACTGTGAAAGCCAGAAACAAAAATATAGAAAAAGCAAGGAATGTGAGGATGCAGAGGTCTAAAGGTGAGTTCTGCCAACCACTCTGACTCTGATTCCCGCTGACAGCCACCTATGTCAAAAATAAAGACAAAATAGTCCCTACTGACAGAACCCTTCAGCCTGCTGTTGAGGAATGTGAAGGTGGTCAGGAGGAAGGGGAAATAGAAACTGAGGAACCATGTGATTGTCCTGAGATTGTTGAGCAATCTGCACTTGATCATTTCAGTTCCATCTTGCAGAAAGCCCAGAAACTTGCAGCAGAAGCAGAAAGGAAGAAGCACCCAAAACACCCCAAACAGTATGATGGCAAATCCACAAGAACCTTGAAGCGACAGAAGAAGTGCTGAGAGGACCTTGCAAAGCAGGGCTACCTCCTGGTGTTTGAGTTTATGGCACATGTGGAAGAGAAAGTCAAGAAAAGTGCCCATATGAAGCAGCTTGTGACGAGGGCAGTGGAAAGCGAGCAAGTTTTGGACAAAAGTGCATCAGAAGAGTTGGACACCAAGGATTTGGTGTCCAAACATGTGGGACAGGTGTGTTGCCAGGAGTTGTTGATACACTGGTATTGACGGACGAGACCAGCCTGCAGCCACAGAAGAGGAGGAGGAGGATTCTGACAAGATCCAAGACATGACAAGCAATTTGAATGAGGAAGATGGTGGGCACCCCAAAGTGGTGGTCGAAGCAGCACCGGATGCCAATGGAACTCAAAGAGCAATCCAGGTGCTCCTTGAGAGCCTCTGCCATGGACATGTCCCAGTGGACGAAGCCCCACCAGCCCCAGTTGACAAAGCATTGGATTTGCTGCATGATCGTGCAGCATTGTCGAGGACCTGAGAGAAATTGTTGCTGCAGAGCCAAGACAAAAAACTTGATGTTGCTTTCCAGGCTTGCATCACTGCCATGATTGGGGTCTTGAACCTCTTTCTGGACCCAGGGCTTTCATACACCTGGAGGGAAGCATCAATTGTTGTCACAAAAGCACAGGGGCATGGATCAACTTGTGCATGCAGCATCTGAACATGGGTCCTAGACTTTGTTCAAGAAGGGAAGCTTCCCCTTCACTCCTATGGCTATACCTGGCAGACTGTTCTTGAGGATGAAGAGATCTTGAAGGAAATACAGGAAGAGTTGTCAAAGAAATCGAAGGCTGGCTTTATCAAGGCCCAGGATGTTTGTGACATTGTTGTGAGCGAGAAACTTCAGGACTTGTTCTTGTGGCTGGGAATTCACAAGCCCAGCATTTCATTGACAATGGTGCAGCGGTGGCTCATGAAACTGAAATGGCAATACACCAAAGCAAAAAACAGGATGTCACCGCCGTGACTTTAGACTTGAAAAGCTAAGTCAAGAGTATTGCCGGCCCTAAAGAGGTCATGTGATCCCTCTGTATGTTGTGAAGTCGAGATGAAGCCGGCCCTAAGGTGGTCACATGGTCACGTGATTTGGTACGTCCTAATTGGGATAGATGGGCGTCTGTGACGTTCGGTATGCCTATTCGGGATATATGGGCATTTATTTGGATGTGAAGTGTTTCAGAGCTGAGCTAAGAGAGCGCCTCTCCTAGGGTGCTTTATAGAGCAACGGTTACCACCTTGCAGTACATTGCAAGACCCGTTATGAAGAGAAGAGAAGCAGACGGAGAGGGAGAAGTTGAGAAGACAGTAGATTGTGGGTTTTCTGGTAGTTAAGACAGGAGACTCAACTTGCCGTCCTAGAGACAGCAAGGAGGGCTATATATATCGTACAGTACTAGTGTTTTACTAAGCCGTTTTCTGATAGGTAAGCGATTTGAAACACGCTTGGTAAGGAAGACAAGATGGTGAGCAATCAAGACAGTTCGATTCGTAATCCCCTTTGTAAGACCCTTACTAAAGCTCTTCGTCATCGCTTGAGCTATCCTCGTTAGTAAGGTCTATGACACAGGATGTATATTGATGGCCATGAAAGAGACGATGTTGTGGCCTATTGAAACATGTTCGTGCATCAATGGGTGGAATACGAAACACGATTCCAAATTTGGGATGACAATGGCAATCCCCTTCCTTGTCCATTCAACTCATGTCACCTTATCCTTGTCACTCATGATGAATCCACATTCTTCCAAAATGATGAAAGGAAAACCTGTTGGAACCATCAAGACAGCCGACCAGCCCCCAAACCAAAAAGTGAGGGGCAATTGCTCATGGTCTTGGATTTCTTGATGGCCAAGTGGGGATGCCTGTGTGACGACAACAGGTTTTTTTTTCTTTTTTTTCTCATTGCACTCTCTATTGATCACCCTGCAGAGAGGCCCACATTGTGTTCAGACCAGGGAAGAATCATGATGGATACTTCAATGTGAAGGCACTCATCGCCCAGGTCAATTGTGTGATTGACATCTTTGAGGGCAAGACAAATGGCCTTGCCCAGGGCCTCTTCTTGTTCGACAACGCACCCAGTCACCTGAAGCGTGCTGATGATGCCATCTCTGCCACCAAGATGGTCAAAAGTGCATCTGTTGTTTTTTTTTTTCAATATTTTTTGTCTTATTGACATCTCTTGAGATCTCAAGCATCTCTGGACACACCACCCAAAGGGGCCATGCATGCGCAATGGTGTCAATCCCCTGACAGGCAAATGACAATCTTTCTACTTCCCAGAAAACCACCCCTCTCATCTGGGGTGGTTCAAGGGTATGGAACAAATTATCCACAAGTGTGGCCTTTGGCCTGAGGCTGGCCTCCCTGTCGAGTGCGCTGGCCCCAAGCATCCTGAGGGACAGGCCAGTTGTTGCTGTCGGCATCTCCTTTACTCTCAGCCTGATTTCACATCACAGAAGCTGATGCTTCAGGAGCATATTGAATCGCACAGCCATTTGTGCAACTATTATCCTAAGTACTACTGTGAACTAAACTTCATCAAGCAGTACTGGGGCACAGCAAAACTTCAGTTTTGCATTGCTGGCCATGCAAGGACCCTTGAGAAGATGAAGAGGAAAATGCTGGGGTGTCTTGATGACATCCCCCTTGAACAAATTCAAAGGTGCATCGCCTTTCCTTTTTTTTATTCCAGCACTGAAACCCTTTGCAGATTTGCTAACAGGTCTGTGCATTTTATTTTCGCCTATCATCAAGGCTTGTCTGGTGCCCAAGCAGTGTGGGCCAACAAGAAGTACCATGGCCATTGCATTCTCCCCCCTGATATGATCGCACTCATGAAGGAAATGGTCCCAAAGTAATATTAATTAGTTCATGCACTGTACATACATGCTGGGCTGTGGCTTAGTCCTCTACTTTTTGAATGGTAACACCCACAAAACATGCTCCTGAATGTGTGATGAGATACCCCTGAGCTTGTGATCAAGTCTCCTCCAACGAGGCTAGCATGCAAGGGCTCAGTGGGGTGTTACAATTTCATCCAGACCAATTTTTTTTTTCTTTTTTTTTTTGACTCACAAAGATTTGTCCATTTCATGTGACCTAACCCTAGGGTTACATGCTTACATAACCTGTGCGGGAACTGGACGACTTCTACCTTAGTTCTAGGTGGTAGGCTACTGAAGATATCTCTTATGTGATTTTAAATGGTCTGAGGTGTTTCAGGGTGAGTTTTGCCTTTTGATGGGGGAGTTTCAGGTGGGAGGCGTCTAGCCAGACTTGTTCTCCAGTTCCAAATTGTGATGGTGGGGGTCCTTTCTGATTGGTGACTTTGTTGAGCACCCTAATGGCATTTGTGTGGTTTTCTGTCATCGCTTTCACCTGTGACTCTACTAGGGCATTGTGAGTCTGTAGTATTTTATTGGAATTGAGTGTGGGGTTGTATCCGAAGAGGATTTGGTTGGGTGATAGTCTGGTGGTAGTGTTGATGCGATTATTGTGTACTACTGTGGCTAGTGCTAGCCAGTGGGTCCATCCTCTGGGATCATTTGAGGTTACTAGTCATAAATATTGTTCTACCCATTGGTTCTTTTGTTCAGAGAGTCCATTGGTTTGAGGGTGGAAGGCTGTGGACAGGTTTTGTTGAATGCCCAGTTTTTTGGTGAGTGCTCTTCTGAACTGTGAGGTGAATCTAGGATCTCAATCGCTTATCATTCATGTAGGTAGGCTAAACCATTGGTAAACATGGTCTAGGTATAGCTGGGCAATTCCAGGTCCAGTGATGGTGTCCGAGCATGGTAGGAAGATGGCTGTGTGAGAGCATCCATGATCTACTATGGTTAGGATAGCATTGTATCTGTGGTGCTGTGGAAGTCCTGTAATGAGATCCATCGTGATCTGTTGAAAGGGGAGAGTGCCCTTGTCATGACTGTGACTCAACATGACAGTAACACATCACCAATTCCCTCTCTCTTCCACTTCCTTCCATTGTGTTCCAGCTGATTCTATACAATGGGTAGAAGCTTCTACAAGCTTCTGTTGGGTTCTATATCATTCCATCTGACATCACTATCATCTACAGTTGACCTGAACATTCCAGTAGCTTCTGTTGACTATGTATATAAAATGTTCATATCAGTAGAGGTCAGCCCTAAGCTTGATCTCCTGTAGACACGGGTTGTCCCTTGTATCTAGCTCAGATCCTTTGAATCTACTTGCCAGACCCACAACGTTACTGTTGGTGTCATTGGCCCTTGTCCTCTTATCGCTGATCTAAGATGTGTGCAAGTCTTAGCTGAATCTCTTGAGATATCCCATCTCCGAGATCCCCGGAACTCAAACAAATTGCCTTGTCACTGAAACACGATACACTGCTACCTGTCCAGTGACAGCCCTCTTTTGTTGTAATCCAATAGAGTGGTATTTTTGGCCGATGAGTAAGGATTTTGTTTTGCTGACAGATCGTGCATCCTTTAATGTAATCTGATATCCATTGGCACATTCTGGTCCATGGTAGTATTTCCATGGCTTTTCTGATTGTTTCATCCTGTCCTGGGTGTCTGGCTGTGGGGTGATCATGGATGAGGGTCATAAGGTTTCTTTTTGATGATTCAGGGAGTGTCAATAGGTGGGTGGTGTTGACAAAGATCTTTGGTTCAAGGAGAGTTTGATCTTGGTTGTTGTTTTTGCCTTGGTCGGAGTTGGGTGGGCATGATAGTTTGTCTGCTGGGGTGTTGATCTTTCCAGGGATGTGTTTGATAATGAAATCATACTCTTGGAGGTTGGCATGCCATCATGCCATGTGATGGTTTAGTTTCTGAGGGGCCTTCCAGTATTGGAGGTTGGCATGGTCAGTGAGGATAGTGAATGGGGTTTTTGTCCATCCCAAGTAGTGCCACCAGTGAGTAAGTGCTTTCATTATTGCTAGGAGTTCTTGTTCATAGATATCATAGTTCCATTTGGTGGGTGTAAAGGTAGTGGAGTAGTATGTGATTGGGTGTAGTTTGGGTTTTTAGGAGGTGACTGCATGGTGTTCACCCTCTTGTGAGAGTATGGTGCCCATGCCATATGCCGATGCATCTGTTTGGAGGAAGAATGGTTTGTCAAAGTTGGGTTGGGTGAGGACAGGTCATGAGCACATGTGTGTTTTTAGTTCCTCAAAGGCTTTATGTTGTTGTTCACCCCATTCCCATATAACAGCCTTTTTTGTGAGGTCTAGTAGTGGTTGTGCTATTTTTGAGTATCCTTGGATGAAGTAGTGGTAGTAACCTGTAAAGCCAAGGAATTTGTGTATATCCATTGGTGTTTTGGGTATTAGCCAATCCACAACACCTCTGAGCTTTTTAGGGTCCATCTGTCATAGACCTTACTAACGAGGATAGCTCAAGCGATGACAAAGAGCTTTAGTTAGGTCTTACAAAGGGGATTACAGATCAAACTGTCTGCTTACTCACCCATTTTGCCTTCTTTACCAAGCATGTTTCTAATCGCTTACCCACCAGAAAAACCACTTAGTAAATCACAGTATTGTACGATATAAATAGCCCTCCTTGCTGTCCCTAAGACAGCAAGTTGAGTCTCCTGTCTTAACTACTCAGAAAACCCACAATCCAATCATCTCTCAACTTCTCTTTCTCCACGTGCCTCCCTTCTCTTCATAGCAGGTCTTGCGACATACTGCAAGGCAGTAACTGTTGCTCTATAAGCACTCTAGGAGAGGTGCTCTCTTAGCTCATCTATAAATGCTCGCACTCGTACCCTCACAGTCTAGTGCCCAGCTTATCCACTTTGGGCATACCAAATCACGTGACCACATGACCACTTTAGGGCCGGCGTCAACTCGACTTCGTATCTCAGTAGGAATCACGTGACTACTATAGGGCTGGCAACAATCTCAACTTAGCTTTTCAAGTCTAAAGTCGCGGTGGTGACACCATCTGTATTTTACCATTGCCAACGATAACACCAAGATAGTTGATTTCTTTCTTTTCAAATTTGCATTTCTCAGGTCTTAAGTAAAGGTCATTTTGTTCCAATTTGTGTAGCATGTGGTGAGTGTATAGGCGGTGTCGTTCGAGGTGTTGTTGTTCTGTTTTGTGGGCTTCACATTTAGTGTGAATTGCAATATCATCCAAATAGACTGAGAGCCATCCTTGGGCTACTTTGGTACAGAAGATGGTGTTCATCATCATCTGGAAGGTGGCCAGGGAGTTTGTGAGTCCAAAGAACATTACTGTTGGTTTGAACAGGCCCTTGGGTGTTAGGAAGGTGGCTTTCCATTTGTTGCCTTCTTTAATCCTGATGTTGTTGTAGCCCCAATGAACGTCAACTTTAGTAAACAGTGTGCAACCCCTGAGTCTATCGATTACTTGTGGGATGAGTGGGGAGATGTTTTGATTTCATTTGGTCCATTTATTAATTAGTTGATAATCTTGTACTGGCTGAAGTTTTCCATCCTTCTTTTTAACAAAGAAGAAGTTGGCTGCATAGGGGCTCCAGGATTCACATATGGTCCCCCTTTTTAGGTGTTCCTGGATGAAGTTGTGTACTTCTTGGATTTCTTTTTGGTTTAGGGGTAGGAGGTGTCCTGGCATTGTGGAGGGGGCTCCTGGGAGTAGCTCAATAGCATGATCCCATATGGTGTGTTTAGGGAGTCTCTGTGATTGTTCTTTGCTGAAGACCTTGTTGTGTTTTGTGTACTCTGGTGGGATTTTTGTTGATTCCATTTCTTGAGTGGTTCCTATGGTGGCTTTGCAGAGTAGGAGTCATTCTATTCCTGTCATTCATGGTTTGTTGATGGTACAGGGTATGAACCACACTTTAGCTGCATTGGAAGCTTTAAACATGATAGGCAGTTGTGTGGTCAATCCATCCCCTTTTCCAATCTATTTTTGGTTGTACAGTGGCAAACCAGGGGTATCCCAGGATTGCTTTATGTTCTCCTAGTTGGGTGAGGAAGAATCTCATATTGGTGGTGGTTGGTCCTGTTCATATAGCCAGGTCTGTGTAGAACTGAAGTTTGCCTGCTTTGTTCTCCATGCCATCTACATTGAACAATTTTCTTGTGTAGGGTAATCTTTTGATTGGGAGTTTTAGCCATTTTGTGTAATCAATGTTAAGGAAGTTTTCCATAGCTCCTGAATTGAGGAGTGATATGGTTTTGGCTCTTTTGGCATTCAAATGGATAAAGACACGAACTGTCATTGACTTTCAAGCAGATATGTATATGTCAATGGACAGGTAGTGGTGTATCATGTTTCAGTGACAAGACAATTCATTTGAGTTTCGGGGATCTCGGAGATGGAATATCTCAAGAGACTCAGCTAAGACCTGCATGCATCTTAGATTGGCGATAAGAGGACAAGGGCCAATGACACCAACAGTAATGTCGTGGGTCTGGCAAGTGGATTTCAAGAAGTCTAAGGCAAGATACAATAGATGACCTGTGTCTACAGGAGATCAAGCTTAAGGCTGACTGCTACTGGTATGGACGTCTTATATACAGAGTTGACAGAAGGTATTAGAATGTTCAGGCTAGCTGTAGATATTTGTGATGTCAGAAGAAACAGGATAGAACCTGACAGAAGCTTGTGGAAGCTTCTACCAATGTATAGAATGGAATGGAACATAAGAGAAGGGACTGGGAAGAAAAGAGATTGGTGACACATTATGGTCACATTGGGTCACTATTGTGACATTACCCCCCTGTTAACATCTCTAGCCTCGTCTGAAGGTCTTAATGTCTGCACAACAAAGGGTGTGGTGGTAGTTGGGGTGGTCATCACCAACTCAACAGATTTGTCCTGCTTTGCATTGACAGTGGGGGATCTTGCAATCAATCTTGTTGTGTCCCCACAACTGGCACAATAGACATTGCCATATGAAGTGGCAATCAAGGGTGTCATGGGTGATTTTCCAACACCATTTGCATTGCCTGAGCCTTGGTTTGGACTCTTGGTACCATGGGTCCTCAATGGCATCTACATCTGCTCTGAGGATGTGTTGGGGAAGGTGCCCATCCATGAGCAGCTCAATGATGGTACAGGGGTGGAGGCAACTGTGAGTGTTGGTGGTGGCTAGGTGATTTGTGCTGTCCCACATGATCCAGTGAGTGTTGTTAAACTTGTCTTTCAGGGCACCTAGCCACATGGCCAGATTCCATGCTTTGCATTGTGAGTTCAGTTCATGTTCCAACTTTAGTTAACTTTATAACAGTCTTGCTGGGGGTTTGAAGTGTTATACAAGACAGCTAGCTGTAGGTTCACTATCTTACAGCTTGCTGTAATTTAGTTATACTTCAAGTAACAATAGCTATGCAAATTAGTTTTACTTTATAAGTGATATAGCTGTAATGTAGTTTTACTTTCAGATGATCTAGCTGTGTCACAACTGTGACCAAGTGTGACCATAACACGTCACCAATTTCCTTCTTCCCTTCCCTTCCGTCATGTTCTGTCTGATTCTATACACAGGTAGAAGCTTCTACAAGCTTCCATCAAGTTCTATACTGTTCCATCTGATGTCACTACCATCTACAGTTGACCTGAACATTCTAGTAGCTTCTGTTGACTCTGTATATAAGATCTTCGTACCAGTAGAGATCAGCCTTAAGCTTGATCTCCTGTAGACACAGGTTGTCTCTTGTATCCAGCTCAGATCTCCCTGAAATCCACTTGCCAGACCCACGACGTTACTGTTGGTGCTGTTGGCCTTTGCTCTCTTATCACCGATCTAAGACACATGCAAGTCTTAGCTGCATCTCTTGAGATATCCCATCTCCGAGATCCCTGAAACTTGATACGAATCTCTAGAGATACTTCATCTCTGAGATCCCCGAAACATGAACGAATTGTCTTGTCACTGAAACATGATACACTGTTACCTGTCCAGTGACATTAGATCAAGCTTCCAGAACATACAAGAACGAACATGGCAGCCAAAACATCAAAAGGAAAAGGATGTGCCCCCAGCCAAGCCACATCAGTCACCTCAACAAGAGGAAGAGACTGGAGGCTATATGGACTTGACACAGACTTCCCCCTCCCCTCTGAACTCTCAGCAATCAGATGTCTGTTCACCATCGAACCATGAACAAAGGACACCATCCCCATCAGTTACCAAGGGGATGCATGGCACTATATAGATGGACAAATATTCGAAGGTATGATGACCCCAGTCCCTTGGACAGGGTATTGGCTTCACTATGAAGGCAAGGTAGTTCCTGTTGAGAACTTTGCCAGAGTCTGGTTCAAAATACAAAAAAGGAATAACATATTTGAAGCCACCAGAGTAACATGCCACAGAATGGCATTTGCTCATGACCCTCTCCCTGGTGTTGACCTCTGGGCCTTATGAGGAGTAGAAAAAGACAGCCTCCTAGCCTTGATAAAAGAAAACCAAGGTGACACAACCAAACTAGCTCTGGCTGGGAAAGTGTTAGACATCCTAGAGCCAAAAAAAGACACCCCCTCCAAACCAGAAGAAGACGAACCCATGCCTATCCGATCCTCTGAAACCTTTAGAGGATGAGGACCCAGACGTCCAAGAGGCAACAGGGATGATCCCTTCACCATGGCAGACCTCAACGATGAAGAAGAAAAAGGTTCTAAACATCGGAGACTTGAAGGAAACCCCCCCAAGGCGTTCAATAGTGACCAAGCCTGAACCATCAGATTCTTAACCCAGTTCAAAAGGTTCATGCTGATGAACCAAAAAGCCAACATCACCAAAGATCCTATCACCAAGTGTTGCTACTTCTTGGCACTATTCGAAGGATCCAAAGTCAAAGAATGGTGTGAATGACAATATGCCTGGCTCGACAAAGTCGAAGCCAACCCCCACATACTATCACATGGTATGATGGCATGGGACACCCTTGAGCAAGACTTCAGACACTCATTCATCAACTATGCAGTGCACGAGAAAGCCCATGACAATCTAAGAAAGCTCAAAATGTCCAGAGGAAACATTGATCAGTATATCACAGATTTCAAGTTCTTGGCTCAGCATGCCAGTATCGATGTCAATGACCCCACCATGATTCAACTCTTCTCTGAGGGAATGCCCTTCAGTCTTGCAGAGTCCTGCATCAAACTCAAGCAACCCAAGAGCTTTGAACAATGGGCTAAAGTGGCCCAAGCACAACAAAGAAACTACATCCTAATCCAAGGCCTCGAAAGATCCAAAGACAGATCTTCCACTGCTAGACCACCACCAATGCAAACAGGAAATACAACCAGGAACCCCTTCTTTTGGTGATGAGGTGGGGGACAACAGCAGAACCAAAGGCCCCAGAACTCCAGATGATCACCCATACAACAACTCCCCCCATGTGATCCTAATGCTATGGATACCAGCATGACTGCTTGGAAGGCCATCACCAAAGCAGACAAGGAAAAATACAGGAAAGAAGGCTGTTGCTTCGAATGTGATAAGCAAGGCCACATTGCAAGGAACTGCCCCAGTAAAAAGGCACATGCCCACATGATAAAAACCCCAGACACCTCCGAAACTGCTAGTGTCGTTTCAGAAGCCTTCACCGAAGAAACCACAACCACTAGCATCACCTCACAAATCAGCAAATTAATGGATGAGGAGAGAGATGAACTAATTGTGGCGATGCAGGGGTTTGAAGAAGAAGGAATGGGTTTTCAAGATGCCTGAGCAATGTAGCTCTTGTCTGGGTGTGTAGTACCGACTCAGTATATGTGGCATGAAACAAAGCAATCAAAGTTTCCATTTCACTATATATGCAGAAGGAATGAGCTACAAAAAGAGCACTACTTGACAGTGGAGCCACCAAATCATTCATTCATCCAAAATTAATGAAAGAACTCAAACTAAAAAGAAACCGTCTCATGAAACCAAGGAAGGTCAAAAACATCGATGGAACTCTAAATAAAGCAGGAGCAGTCACTCATACAATGACCTTCAAAGTCAACTATCAAGGAAAAGAAACCCACCACAAATTCTTAATTGCTGATATCGGAGAAGATGATATCATCCTGGGATATCCCTTCTTCGAAGGAGCCAATCCCAACATAGACTGGACCAATGGGACAATGAAGGGAACAGTAGAGCTGAAAGGGATGACTGAAGATAGTTCCTGGATCAAAACCCTTCTTGGAAAAACGATGGTAGCACAACAACTAGTGGAAGTGGCCACTGAAAAGAAAAAGAAAAGATGGGATGAACTGGTGCCAAAGCAATACCATGATCTTGAACAGGTCTTCTCCAAGACTGCCTCGGAGCGATTCCCTGATCAACAACGATATGACCATGCCATAGACCTCGTACCAGAAGCTCCCACATCCATTGACTGTCGAGTCTACCCTCTGTCCCCTAAAGAAAAAGAAGAACAGAAAGAATTCCTGGCAACAAACCTCTGATTGAACAGAATCCATCGATCCAACTCTCCCTATGCCAGTGGATTCTTCCTCATACACAAGAAAGATGGGAAGTTCAGACCAGTCCAAGACTATCGATGGCTAAACAAATGGACAATCCCCAACAAATATCCACTTCCGCTGATCACAGAGTTAATCCACAACCTGGCAGGAAAATGACTCTTCTCCAAATTTGATGTGAGGTGGGGCAGTGAAGGCCTGTTTGAACCAACAGTCATGTTCTTTGGACTGACAAACTCCCCTGTTATGACTCTGCGGGTCACACATTGACAAGTCTCTACTGGAGGTGCTTTAAGGCTCTCGGGATGACACTGGACCAACAGGGTCTAGTGTTTCAGATGGGTTTCGGAGAAGTGTTCTGCAACTGAGGCTATGCCTTAGTTGTGAAAGAGATGGTCAAGGGTCTGATCCTTTAACGTAAGGTAGAGGATAGAAGGGAGAGGAAAGGAGTCTGAGGATTGCAGAACTGCGAAAGAAGAACACTCTGAGGGACATTCCCCCACAGAGGTCAGTCCTATATACTACAGAGTGGAGTAATGATGTCATAGTGGAGCACGTGTGTCATAGTGGAGTGCGTGCATCATAGTGGATCGTGCGGTGTCATAATGGAGTGGATGATATCATAGGTGATGTCAGACCGGTTTCGAGACTTACCCCAGTCCAGACCGTACAAGCTAGGTCTCCTGGGTGCTGGTTATGTTCGTATCATATCATACAATAAAGCAGAGGAAAATTGTAACATTACCCCCCCTCTAAGATCGCTGTTCCACCAGCAAGTTAGTCCGAGGTAGTGGGGGCATCCCAGTTATTGTAGTGGTTGAAGTCCCAGCTGTCTGGGAGGTCATCCCATGAGGGGGAGATGTTGCAGCTGTGATGGGCTTGTCTTTCTTTTTCTTTCTTGTTTGCACGGGCCTGGTCCTTCAGGACCCTGGGGATGAAACTGGTGTGGGGTTCAGGCATGATGAAGATGGCTGGCATCTCCAACAGGGGTAGTGGCTTTCACCGGCGGGCTATTTGTTTGCCTTTGTTCTTTTGGATTCTTCCTGTCTGAGCATGGGTGGATGAAGTCGCTGGTGGTGACGGCATGGGGTCGCTATCGCGGTGGTGGCTTTGTTTGGGAGGTGGTAGTGGTGGTGATGGTGGGAGCAGTTCGGTTCTGGTGATCGGGGTGGGGATGAGGGTTTGCCTGTCATCAGGTCATGGTGGTCAGGGGGTTTGGTTGACATACTGGGGGCCCTTGTAGGTGTAGTTGGGCCCTGGGCCATTTCGGCCTTGCTGGAGCCATTGGGGGACCGCCCTGTTGTCTTTAAAGGCATCATACAGGCAGGTTTGCACCTGTGCTTTTACCAACCTGTTATGGACCCACTCCTTTGCATGGTACCATTGAGCCCAGTCCTGGCTCAGTTCTCAGTCCCGCTCCTCTAGTTCCACTTTGTCAAAGGCCGTCTTCCTTAGTCAGTAGATGTCAGCTTCAACCCCTACATTGTCAAGGTTCAGGAGCTCCAAGTCAATTAGGGCCCAGAGGGCAAATTTCCCATCGAGCCAGTCGAGGTGGCCCTCACATGCAGTGCCCAGTCGACTGCTGGCCAAAGCTTTGAGAAGTTTGCTGTGTACATCTCTGTCTCGTCAAAAAATCCCATAGACAGTAGGGTCACCCTGGGAATTAATTGCATAGTGCACAAATGGAGTGGTCCCCAGTGCACCATCCTCATTGACCGTGCTAATAGCATACCATTCACCGAAGCGTCTCGGATGCCAAATTTTACCATTAGGACCACATAGCTCCCCATTTGGCACCACTGTCCATCTGTCATGCACTCGAGCTGGATCATCTCGTGTATCTGCCTCCAGAGTGAGGCCACGGACACTATTTCCATTAGCGACAGACGGAGATGGGTGAGGAGTGGCAGGGCAATATCAAAGAAGATCTCATCCTCGGTCAGGGTCTGTCCTGGAGCAGCTTCCTCCATTATGGGACATAGGGGGGTGAGGATGCTCCTCATTGCTTGTGCTTCAGCGATGGTGATGGTGATGTCAGTTGGGTTGGTTGGTTCCATGGGTCGTCATGAGGGATATGGAAAGGGGGATGGTCTCTTCCTTGTCGTTTAGTGGGGGTTTATAAGTGATTTCCTTTGCCAGCGCTTGGTTTCCTTTCCAGAATTCCGCAGTTAACTGCGGAGCATGTATGTCATCCACAGTTTCCCAAGTGTCATGTGTGTCAGAGTATCTGACCCACTTTATCCAATATTGGAGCCTTCTGGTTCATCCGAAGTGTCTCGCTCCCACGATTTGCTCCACTTCCCATTCTGGTTCGCCTTCTATGATGTCTGGGGGTGGTTCATGGTAGTTGGGCCTGTGTTCCTCCATCTCCTTATATGGGGTGAGGAGTGATGCATGGAAGACATCATAGATCTTCCACTGCTGTGGGATGCACAGCTGATAGACCACATGTGACAGTTTCTTGGTTATTTCGAATGGTCCATATCTTTTGGGGCTCAGCTTGGCCGTGGGGTGCATCGTTTTTAGGTTCATGGCTTCCAGCCAGACCTTCTGCTTTTCTTTGAAGGGTTTGTACTTCATGGCCCTTATCATTAGCTGCTGCACATGCATTATCACTTGCTGCACCGCTTGCCTCATGGCCTTGGTCTGGGCAAGTCTAGAGTCAATTGCTGGAGCTAGGGAGTGGGTTTTTCCGATGTGAGCGTATGGTATGTGTCCCATGATTAGTTCAAAAGGGGCTTTTCCCATTGCCATGCTTGGCCAGGCATTGCGGGTGTACTGGGCTAGTGGTAGCCACCTTGCCCAGTTGGTTTGTGCTCCATTTCCGAATATTCTGAGGTATTGTTCCCACCATTGGTTTGTCCTCTCAGATTGCCCATCCATTTGTGGGTGGTAGGCCATGCTGATGTTCTGCCTGATTTTCAAATTTCGGCAGAGTTCTTGCATGGCTGTCGCTGTGAATCGGGGGTCTCGGTCAGATATGACTTTTTGTGGTAGGCCATAGTGGGGGAAAACGTGGGTGGTGTAGAGTTTCACCACCCCTATGGCGTTAATGGTTTCTTTGCATGGGATGAATATGGATCCCTTTGAACAATTGTGGTCAGTTATTGTCAGGATCAAGTTGTATCCTTCAGAGGGAGGTAGTTTGGTAATGAAGTCTAGGGCTATGATTTCGAAGGGTTGGGCTTCTGGGTTGGTCATGATGGGGTATTGTGGCGGTTTTGGTTGTGTTGTGATATTTTTGTGGGATTGGCAGGTCGCACATCCTCGTATGTACTCCATGATGAAGTGTTTCATTTTGGGCCACCAATGGTTTCGGTTCATGAGGATGAGGGTTTTGGTGATCCCTGGGTGTCCTGCGGTGTTTGAGGTGTGAATGAGGTGTGTCACCCCCCTTCTTAGAACATCGTCTTCCACGACGACGAGTCGGTGGTCTTTGTACCATCCTTCGGTAGTTTCTGTTAGGCCATGTTTGGTTTTCCATTGGTGCAGTGTGGTGGGGTGGTCCCTCTGCGAATGGCAGACATCTTCTTGCAATGTAGCAAGGTTTACTACATTTGCAAAGAGGCAGTCCGGGAGGGCCGTGACATTTTGGTTGTCATTTTCTCCTTGGTTGTAATCTGGTCATTGGGACAGGTGGTCGGCTTTGTTTGTGGCGCCTGGTTGGTGTTTTAATTTGACGTCATAGTCTGCCATTTGTAAGAGATAGCGGGCTATTCGGTGGTTGATTCATTGTGGGTGTCAGTAATACTGGAGGTTGTTATGGTCTGTGAGGACCAGGATTGGGTGGGGGCTCCCCACAAGGAGGTGTCGCCAGTTTTCCAGGCCCCTAATTATGGCTAGGAATTCTCAGTTGTAGACATTGTAGTTTCGTTCAGCTGGGTTGAAGGTTTGGGAGTGGTATCCCACTGTGTCATAGACCTTACTAACGAGGGTAGCTCAAGCGATGAAGAAGAGCTTTAGTAAGGTCTTACAAAGGAGATTACGAACCGGACTGCCTTGATATCTAAGAATCTTGTCATCTTTACCAAGCGTGTTTCTAATCGCTTACTTATCAGAAAATGGCTTAGTAAAACCCTAGTATTGTACGATATAAATAGCCTTCCTTGCTGTCTCTAGGACGGCAAGTTGAGTCTCTGTCTTAAACTACCAGAAAACCCACAATCTACTGCTCTCTCAACTTCTCTCCCTTTGCCTGCTTCCCTTCTCTTCATAACGGGTCTTGCAATGTACTGCAAGGCGGTAACCGTTGCTCTATAAGCAAACTAAGAGAGGTGCTCTCTTAGCTCGACTCTGAAACACTCCACGTCCAAACTAGTGCCCATATATCCCGAATAGGCATACCGAATGCCACAGACGCCCATCTATCCCGATTAGGACGTACCAAATCACGTGCCCACGTGACCAGCTTAGGGCCAGTCTTATCTCAACTTCACAATACGCAGAGGGATCACGTGACCTCTTTAGGGCAGGCAATACTCTCGACTTAGCTTTACAAGTCTAAAGTCGTGGTGGTGACACACTGGGTGTTTTTGCCTGGTTTCTTCGTGCATTTGGTATAAGATTGCTCCTGTTGCAAATGCAGAAGCATCAACTTCCAGAATGAATGGTTTCTTTGGGTCAGGCCTGAAGAGGACCGGGTCACCAAGTACTATAGCAATCAGTTTATTGACAGCTTTAGTGTGTATTGTTGACCACATGAAGGTTGTGCCCTTTTTTAGGAGGTTCGTGAGAGGTTGTGTGATGTGAGCGAAGCCCAGTATGAAAGGTCTTTGGTATCCTAGAACCCCCAAGGTTGATCATACTTGTTTTATCGTCCAAAGTTCTTGTGGCCAGTTTGCCAGTCCTTTGACCTTCATGGGGTCAACATGGATTCGTTCTTTGCTGATGACTACTCCTAGGTAATCTACCTTTTCCTTCTCAAACTCGCACTTGGTGAGTTGTAGGAAGTAGGATTCTTCCTTTAGTTTGTCAAGGACTTCGTGGATGATTTGTCAGTGTCAGGTGACATTGTTGTTGGTAGCAATTAGTATGTCGTCCATATACATGAAGAGTTTGGTGGGGTAGCGCATTTTCATTTCTTGGAACATGCAATTCATGGTCCTTTGGAAGGTGGCTGGGGAGTTGGTTAGCCCAAAGAACATAACCCGCAGTTCAAAGAGTCCTTTCAGGGTTTTGAAAGCTGCCTTCCACTCGTCTCCCTCTTTAATTTGGATGTTGTTGTATCCCCACTGTATGTCGAACTTGGTGAAGAGGCTCTTTCCCTCCAACTGTTCTAGTATCATTTTGATGAGGGGTAGGGGATAGGTATTGCAGATTGTTTGTTTGTTTAACTTCCTGTAATCTTGTACTGGTCAAAGTTTTCCGTCCTTCTTTTTGATAAAGAAGAATGGAGAGGCATAAGGGGAGTTTGACTCTTGTATGTACCCTTTTTGAAGGTGTTCGTTTAAGAACTCATCCAGCTTTCGATCTTGATCTGGCGATAGTTGGTAGATTTTGCAGTCCAGTACTGCTGGTGCATCACTTTTTAGTTTGATCGCGTGGTCTTCCTCCCTTTTGGGGGGAAAATGTTTTGCCTTTTCTTCATTGAACACTTTGGCATGTCTGGCATATTCTCTGGGTATTTCTTCGGCCGTAGCTATGACGATGGTTTTGGGTTGCACCCAGGCTTTTATTCAGGGTGCAGTGATCATTCCCTTCTCCCAGTTGATCTCTGGGTTGAAGGTCTGTAGCCAAGGGTATCTGAATATTATCTGGTCTCCCCCCAGGCTTGTTTCGTAAAAGTGGATCATGTGTCTTTTGTGTCCACTCTGGATGGTCATGTTGCAGTATCGTTCTATTCGTCCTGCTTGGTTTGCAGTTCCATCCATGTTGGTGAGTTGTATGGGTCGCTCTAGTGGTTGGGTGATGATCCCCAGTCATTTGGTGGTGCGATGGTCAAGGAAATTTTCCATCGCACCACTATCTAGGAGGGCTTTTTCAACCGTGGACCTTTTCGTGCATAAGGTGAAAGGAATGTTTATTTTCTGTATACTGTTTTTTGCACGATCCGGTCCCTCTGCTCTTACCCAGGTCGTTGAGTTTGAGCAGTTTAAAAATCCTCTTCTTGTTTGGTGAAAGCCCCGTTCAGGACTTTGTCTTGTATATCATCATTAAGCCCTTTTAGTTCCACCACCAGGTGGTCAATCCTCTCCTCCTCTGTTTCAGTTTTTGCCGTTGCCACTTCCGATGTGGAGGCCATGGTCGTAGTTTGTGCTACTGCAGCTCAGGTTTTTGAATACAGGGGGGCCATTTGTCTTTTTAGGGCAGTCATGGGACAGGTGTCCCTGTACTTCACAGTGGAAGCATCGTCCCTCTGTCATCAGTTTCTTTTGATGTTCAGTGAGGGGTCGTTTCTGGGTCTGCACAGCATCTACCTCCATGGGGACCAAGTTGTCTTCTCATCTCTTCCCTTTGAGGGTGTTTTTCCACAACTGTTTCTTGTCTTTGCCCATTTTGGGGGTTTGCACAAGTCCCAGGTTCTTTTTTACTTGGTATCACTTGTGTTCATCCTGGGCCACTTCTTGCCATTGGCGGATTGTTTGTGGCCAGCACTCTCGGTTCATGCAGGCCTGTGCCAAGCCGAAGGGGAGTCCTTCTTTAAAGAGAGGGACTAGCCCCCTTGCTTCATCTTCTCTTCCCGACAGTACAACAAGTTGATTAAAGTGCGCGATGAATTTGTCCAGGTCTCCCTCCATCATTTTGAGGTTCTAGAGTTGGTTATCGGCATCCTCTTGTTCCAATGTGTTGGTGAAAGTGTCTCTGAAGGCATCTTTGAAGGAGGTCCAATGGTACTTGTTTGTTTCTTCCATTGGGTTTAACCTGCTCTCTAGTCATTCTTCCATTAGGTCCATGATGGCATTTGCCCAGTCTTGGACCTGTTTGCCTTTGATGAAGGTAAGGGTGAGGGCTACTTGGTTGGCCGGTACCCTCATGGTTTCATTCTTCCTGTTCAGGAATCTGTATGCCCTGAAATCGTTCAGGAATTGTTTTGCTGCCTTTCTGTCACTGTTAAACTTGGCAGGGGGGCTTCCTTTTAGTCCCCCTTTGCTGGTTTTAGTTCGTTCCTCTTCTTCATTGTCGTCCAGGTTATCCCCCACTGTCGCCATGTTCACTTGGGTGACAGGGTTAGTCCAGACTACCGGGGTGAAGTATTGGAGGGGTTCTTCGTCGTCCATTGGTTGGTTAGTGGTTGGGATCGCTGTGATCCCTTGGGTGATGGTTTCTACGTCCATGGGTACTGGGGAAGCTTCAGCTGTCTGGAGAAGGGTTGGTATCTCCGATGGGGTTTTCTCCTCTGACATTGGTTCGGGATTGTTCCTTCATAGGTATATGTTCAGGGTTTTTCCCCCTTTCCTTTTGAGTCCATATTTCCCTTTGGCAATTTTAGAACCCATGGTGGCATACAGGATATTTTTCACATAGTGGAGTCTGAACCAGGCGTCCTCCATTTCGATGTATTTGATATGCGCTATGACTTGCTTCAAGTTTTTGTCTTCTCTCCAGATGATGTATCTGGGTTCTATTTGTCTTTTGTCTGTTGACCAGGTGGCATTTCCTATCAGGTCTCTGGGGACGTTGTTTTCTTTTCGTCTCTGGACCTGTTGGTATTCTTTAGGGTCCTTGTTCTGGGCTGGCATCATGTGTGCCATATTCCCTGGCAGGTTGCTTCGGGTTACTTCGATGGGGGTCGTCATTTCTGATGTGTCTGTGGGAGAGTGTTCTTGTGTTATGACTCTGCAGGTCATGTGTTGACAAGTCTCTACTGGAGGTGCTTTAAGGCTCTCGGGATGACACTGGACCAACAGGGTCTAGTGTTTCAGATGGGTTTTGGAGAAGTGTTCTGCAACTGAGGCTATGCCTTAGTTGTGAAAGAGATGGTCAAGGGTCTGATCCTTTAACACAAGGTAGAGGATAGAAGGGAGAGGAAAGAAGTCTGAGGATTGCAGAACTGCGAAAGAAGAACACTCTGAGGGACATTCCCCCACAGAGGTCAGTCCTATATACTACAGAGTGGAGTAATGATGTCATAGTGGAGTGCATGTGTCATAGTGGAGTGCACATGTCATAGTGGATCATGCAGTGTCATAATGGAGTGGATGATATCATAGGTGATGTCAGACCGGTTTCGAGACTTACCCCAGTCCAGACCGTACAAGCTAGGTCTCCTGGGTGCCGGTTAGGTTCATATTGTATCGTACAATAAAGCAGAGGAAAATTGTAACATCCCCAGCTACCTTCCAGTCCATGATGGATGACATATTCCAGGAAGAAATTGCACAAGGATGGCTTAGGATCTATATGGATGACACTATTATCACCATGGAAGATAACCTAGAGGAGCATGTGGTTAAAGTTCACCACTTCCTAAGCAAACTTCAGAAACATGACCTCTTCTTAAAACCTGAGAAATGCAGATTCCATCAAAAGGAGGTCAAGTATCTAGGCATCATCATCAGCCAAGGATCAGTTAAGATGGACCCAGTAAAAGTTGAAGGAATCACTCACTGGCCAACACCAGCAACAGTAAAAGATGTAAGAAGCTTCCTAGGCTTCTGCAACTTCTACTGTGCCTTTATTCCCCACTTTTCCAACATGGCACGACCCCTGAATGACCTTACAAAGAAGAACCAAAAGTGGGAATGGATGGACACTGAAGAACAAGCCTTCCAAAAGCTAAAGCAGATATGTGCTTCATACCCAGTACTACACACCCCAGATTGGACCCATCAGTTCATCCTTGAAACAGACACCTCAGGATATGCCTTAGGGGCAGTCATCATGCAGCAATTCGATGATGGAGTCCACCCCATATCTTTTAACTTATGAAGCCTCCTTCCCACCAAGAAGAATTACGACGCTCATGATAAGGAACTGGCAGGAATGATATTCGGCTTCAAGTGTGGATGACAGTACTTCCTAGGAGCACAACACCCAATCCAAGTCCACACAGACCATAAAAACCTCCAATACTTCAAGGAACCACAAAAAATCATGGGCTGTCAAGCTTGTTGGATGGAATTCCTACAGGACTTTGACTATCATATTGAACATATCCCAGGAACAATGAACACAATCACAGACCTCCTCTCCCACCGTAAGGACCTTAACAAGGGGGTGGATTCCAATTCACCACAAATACTCCTCCCTGACACCCTATTCCTTTGAAAAATCTTTCTTGAAGATGACAACAACCTCAGGAGGAACATCCTATGGCAGATCCACAACACCCCTGCAGGAGGACACCCCAGGATAGCAAACACCTGGGAACTAGTCAGACACCACTATGAAGGGCCAAGACTATGAGACTTTGTAGAACAATATGTCAAGGGTTGCACTAAATGCCAAGAATCCAAGACAAACCTCCCACAGAAGAAAGCACCCCTCCAACATTTTGACATACTGGCAGGAGAAGGCCCCTTTCAATACATATCAATGGATCTCATCACAGACCTACCCAGGTCCAAGGGTTTCAACAGTATACTTACAATCATCAATTAAGGATGTTCCAAAGCAGCCAAATTCATCCCCTGCAACAAAACAATTGATGGCCTTGGTGTCACCCAAGAATATCTCAGACATCTAGTCCCATGGTTCGGAGTCCCCAAACGCATCATATCAGATCACAACCCTTGATTCACATTGAACTTCTCCAAAGCCATCTGTAAAGTGCTAGGAGTTCAACAAAATCTGTCCACTGCATTCCACCCCAGAACAGATGGACAAACGGAATGAATGAACACCTGGATAGAGCAATACCTCAGGCCCTGGACCACAGGACAACAGAACAACTGGGCCAAACTACTCCCAATTGCAGAATTCGCCCATAACTCCTGGAAGAATGACATGACACATCATTCACCACATGAGCTGCTGATTGGAACTAGACCCACTGCAGGCATTTTACAATATAATCCAATTCAGTTGCTCTCAACTGACCAATCAGATTGCAGTATTTAGCCAACTGAATTGGTTTATATTGTAAAATGCCCACAGTGACCTCAGGTCAATGTACAATTGATCAATGGGAATACCCCAGCTGCAGATGTCAGACTGAAGGAGCTAGAAGAGGCCAGACAAGAAGTCCAAAGAAACCTGGAATCTTGACAGATACAATGAGATGACAGGAGGACAACTCAGATGGAAACAGGTGACAGGGTCTGGCTCGAAGGGAAGAACCTCCATGTCATAGGAGCCTGCAAACTACTCCCACAATGATACAGACCCTTTACAATCACAGAGTGAATCGGACCTGTGGCCTACAGACTAGAACTTCCCCCATCAATGAAAATACACAACGTCTTCCACATTGACCTCCTCATGCCATATAAGGAAACGGAACAATATGGCACGCCCTATGCACGACCCCCTCCAGTGATTGATCAAGGTGAAGAAGAGTATGAGATCGAATCAATCACATCAGATAGAAGATTTGGAAGAAACTGGAAGAAGCAATACAGTCACTCAAAAAACTGTCCCAATGTTTTGCTATTTTGGAAAGACTGATGTGTAGAAAATCAAATACATTACATAATAATATGAAAATAATATGAGTAATATTAGATCATCTTGGCTTTCGAAAAAGCCCTAGATCATGTGATTTAGTTTAGAATTGATGTAATAATGAGTAAAATAAAACACCCTATCATTGGGACAGTTTTTTT
>WNFO01000321.1_pt1 | contig 34174 bp, 38 predicted proteins | sample 5400251 | NCBI WGS metagenome assembly WNFO01 (sample SAMN13153354, study PRJNA577476) | soil metagenome | isolation source: 100 cm saprolite under Madrone tree | place: USA:California | collected 2016-06-14
GTATACGAAGGGGGCCGCCAGAAACAGGAGCGGCCAGAGATTCCTGACCTCGGCCAGGCTCTCCTGTTTCGCCGCATAGGTCAGCCCGATGAGATACGAGAGCAGGACGACAGCGCCGATCGCGACCGCCGCCCCAAGATGTCCCGCGACGGCGAACGCCGCGGTCACGTAGACCAGCACGCGGCACAAGCCCATGAGGAGCGGGCTCCACGGGTTTGCCTTGTGCCGCGCATCGTAGAAGATGATGACACCGGCCAGGCAGATCCCGGCGACGATGGTGGGCGAGTACCCTCCCTGGCGGGTCCAGGCGATTTCCACCGCCAGCGCCGCGAGGCCGGCCGCGAGTAGACCGTAGCCCGTCGCGAACACGGTTGTCGCCTGCACACGCCCGGACGGAATGGGGCGCTCGGGACGCTCGCGGGCATCGATCTCCCGGTCGAAGGCGTCGTTGAGATACATGCCGCCGATGTAAAAGAGCGAGAGGGCCAGGGCGAGGAAGGCCAGCGGAGCGGGGGCGACCCACACGCCGGTGAGCGCGACGCCCGCGAGCACATTGGTCCAGACCGTGGGCAGGTTGGACACCCGCCCCAGCCGGAGGTAAACGCTCCAGCTCACGCGGACAATCTCTCAATCACCCAATGGAGTTCGCGGGCCACGGCAGTGACGATCTAACAAGGACCCGCCGCGTGTCAAGCATGCGAGGCCAGTCGCTTGCGGTCACGTTTTCCTTTGACTATAGTCAACCCCCGGAATCGGCAAGGACTTCTCGAACTAGAGGGACCCGCTGCAAGGGAGCCGAGGTGGTGACGCTGATCGCAACGCGAGTGGGGCAGTTGCTTCGGGAGCTGGTCGAGCGCAGGCTCGAGCCGGCTGCCCGTGAGTGGCTCGCGCGGACCTGCGCCGCGGCCGGAGCCGAGCCGAGCCGCGGTGCGCTCCTGGAGACCTTCACGGCCGCGACTCGGCGGCTCGGCCGAAGCCCGCTCGCACCCACGGAAGAGGAGATCGCGCGACTGGCCGAGGCCGGCGTGAGCTGGCCGATCGGGACCGGAGGAGTCGACGAGATCGGCCGGGTTCTCCTGCTCATCGCGGCGGCCACCCACTGGCCCGAGACCGAGCTGGAGGCGCTCGTCGAAGAGTGCTATCGCAGCGGGGACGGCGCCGAGCGGCAGGCCGTGCTGCGGGCCCTGCCGCTGCTGCCCGCGCCCGAGCGGTTTCTCGAGATCGCCGTGGACGCGTGCCGCAGCCATATCCAGCCGCTCTTCGAAGCGGTGGCGTGTGAAAACCCGTATCCCGCGTTCTACTTTCCGGAGCTAAACTTCAACCAGATGGTGCTCAAGGCGCTGTTTACCGGGGTTGCCCTGGCGCGGATCCTCGGGCTCGAGGGCCGCAGAACCCCCGAGCTCGGCCGGATGGCCGCAGACTATGCGAGCGAGCGGCGGGCGGCCGGACGGAGCGTTCCGCCTGATATCGGGCAACTCACCGGAGAGAGGGGAGGAAGGCCATGAAGCTCTTCGACCCGCATATCCACATGACGTCCCGCACCACACTCGACTACGAGGCCATGGCCGGCGCCGGCATCGTCGCCGTCGTGGAGCCGTCGTTCTGGATGGGCCAGCCGCGCACTCACGTCGGCACCTTCGAGGACTACTTCGCCTCGCTGCTGGGCTGGGAGCGATTCCGGGCCAGCCAGTTCGGCATCCGCCATTTCTGCACGCTCTCGCTCAATCCGAAGGAGGCCAACTCCGCACGGATCGCCCAGGGCGTGATCGAGCTGCTGCCGCGCTACCTCTCCAAGGACGGCGTGGTGGCCGTGGGCGAGATCGGCTACGACGACATGACGTCGGAAGAGGACAAGTACTTCGCCGCGCAGCTCGAGCTGGCGATGCGCTTCGAGCTGCCCGTGCTCATCCACACCCCGCACCGCGACAAGAAGCGCGGCACGGAGCGGAGCCTGGCGCTCATCCGGGACGTGGGCTTCCCGGAGGAGCGGGCGCTCATCGACCACAACACGGAGGAGACGCTGCCGCTCGTGCTCGAGAGCGCGTGCTGGGCGGGTCACTCGATTTATCCGTTCACGAAGATGGACGAGCCGCGCATGGTGGCGCTGGTGAAGCGCTACGGTGCCGACCGGATCCTGATCAACAGCGCGGCCGACTGGGGCGTGAGCGACCCGCTGAAGGTGCCCAAGACCGCGGCTCTCATGCGCGAGGGCGGCATCGCCGAGGCGGACATCGAGAAGATCGTGTGGACCAATCCCGTGGCGTTCTTCGGCCAGAGCGGCCGGTTGGATCTCGGCTCCGTGGAAGACGGCCCGGGCATAGATCAGACGCAGCTCTGGGAGGGAAACTCGGTCCTGCGCGGCCAGCAGCCCATCGTGAAACGCTGACGCGGGAGCGTGATGCACCGGACCGTCGCCCTGATCGTGGTCGGCCTGACCGGCGACCTCCTGGGCGACGCGACGCCGAATCTCCAGGCGCTCGCCCGCGAGGGATGCGCGCGGCCGCTCGAGCCCGTCCTGCCCGCCGTCACCTGCTCCGTTCAGTCCACTTTCACCACGGGACTTCCGCCGCGCGATCACGGCGCGGTCGCCAACGGCTGGTACTTCCGCGACCTGAGCGAGGTCTGGCTCTGGCGGCAGTCCAACCGACTCGTGGCCGGGGAGAAGATCTGGGAGACGGCCGCGCGGCGCGATCCGGCTTTCACCTGCGCGAATCTTTTCTGGTGGTACAACATGTACTCGACCGCGACCTTTGCGGTCACGCCCCGGCCCATGTACCCGGCCGACGGGCGGAAGCTTCCCGACGTCTACACCGAGCCGCCCGAGCTTCGCGCTGAGCTTCAGCAGCGCCTGGGCACCTTTCCCCTGTTCAATTTCTGGGGCCCGACGGCCGACATCGTCTCGAGCCGGTGGATCGCCGACTGCGCGCGGCACGTCTACGACACGCGGCGGCCCACCCTCACGCTCGTGTACTTGCCGCATCTCGACTACAACCTGCAGCGCCTCGGGCCGCGCCACCCGGACATCCGGAAAGACCTCGGCGCGATCGATGGACTCTGTGGGGAATTGATCCAGCACGTGCGGAGCGACGGGGCCCGGGTCGTCGTGCTCTCGGAGTACGGCATGGCGGAGGTCAGCGGTCCCGTCCACCTGAACCGCGTGCTCCGGGAGGCGGGGCTCATCCGGGTCAGGACCGAGCTCGGGCTCGAGCTGCTCGACGCGGGCACGTCCGAGGCCTTCTGCGTGGCGGACCACCAGCTCGCCCACGTCTACATCCGGCGCCGCGAGCGGGTCGCCGAGGTGAAGCGGCTCCTCGAGACGGTGCCGGGCGTCGCCACTGTGCTCGACGACGACGGAAAGCGGCAGCACGGGCTCGATCATCCGCGCTCGGGCGAGCTGGTGGCGCTGGCCGCCCGCGACCGCTGGTTCACCTACTACTACTGGCTCGACGATGCGGTCGCGCCGGACTTCGCCCGCACCGTCGATATCCACCGCAAGCCCGGCTACGATCCGGTCGAGCTGTTCCTGGATCCGGCGCTGCGCGCCCCCAAGCTCAAGGTGGGCTGGACGCTGCTCAAGAAGACGGCCGGCTTCCGCTATCTCATGGACGTGATCCCACTCGACGCGAGCCTGGTGCGCGGCTCCCACGGCCGTCTGCCCGAGTCTCGCCGGGCGGGCCCCGTGCTGATCACGAGCGAGCCCGGCTTGGTGCCCGACGAAGCCGTCCTGGCCACCGACGTGAAGACGCTCCTCCTTGCCCACGTCTTCGGGCCGTCGCCGTGACTGTCACAATGGGCTTTGTGCTATCCAGGAGTGGACTGGGTCCCCGCCGTTCACCGCAAAGGAGCGCGCCATGATCACCGACATCGCGTCGTATCTCGGCTTCTTCGACAGCCTGCGGCGGCGCACCGAGCGCGACGTGGCGGCGCTTCCGCCGGCCGCGGTCGACTGGACGCCGCCGGCCATCGAGGGCGAGGTGGGCTGGACGATCGGCCAGATCGTGGGCCACATCGGGAGCTCACGGCTCTACTTCGCCAGCGCCTATCGCAACGAGGGGTGGATCTGGCACGAGCCGGCGATGGACCCGCGTGACCAGTCGACGTGGCGGCCGTGGCTGGAGGCGTCCGCGGCGCGCTTCGCGGCGTGGCTCACGGACACGCCGGACGTGTGGCTCACGCGCCGCATCGAGATGATCGATTCTCCCGGGCGAACGCTCTCCGGATGGCGGCTCCTGATGATGATGCTCGAGCACGAAGTGCACCACCGCTCGCAGATCGACACGTACGCCGGGCTCATGGGCTGGCCCGTGCCCCACATCTTCGGCCGCTCGAAGGAGTCGATCGACGCGCTCCAGCTCGCCGAGCGCGCGAAGCACAGGGACCATTGACTCACCGCTGCCGAGAGGCTAGGCTTGGCGCTCCCGTAGTTCCCTCACCTGTGTCGACAAGGAGGCCGGCATGCTGACGAGACGCTCATTTCTGGCTCGCACGGCCGCGTTGGGAGTCGGAGCCGCCGCGGCGTCGCTCCCGGGGCAGACCGGCGCCCAGGAAACCCGGAGCTTCACCTTCGCCTACGACCAGCCCAGGGACACGGCCTACAGCTTCATGGCCGACACCTTCGAGAAGAAGCTGGGCGAGCTTTCCGGCGGCAAGTTCAAGATCAGGCAGTTCCCGAGCGCCGCCCTCGGCTCGGAGCCGGAGACGGCCCAGAAGGTCCGCGCGGGCGACATCGATTTCGTGATCAACGCGACGGCGAACACCTCGAGCGTGGTGCCGCAGTCCGGTGTGTTCTCGCTCCACTTCATCTTCCGGGACGAAGCCCACCTCGAGAAGGCCATGAACGACAAGGGCATCAACGACGCCTTCAAGGCGATGATCGCCGAGAACGTGCAGGGCGCCCGCTCGCTCGGACTCTTCACCCAGGGCTTCCGGAACATGTATTCCAAGCTCACGATCCTGAACGTCTCCGATATCGCCGGCAAGAAGGTGCGCGTCCAGGCGACGAAGACGGAGGATGCCTTCTTCACGGCCTACAAGGCCGTGCCCATCCACATGCCCTTCGGCCAGGTCTACACCTCGCTCCAGACCGGGCTCATCGCCATCGCCGAGAACGGCAACGACGTCGTGCTCAAGAACAAGCACTACGAGGCCGCGCCCGTGGTCAACAAGACCGAGCACGAGGCGAACAACTCGCACCTCTGGGTCAGCCAGAAGACCTGGGACAGCCTGACCCCCGAGCAGCAGAAGTGGGTGACGCAGGCGGCCGACTATTCGCTCCCGGTCGCGAGCCGGAAGGCGCTCGAGTTGAACACGGCCGCGGTCGCGTCGCTTCAGAAGCTGGGCGTCAAGTACAACGACCACGTGGACAAGAAGACGTTCAGCGTCATCGCGACCCCTCTGCAAGATTCCCAGGCGCAGGAGCTCGGGAAGTACGCGGTCCAGATCCTGACGCTGGTCCGCGGCGTCAAGTAGCGTGGCCCGGGAGCATGCTCCGGCGGCGCACCCGCAGCCGGAAAAGCGCGTCACCATACGTGCGCACCGGCACCTCAAGTGGCCCGCGCTCGACTACCTGGAGCGCGGCCTCATGGTTCTCTGCGCGCTTCTCCTGCTGGGGTTCACCGTGTGCGAGGTGGCTGACGTCCTTTTTCGCAACCTCCACCGCCCCTGGCTGAATGCCAACGAGTTCGCGGGCGGCCTCTTCGCGTGGGGCGTCTTCCTCGGCATGGGCGTGGCCGTCCGTCGCGACCAGCACTTCCGCCTGACCGCCGTCGGCGAGTCGCTGTCCGGTCGAAAACGGATGATCGTGGAGTCGTTCAACCGATTGGTGATCCTCGGCGTGGGACTCTGCATGATCTGGTTCGGCTACCTCAACTATCTCAACGGCTTCGGCAGCTTCCTCATGCCCTCGGTAACGCCCATCGCGGTGCTCTACGCCGCCATCCCGGTCTCGGGCGGGCTCATCTCCCTCTTCACCGTCGAAGAGCTCGTCAACGGATGGCGGCACGGCTTCCAGGCCCGCGGCAAGGCAGTGGCCGAGCCGATCCGGCCGCCCATCAGCTGACGCGGGCTTTCCATGGACACCAATTCGATCGCGATCATCGTGATGGTGGTGACCTTTCTCTACCTGGGCTACCAAGGCGTGCCGGTCGCCTTCGCGCTCGCCGCCGGCGCCTTCGTCACGACAGCGTTCTTCACGAAAATCTCGCTGGCCTCGATGGTCGGGCAGATGTTCAACGGCATCAACACGCTGGAGTTCCTGGCCATCCCCTTCTTCCTGCTGGCCGGTGACATGATGACGGCCGCCAACATCACGGAGCGGCTGATCCGGATGGCTCAGGTTTTCGTCGGCCACTTCAGGAGTGGACTCGCGCACGTCGTCAGCCTCTCGAGCATGCTCTTCGCGGGCATCTCGGGCTCCATGACGGCTGACGTGGCCGCGATCAGCACCGTCGTGATGCCCTACATGAAGCGCGAGGGATACGACCCCGCATTCTCCGCCGCGCTTGTCGCCGCCGCCTCGACCATCGCCGCGATGGTGCCGCCGAGCATCATGGCCATCATCTACGGCGCCGTCGGCAACGTCTCCATCGCGGGGCTGTTCCTCGGGGGCGCGACTCCCGGCTTGATGGTCGGCATCGGGCTCATGCTCTACAGCTACTTCTTCGGTCCGCCAGGGCTGCAAAAGAAGCGCGCCAGCCTGGGGCAAATGGCCGTGGCGACTCGGGCCGCGCTACTCCCGCTGATGATCCCGATCATCATCATCGGCGGCGTGGTGACGGGCACGGTGACGCCGGCCGAGGCGGGCATGATCGCGGTCGTCTACATTCTCGTGGTGCTGTTGCCGCTGATAAATCGCGGACACATCAAGCACCTGCCGCACGACTTCATGGAAGCGGCGATCCTCTACTCGCTGCCGATGTCGGCGGTGGCAGCCGCTTCGGCGGTCGGCTGGCTCCTGGCCTATCTCGGCGGTCCGGACATCGTGAGGGGATGGATCGAGGCCGTCGCGGGCGACAATCGGATCATCATCATGTACCTCATGGTCATCGTCCTCACCATCGCGGGCGACTTCCTCGACGGCGCGCCCGCCATCGCCATCTTCATGCCGATCATCGTCGCGCTCACGAACCTCGCCCATATCAACCCGGTGCACATGGGCGTCCTCATCATCGTGAGCCTGGCCTTCGGCTTGATCACGCCTCCGTACGGCCTCATCCTGCTCCTGTCCTCGACGCTGGCGGGGGTGCCCTTCGCCCGCGCCCTCCGCCAGTCGGTTCCGTTGTACGGCATCTTCTTCCTCGTGATCTCGCTGATCATCTTCTTCCCCGAAGTGGTGCTCTGGCTGCCGCGCCTGGTCATTCCCACCGCAGTCGGCTGTTTTCCGAGCCCGAGTGGAAGCGGCTTCATCTGCCCGCCGAACTAGGACGCGGGCGCCGCAACGGCGTACGATTGACACCGGGCCTGTATGTAGGAGGTAATGTGGCGCAAGGAGGACTTCGCCATGCCGATAGCGCATAGCTCGACCTTCCCTCCAAACGTCATCGCAGCCTTTCTTCTCACCTTGCTCGGCGCCGTCCTGGCGCTCGCGCTGACGGTCTGCTGGAGCTGGGCGGAGGATCGGGCCCACGGCGGGCCACCCCCGCCGGTCATTCGGAAGCTGTTCGCTGCCGCCTTTGTCCTTTTCGCCATCGGAATCTTCTGGCAGCTCATCGGTTATCTGCGAATCGACCGCGCCGGCTGGTAGCTTCCGGTAGGGACCGCCTAGAGCGTCTGGCTCCAGGCCCGGGCGGTGGGCGCTCCTGTCAAAACTCCCGCCCGGGTCAGCCAGTCGATCGCCTCCGACGCCTCCGGGTTGCGAACGACGGCCAGCGCCGTGCCGTCCGCAAAGCGCCCGCCGAAGCCGACACGATCCTGGCGCTGCAGCGTCACCAGTCCTTCCGACGCACGTGCCCAGTCGCCGAGGCGGCCCTCCACGAGCGTCGCCTTCAGCCCGGCGTCCGCGGGCAGGAGAGCCAGCGGCAGCACGACGTCGGCAAAGGCCCGGACGTCATGCGCCACGAAGAGCTTCGCGTCGTAGAACACGTTGTCCGCGAGAAGGGCGTTGAGCGCGGCGAGATCGGGCACCCGGTAGAAGATGTGCGCGGCGCCGCCGTCGGGCTCCGGCCCGCCCGCGATGACGTGCCCGTCGTCGCGGAGCTTCACGAGCTGCGCCAGATGGGCGGGCCGGAACGGCAGCCGCCGCGCCATGTAGTCCGGCGCGCAGGTGAAGCGGACGTGGTAAACGGGCACCCGGCTCACACCGCCCCGGCGGCGTGCAGGCGGTTGATCTCCTCCTCGCCGTAGCCGCACTCCTTCAGGATTTCGTCCGTGTGCTCACCGGGCATGGGCGGCGGGCGTCGCACCTCCGCGCGGCCCGTCGACAGCTCCAGCGGGAAGCGCAGGAGCTTGACCGGCCCTGCCACGGGATGCTGGATCTCCTCGACGGCGTCGGCGGCCTGGACGGCGGGGTCGGCGAAGGTCTCGGCGTAGGTATTGATGGGCGCGGCCCAGATGCCCTGCGGCACCAGGCGCTCGAGCCATTCCGCGGTGGTGCGCTCGCGCGTGACGGGCTCGATCAGCCGCGCCACCGCCTCGCGCGCCTCGAAGTTCCACGTCACCGCGGCATAAGGCTCGAGAGCGGGCAGGGGGAGCGCGCGGGCGAGCGCGCCGAGCGGCGACATGGACAGCACGATGTGGCCGTCGCGCGTGGCGTAGACGCCGTAGGGCGCCGGGTGGAACATGCTCGCGAGTCCCGTCGGGCTTTTCTCGAGCCGCGCGCCGTTGAGATGGTAGGAGGCGACCTCGAGCTGGAGATCGAGCGCGGCCTTGAGCATGCTGGCCTCGACCCGGAGGCCCGTGCCCGTGCGCGCGCGCTCGAGGAGGGCCGCCAGCACGCCCATGGCAAGGAGCGCCGCGCCGTGCTGGTCGATGACGGCGGTGCCTACAGGAGTCGGCGGCTGCCCGGCGCGGCCGGAGATCGACGCGAGGCCGGAGAAGGCCTGCATGAGCAGATCCTGCCCCGGCCGGTCGCGATACGGACTCGACTCGCCGTAGCCCGAGGCAGAAGCGTAGATGAGGCGGCGGTTGATCTTCGAGACGTCGTCCCAGCCGAGCCCCAGCCGCTCCATCACGCCCGGCCTGAAATTCTGCACGAGGACATCGGCGCTCTCGACGAGCCTCCGGGCCACCGCCCGCCCTTCGGGCTTCTTGAGATCGAGCGTCAGGCTGCGCTGGTTCCGGTGGGCGAGGAGGAAGAAGGCGCTGACACCGTTGAGGAACACGTTGGAGCCCGACCAGTTGCGCTCCCAGAGCGTGCCGCCGGGCGGCTCGACCTTGACGACGTCGGCGCCCAGGTCGGCGAGGAACTGGACGCCCGAGGGTCCGAGGAGGAACTGGGTGAAGGAGAGAACACGGACGCCAGAGAGCACGCTCAGCGGCGGCCGCACGCTCACTCGACGGCCTTGAGGATGTGGATCGCCGCCGCCACCACCCGCCCGTCCTGGGTCGTGCAGGTGACGCGCGCGAACGTCTTCATGGCGGCGGGATCGCGCTCGGCGATCTCGTAGGCGACGGTGACCGTGTCTCCGATGAAGAGCGGGGCGGGAAAGCGGACCTTGTCGTAGCCGTAGGAGACCCAGGTGCCCGGCAATCCCTCGAGGATTTTCGTCGACGTATTGGACATGAGGCCGACGGCGAGCGCGCCGTGGGCAATGCGTCGGCCGTAGGGGGTCTTGCGCATGTACTCTTCGTCGACGTGGTTGGGCGAGAGGTCGCCCGTGATGCCGGCGAAGAGGTAGACGTCGGACTCCGAGATCGTCTTGCTGAAGGTGACGCGGCGCCCGATGGTGAGCGCCTCGAAGCCGTCCTTGCCCGTGGCCATGGTGTGCTCCTTTCTCTCGCGCGCGCAGCGGGGCTGACTCTAGTGCCGGGCGCGCGCGGCGTCAAGCCTGCCGAGAGGGCCAGCTGATAAGGCCAGGTGATAAGGTAGGATGCGCCTCATGAATTGCATCCGACAGCCGCTCGCGGTGTGCGCCGCCCTCTGGCTGCTCACCGCCGGCGGATCGGGCTGCGCGCGCGTGCCCGGCGTGGAGGTGCCCGATGTCCGGACGCCGCCCGAGGTCGTCATCGAGCTCCTGAGGCTCGCCCGCGTGGGACCGGACGACGTGGTCTACGACCTCGGCTCAGGCGACGGGCGCATCGTGATCGCGGCCGCGCGCGACTTTGGCGCGCGCGGGGTGGGGATCGAGCTCGACCCCGCTCTCGTGGTCGAGTCGGTGAGAAACGCGCGGCGGGCGCGAGTGGCGGAGCGCACGAGCTTCCTCCTGCAGGACATCTTCGAGGCCGACCTCAGCGCGGCGACGGTGGTGACGCTCTACTTGTCGCCCGACCTGAACCTACGTCTTCGCCCCAAGCTCCTCTCACAGCTCAAGCCCGGTTCGCGCATCGTCTCCCACGACTTCCCGATCGGTGATTGGCCGCCGGCGAGCGTCGTCAAGTTCAAAGGTCCGGAGCGTACCCACGTGCTGTCGCTCTGGATCGTCCCGCCCCGGTCCGGCTAGCCAAGGCCCGCCTAGCGGCCGATCTCTTTCGGCACCGGCTTGCCGGCGACCCAGTCGGCGATCACGGCCACGACGTCGCGCTCGCGCCCGAAAAAACCGTGAGGCGCGAGAGCCTCGCAGGGATCGGACTGCGGCGGATCGCCCCCTTCGACCTCGACGAAATTCACCTTGGCGCTCCCGCTCAGGGCGGCCGGCAGCCCCGCGGCGGCCCTGATCGGTGTGGCCCAGCAGGTGTCCTGCCGGTGGTGGACCACGAGCACCGGCATCGTGATCCGCTCGAGGGGCAGTTGGTAGACCGTCGCGATCCGGTTACGGCCGCGACCGGACTCCACGATGCTCGAGGTCAGGATGAGCCCCGCGACGCGCGGGTCGTCAAGCGAGGTAGCGAGCGCGGCGCCTGACAGCGTGCCCCGGCTCGTGCCGACGAGGTAGATCGGGACGGTCGCGCGCTCGGCGAGGACGCCCAGCACCTTCTTCACGTCTTCCACGTGCGCCTTGCCCATCCTGAACGCGTCGTCCATTCCCTGGGGATGGTTCGAGGGCGTGTCGATGACCGCGATGAGGAGGCCGCGGGCGGCGAGAGGCCGTGCCGCCCTCAAGAGGAAGTTCTTCCCGAGCCATACCTTTCCGTTTTTCTCCCCGAAGTGGTTGTCTCCGAACCCGCCGGGAAACATGAGGAGAGTGCCCGATGGTGACTCGGTGGGAGCGAGCAGCAGCACGCGCACGGTGACGCCGGGGCCCGTGTCCACCGCAACGATTTCCTGCGCAGCTCCCGCCGCCCCCGTCGAGACCCAGGCGAGGGCGGCGGCGACCGCGACCACGCCCAGCTTCATGGGTGAAGTATAATCCGCCACGCATCGGAAGGACGTGGAGTCGAAGCGGGCCGAGCGATCTCAGGGGGGATAGACCGATGGCAGACTTCAGCGGTCCGCTCCAGGCGCCGGACCCGATGACCCGGCGGGGCTTCATCGTCCACGTGGGGACGGCGGCCGCGCTCCTGGGCGGCGCGAGGCCCGTGCTGGCGCAGACGTCCGCGCCCACCATCCCGGGCAAGGAGAAGCTGATCGTCCGGACGCCGCGGCCCCTCAACCTCGAGGCGCGGCTCGACGACCTCACGAGTCCGATCACGCCGTACGAGGCGTTCTTCGTGCGCAACAACTACGACGGCCCGGAGATGGACCCGGCCCAGTTCGTGCTCAAGGTGGACGGCGAGGTGGACAATCCGCTGACCCTGAGACTCGACGATCTCAAGCGCATGGAGCAGGTGACGCAGACCATCACCCTCGAGTGCGCGGGCAACGGCCGGAGCTTCCACAATCCGAAGGCGCCGGGAGTTCAGTGGGAGAACGGCGCGGTGGGGACGGGCGTGTGGAAGGGCGTGCGGCTGGCCGACATCCTCCGCCTGGCCAAGCCACGGCCGTCTGCCCGACACGTGGTGCCCGACGGCAACGACGCGCCGCCCACGGCGCAGGCGCCGGACTTCATCCGCAGCCACCCGATCTGGAAGGCCATGGAGGTGCACACCATGGTGGCGCTGGAGATGAACGGCCGGCCGGTGCCGCACCTGCACGGTGGACCGGCGCGCCTCCTCGTCCCGGGCTGGGTCGGCTCGGCCTCGATCAAGTGGCTGACCCGCCTCACGCTGGCCGACCAGGAGTGGAACGGCCCGTTCATGCAGCGCAGCTACCGCTCCCCGCGCGCCGAGAATCCGAAGGAGACCTACTCGCTTCAATCCCTCGAGTGCAAGTCGATCATCATCCGTCCATTGGACGGGGCGCAGATGGCGGCAGGCCCTCACACCCTGTTCGGCTTCGCGTGGGGCGGCGAGGGCACGATCACGGCCGTGGACGTCTCGACCGACGGCGGTAAGAGCTGGGTGACGGCCAAGCTCACCGGCGAGGAGCACCGCTATGCGTGGCGCCGCTGGGAGCTGGGGTGGGACGCCAAGAGCGGCGCGCAGACCATCATGGCGCGCGCCAGCGACTCGCTGGGTCGGCTCCAGCCGCCGAGCCGCCCTCCCGATCCCCAGGGCTATCGCTGGAACGTGATCCACGCCGTGCGGGTGAATGTGGCCTAGCCGGCTCCTGCCGCAGGGTGCCGCGCTGGTCGTGGGACTCCTCCTCGGCGTGGTGTGTTCGGGTGCGCCAAGCCCTCCGGGGCCGATCGGGCCGCTCCCCGCAGGACGGCATGTTGAGCTCGTGGCGGCTCGCTGCATCATCTGCCACAGCCTCGAGCTGGTCGCCCAGCAGCGCCAGGACCGCGCCGGCTGGCAGGTCATCGTGGATCGGATGGACACGTACGGTGTGCCCATTCCGCCTGAGGACAAGAAAGTCATCCTGGACTACCTGAGCGAGCATCTCGGCCCGTAACTGGTATGCTATACTCGCTGGGTTTGTGAATCCCAAGGAGGAATTCGGTGTCCGAGTATCTCCCCGTGATGATCTTTCTGGCGCTCATCGTGGCCTTCGCCGTGGTGTCGCTGGGCATGGCCGCCGTCCTGAGACCCGCGCGCCCCTATTTCTCGAAGCTCGAGAACTACGAATGCGGCTCCGAGCCCATCGGCACCGCCTGGGTGCAGTTCCCCGTGGGCTTCTACCTGGTCGCACTGATCTTCATCGTGTTCGACGCGCTCGCCATCTTCCTCTTCCCGTGGGCGATCGTGCTCCGGGGGCTGGGCATGGGTGGCGTCGGCGTGATGGCGCTCTTCGTCGCCATCCTCGGGCTCGGCTGGGTCTACGCGCTCCGGGAGGGCATCCTCGAATGGAAATAAAGGCTCCGACTCCGCAGATTCCGCCCGCCGTCTGGACCGAGTTCAAGGACCTTCAGGAGTGGGAGAAGCTCCACCAGACGCGGCCCGAGGGCGACAAGCACTCGGCGCTCTTCGAGACGGTCGAAGACGGGATCTTCAACTTCCCGGGCGGCTTCATCGTGACCACGGTGGCCGACACCTTTCTGAACTGGGCTCGCAAGTCCTCGGTCTGGCCCGTGACGTTCGGCCTCGCCTGTTGCGCCATCGAGATGATGGCGACGTTCGCCTCGCGGTTCGACGTCGAGCGCCTCGGGATGGTGCCGTTCGCCTCGCCGCGCCACTCCGATCTCATGATCGTCTCCGGCACCGTCACCATCAAGATGGCGCCCATGCTCAAGCGCATCTACGACCAGATGCCCGATCCCAAGTGGGCCGTCTCCATGGGCTCCTGCGCCAATTCGGGCGGACCGTTCCGCCACGGCTACCACGTGGTCAAGGGCGTGGACCGCGTCATCCCGGTGGACGTCTACGTGCCGGGCTGTCCGCCGCCGCCCGACTCGCTCCTCTACGGCCTGCTCAAGCTCCAGGACCAGATCGCTCACTTCCGCACGACGGGCCAGCGCCCGGCGCCCACCGAGAAGACCGACTAGGGTGCCCACCCAGGCCGAGGCGCGCGGGCTGGTCCAGGAGCGGCTCGGCGTCACCGCATCGGGCGAGGGCAACCTGCTGGTCGTGGAGATCGCGCCCGAGCGCTGGCTCGAGCTCGGCCGCTTCGCCAAGGACACGCTCGGCTGCCTCTATATGAGCTTCATCTCGGCCGTGGACTGGAAGGAGCAGGGGCTCGAGATGGTGGCGCGTGTGGAGAACCTCGACGCCAATTTCGCGGTCTTCATGAAGGCGAAGCTGGGCGCCGGTGAGACGCGCTGCGCCTCCCTCGTGCCTGTCTGGCGCGGCGCCAACTGGATGGAGCGGGAATGCTACGACATGTTCGGCGTGCGCTTCGAGGGGCACCCCGACCTCCGCCGCATCCTTCTGCCCCACGACTGGGAAGGTCACCCGCTGCTCAAGTCCTACGCGGTGGACACGCCGCATCCACCCTATCGTTAGTGGGCGTACCGCTAACAGGCAAGGGAGCCTCGTCATGATCTACGAGCTTCGGACCTACACGCTGCAGCCGGGGACGCAGGGCCAGTACCTCAAGAACTCCGCCGAGATCGGCCGCAAGATCCGCGGGGACAAGTACGGCAAGCTCGAGGGTTTCTGGTCCACGGAGTTCGGGACGCTGAACCGAGTCGTTCACCTCTGGGCGTTCGAGAGCCTGAATGATCGGGAGCGGCTGCGCGGCGAGCTCGCCAAGAACGAGGAGTGGACCAAGGGCTACCTGCCGCACACCCGCGGGGCGCTCCTCGCGCAGGAGAACAAGATTCTCTCGCCCGTTTTGCCACTGAAGCCGCCGGCCGGGGCCGGCCACGTCTATGAGCTGCGCTGGTACCGGGCGCACGTGGGCAAGCTGGCCGAGTGGCTGGCCCTGTTCACGGGCGTCATGCCGGCGCGCGAGAAGTACTCGAAGAACGTCGGCGTGTTCCAGACCGAGGCAGGGCAGCTCAACGAGGTCGTCCATCTCTGGGCGTACAAGGATCTCAACGACCGGGCCGCGGTCCGGGGCAAGGTGCTCCAGGACGCCGAGTGGCAGACCTACCTCGGCAAGTCCGCTCCGCTCCTCGCCGACATGAAGTCGATCATCCTCAACCCCGCCGCCCACTCGCCGATGCAGTAGCACGGATGGACATCGAAGCGCGGCAGGTCCTCGAGATGGGGTACGGCGGCGCCGAGCGCATCACCATGAACATGGGGCCTCAGCACCCGTCGTCCCACGGGGTCTTCCGCGCCATCCTCACCCTCGAGGGCGAGACGGTGGTTGCCGTGGACGCCGTGATCGGCTACCTGCACCGCTGCCACGAGAAGCTCTCCGAGACGCTTACGTACACGCAGTACCCGTCGATCGCGTCCAAGACCGACTACGTGGCGGCCATGACGAGCGAGCTGGCGTACGTGCGGGCCGCGGAGATGATCGGCAAGATCGACGTGCCCAAGCGCGCGCAGTACCTGCGGGTGATCGCCGCCGAGCTGCAGCGCGTGGCCTCCCACTGCCTCTGGCTCGGCACCTGGTGCCTCGATATGGGCGGGGCGCTGGGCGGGGGCGCGACGGTTTTCCTCTACTGCATCCGCGAGCGCGAGGACGTCCTCGACCTGTTCGAATCGCTGACCGGCGCGCGGCTGCTGTACGGCTTCCACCAGGTCGGGGGCACGCGCTACGACATCCCCGACGGGTGGGCGCAGCAGTGCCGCGCGACCGTGGACAAGATCGACCGGCGCATCGACGAGTTCGAGGAGATGCTGGAGTCGAACGCCTTCTTCATGGCGAGGACCCAGGGCGTGGGCGTGGCCTCGCGGGACCTGGCTCAGGAGGTCGGCATCTCCGGCCCGCTGCTGCGCGGCTCCGGGGTCGGCTACGACATCCGCCGGGCCGAGCCCTATTCCTCGTACGAGGACTTCGACTTCGAGGTGCCGGTGGAGACGGCGGGGGACTGCTTCGCGCGCTACCGGGTGCGGATGGTCGAGTTCCGCGAGTCCATCAAGATCGTCCGCCAGGCCCTCGACGGGCTGCCGGCGGGGCCAATCTCGTCGCGCCCCGGGGTGAAGTCGGTGGGGCAGGTGCGCATTCCCAAGGGCGAGGCCTACGCGCGTGTCGAGGGGGCGCGGGGCGAGGTCGGCTGCTACTTGATCGCCGACGGCTCGGCCAAGCCGTACCGCATGAAGTGGCGCGGCGCCTCGTTCTCGAACCTGGCGCTGCTGCCGCACATCATCCCGGGCCACAAGGTCGCCGACGTGGTGGCCATCATGGGCTCGGTCGATCCCGTCTTCGGCGAGGTCGATCGGTGAGGACGACTGACACCACCCCCTCGCCTTTGGCCCCCTCACCCGACCCTCTCCCCCATGAGGGGGAGAGGGGGACACAGTTGAGACGCGGGGCCCCCGGAACCCTCTCCCCGCTGGGGAGAGGGCAGGGTGAGGGGTGGCGGGCGCGCTGATGTCGTCGGCGATCTACTTCTTCATCGTAGGCTTCATCGTGCTGAACGCCATTATCGGCATGGTGACCTACGTGACGCTCCTCGAGCGGAAGTTCGCCGCGCGCATGCAGTCGCGCATCGGCCCGTACCGCGTCGGTCCTCACGGCCTGCTCCAGCCCATCGCGGACGCGCTCAAGCTGATGATGAAGGAGGATATCGTCCCGCGGCTCGCGGACCGCCGCGTGTACAACCTGGCGCCGATCGTCTTCCTGATCCCGTGCATGCTGATCTTCGCCACCCTGCCCTTCGCGCCGGGGCTCGGCGTCGCCGACCTCAACATCGGCATCCTCTTCTTCCTCGCGGTGTCCGCCATGGAGATCGTGGGGCTCTTCATGGGCGGCTGGGGGTCGAACAACAAGTACGCGCTGCTCTCCGTGATGCGGGCGGTGAACCAGATCATCTCCTACGATCTGCCCTTCGTCTTCGCCGCGATGGTCCCGGTAGTGCTGACGGGCTCCCTCAAGCTCTCCGATATCGCGGCCGCCCAGCCGGACGTGCTGCACTGGTTCATCTTCTACCCGGTGATCGGCCAGCTCGCCTTCGTCGCCTACGTCGTGGCCACGCTCGCCGCCGAAAACCGCGTGCCCTTCGACATCCTGGAGGCCGAGTCGGAGTTGATCGCCGGCTTCCGCGTCGAGTACTCGGGGATGAAGTTCGCGCTGATCCAGCTCGGCGAATACGCCCACGTCATCGCCACTTCCTTCCTGGGCGCGCTTCTCTTCCTGGGCGCGTGGGGCGGGCCCGGCTCGGGATCGATGCCGGCGCTGGGCGCCTTCTACTTTCTGCTCAAGGCGATGTTCGTGTTCCTCCTCGTGACGTGGATACGCTGGAGCTTCGTGAGGATCCGCGTGGACCAGATCCTCGCCATCTCGTGGAAGGTGCTGCTGCCCGCCACGCTCGTGCTCCTCATGGCCACCGCGGTCGTCGTCATCTGGACGGGGCCGCTGCGTGGCTAGGCCGCTCGGGCAGAGGCAGCTCGGCGACAGCTTCTGGCCTGACCTGGGCAACCTGGTGGTGGCGGTCAGGCGCGCGATGTGGATCACGCTCCTGAATCTCTTCCGTAAGCCCGTCACCGTGCACTACCCCGAGGTCAAGCGCGTCTACCCCGACCGCTTCCGCGGCGTGCTCGCGCTGACGTACGACAAGGAGACCGCCGAGGAGAACTGCATCGGCTGCCGGCTCTGCGAGTACGTCTGCCCGCCGCAGGTGATCAAGGTCGAGATGCTCAAGGCGGAGAAGCGCAACTTCGCCAAGACGTTCACCCTCGAGCTCTACGCCTGCGAGTTCTGCGAGCTCTGCGTCCAGGTCTGCCCCACGGACGCCATCATCATGATGAAGTCCTTCGACCTGGCCACCAGCGACCGCCGCGAGATGCTGCTCGACAAGGACCGCCTCCATACGATCGGGCTCCAGTTCGAGCCCTCGTGGGCGACGGGCACCGGCCTGCGGGCCATGCAGACGCCTCCCAAGGCCCGCGCCGAGGCCAAACCAGCCACCGGCGAAGCCCACGCGGAGGCCAAGGCCGAGTGAGCCTCGAGGTCGTGACCTTCTGGGGGCTCTGCGTCCTGCTCATCGGCTCGGCCCTGGCGGTGGTGCTGACCAAGAACCTCTTCCACTCGGTTCTCTACCTGGCGCTGTCGCTGACCGCGACGGCGGGCGTGTTTTTGGCGCTCGACGCGGAGTTCCTCGCGGCGGTGCAGCTCCTGCTGTACGCGGGCGGCGTCGTCACCATCGTGGTCTTTGCCATCGTGGTGACCGAACGGCTGGTGGGTGAGCGCATCACCCAGACGAGCCGCCACATCCTGGCGGGCCTCGTGCTGGCGGGCGCGCTGCTCCTGGCGCTGTTGCGCGTGCTCCGCGGCGCCGACTTGCCCGTCGAGCGCCAGGTCATCACCGTGGACGTGACGCGGGCCATCGGCCAGGTGCTGCTCACCGAGTTCGTGCTGCCCTTCGAGCTCCTGGCCGTGCTGCTCCTGGTCGGGCTCCTCGGCGCGCTTTATTTCGCTCGCCCCGAGGAATGAAGATGCGGACGGCTGCCCACACTCCCCCTGATTTACTCAGCTCTCGCCTCGCGGCCGAGCCGCTCAGCTCGAACTGCGGCCCTCTCCCCCTCCGGGGGCGAGGAAAACGAAACGCTCCCCTCCCCCTCGGAGAGGGAGAGGGTCGGGGTGAGGGTGGCGACTTGAGGATGAGCAACCGTGGGACTTAGCGCCTACCTCACGCTCGCCGCGGTGCTCTTCGCCATCGGCTTCTTCGGCGTGGTGACGCGGCGGAACACCATCGGCATCCTGCTCGGCATCGAGCTGATGCTCAACGCCGTCAACATCAACCTGGTCGCCTTCGCGCGCTACAACGCCGACGTGGTGGGCATGGTCTTCACCACGTTCACCATCCCCATCACCGTGGCCGAGGTGGCGCTGGGGCTCGCCATCGTCATCCTCATCTTCCGCACGAAGCGCACGGCCATCGCCGATCACCTGGACATCCTCAGGGGCTGATCCCGCGCTCATGACCGATCCCGCTTTCGCCGCACTGATCGCCCTGCTGCTTCCGGCCTGCGCCTTCGTCATCCTCGCTCTGGCCGGGCCGTTCCGCAGGCTCGGTCGCCCGGCCGCGTACCTGTCCATCGTGTTGTCCGCGGCCGCGCTCGTGGCGGCCATCGCCGCCTTCCGCCTGGCGGGGGGTGGGGGCTATTCGGTATGGCTGTGGAGCTGGATCCCGGCCGAGGCGGGCCCGCTCGCCACCATCGGCGTGCTGGCCGACGGCGACTCGGCGCTCATGCTGGTGCTGGTCGCGCTCGTGTCCTTCCTGGTCCAGGTCTACTCGCTCGGCTACCTCTCCGACGAGGGTATGCCCTCGCTCGGCCGCTACTACACCTACCAGTCGCTCTTCGCGTTTTCGATGATGGGCCTGGTGCTCGCGCCCAACTTCGTCCAGCTCTACATCTGCTGGGAGCTGGTCGGCCTCTGCTCCTACCTGCTGATCGGCTACTGGTACACCAGGCCCGAGGCGGCGAGGGCGGCGGTCAAGGCCTTCTGGATCACCAAGGCGGGCGACGTCGGCATGCTGATCGGCATCGTGCTGCTCTGGAGACTGACGGGCACCTTCGATTTCCTCCAGCTGCTCCAGCTGGCCGACGCGGGCGCTATTCCGCTGGCCGGGCTCGGGGTCATCACCTTCTGCATCTATTTGGGTGCCGCGGGCAAATCGGCCCAGTTCCCGTTCCACGTGTGGCTGCCTGACGCCATGGAAGGTCCGACACCCGTTTCCGCGCTCATCCACGCCGCGACCATGGTGACGGCCGGCGTCTATCTCCTCACGCGGACAGTCTGGCTCTTCAGGCTCACGCCCGACGTGATGGAGATCGTGGCGTGGAACGGCGCCTTCACCGCGCTCCTCGCCGCGGTGCTCGCCTGCGTCCAGACGGACATCAAGAGGGTGCTGGCTTATTCCACCGTCTCGCAGCTCGGCTACATGATGGCGGCCATCGGCGCGGGCTTCGCCTCGGCGGGCTTTCTCCACCTGCTCACCCACGGCATCTTCAAGGCGCTGCTCTTCCTCGGCGCCGGCGCCGTGATCCACGCCGTGGGCACCAACGACATCTTCGCCATGGGCGGGCTCTGGCGCCGCCTGCCCCAGACCGCCATCGTGTTCGTCATCGGCACGCTGTCGCTGGCCGGTGTCCCCCTCTTCGCGGGCTTCTTCTCCAAGGAAGAGATCCTGGGCGCCGTGCTCGTGGGCGGCTTCCCGGTTCCGTTCGCGATGCTGCTGCTGGGCGCCTTCCTCACGGCCTTCTACATGTTCCGCGTGGTCTTCGTGACCTTCGCCGGCGCTCCCGCCCCGCCGCCGGCGGGACACCGCTCCGACGGCAGCCACGTCCACGACGCGCCGCCCTTCATGGCGCTGCCGCTGTGGATCCTGGCCGTGATGTGCGTGGGCATCGGGATCCTCTTCGCCGCCTGGCATCCGGCGGCGGAGTTCGAGATGCTGGGCTGGGTCACGCCCGCCGCCATCGCGGTCTCCTTGGGCGGCATCGCGCTCGCATACCTCGTGTACGAGCGCCGCGCGATCAGCGCCGACGCGCTCGCGAAAGCCTTCGCCCCCATCCGCGCGGCCGCCCTCAGGCGCTTCTGGATCGACGACGCCTTCGCCTTCGTCTACCGCCGCCTCATGCTCTCGCTGTCATGGCTCGTGGGCTGGGTGGACCGCTACCTCGTAGACGGCCTCGTCAATCTCTTCTCGGCCTGGACGCTCTCGGCGGGCGGCGGGCTGCGGCGCATCCAGTCGGGACGCGCCCAGGACTATGTCTACGGCATCGCGCTGGGCGTGCTCCTGCTGATGGTCTGGATCCGGTGGCCGCGGTGAAAGGATTCCCGACGCTATCCATCATCACCTGGGCGCCCTTCGTGGGCGCCGTCCTCATCATGTTCCTGGCCCGCCACCGCCCACGGCTCGTGCGCTGGATCGCGCTCGTCTCCACGGCCATCTCGCTCGTGCTCTCGATCTGGATCTACGCGTCCTACGAGCGCGAGGCGGCGGGCTTCCAGTTTTACGAGGAGATGCCGCTGGTGCCGCCGCTCGGCATCACCTACCAGCTGGGTGTGGACGGCGTGAGCCTGCTCCTGGTGCTCCTGACCAGCATCATCATCTTCGCGGGCGTCTTCGCCTCGTGGACGGTCAAGGAGCGCGGGCAGGAGTTCTACGCCCTCCTGCTGCTCCTCGTCACCGGTGTCTACGGCGTCTTCGTCTCGCTCGACCTCTTCGTCCTCTTTCTCTTCTACGAGATCGCCGTGCTGCCGATGTACCTCCTGATCGGCATCTGGGGCTCCTCGGGCGAGATCCGCCCGCAGGGCATCTTCGGCTGGGCCTTCCGGCGAACCGGTGTCGGCACGAAGGAATACGCGGCGATGAAGCTGACCCTGTATCTCCTCTTCGGGTCGGCCTTCATTCTCGTCGGCATCCTGGCGCTGTACGTCGCCTCGGGCTCGTCCTCCTTCTCCTTCCTCGAGATGGAAGGCATCCATTTCGCGCCGGCGCTGCAGTCCTGGGTCTTCCTCGCCTTCTACGTGGGCTTCGGGATTCTCGCGGGCATCTGGCCCCTGCACACGTGGTCGCCGGACGGGCACGCGTCCGCGCCCACCGCGGTGTCCATGCTCCACGCCGGCGTGCTGATGAAGCTGGGCGCCTACGGCGTGCTCAGGCTGGGCTTCGGCCTCCTCCCCGAGGGCGCGGTGCAGTGGGTGTGGCTGGTCGGCACCATCGGCTGCGTCAACATCGTGTACGGCGCGTTGAGCTCCATGGCGCAGACGGATCTCAAGTACGTCATCGCCTACTCGTCGGTCTCCCACATGGGCGTGGTCATGCTCGGCATGGCGACCTTGACCGAGACCGGGCTCAACGGGTCCGTCTTCCAGATGTTCGCCCACGGCATCATGACCGGACTCTTCTTCGCCCTTGTCGGCCTGATCTACGAGAAGGCGCACTCGCGCGCCATCTTTTCCATGGGCGGCTTCGGCCAGATGATGCCGGGCATCGCGACGGCCTTCACGGTGGCGAGCCTCTCCTCGCTGGGCCTGCCGGCGACCGCGGGCTTCGTGGCCGAGTTCATGACCTTTCTCGGCGCCTGGCAGTCGGCCTACTCCTGGTGGCTCTTCCCCGGCGTGCTCGGCGCCTTCCTGACCTCCGTCTACGTGCTCCGCGTCGCCAAGCAGATCTTCTGGGGTCCCAAGGCCGCCGACCCGCACTTCCAGCACCTGCCCGACGCCCAGGGGCCCGAGTGGGTCGCGCTCATCATCCTCGTCGGCACGCTCGTGCTCTTCGGCGTGGCGCCCGGCATCGCCATCGGGCCGGTGGACACGGCGACCATGCCGCTGCTGCTCCGGCTCGGAGTCCTGCCGTGACCGGCGGCATGGCGCTCGAGGTCGGGCTCGCCGTCCTGATCCTGCTCGTCTTCGTGGTCGGCCTCTCCTGGCGCGGCCCGGACAAGCGGCAGCTCGGCGTCCTCGTGGCCATCGGGCTCGCCGTCCTCCTCTGGATGGCGTTCCGCGTCGAGCCGGGCGCCGTCCTCTTCGGGGGCACGTTCGTCCAGGACGAGCTGGCCATCTTCGCGAAGCGGCTCTTCCTGCTCGCGACCATCCTCGGCGTCCTCGCCTCGCTGTCGCTGCGCGCCCCCACCTTCGCGCGCCGGGCGACCGAGTACTACGTCGCCATGCTCGCCTCGCTGCTCGGGATGCTGGTGCTGGCCTCCGCGCGCGAGCTGATCTTGTTGTTCGTCGCCTTCGAGCTCATGTCGATCCCGCTGTACGTCATCTCGGGGTTCCGCAAGCGTGAAGAGGAGTCCATCGAGGCCGCGCTCAAGTTCTTCCTCATCGGCACGGTGTCTTCGGCCTTCATCGTCTACGGGCTGTCCTTCGTGTACGGGATCTCGCGGACGACCGACATGGCCGGCGTGGCCGCCGCGCTCCAGGACGGCCACCCGCTGCTCATCCTGGGCCTGGTCCTCACGCTGGGCGGCCTCGGCTTCAAGATCGCGGCGTTCCCCTTCCACATGTGGGTGCCGGACACCTACGAGGCCGCGAGCACGCCCTTCGTCGCGTGGCTGTCGGTGGCGCCCAAGGCCGCGGGTTTCGTCGTGATGTTCCGGCTCTATCTCGAAGGTGTGGGCGGGCCCGTCGTCCTCTGGGTGCCGGTGGCGGCGGGGCTGGCCGCGATCACCATCGTCGCGGGCAATCTCATGGCCATCCCCCAGCAGAACGTGAAGCGACTGCTGGCGTACTCGGGCATCGCGCACATCGGCTACATGCTGGTGGGCTTCGCCGCCGTCTCGGCCGACGGCGTGGCGATGATGCTCTTCTACCTCGTCGCCTATCTCTTCGGGAACATGGGCGCCTTCTTCGTGGTCGAGGCCGTGGCCCAGTCCGACGGCTCCGAGGCCATCTCGGCCTACAAGGGGCTGGCGCAGCGCTCGCCCGTGCTCTCCCTCTGCATGCTGCTCTTCCTGCTATCGCTGGGCGGAATCCCGTTCGTCGCGGGCTTCTGGGCCAAGCTGCTGGTCTTCAAGGCGGCGGCGCAATCGGATCAGGGACTGTACTGGCTGGTGCTGGTTGGTGCTATCCTGACGGTCGTGGCGCTCTTCTACTATCTGCTCGTGGCCAAGCGCATGTACATCGACGCCCCCGAGCGCGCGCAGCCGGTGCCCGTGTCGCCCTTCCTGGCGCTCTCCATCTTCGTCTGCGCGGCGGGCGTGGTGGGCGTCGGCGTCTATCCCAAGCCCCTCGTGATGGCGGCATTGCGCGCCGCCTCGGGACTCTTCTAGCCTATGCCAGCGCGACGATTTTCAGCTGTTGCCCTCCTCGGCGTGCTCTTGAGTGCCGCGGCCGCCCTGGCTCAAGAGCAGCCCACGGTGACCGAGAGCCGGGGCCTGCGCATCCAGTGGACGGTCCAGCCGCAGACGCGCGATTTCAGCGCCGTGTGCGGCCAGATATTCAACGATCGACGCACGAGCGCCCGGAACGTCGGCCTCCTGGTTCAGAGCGTGGACGGTGACAAGGTCGCCTCGAGGAACATTCCCAACATCGCCCGGGAGATCGTCGGCCAGTCGGGGTGGCAGTTCTGCGGGACGGTGTTGAAGGCGCCCACCTACCGCGTGATCGTCACGTCTGTCGACTGGGATAGTACGGCCGGCGGCCAGTAACGCGCAGGGCGACGATAAGGGCCCATCTGCGACCCAAACGTAGGTACATGTTGGGGCGCCCTCGACCGCACGCTCAACGTAGAGGGACTACGCCTCGCGTGCGGATCAACTCAGCTCTCGTCTCGCGACGGCCAAGGGCCGCCGCTCAACTCGAACGGCGGGGCGCCGCCTCGCATCTGGACCCTTCTCGCCGCCCTGCGGGGTGGTGCTTCGCGGACTAAAAGTGCGGGTGGTCGTCGCGGTGGTGGTCCGAGATGCCCGTGGCTCCGGATGCACCCTTCTCAAATGCGCTCGTGCGCCAGTTGTCGGTTTCATCGGCCGGAGCGCGCCAAGGCGGTAGGGTGAGGCGCAGACGCTCGGCCAGCCGAGCCACGTAGGGTTCGTACAGGGCGCGCAGTGAGGCCAGCGTCGTCTCCGTCAGCGCGCCTTCCTTCAGGTTCACGCCGTTCTGAGCCAGGTGGGATCGCAGAGAATGGAAGTCCTCGGGCGGCAGCCTGTCCGGATCCGGAGGCAGGGGCCGGACGCCGGTGGCCTGGCTGAGATCCACGACGGCGTGGCGCGCCATCGCGAAGGTGAGCTGGGCCTGGCGGCCCGGCCCACCCTGCACGCCGACGATGACGAGCGCGCTGGCGTCGAGGATGGCGGTCAGGGCTCCGAGCCAGGACTGGTGCTCGTGCTGCGAGCGGAAGTAGAGCAGCACCGGATAGGAGAGATGACTCTCCATGAGCTCGGCCGCCCAGCGCTCCCAGTCGCGCAGCAGGACCTCGAGCCCGGCCATGTTCTGCGCGTGGCGCAGCAGCAGCTCGCCGGCGGTCGGTGGCGAGCCCGCCCGCGCGTCGAGCAGCGAGATGTTGACCTCGCGGTGGGAGAAGCCCTGGTAGAGAACGGGCAAGTAGCCGATCACGAGCGCGAGGAAGCCGAAGCCCACGCCCGCCTCGATGACGGTGAGCGCCCGGGCGATCGGACCACTCGGCGTCACGTCTCCGATGCCCAGCGTGAACAGCGTGGTGCCGCTCATGTAGAGATCGGTCCAGAATCCGCCCGGACCGTGCGCCACGTTGAGATGCGAGCCGAGCCCCCACTGCACCATGGCAAAGCCCACCAGGAGCGCCACCGCCCAGCAGGCCATGAGGAGCAGGATGGACAGCGGCCCGAACACGGCGAGGAAGTTCTCACGCCGCCGGCCGCGCCCGAAGAGACACGCCGAGGCCGTCCATGAGGGCCAGGCGACCCTGTAGAAGAGCCGGGCAGGGCGCAACCGCCGGGTCGCGGTGCGCGGCAGGACGAGGGCTTCGAAGGCGTCCCAGACTATCGCGAGGATCAGGAGGATCCCCGCGATAGCAACGAGCTTGTGCAGCACTAGGCCGCGCGGCGGACGGGATTCACGTGGCCCGGGGCCGTCGGGCTCGGCCTGAAGACGAGCGCGTAGCCCGGGGGCACCCGCTTCAACACCACCGGCCACACGTTTTCGAGGTCGGACTCCCAGTCCGCCGGCACGAAGATCTCGACCGTGCCCGTTCCGCGCTTGGCCCCCGCCACGACACGCACCGCCACCAGGGATTCACCGCCCAGGTGATGGTTGACGGCCGCCTGGATGTCGGCCTGGAGTTCGAGCGCACCGTCCTCGAGCTGGTCGCGCCGGGCGCGCCAGAGCAGCGGCCCTATGAACAGCAATGTCAGCAGCCCCATCACGATCCACGTTGTCATGGTCATCGCCTCCATCCATTAGATGAAGCGGATGGGGCGGGGGATTCAGTCCCTCCGGCTCCGGGGAGGGCTCACAGCCAGCTTTCCAGGTACCCCGCGTCGGTGAGATCCGGCAGGCCGACGGTCTCGGGCGCGCGGCCCTCGAAGGCTGCGCGCGGGGCGAGGCCGACGAGCTCGGCACGCTTGATGGCGATGCCCCGGCGCGCGGCCTCTGCGGTGACGGCATCGTAGGCCCGCGCGATGCCGGTGCCCCGGTAGTCGAGGAGGTTCATGGAAACCTGGACGAGCCCGCGGCGCTCGAGGGGCAGGCCGAGGGCCTGGACGCATGGCAGGCCTCCCGAGGACTCGCGCACCGCGCTCGCGATGGCCTTCGCGGCACCGAGATCTGAGGTATCGAGCCAGATGTTGTAGGCCACGAGCACGTCGCGCGCGCCCACCGCGATGGCGCCGCCTCGCGGATGAAACACGGTGGGACCACAGTCGGGACACCACGCGGGGTCGGCGAGCTTCTGGGGCAAACCCTCGTACTCGCCCCGCCGGATATCGCGCACCGCGCGCCGCTCGGGGCGCGTGGCGGCGGCGCCGTAGAAATAGACGGGCACGCCGTGCTCCCGGCCGAACCGCTCGCCCACGCGCCGCGCGACGGCGACGGCATCGTCCATGGCGAGACCGCGCAGCGGCACGAAGGGCAGCACGTCGAGCGCGCCGAGGCGCGGGTGGATGCCGTGGTGCTCGCGCATGTCCACGCGCGCGAGCACCGCGGCGGCCAGCGCTACCGCCGCCTCTTCGACCGCGCGCGGCGATCCCAGGAAGGTGAAGACCGAGCGATTGTGGTCGGGATCGGCGTGGACATCGGCGAGCCGCGCGCCGGGGACGGCGCGCACCACATCCGCGATCGCGTCGACGGCGCGCGCGTCGCGGCCTTCGCTCACGTTCGGGACGCACTCGAGAAGGGGATGTGGCACGGGGCCGTATCATACCCGAGAGCGCTCGGGCTATACTACGCAGGCCATGCCGTTTCTCCCCGTGGGCAAGCTCCCCGCCGAGCTGCTCCAGCGACTCTTCGCCAAGTACGTGACGGCCGATCCGCGCGTCATCGTGGGCCCGCAGGTGGGCGAGGACGCCGCCGTCCTCGACATGGGCGACCGCTATCTCGTGGCCACGACCGATCCCATTACCTTCGCCACCGACGAGATGGGCTGGTACGCGCTGCACGTCAACGCCAACGATCTCGCCGTTCGCGGCGCGACTCCGCGTTGGTTCATGGCGACGGTGCTCTTGCCCGAGGGCAAGAGTCAGGAGGCGCAGGTGGAGCAGCTCTTCGCGGAAGTGGCGGAAGCGTGCGCGGCCGTCGGTGTCTCGCTCGTGGGCGGGCACACGGAGGTCACCGCCGGCCTGCCGCGCCCCATCGTGGTCGGCGCCATGCTGGGCGAGGTCGGCAAGGACCACCTCGTGACCACGGGTGGCGCGCAGGTCGGCGACACCGTGCTCCTGACCAAGGGCGTGCCGCTCGAAGGCGCGTCGATCATCGCGCGGGAGCGCCGTGAGGAGGCCCTCCGCCGCGGCGTGCCGGCCGAGATCGTGGATCGGGCTCGTGGTTTTTTGCGACGCCCCGGCATCAGCGTGGTGCCCGAGGCGCGCGCGGCCTGCGGGGCGGCGCGCGTCCACGCCATGCACGACCCCACGGAGGGGGGACTGGCCACCGCCTGCTGGGAGCTGTCCCAGGCCGCCGGGGTGGGGCTGCGCATAGACCGCGAGCGCGTGCCGGTCCTGCCCGAGGGGCGCCGGCTCTGCGAGGCGTTCGGCCTCGACCCTATCGGTACTATCGCGTCAGGATCGCTCTTGATGACGGTGGCACCCGGAGATTCGGAGGCCGTGACGAATGCCTGCCGCGCTGTTGGCGTCGACTGCGCCGCGATCGGACGTGTCACGCCGGCCTCCGAGGGCGTGGTGCTCGTGTCAGGCGGTCACCCGTGGCCCATGCCGAGCTTTCCGCAGGACGAGATTACGCGGATTTTCGGGACCGACGCTCCCCCTCACCCTAGCCCTCTCCCCCTCCGGGGGCGAGGGGATCGGAAGACCTAGTGCCGCAGATCGGGTATGCGCGCCGGCAGGCGCCGATGGCGCGAGACGGCATGGTCGCCTCCTGCCACCCGTTGGCCTCGCTCGCGGGTGTGGAGGTGCTCAAGTCGGGCGGCAACGTGATCGACGCCGCCATCGCAACCAATGCCGTGCTGGCCGTGACGCAGCCCAACTATTGCGGCCTGGGGGGCGATTTTTTTTGCCTCTACTACGAGGCGAGCACGAGGCGCGTCCACTTCCTGAACGGTGCGGGACGATCGGGCTCGCGCGCGAGGCTCGAGGAGCTGACGCGCCGCGGGCTTGCCGCCGTCCCGCTGATCGGTCCCGGCTCGGTGTCGGTGCCCGGCGCCACGCGCGCGTGGACCATGCTCCTCGAGCGCTTCGGCACGCGCCCGCTCAAGAGCCTCCTCGCGCCCGCCCTCCACTACGCCGCCGACGGATTTCCGCTGACGCTGATCGTGTGCCAGGCCATCCGCGAGCGCTCGGTGCTGTTCGACGATCCGGAGTGGCACCGCGTCTTCGTCCCCGGCGGCGCCTTCCCCGAGCCAGGCGATGTCTTCCGCCAGCCCGATCTCGCGCGCACGCTGGCCGAGCTGGGCGACAACCCCGACCTCCTCTATCGCGGCCGGGTCGGGCAGGCGATCGCGAAGCGCCTCGAGCGCGACGGCTTCCTCGCCGCCGACGATCTCGCGGCGCACACGGGTGCGTGGGGAGAGCCCATCAGCACGACCTATCGCGGCTACACGGTGTGGGAGACGCCGCCTCCGACGCAGGGCCTCGCCACGCTGCTCACACTGAACCTCCTCGAAGGCCTCGATGTGACGGCGCACCCAATCCACTCCGTCGAGCACCTCCACCTGCTCCTCGAGATGACCAAGCTCGCCTACGCCGACCGCGATCGCTGGGTCGCCGACCCCGACGCGTCGCGCGTGCCCATCGAAGCTCTTCTCGACAAGGACTACGCCGCGCGCCGGCGCACGCGGTTCGATCCGGACAAGGCGCAGCGCTACGAGCCGGGCGAGGTCGAGGGCGATACCACGGGCTTCGTCATCGCCGACGGGCGCGGCAATGTCCTCTCGGGGATCCAGAGCATCTACAAGGGGTTCGGCGCCGGCGTGGTGGCGCCCGGCACCGGCGTGGTGCTCCAGAACCGCGGCGCCTACTTCAACACGAATCCCGGGCATCCGAACTGCTTCGGGCCTCACAAGCAGCCCTTCCACACGCTGATCGCCAGCATCGTGACGCGCGACGGGCGGCCGGTGCTGGGGCTCGCCAACATGGGCGGTGACGGGCAGGCGATGTTTCACACCCAGATCCTCACCAACACGTTCGACTTCGGCATGGAGATCCAGGAGGCCATCGAGCGGCCGCGCTTCTTCATGGGACGCCTCGAACCGAGCGACGCGCCGGACCTGGTCCGGCTGGAGAGCCGCGTGCCCGTCCCCGTGCGTGAGGCCCTGGTCGGCCGCGGCCACAATATCCTGCCCGTGTCGGACTGGTTCAGCCAGGAAGGGCAGGCCCATGCCGTCGCCATATTGAAGGACGGTGTCCTGCGGGGAGGCGCCGATCCGCGCGGAGACGGCGCGGCTGTGGGATATTAAGGATATGCGGTCCATCCGATTCATCGCGGCGGTCGTGGGGTTGGCGCTGGCGCTGCCCGCGGCGGCATGCGCGGCGAGCTGGGGAGGCATCGAGCCCGGCGAGACGACGCTGGAGCAGGTGCGTGAGCGCTACGGCCCGCCCTCGCAGGAGACCAAGCAGAAGGTCGACACCTACGACACCACGACCTGGATCTACGAGGTCGACAAAGCGCCCGCGGGAATCAACCGCATGGTGGTGGACTTCGGCATCCTCAAGCCCGACGGCTTCAAGGCGAACCTCGTGCGAGTCTTCGTGATCGAGCCCAGGCCGTCCATCTTCGCCGTGCAGACCATCGTGGACGGCTGGGGTATGCCGTCGGCGGCCGGCGATTCGGCCGGCTTTCCCACGATGGTCTACGAGGCAGGACTCGTCGTCGTCTTCGACAAGCAGACCCTCTGGGCAGAGTCCATGACCTTCACTGTTCCCCAGCCTCTGCCCCAGTCCCCCGCGGCCGGAGTCGCACCCGCGCCCGCTCCCGCCACTGCGGCTCCGACGGCGCCCGCCGCGCCCAAGCCTCCCCAGCCCGCCGGCCCGCGTCCGTAACTAGCGGATGGTTGACAGGCTCCTGGCCTTCGACCCGGGCGGCCGGGGCATCGCCCATTTTTTCGTGCCGGGCGGCGCGGCGCGCGCCGCCCTCGCGCTTCGGCACGCCAAGCGCGTGCTCCTGACCACCGGCTTTTCCATTGGCCCGGGGCTGCCCGAGACCGACGGCCCGCCGGGCACGGCGTCGCTTGGCCGGGCGCTGCGCGCTCTCGGCGCCGAGGTGATGTACATCACCGACGCCGCGTCGCTGCCGCCGCTGCAGGCCGCACTCGAAGTGCTCGGCGAGCCCACCCGGATCCTGACCTTCCACGCGGACGGCGACGCCGCGCTCACAGCGCGACGGCTGCTCGCCGAGCACGCGCCGACCCACCTGGTATCCATCGAGCGACCGGGGCGAGCGCGCGGCGGCGACTACCTGAGCATGCGCGGCGAGTCCGTCGGCGAGTGGAACGCCGCGCTCGACGAATTGTTTCTCCAGGCCCCGCGGCGGGTGGTGACGGTAGGTGTGGGCGACGGAGGCAACGAGATCGGCATGGGCGTCTTGCGCGCGCGATTGGCCCGTGCGGGAGCGCGCGTCCGCAAGGTCGCCTCGATTGTCCCCGCGCGGCACGTGGTGGTCGCCGGCGTGTCGAACTGGGGCGCCTACGGCATCGTCGTCGAGCTCGCGCGCCTCTCGAAGCGTCCCTTGTTGCACACCGCGGAGGACGAGCGGCGCATGGTGCGCGCCTGCGTAGGGGCCGGCGCGGTGGACGGCATCACGCGAAAGCGCGAGGCGACGGTGGACGCGCTCCCTTTGGAGGCGCACGCGGGCATGGTAGAGTTGTTGCGACTGGTCCAGGATTCGACACCCCACGGAGGCAAAACCCGATGACCCAGCCCTCGAAGCCATCCAGGATCCTCGACACCTACCGCGCGATGCACCCGAAATCCGCCGCGCTCTACGAGCGGGCGCGCGGCGTGATCGCCGGCGGCATCACCCACGACAGCCGCCACCTCAAGCCCTTTCCCGTGTATGTCGACCGCGCCCAGGGCTCGAAGAAGTGGGATGTGGACGGCCACGAGTACGTGGACTACTGGATGGGCCACGGCGCGCTCTTCCTCGGCCACTGCCACCCGGCCGTCGTCAAGGCCATCCAGGATCAGGCGCCGCGCGGGACGCATCCGGGCGCCTGCCACGAGCTCGAGGTCCGCTGGGCCGAGCTCATCTGCAAGCTCGTTCCTTCGTCGGAGATGGTGCGCTTCACCATGTCGGGCACCGAGGCGACGCATCTCGCGTTGCGCATCGCGCGCGCCTACACCGGTCATCCCAAGGTGGTGAAGTTCAACGGTCACTTCCACGGGTGGGCCGACGGCGTCGTGGCCGCGGTCAACCCGCCCTTCGACGTGCCGATGTCCGCGGGCGTGCCGTCGCAGATCCTCGACCAGCTCCTGATCTGCCCGCCCAACGACATCAAGGCCGTGGAGGGGCTCCTCCAGCGGGGCGACGTGGCGGCGGTCATCCTCGAGCCCGCGGGCGGGCAGTCAGGCACGACGCCGACCATCCCCGGCTATCTCCAGGAATTGCGCGCGCTGACCGAGCGTCACGACGTCGTTCTGATCTTCGACGAGGTCATCACCGGCTTCCGCTACGCGCCGGGCGGCGCCCAGCAATACTTCGGTGTCACGCCCGACGTGACGACGCTGGCGAAGATCGTCGCGGGCGGCCTCCCCGGCGCCGCCGTGTGCGGCAAGAAGCCGCTCATGGCGACCATGGTCCACCGCGGCGACCCGGTCTGGGACCGCGCCGAGCGCGTGGCGCAGAACGGCACGTTCAACTCCAACCCCGTCTGCGCCGCCGCCGCCATCGCCACGCTCGAGCTGGTGGCCGACGGCGGTCTGCACGCGCGCGCCAACAAGGTGGCCGACGAGCTGCGCTCGGGCATCGCGGACGTGATGAAGCGCGTGGGCGCCCCGGGCACCTGCTTCGGCGAATCGTCCATCTTCCACGTGTCCTTCGAGGGGCGCCCCGGACTCGCCGGCTTCGACAAGCCGCGGCGCGGCGACCTCTACCACATGCTCCGCTGCGCGCTCCTCAACAACGGCGTAGACTGCTCCTCCTACCACGGCTGGCTTTCCGCCGTGCACTCCGACGAAGACGTAGCGACGACACTCGGCGCCTATGAGCAGGCCCTCTCCGCCATGGCTGCCGAGGGCCTGTTCAAGGGCCTCTAACCTCATTCCCCTCTCCCCCAACGGGGGAGAGGGCAGGGTGAGGGGGCAATAAGGTAAGCGCGCAATGCCTCTAAGCGAAGCCGACCGCCGCGCCAAGCTCCAGGAGCTTCACGACCTGGCGCAAGGCTCCGAAGAGTTCGAAGGTGGCATCACCTTCGAGGACGACATGGAAGCCCTCGTCGTCGGCGACTGGGCCTTCTTCGCCATTGACGAGATCGGCGACCTCGCGCTCTCGTTCCACCTCGACGCCCACCCCCTCGCCGTGGCGCGGCTGACCCGCTTCCTCGTCCAGCACGAGGTGCCCTTCGTCCTGACCGAATCCTTCACCGTCAACGAAGACGACGAGATCGTCTTCGAGTCCGACACCGGCGCCGACCTCCCCGACAAATAGCAGTTCCCTGTACTCCCTCTCCCCCATCGAGGGAGAGGGCTAGGTGGGGGGGGGCGGGGCGAGGGAGTGGATCGAGCCGCCCTTCATAGACAGCTTCAGCCCCGTCTGGTATCCTCGCTACTTCGTGGTGGGCAGGTAGCTCAGTTGGTAGAGCACAGGACTGAAAATCCTGGTGTCGGCGGTTCAATCCCGTCCCTGCCCACCATTCTTTTTGCATACTTTCGTCGTGAGATGATGCGGTCATCATCGGCCACTGGCCGTGTGACTGGCCGTGTCGGTGTGGCCCCGCGCGTCGCTCCGGTTACCCGTCGGGAGTGGGATGACCGTCGCACCGGGGTGCTGGGTGTGGTGGAAGACAGCCAGCTTCTCGGCCCCCTCGCGGAGCATCGCCTCGTCGACGATCGCGTAACGACGGTAGATCGCCTCCGTCTGGTGGCCGACCATGGCCATCGCCGTCGAGCGCGGCACGCTGGCGCGCTCGAGGTTGCGGACCGCCGTCCGGCGGAAATCATGAGGGATCCGGTCCGACAAGCCGGCCTTCGTCCGTGCCGTCACCCAGCTCCGACGGAACGAGCGGATGGGTTGCCCCTCCCGGTGGAAGAGCCACGGCACCACAGAGCCCGTTCGCTGCTCGAACGCGCGTGTCGCGGCGAGCTGCTGCTCGAATACGCCGCGGAGCTCCGGGGTCAGATAGAACATGCGCCCCTTTCGATTCTTCGTCTCGCCGGGCTCCAAGCGGAGCAAGCCAGCGTCGAGATCGAGATGGTATCGCCGGCGCGTGAGGAGCTCCGACCTGATCCGCCAGCCGGTGATGTAAGCCGCACGGATCGCGGGTTGCAGATCGTCGGGGAGATAGGTGAGCAGTGCCTCGAACTGGGGCCGCTCGAAAAAGCCGCGGCGGATGTTGTCTTCCTGGAGCATGCGGATGGTGGGGTGATAGCCGCCGAGCGTCTCCCCGGCCAGCCGGTACATGCGCTTGAGCGCCGCCAGCTCGCGGTTGATCGTGGCGTTGGCCGCCGTCGCCACCTGCCGGTCGACGACATACTTCGTGACGAGGCTCCCGTCGATCGCGCGCGCGCGGTACCCGCTGAACATGGCACGGAGATGCGTGATCGCGTCCTCGACGCGCTCAAGAGAGCGGCGGCCCTGGGCCTTGTAATCATTGACGAGGCCGGCCGCAAGCAGATCAAACGTCAGCCGGTCGCCGGCTGGCTCCACGCGGCGTCCTTCGGCAATCTGGCCCTGCCGGCTCTTGAGCCGCCGCAACGCCTCGGTGTAACTGGTCGTGCCCGTGGCCTCCCGCCGCATCTTGCCGTCGACGTAGTACTCGAGCGTAAACGTCGCGGCGCCCTTGACCTCGCCCGACTGCTTGTCGCGGTATGTCCGCTGGAATACCCGTCCTTGGCCTCGCATCATCAACCCTCCAATTTT
>WNFO01000323.1_pt1 | contig 34128 bp, 31 predicted proteins | sample 5400251 | NCBI WGS metagenome assembly WNFO01 (sample SAMN13153354, study PRJNA577476) | soil metagenome | isolation source: 100 cm saprolite under Madrone tree | place: USA:California | collected 2016-06-14
GTCGGCTTCGACATAAATCTTGGCCTTGCTTTTGCCGATCGACATCAGCCCGCCACCGAGGCCCTGTGATTCTGCGAACCGCTTGCCGAGATACCACCAGAGCCCCACGAACAAGAGCAAGGGCATGACCCACGACAGCAGGTCGCGCAAGAATGTGCTCTCGAGTTGGCCGGTGTAGCGGACCCCATACTTGTCGAGTTCGCCTGCGAATTCCGGATCGACCCTCGTCGTAACGAACTGCTTTTGCCCGCCGGGCAACGGCTCTTTCAGGGATCCCTGAATGAATCGGTCCGATACGCCGACCGTGGCTATCTTGCCTTCGTGCAACAAACGTTGAAAGTCGCTGTAGGGGATCGGCGCGATCTGGTTGGCAACCGAGACCGCGTACTGAATCATAAACACCAGAAAGATCGCAGCAATCGCGTATCCGACATTGAAGCGGGTTTGTTTCGTCATGATCAGGCCTCCGGGTCCCATGTCCATAATAGCCTCATGCTGCGCGGCCTTCACAATCTGGCCCCGTCGCTCGCGTCCGGTGCGCTGACGTGCTGGCCTGCGTCTCGTCCAGATCGAACAGTGCGTCGATCACTTCGTCCAAACGTGAGGGCTCGGATTGCGGTTCGCCCTTGAAGAGAGCCAGTTCGATCTTCTGCGCCGGCGAAAGATCGTGGTCATCAAGCACGTCCTGGGGACTCGCGTAATACGCGGCAGGACCGCGCACCGGTCCCGACTTGTTTTGAACGCCCCTCAGCCCGAGCGTCCGTTCGACCCATTCCAGTCGCCAAGGCCACACGTCCGACGACCGTATGTCTGGCGAAAAGGAATTCGTGTTGGCGACCTTCGCGTTTGAACCCGGCCGTGTGTCGGGATCGTCCGCACCTTGCAGAAGGTAACGCAAACCCTGGCGCCGAGCGTAGGCGACGGCCGCGGCTGCCGACGGGAATGTCAACTCGATCTGCGATAACGTGTCATCGCAACCTGTCCATCCCATGAGCGGCTCGATCAGAGGACGAGAACGAGGCTCGAAGCGCAGCTTCCAATCGCGGGTGCGCGCTTTTCCCGAAGTCATGGCGGAGCGCGCCGGCTTGTAAATCACGGCCAACGCATCATCGGGAAATACAGACCGGGTTAGCGCCCTGCGAGGTGCATCGTCCCGTTCCGCCCAGCATTCATGTGTGCTCTTCGTCTCCTGCAGCATCGTCGCCTCCCGATCGAAAGGCGGGGCGGAAGCCGCGTGGCTCCCGCCCCGACCTCACCTTGGCCTTACTTGCCGTTGATCGCGATACGCTTCACCTTCTCCTGCGCTCTGGCCGACTTCGGCAAGGTCACGGTCAGCACGCCGCTCTTGAACGAGGCATTGACATTGTCCGCCTCGATATCGTCGACCGGGATGCGCCGTTCGAACCGGCCATAGTAGCGCTCGCTGACGAGCCGATCCTTGTCCTCAGTCTCGGCCCTTTTCTCGCCTTTGATGGCGAGAACGCCATTCGCGAGTTCGACGCCGACATCTTTCTCCTCGAGGCCAGGCAATTCCGCCGTGACCTTGACCTCCTTGTCGGTCTCGCTGACCTCGATGTTCGGCCATCCAACCGTGCGATCGAACAGGCGATCGGAGCCGAATGGCGTCACGTCGAAACCGCGGAAGATGTCATCGAACATGCGATTCATTTCACGGTGTAGCGTCAGCAAGGGATTTGCATTTTCGCCACGGTGTACCGCAACGTCGCGGCCACGATTCCATGGGATGAGATCTCTGATAGTCATGGTCATTTCTCCTTTCTGGTTAGGTTTGGCAAAGGGCAGCCCGGGCGCAGCGGGGCTGCGCACGGGAAACCCCAAAGTCGACCGATCGGATTCTGCTGCCGGACCGCTCCGATCAGGCCGTTTGGCTATGCTCGATTTGCTGGTGGTCGTTGCCAACGCCGGCGTCGATCGCAATCCGGCGCGGCTTCATGGCCTCCGGCAATTTACGCATCAGCTCGATCTGCAGGAGCCCGTTTTCAAACGATGCGCCTGTGACCTCGACGTAGTCGGCGAGGTTGAATTGGCGCCGGAACGGACGTCCTGAGATGCCTTGGAAGAAGTACTCGTGATCACCGTTCGCTGCCTTGCGGCCTTCCACGGTGAGCATGTTCTGCTCTGCCGTGACGGTGATCTCCTCCGGCTTGAAGCCGGCCAGAGCCAGCGAAATGCGATAGTGGTCCTCACCGACGCGTGCGATGTTGTAGGGCGGATAGTTGTCCTGGCCCTGCAAACGAAGCGAATCGTCGATGAGGTCGAACAGACGATCGAACCCGATGGTCGACCGCCACATGGGGGTGAGATCGAAGTCTCTCATAACCACATCCTCCGTTGAGCAACATGGATACAAGGGGCGCCCAAAGAGCGGCCGCCCCGTTGGGCTGTGCCGATCCCCGGATGGGCGATCGGCGAGCTGGATTTAGGTGACCTGCTTTTGCCGTCAAGAGGGGAAAACAATGATCGCGGCCGGAGAAAGATCAGTACCAAAAACCAGTTCCGCTCGGGCCCTCCTCGGGATCGCTGCCGCGATCCGGGCCACTGCGCTGCGGTTCCTCCATGCCGATGTCGCCGGCCTTGCCGTCAAGTTCCTGCAAGGCATCGATCACTTCATCAAATTTGACGACGCGACCGGAAGCTGGGATCTGCCGTAGCGCAGGCATCGATTCGATGGCACAGGCGTCTGAAGCCCATGACGACAGGATGGCTCGCTTTTCGGCGGTAGTAAGGGTGGCGTCCCCGACGACGTCACGGGGGTGCCGGAAATAGCGGGCTGGCTGAAGCAGCCGTTCGAGCTCGGCCCCGAGTGGCTCAGCTGCGGAAGCAGAGACGATCTTGTTCTGGTCGTTCGACATGGCAATGGCCTCGCGTTTTCTCCATCTCCTTTCCGAAGAGCGATATGGACCCGGAAGCTGTCACGAACCGACTTTCGCTCTTCGCAAGTGACAACGATTTAGTTCGGCGTCGCCCGCACGCAAGCCGTGCTCGGAACCACGTTGCCTGGGTCGCACTTCGGCAATCAATGGCCGTCAGGGTCAGAAACTGACCTTATGGGAACGTCCGGTTGTGGGTTTCGGATGACGGCCGCTCGGGAGGGTGCGGCTTGCACCGGGGCCGTCGTCCGAAAGCCTCCAATGAAGGAAACCGCGCTGGGGGAACGTGTGGCGGTGCTGCGGGCTTTTGATCTATCGGGGTTTGACGCTTGCTGCTGCCGTCATCTGCCGGCACAACTTTTGCGTTATGGCACGAGCGTTGCCGGACCATCCCATTAGCAGACCACCAATAACCCAGTAGTGAAGCCTCGGCCGCTACCCGCGTGATAAGGTTCCGCGAAAACAAAATGGGGGGCGGCATGGAGAAATACGGAGCCGGGTCGATTGTTGTCTCCGACTATGACCCCAACTGGCCAACGTTATTCGAGCGGGAGCGCACCAGGATTGAGAATGCTCTCGGCTCGTTCGCTTTGGCCATTGAGCACATGGGTAGCACGGCGGTTCCAGGTCTGCCATCGAAGCCCATCATCGACCTGCTCGTTGGTGTACCTAGCCTTGAAGAGGCAAGGGAAAGATGCATCGAGCCGATTGAGGCACTCGGCTACAATTACCTGCCGGAGTACGCGTCATGGATCCCCGGCGAGTTGTTCTTCCGTAAAGGGCCTCCGGGACCGTGGACTCACCATGTGCATTTGATGGAGCCATTCTGTCCTCGTTGGGAAGCACTTCTGGTGTTTCGCGATTATCTTCGCGCACACCCCGAGGCAGCGCGCGCTTACGCCGACATCAAGCGTGCCCTTGCTGCCTCGTCAAAAGACAACATAGAAGCCTATCGAAACGGAAAAGACGCTTTCGTCGAAGAGATAACAGCTAAGGCTCGTGCATGGCGCGCCGATGCAGGAGAATAGCAGCGTCGGATTAGGAACCACTTCAGAGCCTCAATATCCGCATCTGGCCCATCGCGTCATTACGGTGCGATGCGGAATTGCCTTGCTGGCGGGAATGGCGGACATCGGTCAAGCCACTCTCGCGCGTTTCACGAGTACGCGCGCCATAGGCCCCGCAGCAGGCAACAGTAGATCGACGCCTCGTCTTCGCTGCCGAACTACTTGTTCGGCAAATTGAGCCGGATGTGAAGCTCCCGCAACTGCTTCGGCGTGACTTCAGAAGGCGCACCCATCAGCAGGTCTTCGGCGCGCTGATTCATCGGGAACAGCACGACCTCGCGCAGGTTTTCCTCGCCGCACAACAGCATGACGATGCGGTCGATTCCGGGTGCGATGCCGCCATGCGGCGGCGCGCCGAGCGAGAGCGCGCGCAGCATGCCGCCGAATTTCGCCTCCAGCACGTCCTCCGGATAGCCTGCGATGCCGAACGCCTTCTTCATCACGTCGGGGCGATGATTGCGGATCGCACCGGATGATAATTCGATGCCATTGCAGACGATATCGTACTGGATTGCCTTGATATTCTGAATCGTCTCGGCGTCCTTCGGATCCAGCGCGAGAAACGCGTCCGGCTCCATGTTCGGCATCGAGAACGGGTTATGCGAGAAGTCGATTTTCTTCTCTTCCTCGTTCCATTCGAACATCGGGAAATCGACAATCCAGCAGAACTCGAAGCGGTCCTTCTGGATAAGATTGAGGTCTTCGCCGACTTTCGTGCGCGCGGGGCCCGCGAATTTCACGAAGCTCGCCGGTTCGCCCGCGACGAAGAACACCGCGTCGCCAGCCTTCAGCCCAAGCTGCTGGCGCATCTGCTCGGTGCGTTCCGGTCCGACATTGTTCGCCACCGGGCCGCGGCCGCTGACTACACCGTTCTCCTCGGCAAAGAAAATATAACCAAGTCCCGGCTGGCCCTCGCCCTGCGCCCACGCATTCATCCGGTCACAGAACGCACGCGAGCCGCCGCCCGGCGCAGGGATCGCCCACACCGCCGACTTCGGAGCAGTCTCCAGGATGCGCGCGAACACCTTGAAACCGGAGCCGCGGAAAATCTCCGAGACATCCTGCATCTCGATCGGGTTGCGCAGGTCCGGCTTGTCAGTGCCGTATTTCCGCAGCGCGGTCGCGTAAGCGATCAGCGGAAACTTCGATGTCACCGGCTTGCCGTCAGCAAACTCCTCGAACACGCCCCGCATGACCGGTTCGACCGCATTGAACACGTCGTCCTGCGTGACAAAGCTCATCTCGACGTCGAGCTGATAAAACTCGCCGGGCGAACGATCGGCGCGCGCGTCCTCGTCGCGGAAGCACGGCGCGATCTGGAAATAGCGGTCGAAGCCCGCGATCATGGTGAGCTGCTTGAACTGCTGCGGCGCCTGTGGCAGGGCGTAGAACTTGCCCGGATGCAGCCGCGACGGCACCAGGAAGTCGCGCGCGCCTTCCGGCGACGACGCCGTCAGGATCGGCGTCTGGAATTCGAAAAAGCCCTGATCTTTCATACGCTTGCGGATGGAATCGATGATCTGCCCGCGTTTGATGATGTTCTGGTGCAGCCGCTCGCGGCGAAGGTCGAGAAAGCGGTACCTAAGCCTTATGTCCTCGGGATATTCCTGCTCGCCGAACACCGGCATCGGCAGTTCGCCGGCCGGACCCAGCACCTCGATTTCGGTGATGTAGATCTCGACCGCGCCGGTCGGCAATTCCGGATTCTCGGTTCCGGCGGGACGGCGGCGCACCTTGCCGTCGATCCGTACCACCCACTCCGCGCGCAGCTTTTCGGCGTCCTTGAACGCCGGCGAATCCGGATCGGCTACGCATTGCGTCAGGCCGTAATGGTCGCGCAGATCGATGAACAGCACGCCGCCATGGTCGCGAATCCGGTGGCACCAGCCGGACAAACGAACCGTCTGGTCGATATGGCTGTCGCGGAGCGCGCCGCAGGTGTGGGACCGATAACGATGCATGATGTCCTGAAACAGGTGGCCGGAGGATCAATTCGCGAAAGGCCTGGGCCTGCCCGCAATGAGGGTGAGGGTTTACCCGACGCCAACCGGCGCGGCAACTGGATGCGCCTCCGGGCCCGGGCTCCCGAAAAGTGGCGCAAACCCCGCAAAAATGACGGAAAAACAACGGATCTTTCGGGCCGGCGCAACAGCGAAAACCGATTGTCTAATGCTTAGCTATGCCTATCTTGACGTTCATGACGGTCCATTTCCCCTTCCAGAACACCTATGCGGCGCTGCCCGACAACTTTTTCGCCCGGGTCGCCCCGACGCCGGTCGATTCGCCGCGGCTGATCAAGCTGAACCGGCCGCTCGCGGTCCACCTCGGCCTCGATCCGGACCGGCTTGGGAGCCCGGAGGGGACCGAGATCCTCGCCGGAAAACGGATTCCGGACGGGGCGGACCCGATCGCGATGGCCTATGCCGGCCACCAATTCGGTCATTTCGTGCCGCAGCTCGGCGACGGCCGCGCCATCCTGCTTGGCGAGGTGATCGACGCGGACGGGGTCCGCCGTGACATTCAACTCAAGGGCTCCGGCCCGACACCGTTTTCGCGCCGCGGCGATGGCCGCGCGGCGCTCGGTCCGGTGCTGCGCGAATACATCGTCAGCGAGGCGATGGCCGCGCTCGGCATTCCGACCACGCGATCGCTCGCCGCGGTGGTGACCGGCGAGAGCGTGATGCGCGAGACGCCGTTGCCGGGCGCCGTCCTAACCCGGGTCGCATCCAGCCATATTCGCGTCGGCACCTTCCAGTATTTCGCGGCGCGCGGCGATAGCGAGGGCGTGCGGCGGCTGGCGGATCACGTCATTGCCCGGCACTATCCGCAAGCGGCCAATGCCGACCGCCCCTATCACGCACTGCTGGAAGGGGTGATCGCCCGGCAGGCCCAACTGATCGCGCGCTGGCTGCTGGTCGGCTTCATCCACGGCGTCATGAACACCGACAACTGCTCGATATCGGGCGAGACCATCGATTACGGCCCCTGCGCCTTCATGGACCAGTACGACCCGGCGGCGGTGTTCTCTTCGATCGACGAGCAGGGCCGCTACGCCTACGCCAACCAGCCGCGGATCGCGCTCTGGAACCTGACCCGCCTCGCCGAATGCCTGCTGCCGCTGTTTTCCGACGAGCAGGACAAGGCCATCGAGGAGGCGCAGCTGGCGCTTGGCGGCTTCGCGGAAGCCTTCACCGCCGCCTATCAGGCCGGCCTGCGCAACAAGCTCGGCCTGTTCACCGCGCGCGACGACGATCCGGCGCTGGCGCAGGACCTGCTGGATGCGATGACCAAGAACCAGGCGGACTTCACCCTCACCTTCCGGCGGTTGAGCGATGCCGCGCTCGACCCCGGCGGCGATGCCGAGGTCCGGCGGTTGTTCGCCGAACCGACCGCCTATGACGAATGGGCGGCACGCTGGCGGCAACGAATCAGCGATGAAGCGCAGGACCCCGCCGCGCTGCAGGCCGCGATGCGCACCGTCAATCCAGCCTTCATTCCGAGGAATCACCTGATAGAAGCGGTCATCGATGCCGCCGTGAACCGCGACGATTTTGCGCCGTTTGAAGAGCTTCTGGTGGTCCTGTCAAAGCCGTATCAGGACCAACCAACGCTTGCCGGCTACGCCGAACCGCCTGAACCGCACCAGCGCGTGCTTCAGACATTTTGCGGGACGTGAAGCGTTAACCGTCCATGCAAACTTCGACGGAGCGCCTCGTGCCCTGCGCGCTGAATTAAGAAACGTTCAATCCCTTCCCGACAAGTCTATCGGTTTGGCGGGGGAATTGTTGTGTTTGACGCATTGATATTCGAATTCATGGGATTGGCGATGCTGGCGCTTGGCGTTGTCGTACTTGCTGTTCCGTCGGGACGACGTCCTGCGCGGCACATCAGCGACACCTGACTGATCCCCATTCCAAACCCATGGTTTGGCCGGATCCGGGCCGCCGTCAGCTCCGGTCCTGGTCGCTTGAGTCTCGCCGAAACGTCGTGGCCGCGCGGAAATGCAAGGCTTGAATTCGTCGCAAGACCCTTGACATATCAGCGCTTTCGGCAGAACGCCCTCTTAAGAAGCGTTATGGACCGTTCATGGAACTTATCACCACCACTTCGGAACTTGCTACCGTTTGCACCCGCCTCGCGAAACACCCGGTGATCACCGTCGATACCGAATTTCTGCGCGAGACGACCTATTATCCGCTGCTCTGCGTCGTGCAAATGGCGAGCGCTGAGGAAGCGGTCGTGATCGATACGCTGGCTTCCGGCATCGACCTCAAGCCGTTCTTCGAGTTGATGGCCGACGAGAAGGTGCTGAAGGTTTTCCACGCCGCCCGTCAGGATATCGAAATCGTCTGGCACCAGGCCGGCATCGTTCCGCATCCGATCTTCGACACCCAGGTCGCCGCCATGGTGCTCGGTTACGGCGATTCCATTGCCTATGACCAGTTGGTCGAACGCATCGCCGGCCACCGGCCCGACAAGACCCACCGTTTCACCGACTGGTCGCGCCGCCCCCTGACCGAAGAGCAGGTCCATTACGCCGTCTCCGACGTCACCCATCTGCGCGACGTGTTCACCGCGCTCGACGCCGATCTCAAGAAGCGCCGCCGCAGCGACTGGGTGAGCGAGGAAATGGAGGTTCTGACCTCGCCAAAGACCTACGACTTTCACCCCGAACGCGCCTGGGAGCGGCTGAAAACGCGGGTACGCAAGCCGAAGGAGCTTGCGGTGCTGATGGAAGTGGCTGCCTGGCGCGAACAGGAGGCGCAGAGCCGCGACGTTCCGCGCAGCCGCGTTCTCAAGGACGATGCGGTCGGCGATATCGCCGTCCATGCGCCGACCACCCTCGAGCGGCTGGCAAATCTGCGTTCGCTGCCAAAGGGTTTCGACCGCTCGAAATGGGGTGCCGACATCGTGGCCGCCGTGCAGCGCGGCCTGGCGCGCGATCCGGCGACATTGCCCAAACTCGAAAAGCCGCGCGGCAATTCAAATGGTGCGGCGATCGTCGAGTTGCTGAAAGTTCTGCTGCGGATGACGTCGGAGCGCCACGCCGTCGCCAGCAAGGTGATCGCAACCGTCGACGATCTGGAACAGATCGCGGCTGACGACAACGCCGACGTCGGCGCGCTGCACGGCTGGCGCCGCGAGCTGTTTGGCAACGCCGCGCTGTCGCTGAAACAGGGACGGCTGGCACTCGCGATCGAAAAGGGCCGGGTTGTCAGGGTCGATCGGAACTGACGTTCTCCCCCTGCCCGCGCGCTCAAGTAGATTGGCTGCCCGGATCGACCCCGATAAAGCGAGTTGGTTTTTGGACCGGCGCGCAGACGCGCTACCCGCGCGGCATCATCGTTCCCGCCCTTCCCTGCGCCTTGCGCCGGTCGACGCACCATCATCGAATTAGTCGAACGGCTCGCAACGTGGCGGATGCCTCGAGGCGATGGATTCGATTCCGATCATACCGCAATTTTACCGCTTGCTCTGACCACGTCGGAGCTCCCCTGGATCCCGGCAAAATTGCCAATGGCCCTGAGGACCGCCTGTTTGTATGAAGCGGTATCGTCGATACCCGGGCGCCGGCAAGCCACGGCATCGCTGACGACCTGATAGCGGTGGCCGCGGTGAAACCCGTCGACGACGGTCGACAGAATCGTTTCGTCGAGCGAGAATCCCGACAGCACGCAGCGAATATTTTTCATGTTCGACATGTATTCGGCGAACCGCGTCGAACTATATGCCGACGGCAGCGGGTGTTCGAAGGCGAGCTCTCCCGGCCGCGGTTTCAGTTCCGCGATCCAGTCCGTCAGGTTCGAGGCCGGATTGAACCATGCGGCCTGCGCGATCCGTTTCAGATGCATGACCGGCCAGAGGTTGTTGCGCCAGAGCGTCAGCAGTTCGAGGCAACGCGACGTAATCGCGTCGGCGTCCGCGATGACGTGGCGACGACCTTCGGTGAGGTATTCAATTTGAAGATCGGCACAGATCAGGATCGGCGGATCCTCATGCAAGGAGGCCATCATTTTTCGATTCGTGATCATGGCTCGGCCAATGCTGCCGCGCGCAGCGGAGAAGTCACCGGGCGCGCCGACGAAATGTCGAGAACGCCGGGCCTGTCCCAATCGCCCTCCGGCCTGATGATCACATAAGGATCGCTGTCGAGGGTAATGGCGTCGGGGCCCGGCTCGATTTCAAGAACCATTTCGGTGTAGGAGAAATCGGAAAAGGTGATCTTTCTGTTGTGGCCGAGAGGCTTGCCGCCGAAATGCGCCCAGAAATTCACCAGCCGGTCTTGCGCGTGGCCGTAGATCTTCTTGAAGCCCTTGCGCTTGATGTAGTCGAAGCTGGCCTGCACCAACTTGAACGATACGCGCGACCGCCGGAACTGATGCCGGACCGCGAGACGTTCGACCTTGGCGAATTCGCCAAAAAACCGCACCCGAAGGCAGGCCGCAGGTTCGCTGCCGACAAATCCGATGAAGTGCGCGGCGACCAGATCATTTCCGTCGAATTCCTCCTCGAGCGGGCAATTCTGCTCGGCCAGGTAGACGGCGGCGCGGATCGCGGTCACCAGCATGAGATCGTTGGGATCGCGCGCGATGCGGATCGAAATCTCGCGCGATGGCGTCCTCGCCGACGATGGGGGTTTACTGCCGTGCATCTGCAAAACTCCTCGCTGAGACATTTGATACCGGCATGTTCGCTGGAAGGCGCTTCCAGGGCCGTTCATAGCACCAGAGGTCGGGCTGGAAGCTCGGCGTCTGCCTGAAGCCCGTGGCGATCAGCAAATCGCGGCCGGCCCTTGACGATGGTTGGGCGAAGCAATTGGCATTGACATAACGTCGCGCTCTCAAATGAGCGGCAGCTTTGCCCAAGCCGGCAATACCGCGACCGGTTGTCGCAATTGCCCAGATGTAGATCGCAGACACTGCATCATTCCTCCCGGCCAGCATTCCGATGTCCGGGTGCGCCAGCGAAATCTCGCCGAGCATCAGTGCATCGTGTCCGCGGCTGTTGAGATAGAGAAACGCCATTGCGCCAAGCAACTTTTCGTGCCGGCCGAACGTCAGGATGCATTCAGAATCGAAAGTGACGTATTCGCCAAGCATCCGTTCCGAGATCTGAACGCCAGGCACCAGCCGACGGCCCATATCCGCAACGATCGAAAGTTCGGAGTGTCGCGCGGGACGCACCTCGATGTCAGAGTCACTCGGCAGCGAATCGAAATCGTGCTTTGTGATCAAAGACACCCTTTCCTTAACCGGGTTGCGCATCTATCGTCACTCCTGCCCGCAGCAAGCACCATACCGGGTGGGGATTTAGGGTATGCAGCAACTATTGCACCGGGGTGCTGCGGTGACGCAGCACCGAAACGAAGAGATTCTGGGTGCGTCCTGGGACGATCTGAAATCGTTTCTCGTCTGTGCGAAGCACAAGAGTTTTCGTAACGCTGCCGAAATGCTCGGTCTCACGAGCACGACCCTGATGCGAAGGATCGACCGGCTTGAGGAACGGATCGGCTGCAAGTTGTTCCTGCGCGATCAAAGCGGCTTGACGCTGAGCGAAGAAGGGCTTGCGATGATCGGCGACGTGACCGAGATGGAACGTCACGCCTTCAATATTTTTCGGCGCGTGTCGCACTCATCGAACGACGGTTCCGGTACCGTGCGGGTTTCGGTGACCGAGGGGCCGGGCAATTTCTGGATTCTACCGCGGCTGATCGACTTCCAGAAGACCTACCGCAAGATCACGGTCGACCTGCACTGCGCCATGGAACACGCGGATGTCGCGCGGCTGGAATCCGATATCGCCATTCAGCTCGAACCGCCGACAAATCCCGACCTTATCGTCGCAAAAATCGGCAGACTTCACATCTACCCTTTCGTGTCCGAAGGATACCGGAAGCTCTACGGCGTTCCTGCATCGCTGTCCGAGCTCAAGAACCACCGAATTATCAAGCAAAACGCGCCGCAGGTGGACGATACCGCCTATGCACGAATTTTGGGACTGACCTCGCTGGAAGGCATTGTCGGTTTCAAGACAAACTCCAGCATCAGTGTTCTCTATGCGGTGGAAAGAGGCGCCGGAATGGGCTTTCTGCCAACCTCGTCGATCGCCCTGGGTGCGCCTTTGATCGCGGTCGATATGGGCGTCAGTCATCATTCCGATCTTTGGCTTGCCTATCACAAGGAGTTTCGTAACTCCGATCGACACAAGATCGTCATTGCCTGGCTCAAACAGATATTCGATCCCAAGATCTACCCGTGCTTTCGGGATGAATTTATTCATCCAAACGATCTGGTGCCATTGATGACGGGGCCGAGAAGCAACTTCGGCCTGGAGGGATACGCCGCCGCCGGATTGGCTCAGGGGCGCGAGTTCGATTGATCCGTGGGGTCGGCGGTACCAGGGGCGGATCCCGGTTTCGCTGGTAATCCACCCATCGGATCGCAGCGCGAGGGCGTGACTTTCGGAATTAGGCGCTAACCCGCCGCATTACCACTTCAGCTCGACGCCGGCGGTCCCCTGATGCGACTGCGCCGCGGCGCGAAATTTGCCGTCATAGTTGAGATAGAGGCGAGCCGTATTGCTCAGGCAGAGCGACGCGGAGGCGCCGGCATCGGCGCCATATCTGCTTTCGCCGATGCCCTGCACCGTGATGCTCTGGGTGCCGAGACTGACCGTGACCGAACTGAAATCCTGCGCGACATTGTCGACGAACTTGCCGTAGGCGGACAGATCGAAAATCTTTCGATCCAGGATCCAGTAATGCCCGACCTCCGCACCCATCAGAAGCCGCGAACGCTCCACGGTCGCGCCGCTCGCCATAACCGGATCAAGACCGCCGAATTCCTGCAGCGATCCGGTCGCGGCGCGCACATATTCGAACGCGGCCTTCGGCACGACGCGGCTCTGGTCGATGTTCCAGTAGTAGCTGAGTTCGGTCAACGCGCCATCGACGCGGGCGTTGTAACCGGCGCTCGCGATGCCAAAGCCGGTGTCCCGGCTCGAATTGATTTTGCCAAAACCGTGAACCAGCGCAACGGCCCAGGTCCACGGACCCTTGTCGACCGAGGCGTTGAAGCCGAGCTGGGTGAGGTCGAGCGTGGCCGACTGCAGCGCCAGCGGAACGTCGATCGCGGTTCGGCTTTGGTCGACCGACAGGCCGACATTGACGCCAGGCGCAACGCGTGCGCCGAACCCTGCGACGCCGCCCCAGGTCTGCCGATGATCGCCGACGAAATCGCCCTGCGCGCCGGTCCTGGCCGAAATTCCGTAGACCTCTTCCCAGGTCCGGAAGCGCGGCTCGTCGGTCGATTCGGAGGCACCGCCACCGGCCGGATTACTCCGCAAGGCGCCGGCGAAACCATTCGTCGCCTGGTTTCCAAGGCGCTCCAGGAAATTGCTGCCGAGATTCGTCACGGCCGCGCCAACCGACAGATCGGAATTGATGACCGTCGGCGTCGGATCGGGCGGCGGGGTCAGAACGGGCCTGGGAGCCAGTGCATCGGTGGGCGTGGCAGTCGGCGTAACGGTTGGCGTTTGTGCCTGGACGGACGATGGCGCCGCGGCAACGGTGAAGGTGAGGGCGATCGCAACAGGCACCACATGCCTGCGACGGGTCCCGGTCGCCTTCGCTCGCGAAAGCCGCGATGAGCAGGACATAAACGCCATTTCCAAAAAGGAGCGCCGGCTCGGCGTGAAATCCAAAATACCACAGCCTCGATAGCGCGATTTGCGCTCAGTTCCCGGGGAGCGTCAACCGGTCTTCGTCCTTAAAAATGGGCGATTGCCGCACATAGTTGTTGCAATGCCACAGGCGATTCGGGCGACGTCATCGATGACCAGTTTCCTGAGCCGTGCCAAAAGCTTGCTAACGCGCAAAATTCGTGTTGCAATATCCGGTACAATCGGATCTAGGCCGTTCGACTGTGCGTTTCGTGACTAGGAAATTCAGCAGACATCCGGAAGCCCGCTTGTGGCGTGGCACGCAAAATGCGTGGCCGCGTCTTTTTTATGTCTAGACCAGGAGACAGGCGATGCAAAAAGGCACCGTCAAGTGGTTCAACCCGACGAAGGGTTATGGGTTCATCAAGCCGATGGCCGGCGATAAGGACGTGTTCGTCCATATCTCGGCGGTCGAGCGTGCGGGGCTCTCAACCCTCAACGAGAATCAGGTTGTCGAATATGACCTTGTGGAAAATCGCGGCAAAAGCTCCGCCGAAAATCTCAAGGTCTCCTAAACTTCGTCACGATCCGCGTAAGCAATCATGATGTACCCCCCGGCCTTCGCCGGGGGAATTTGTTTTTGATGCGGTTGGTTTCGTGACCCATCACGCGAGCATCCGGCGTTCGCGGGCCCTGATGATGCCGACCACGGCGTCATTGATCGGCGTCACCACTCCGAGCGGCTTGCCCACCCGCGGGATCGCGCCATTGATGGCGTCCACCTCGCATCGGCGCCCGGCATTGTAGTCCAGCAGCATCGAGGGCCGCGCATCGGGAATTTTGCCGCCGAGTTTGCGGATGTGCTCGATCGGATCGCCGACGTTCAGCCTGACATTGGCGGCCTTGGCTACCGCGATGGCTTCCTCGGCGCAGCCCCGCGCCACGCTCCAGGCATCGGCGTCGCCGAGGATTTCGCCGACCGTCAGCCCGGTGGTGCAGGACGTGCCCGAGAAGGCGACGTTCATGATCAGCTTTTCCCAGACCATCTGCTTGATGTCGTCGAACAGCGCGACCTTGAAGCCGGCCGACTCCCAGATCTTGGCGGAGGCCTGCAGCAACTGCTTCGGCAGCCCGGCAAATGCGCCGAACCGAATCATCTCCATTCCATTATGATGGACATGGCCCGGCGCCCGTATCGACGCGCCGAAACCGCCGACGACGCCGACGGCAAGCCGATCCGCGCCCAGGATGGGTGCTGCGATCTCCGGGGAGCCTAAGCCGTTCTGGATGGTCTGCACGATTGTCTCGAGGCCAAGCAGCGGAAGGCAGGAATGCGCCGCCGCCTCGACGTCGAACGACTTGGTGGCAATGATGACGAGATCGCAGGGCCCGATTCCCGCGGTCGTGGTGGAGGCATGAATGCGCACCGTGCGGTCGCCGCTGGCGCCTACGCAACGCAGGCCCCTGGAAGCCATCGCCTCGGCGTGATCGGGCCACAGCGTGACGGCGTGAACCTCGTGACCGGCGTCAACCAAGAGCGCGGCATAGACCGACCCCATTGCGCCACAGCCGACAACCGCAATTTTCGCCATTTTGTTACTCTCCGTGCAAGGCAGCCCGACGGCAACAAGTCTAGGTGATGGTGGGCGAAATCAAGACGTCGTCGGAAACCCCACGGCCTGCGGTCTTGCAGATACCGCCTTCGAGCCGGATTTGACCGCCGGCGACCAGCCGCAGCGCATCGGGATAGATGCGATGTTCGGCCTCGAGGATGCGCGCTGCCAGCGTGTCCGGCGTATCGTCATCGCGGACTGCGACCGCACCCTGCATCAGGATTGGTCCGGCATCGGTTTCCGGAATGACGAAATGGACGGTCGCGCCTGAGATTTTCACCCCGGCGCGCAGTGCCTGAGCCTGCGGTTCGAGGCCGGGAAACGACGGCAGCAGCGATGGATGAATGTTGAGCATCCGGCCGTACCAGCGCTGCACAAATTCGGCCGTGAACAACCGCATGAAGCCGCCGAGGCAAATCAGCTCGACCTTGTGCTGGTCCAATGCCGACTGCAAAACCGCCTCGAACGCCGCGCGGTCCTTGCCGAACGGCCTGCTTTCGATTGACACGGTCGGGATGCCGCTGGCCTTTGCCCGTTCGAGACCGCCGGCCTCGGCGCGATTGGAGATCACGACGACGATCTCGGCGGGGAAATCCTCAGCCGTCGCGGCCTGGATCAGCGCGGCCATGTTCGATCCCCGCCCGGAAATCAGGATTGCGACACGGCGTTTCATGGCCTCACCATGCGAGATCGATCTCACCATGTGAGGTCGAGATGACCATTATAGACGACACGACGGTCGCCTGCTGCCGGAATCACTTCGCCCAGCAACGCAACGCTGTCGCCGCCTTCCGCAAGAAGGTCGGTGACCTCTTCGATGGCGTCCGATTTGACGATCGCGATCATACCGATGCCGCAGTTGAACGTGCGCAGCAGTTCGAGTTCGGCGATGCCGCCCTGCTCTGCCAGCCACTTGAAAACCGGCAGCACCGGCAGACGCGCAAGGTCGATCCCGACGCCGAGATGCTTTGGCAGCACGCGCGGAATGTTATCGGTGAAGCCGCCACCGGTGATGTGGGCCAGACCCTTGACCGCACCAGTCTCGCGGATCGCGCGCAGGCATGATTTGACATAGAGCCGCGTCGGCGTCAGCAGCGCGCCGCCCAGCGTCATGACCGGCGAAAACGGCGCCTGCGCGTCGAAGCCGAACCCCGAGGTTTCGACAATTTTGCGGACCAGTGAAAATCCGTTGGAGTGAAGGCCCGACGAAGCGAGACCGATGACGGCGTCGCCGGCTGCGATATCGGGTCGCGGCAACAGCGTGCCGCGTTCCGCTGCACCGACGGCAAAGCCGGCAAGGTCGTAATCGCCATCCCTGTAGAGCCCGGGCATTTCGGCGGTCTCGCCGCCGATCAGGGCGCAGCCGGACTCCCGGCAACCTTCCGCAATGCCTGCCACGATCACGGCGACGGCTTCGGGATCAAGCTTGCCGCAGGCGAAATAGTCCAGAAAGAACAGCGGCTCTGCGCCCTGGACGACGAGATCGTTGACCGACATCGCCACGAGGTCAATGCCGATGCCGCCGTGCAGCCCGGTCTCGATGGCGATCTTGAGCTTGGTTCCGACGCCATCGGTGGCTGCGACCAGAACCGGGTCCTTGAAGCCCGCGGCCTTCAGATCGAACAAACCGCCGAACCCGCCGATTTCGGCGTCGGCGCCAGCGCGGGCGGTGGCGCGAACCATCGGTTTGATCAGATGGACCAGACGGTTGCCGGCATCGATATTGACGCCCGAATCTGCGTAAGTGAGCCCGTTGCTGCGGTCGATCATGGCCTGTTCCAGATGATGGCGGCTGGTTACGTCGGATTCCGCCAGCGTGCAATGGCTCGCAAGCGGCGCGTGCATATACTATCTAGGCAGGAACCGGTCGGCGCTGCAAAGGGCTGGATCCTTTGCAAAATCAGGCCGGTAGCCGGGAAACGCCGTGTGAGTATTCCGAACATCATTACCTTGGGTCGCATCCTGCTGGTGCCGGTCATCGTCTGGGCCATTGCGTCCAACCAGATGGAAATCGCGTTTGCGATCTTCATCGTCGCAGGCGTCAGCGACGCGGTCGATGGCTTCCTCGCCAAGCGCTTCAACATGGCCAGCGAACTGGGCGCGCTGCTCGATCCCCTGGCTGACAAGGCGCTGCTGGTCTCGATCTACATGGCGCTTGGAGTCTGGGGCGCGATACCGCGCTGGATCGTGATCCTTGTGGTCTCGCGCGACATCATGATCGTAGCGGCCGTGATTGTGTCCTGGTTGTTCGGCAAGCCGATCCCGATGAAGCCGTTGATGGTATCGAAGCTCAATACGGTGGCGCAGGTGGCATTCGCGGCGTTGGTCCTTGCAGCACTCGGCTTCGGCTTCAACTCGACGCCGTATGATCTGATCCTGATGGGTTTTGTGACGGTCTTTACTTTGGTTTCGGTATCCCTCTATCTCGTGGAGTGGGTACGGCACATGAGCACGATCGAGGTAAGCTAGATTGCTGATCGTGTTATGATGCGCCGACCATCCCCGGCATGGAGACTTGCGTGGCAGGCAGCGTTCATCCTCGTCAGCTTGCATTTGCGCTGCCGCACGCGGAGAGCCTTACCCGCGACAATTTTCTCGAAGGGCCGGCCAATGCCGCCGCGCTGGCGCTGGTCGACAACTGGCCGGACTGGCCGAACCGGATCATGCTGCTGACGGGACCGCAGGGTTCCGGCAAGAGCCATCTCGCCTCGATCTGGGCCGAGCAAGCCGGCGCGCGTTCGACCTCGGCGCATGCGCTGACCGCAGCGGCGGTGCCAGGCGCGCTGGCGACCGGCGCAGTGGTCGTCGAGGATTTGAAATCGTCCGATGTCGATGAACGCGCGCTGTTTCACCTGATGAATCTCGCACGGGAGGACCAGGCGTTCGTGCTGATCACCGCACGCCTGCCACCTTCGGCGATCGAAGTCGAACTGCGCGATCTGCGGTCGCGTCTGCGCGCGGTTCCGACGGTGTCGCTGTTGCCGCCCGACGATCAGTTGTTCCGCGCGTTGATCGTGAAATTTTGCGCGGACCGTCAAATGGCGGTCGATGAGACCGTGGTAAGCTATCTGGCAACCCGGATCGAGCGGTCCTTTGCAGCCGCGCGACAGGCGGTCGAACTGCTGGACGGTGAAGCCCTGCGGCTGGGCCGGCCCGTCAGCCGGGCGCTGGCGGCCGAATTGCTGCGAAATGCTTGACCACGCAGCCTAATCTCGCATCTTGACGGTGTAGACCGCAGGAACGTCAATGTCATTGAAACGTCATTGGGATAACACATGCTTTTGCGGCACGTTTGTGCGCAATCGCGCTGCCGCCTGCCCGGGATGGATTGGAACTTGATGGAATCCGCACAAGCTATTGTAATTGCAGAGCAAATATCGGATGTCGCGCCTGGTTCCGCGATGGGCACCAGCCCCGAGCGCTTCATCAATCGCGAGCTTTCCTGGCTGCACTTCAATCGCCGGGTGCTGGAGGAGTCCGTCAATCCTGGCCACCCCGCGCTTGAACGGGTGAGGTTTCTGTCGATTTCCGCCAATAACCTTGATGAATTCTTCATGGTCCGCGTTGCCGGTATCAAGGCCCAGGTGCGCGAGGGCATTACCGAGCGCAGTCCCGACGGTCTCACCCCCGCCGAGCAGCTTGTCCTCATCAACGACACGGTTTCAACACTGGCGACCGACCAGCAGGCCATCTGGCGCGATCTGCGCGGCATCCTGGCCGAGGTGGGCATCGTGCTGGTCGATGGCCGCGATGTCTCCAGGACCGAGCGAAGCTGGATCGAGGACCATTTCCTCCACAATATCTTCCCCCTGCTGACGCCGCTTGCGATCGATCCTGCGCACCCCTTCCCGTTTATTCCGAGCCTCGGATTTACCGTGGCGCTGCATCTGGCACGGGTTTCCGACGGCAAGCCGATGAACGCGCTGATTCGCATGCCCGGCAAGATCGATCGCTTCATCCGCATGCCGGCGGCCAGGGATGGTGCGGTGCGGTTGATTACCCTGGAGCAGGCTACCGGTCTGTTCATCGGCCGGCTGTTCCCCGGCTATACCGTCAAAGGCCAGGGCGCTTTCCGCATCATCCGGGATTCCGAACTCGAAATCGAGGAAGAGGCTGAAGATCTGGTCCGGCTGTTCGAAACCGCGCTGAAGCGGCGCCGGCGAGGATCCGTGATCCGGCTGGAAATCGAGGCCAAGATGCCGGAAGAGCTGCGCGCGTTCGTGCAGCGCGCACTTTCCACCGCCGACGACGAGGTTTTGCTGGTCGACGGGGTGCTGGCGATGAACGAACTGTCGCAACTGACCCGGCTCGACCGGCCCGATCTCGAATTCGTCCCCTACGTCCCCCGTCATCCCGAACGCGTGCGCGACCACGGCGGCGATATTTTCGCGGCGATCCGGCAGAAGGATCTGATCGTTCATCACCCTTACGAATCCTTCGACGTCGTCGTGCAGTTCCTGCAACAGGCCGCCCGCGACCCCGACGTTGTCGCCATCAAGCAGACGCTCTATCGCACCTCCAACAACTCGCCGATCGTGCGGGCGCTGGCGGAGGCCGCCGAGGCTGGAAAGTCGGTGACGGCGCTGGTCGAACTCAAGGCGCGATTCGATGAGGAAGCCAACATCCGCTGGGCCCGCGATCTCGAACGCGCCGGCGTGCAGGTGGTCTATGGATTCATCGAACTGAAGACCCACGCAAAACTGTCGCTGATCGTGCGCCGCGAGGGCGGCAGCCTCACGACCTATGTCCATACCGGCACCGGAAACTATCATCCGGTCACCGCCCGCATCTACACCGACCTGTCCTACTTCACGTCCGATCCGATCATCGGCCGCGACGCGGCGCGGGTGTTCAACTACATCACCGGCTACGCCGAACCCAGCGATATCGAGAAGATGGCGGTGTCGCCACTGACGTTGCGCAAGCGCATGATCGAACATATTCACGGCGAGACCGGCCATGCCCGGCACGGCAAGCCGGCGGCGATCTGGTTAAAGATGAACTCGCTGGTCGACCCCGACATCATCGACGCCCTGTATGAAGCGTCACAGGCCGGCGTGTCGATCGAGCTGGTGGTGCGCGGAATCTGCTGCCTGCGGCCCGGCATTCCCCGACTTTCGGAGAACATCCGCGTCAAATCGATCATCGGCCGCTTTCTGGAGCATGGCCGAATCTACTGCTTCGGGATGGGACACGGCCTGCCGAGCGCAAGAGCGGCTGTGTATATCTCGTCCGCCGACATGATGCCGCGCAACCTCGACCGGCGTGTCGAAGTCCTCTGTCCGCTGCAAAATCCCACGGTGCATCAGCAGGTTCTCGAGCAGATCATGGTCGCGAACCTCAAGGATACCGAGCAGAGCTGGCAGTTGTTGCCGGACGGGTCGTCAACGCGTATGAAGGCCGCGAAGGGCGAGGAGCCCTTCAACCTGCATAATTATTTCATGACGAATCCGAGTTTGTCAGGCCGTGGAAAGTCGCTCAAGGAATCTTCGCCGCGCCGCCTCACGCGCCGTATCGAGCGTCAGCAATCGTCATAAGGGACCTTCAAAGTGAAGCGGCCGCGCAAACGCGCATCCAGCGTCGCGGTCATCGACATCGGTTCGAATTCGGTTCGTCTCGTCGTCTATGAATCGCTGACGCGCAGCCTCGTCACCCTCTTCAACGAGAAAACCCTTTGCGGGCTCGGCCGGGAGGTTCAGACCACCGGTCTGCTGGCGCCCGATGCCGTCGCCAAGGCCTTGACATCGTTGCGGCGTTTTCGCGCGCTGTGCCGGGTGATGAAGGTCGGTCGTGTCCACGCGATCGCCACCGCCGCGTGCCGCGACGCCAGCAACGGTCCGGACTTCATCGCCAAGGCGGAGCGCATCTGCGGCGTTCACATCGAAATCCTGTCGGGTCCGCGCGAAGCGAAATTATCGGCGCTCGGCGTTATATCGGGCGTTCATCTTCCGAACGGCATCGTCGGCGATCTCGGGGGCGGTTCGCTGGAACTGATCGACGTCCGCGGCAACCGCGTCCACAGCGGCGTGACGCTCCCGCTCGGAAGCCTGGCGTTGCAGGATGCCGCGCATGGATCGCTGAAGCGCGCCGAGCGCATCGTCAAGACCGATCTGTCCGGCGTCGCCCACCTCAAGGCCGGCCGCGGCCGCGCCTTCTATGCGGTCGGAGGAACATGGCGAGCGCTGGCGCGCATTCACATCATCCAAAGCGGTTACCCGCTGCGTGTCATGCACGGCTATTCGATTCCGGCGGCGGACGCGCTCGGTTTCGCGCAGCGCCTGCGCCGGCTCGCCGCGGCGAACATGCTGGCCAACATCGAAGTCGTTGCCGACGCACGACGGCCGTTGCTGGCCTATGCAGCCCTCGTTCTCGAATACGTCATTCGCGTTGCCAGGCCGAAGACCATCGTGTTCTCAACTTTCGGGGTACGTGAAGGCCTGCTGTACGAGAGGCTGCCTCCGGCCGAACGGTTCAAGGATGGATTGATCGGCGCCGCGCAGACCCTGAACAAGTTGCTGTCGCGATCGGCGCGCCATGCCCAGGAATTGATCGAATGGACCGATCGCCTGGTGCGGGTCGTAAGATTGCGGGAAACCGACGAGGATCGCCGCCTGCGCCATGCCGCTTGCCTGCTGTCGGACATCGGATGGCGGGTACATCCCGACCACCGCGGCGAGGAAACGCTCAATCTCATTACCAATGGAAATTTCGGCGCGATCAGCCATCAAGGCCGCGCCTTTGTCGCGCTCTCGGTATTTTATCGTTATGCCGGCCTGGGCGAACAAAATGAACCGTCGGCGCTGGTTCGCGACCTGGTGCCGCCGGCCATGGTGGAGCGCGCCCGCGTGCTCGGCGCGGCGTTTCGCGTCGCCCATCTGATATCGGCGGCGCGGCCCGGCGTTTTGCCGGCGACCCATTTTCGAAGCCAGGGCCGCAAGCTGATGCTGGTGTTCGAGCACAGCATGGTCGATCTCGTCGCCGACCGCGTCGGCAGCCGTTTCAGGCAGCTGGCGCGGCTGGTCGGCCGCTCCGGATCGATTGTCAGGAGTTAGGTCGAGGTGGCCGACGGCGCGGGTTGTTCGGGGTTCCGTGCGCGGCGCCGGCGCCAGATCGATCCCGCGACCAGCACCACGACGACGCCTAACGCGGCGCAAACGACTTCGCCGCCGTCGCCGCCATTGGCAAAGTGCGGCGCCAGCCCAAACGACGCCAGCGCCGCGTCGAGCTTGACGCCGAACGTGCCGCCGAAAAGCGCCTGCAGATTCGGGTGAACGGCCGGGTCGGTTGCGATCACGTCACCGGCGATCCAGCCCAGCAGCGCTGCGCCCGCCCAAACCAAGATGGGCAAGCGATTGAGCAGCGCCATGATCAGCGCGGCACCCGCGACGATCAAGGGAACGCTGATCGCAAGGCCGAGAACCAGCAGCGGCGCGCTGCCATTGGCTGCGGCTGCGACCGCGATCACATTGTCGAGGCTCATCACGATGTCCGCGACCACGACGATCTGCACCGCCGCCCACAGGTGCGACGCGGACTCTACGCCTTCCTCGTCCTCTTCGGGCACCAGCAGTTTCGCGGCGATCACAAGCAGCGCCAGTCCGCCGACCAGCTTGAGGTACGGCCATTCCATCAGCGTCGCGACGATGCCGGTGAAGACGATGCGCAAGACCACGGCCGCCGACGCGCCGAAAATCATGCCCCACAGCCGCTGCCGCGGCGCCAGTCCGCGACATGCCAGCGCGATCACCAGCGCGTTGTCGCCGGACAGCAGCACGTTGATCCAGATGATCTTGCCGACCGCGACCCAGAACGCCGGCTGCTGCATCTCGGTTTGAAACTGAGCCGCCAACGCAGCGATGGTTGCCGGATCGAAGATTTGCGACAACCAGTTCACAGCGCGTTCCTCTCGGCCAGGCCACCGTTTCGCGGCTATCGCCTGCCGCTACGGGTGAATCAGCCGACGATTTCGTTGCCCGAGAAGAACTGGGCGATTTCGATGGCGGCCGTCTCCGGGGCATCGGAACCATGCACGGAGTTTTCGCCGATCGATTTGGCGTGCAGCTTGCGGATCGTTCCATCCGCGGCTTTGGAAGGATCGGTTGCGCCCATGACGTCGCGATGCTTGAGGACGGCGTTCTCGCCTTCGAGAACCTGCACGACAACCGGGGCGGAAATCATGAAATCCACCAGCTCGCCGAAAAACGGACGCGCCTTGTGAACGGCATAGAAGGTTTCGGCCTGCTCGCGGGTCATGCGAATGCGCTTCTGGGCAACGATCCGAAGTCCGGCCTTCTCGATCAGCGCATTGATCGCGCCCGTCAGATTGCGCTCGGTCGCGTCGGGCTTGATAATCGAGAAGGTGCGTTCAATCGCCATGATTTCTTCCTTGAAATGCGCTGATGGGAGTTGCGGCGCTTATATCGGCGCCATCGCGTAACGGCAAGCGATCCGGCCAAATGCCGCGGATGTCCGGCGGCCAATCGACACCCGGAATTACAACAATTTCACGAACATGAACCCAGTCTGAAACCAGCGTCCCGGGTTCATTCAGCTTCTCGAGGCTAGGCTTCAATCAACCGAACGCCTCACGGGTTTTAGGGGGCGGCACGGGTCAGCAGCTTCACCCATGGCGCCGCGTGCGCCGAACCTTTAAGGAGACGACCATGTTACGCAAACTCTCCCTTGTCGCAGTTGCCGCGGCTTCGTTGGGCGCGGCGGCATTGGCGCCGACTTCGGCCTCCGCCTGGGGCGGTCACGGCGGCGGTTGGCATGACGGCTGGCACGGCGGTGGCTGGCATGGCCGCGGCTGGGGCTGGGGCGGACCGCGCTTCTACGTCGGCGGCCCCGGCTATGGTTACGGTTACGGCGGCTGCTATGTGCGCCGCCTGATCCCGACGCCGTGGGGCCCCCGCTGGCGCCTTGTGAACCGCTGCTATTGATCTGAAGTCGCCCGATCTCACTCCAAAAAGCCCCGGCGCCATCGTGCCGGGGCTTTTTCGCTGAGTCTGATCAGGTGGAACCCGCTGCGGCTTTCATTCAATCTTTACCTAAAATGCACGCATTCGGCGAGCGACGCGAAACAATTCCCGTCCCCATGACTTGGTCCTGCATCACCTCAATTTGACACGAAGCGGAACCCGTCATGAGCCCTATCAACGCCAACAGCGAACCACTCGATCGCAAGACGAGCCGATCGATCTGCGATGCCGTCGGCGAGCGGTTGCAGCAAAACCTTCCCCCGGAGTCCGCGCACCTCTCGTCCCACCTTCAGCATCTGCTGGATGAATTGCGCAAACGGGACAATGACGGTCGCCCCGACGTCATCAAACCAAGATGAATATTGAGGCATAAGCCGTTGCGGAGACGCTCTTTCGTTCAATAAACCGGTTGCGTTTTTTGGCCGCTCCGGTGAAAAGCCCGCATGCTTTCAATCACCGACATTTCTGTCCGGATTGCCGGACGGCTTCTTATCGATAATAGCTCGGCGCAGATCGTGCCGGGCGCCCGCGTCGGTTTTGTCGGCCGTAACGGGGTGGGCAAATCGACGCTGTTTCACGCGATCCGCGGCGAATTACCGACCGAATCCGGCTCGATCACGATCCCTCCGCGCTGGCGGGTCGGCAGTCTCGCGCAGGAAGCCCCCGACGGTCCGGAAAGCCTGATCGATGTCGTGCTGAAGGCGGATCTCGAGCGCCAGGCGCTGCTGCACGAATCCGAGACCGCCCACGATCCCACCCGCATCGCCGACATCCAAACCCGGCTCGTGGACATCGACGCGCATTCCGCCCCTGCCCGCGCCGCCGCGATCCTCAGCGGCCTCGGATTTTCCAGCGCCGATCAGGCCCGATCCTGTTCGGAGTTTTCCGGCGGCTGGCGGATGCGCGTCGCGCTCGCCGCGACATTGTTCGCGGCACCCGATCTTTTGCTCCTGGACGAGCCCACCAACTATCTCGATCTCGAAGGCACGCTGTGGCTTGAAGATCATCTGGCGAACTATCCGCGCACCGTGATCGTCATCAGCCACGACCGCGACCTGCTCGACACCTCGGTCGACCAGATCCTGCACCTCGATCGCGGCAAGCTGACGCTCTACAAGGGGACCTACTCCTCGTTCGAGGAACAACGCGCCACGCGCGAAATGCTGGATGCCAAGCACGCCAAGCGGCAGGCCGACGAGCGCAAGCGGCTGCAGGCCTTTGTCGATCGCTTCAAGGCCAAGGCGTCGAAAGCCCGCCAGGCGCAGTCCCGCGTCAAAATGCTGGAAAGGATGAAGCCGGTCACCGCGCTGGTGACGCAGGACGTGCGCGAAATTTCATTTCCTGTGCCTGAGAAGATGCTGTCGCCGCCGATCATCGCGGTCGATGACGTCTCGGTCGGCTACGATCCCAGAAAGCCCGTGCTCAATCGCGTGACACTGCGGATCGACACCGACGACCGCATCGCCCTGCTCGGCTCCAACGGCAACGGCAAGTCGACGCTGGTCAAGCTCATTGCCAACAAACTGGCGCCGTTTTCCGGCAACGTCACCCGCGCCGAGAAACTGTCGGTCGGATATTTCGCCCAGCATCAGGTCGACGAACTCAATCTCGACGGCTCGCCCTACGATCACGTTCGCAAGCTGATGCCGGATGCCACGGAGACCAAGGTGCGCGGGCGCACCGGCGCGATCGGCTTCTCGGGCAAGGCCGGCGATACCCTGGTCAAGAGTTTGTCGGGCGGCGAAAAAGCCCGGCTGCTGCTGGGACTGGCGACCTTCTTTGGTCCCAACATGATCATTCTCGACGAGCCGACCAACCATCTGGACATCGACAGCCGTGCCGCCCTTGCCGAGGCTATCAACGAGTTTCCCGGCGCCGTCATCATGGTCTCGCATGATCGCTATCTGATCGAAGCCTGCGCCGATCAATTATGGGTGGTCGCCGATCATGCCGTCACGACCTATGACGGCGACCTCGACGATTACAGGCGCATGGTGCTGTCGGCGCGCGGCATGCGCGCCAATTCGCGCGACCGCGGCGGCAATGAGCGCGGAGCAGCCCGCGACAAGCCCGTCCGCAACAAAAGCGAAAAGCGCGTGCCGCTAAGGCAGAAGATTTCAGACGCCGAGGCCGAGATCGCGCGCATCAACGGCATCATCTCCAAGATCGATACCGCGCTGGCGCTGCCGGATTTGTTCCAGCGCGACCCAAAGCAGGCGGCGCAACTCGGCAAGGCGCGGGCCGGCGCGGCAAGCGCCCTGCAGCGCGCCGAGGAAGACTGGCTGGCGGCAAGTTCGCAATATGACGAGGCAACCGGCTGAGCTGGTTCGAGACTGACCGAAGCGGGAAGACGCGCGGTTACGTCGCGGCCGGCTTCTTCTTCGCCCTCGGCTTTGCGGCATTTGGCTGCGCCACCGGCTCAGCGCCGCGCTCGATCGATGTCAGGCGCCCGGCGGTGAAGGTATAGATCCCAGCGCGCTGTCCCCGCGAATAGTTGATCACCGCCATCCGATCGCCGCGCGGATTGCTCGACAGATTGACGTTGTCAGGTGCGCCAATACCGCGCACGACGTCGCATTCGGTATGACCGAGCGCGACCGTTCCCGCTGTCGTGGGCGCAGGCGCGCCAGCAGCGCCATCGGCCAAGGCGTTGGCACCTCCGGGCCCGCCGGGAGGCGTCATGCCCGGGCAAAGCCCGTCGGCGCTGACCAAATCCTCTGATGTAACCGGCTTGTCAGGAGTAAGCGGGGGCGTTTCAATCGAAACATTTCGGATGAACAGCCTGCCGGAGCGCGAAAACCATTCCGCATCTTTCGACAGCAGATCAGACTGAAACATCTCGGACGCGCCTGAACATCCCACGATCATGGGGGCAAGCGCCAGCAGCGCCAGCAGTCGTTTTCGATGAGAGGTTCTGTCTCGCACGATGAACTAAATTCCCACCCCAAGCCCCAGCGATTGTTGCACTATTACTTTGCGGCGCGACCGTGGCCGTGCGCAGGCGCCCCGAACCAAACCACAGATTATCATTAATCGCCGTGCGCCGCTATTCCCGCCTTCGCCACCGGCCCTGCTCGTCGGCCTGCCAGTAGGTGACCTCGAATCCCCGCGATTTGCAATCGGTCCAGGCGCCCCGCGCCGCGGCAAGCGCATCGCCATCGTCGCCGTTAAAGACCAGGACCACCCGCTCATAGGCGTCGGCATCGGCGGGCAAGGCGGCGTTATCGATCAGGAACCTGACATTGGCCCGATTCGGATTGCCCTCCTCGATCGCCAGTATGATCGGCTGATCCTGCGCATCGCCGGCGCGCCAGGTGGCGTGCGGCAAAAACGAATCGTCGCGATAGGTCCACAAATGGGCGTCGAGCGCGTCGGCACGCTCCTGCGACGTCGACTGCACGACAACGCGCCAGCCGCGCTCCAGCGACTTTTCAAGCAACGGCGGCAAAACGCTGTCGAGCGACATGTTTTGCAGGTGGTAGAACAAAACTTCCGTCATCCGCTTTTCAGCTATCTGGTTTCAGCTGTTTCCTGGCTTCGTAATACTCCGCGACCAGCCGCTCCAGCAGGCGAACGCCAAAGCCCGAACCCCAGCTGTGATTGATATCGGATTTCGGCGCCCCCATCGCCGTTCCCGCGATGTCGAGATGCGCCCATGGCGTGTCGTCGACGAAGCGCTGCAGGAACTGCGCGGCGGTAATCGAACCACCGTTGCGGGCGCCGGCGTTTTTCATATCGGCAAACTGCGAATCGATCTGCTTGTCGTATTCCGGGCCGAGCGGCATGCGCCAGACCCGTTCCCCCGTTTCCAGTCCGACCTTGGTCAACCGTTCGGCCAATTCGTCGTTGTTGGAAAACAACCCGGCATATTCGGTGCCGAGCGCCACCATGATCGCGCCGGTCAATGTCGCCAGATCGACCATGAATTTCGGCTTGAATTTCTTGGCGACGTACCAGAGCACATCGGCCAGCACCAAACGGCCCTCGGCGTCGGTGTTGATGATCTCGATGGTCTGGCCGGACATCGACGTCACGATATCGCCGGGGCGCTGCGCGTTGCCGTCGGGCATGTTCTCGACGAGGCCGATGGCGCCGACCGCATTGACCTTCGCCTTCCGCGCCGCCAGGGCATGCATCAGCCCAACCACGCAGGCCGCGCCCCCCATGTCGCCCTTCATGTCCTCCATGCTGGCGGCGCCCTTGATGGAAATGCCGCCGGTATCGAAACAGACGCCCTTGCCGATAAAGGCGACCGGCTGATCGCCGTGCTTGCCGCCATTCCAGCGCATGATCACGGTCCGCCCGGGCTGCGTCGAGCCCTGCGCGACACCGAGCAGCGCGCCCATGCCGAGTTTCGTCATCGCCTTGACGTCGAGGACCTCGACGATGACGCCGAGCTTGCGAAGCTGGCCGGCGCGACGGGCGAATTCCACCGGAAACAGCACGTTCGGCGGCTCATTGACGAGTTCGCGCGCCATGATGACGCCGTCGACGATATGCGCACCCTGAGTAAAGGCCTTTCGTGCCGCGGACACGTCATCGACGGCGAGCGCAACGTCAGCATGCAATGCGGCATCCTCGCCGTCTTTCTTCTTGGTCTTGTAGCGGTCGAATTTATAGGCGCGCAGCCGTATCCCGGCCGCGACCGCGGCCGCCTGTTCCGGTTTCATCGCCCCATCGGGCAATTCCGCGATGATCATCACGGCGCCAGTGCCGGCGCCGAGTTTGCCGGCTGCCGCACCGCCCAGCTTGAGGAAATCATTGGCCTTGATGGCCGAAACCTTGCCGGCGCCGACCACGATCAGGCGCGAGGCCTTGAGACCCTCCGGCGCCAGGATATCGAGCGTGGACGCGCTCTTTCCCTTGAACTGATTCGTGGCCGCCGCGCGCTTGACGAGGCCGGCCGCGGCACCGAGCGCCTTGCCGGTCGCCGGGCCGAATTTCAATGTGTCGTCGCAAAATATGACCAAAATGCCACGCGGGGCCGTGGAAAATGGAACGAAGCCGACCTTGACGGCGTCGGACATTGGCAAATCCTCCAAAAAATCAGGGCTGTCGCTGGCCGGGAACCCGCCGGGCGGTGTTTCGAATGTTCGCTTCGGATGCCATACCCATCCGTCAGGAGCATGGTCGGACGCACTATTGCCCGTCAGCCGCCGCGCTGCCAAGCGTCGCCGTGGCCTGCCGGCCACATAGCACGAAAAATTAACCGCATATTGGGGGTGCCTTGGCTCAGCCATTTTGTTGACGGATCAAAGGGATGGTATGAGGGGGTAAGCCGGCTGGGCTCATGGTGGCGCGACCAAAGGGGATCCCGATTTCGGGATTGGTCGCGAGCTGCCGTTCCAGCTCGGGGGGCGGGGATCGTGCGGTAACGATGGGGTCAATCGACAGGTATATCTTCCGCACGACGCTTGCGTCGTTTGCGCTGGTTCTGGTCAGCCTGACAGGGGTGATTTGGATTACGCAGGCATTGCGCGGCATCGACCTGATGACCAGCCAGGGTCAAACGATCATCACCTTTCTCGGCGTCACCAGCCTGGTGATTCCGGCGCTGGTGCTGATCATCTCGCCAATCGCGCTGATGATCGCGATCTCGCATACCCTGAACAAGCTCGCGACCGACTCGGAGATCATTGTGATGAATGCGGCCGGCTTCTCGCCGCTGCGGCTGTTTCGTCCTTTTCTCTATGCCACCGTCGTGGTGGCGATCATGGTCGCTTTTATCGCCTCCTATCTCGCCCCCGACGGCCTGCGGCGCCTGAAGCAATGGGATGCCGAAATCACCGCCGATGTGCTGGCCAACATCCTCCAGCCCGGCCGCTTTGCCCAGCTTGACCAGAACCTGACCATCCGCATTCGGGAGCGGCAGCCGGGTGGCCTGCTGGTCGGCATCTTCGTCGATGACCGCCGCGATCCCAAGGAACGGGTCAGCATCATTGCCGACCATGGCACCGTTCTGAAGAACGACAGCGGTTCGTTTCTGGTTCTCGAGGACGGAAATCTCGAACGCTTCGAGGAAGGCAAGCGCGATCCCGCGCTGGTGGCATTCGGCCGCTATGCATTCGACATGTCGAAGTTCTCGAATCAGGGTCACGACGTCACTCTGGGCATTCGCGAACGCTATCTCTGGGAATTGCTCTCGCCTCCATCCGACGATCCGGTCTACGCGCAGTTGCCGGGACAGTTCCGCGCCGAGCTGCATGACCGTTTCATGGCGCCAATCTATCCGTTCGCGTTTGCCGCCCTGACCTTTGCATTCCTCGGCGCGCCGCGCACCACGCGTCAAAGCCGCAACTTTTCGATCACGGGCTCGATCCTCGCCGTGTTCGGGCTGCGGATGGCGGGATTCGCCTGCTCGGTGATGGCGGCGAAATCGCCACTCGCCCCGATCGTGCAATATCTGATGCTGGCCGCGGCGGTCGGCGCAAGTCTCTGGATCATCGTCGGGGGCATCGTTATCGAACCGCCCGCGGCATTGATGGAAGCGATCGACAAATCGAATGCGCGTCTCCTGCGGCTTTTTGGGCGGCCGGCCACAGCATGAGCATGATGACCAACACGCTCGGGCGATATTTTGCCGGCCGCTTTGTGGTCTCGGCGCTCGGCGTGTTTGCCAGTATCTTCGTTCTTCTGGTGCTGGTCGATTACATCGAAATGGTCAGGAAGACCTCGGGGCTGGTTTCGGCATCCGCCATCACGGTCGCGGAAACGTCGCTGTTCCGCGTGCCGCAACTGCTCGAAAAAATGATGCCGTTTTGCATCCTGATCGGAGCGATGACCTGCTATCTGGCGCTTTCGCGGCGACTGGAACTCGTGGTCGCGCGCGCCGCCGGAGTTTCGGCGTGGCAGTTCATCGCCCCGGCGCTGGCAAGCTCGATCATGCTCGGAATCCTGGCAACGACCGCTTACAACCCGATGTCCGCCAATTTGCGCGAGCTTTCCAAGCGAATGGAGGCAGAACTGTTCGGCTCCGCTCCCGGCGGCGGCATACAGGACGCATCCGGCTTCTGGATCAATCAGGTGAACAGCGATGGCCAGGCCATCATCAATGCCGTCCGCAGCGAACAGCAGGGCGTGCGGCTGACCGGGCTCACGGTGTTCCGGTTCGATACCGACTTCAAGTTCAAGGAGCGAATCGAGGCGCGCGAAGCGACGCTTGAGGAGGGACGCTGGCTGTTCAGATCCGCCCGCCGCTACTCCCTCGACGGACCGCCTGTCGACCAGGACAGTTTCTTCCTCACCACCAGCCTGACGCCGGCCCAAGTCCGCAACAGTTTCTCCACGCCGGAGACCGTGTCTTTTTGGCAACTCCCCGGCTATATCCGCTCCTCGGAAAGCTCGGGATTTGCGACCGCAGGCTACCGCTTGCAGTACCATAAGCTTATCGCACAGCCATTTTTGCTGGCCGCAATGGTCATGTTGGCAGCCGCCGTCAGCCTGCGGTTCTTCCGTTTTGGCGGCGTGCAAAAGATGGTTTTAAGTGGCGTGAGTGCAGGCTTTCTGCTCTATGTTCTTTCGAAAGTGACTGAAGATTTGAGTAAGGCTGAATTGATGCATCCGATCGCTTCGGCGTGGCTGCCTGTATGTGTGGGCGGCCTCACCGGCTTTTTGGCCTTGCTGTACCAGGAGGACGGGTAGTGGCCGTCGTCGCCGCCCGCCAGACAGGGGCGCCCGCGTTCGGGCGGCGCACGGCCGTGCGCCGTCAACGCGGTCGGCTGGCCGCCGCCAGCGGACCCGTTCTCGCTCTGGTTTTAGGGGTCATTCTTGCCGACGCGCTCGGCATTGCGGCGACGTCCCCGGCGTCGGCGCAGAGCTTTACCTACAATCCGCAGCCTCCCCGGCCGAAACCGCCGCCGGCCCCCAACAACGGGCAGATGCTCGTCCAGGCGGTCGAGGTGGATTACGACTACAACAACTCGCGCGTGTCGGCGGTCGGCAACGTGCAGATGTTCTACAACGGCACCAGCGTCGAGGCCGACAAGGTCATTTACGATCAGAAGACCAAGCGGCTTCATGCCGAAGGCAACATCCGCATGACCGATGCGGAAGGCAAAGTCACTTACGCCAATATTATGGATTTGAGCGACGACTACCGCGACGGTTTCGTCGATTCGCTGCGCGTCGACACCGCCGACGCCACGCGAATGGCCGCGTCGCGCGCGGACCGCTCCAGCGGCAACTACACCGTGTTCGAGAATGGTGTCTACACGGCCTGCGCGCCTTGTAAGGATGATCCGAAGAAGCCGCCCTTGTGGCAGGTCAAGGGCGCGCGCATCATTCACGACCAGACCGACAAGATGCTGTACTTCGAGAACGCGCAGCTGGAGTTCTTCGGCGTTCCGATGGCGTATCTGCCGTATTTTTCAACGCCCGACCCGACCGTGAAGCGCAAGACCGGGTTCTTGATGCCGGGCTTCACCTCGGCCACGGGCTACGGCTACGGCGTCGAAACCCCGTTCTACTGGGCGATCGCCCCCGACTATGACGCGACCTTCAACCCGCGCTTCACGACCAGGCAGGGCGTGCTGTTCCAGGGCGAATTCCGTCAGCGCCTGATCAACGGATCGTATCAAATCCGCGCCTATGGCATCGATCAACTCGATCGCGGCGCCTTCGCCGGACAACCGGGCGACCGCCAGTTCCGCGGTGGCATCGACACCAAAGGCCAGTTCGCGCTGAACGACAAATGGGTGTGGGGCTGGGACGGCGTGCTGCTGTCGGACTATTTCTTCTTCTCGGATTACAAGCTTGCCCAGTACAGGGATCCGCTGGGATCGTTCCTGAGCCTGCCGACGGAGGCGATTTCCCAGCTTTATCTAACTGGCGTCGGCAGTCGCAGCTACTTCGACGCGCGCACGATCTATTACCTGAGCTACTCGGGCAACCAGGACAAGGTTCCGGTGATTCACCCGGTCGTCGATTATTCGAACGTGATCAATCATCAGATCCTTGGCGGAGAGTTCAGCTACAAGACGAACTTCACCAGCCTGACGCGGGAAACCGCGGCGTTCGACCCGATCACGACATTGGCGAATACCAATGGCCTGTGTCTGACGGCGTCTGCCGATCCGATGGCGCGGCTGCCGTCGCAATGCCTGCTTCGCGGCATGCCGGGCACCTACACGCGGGCGTCAGTTGAGGCGCAATGGCGGCGGTCGTTCACCGATTCCGCCGGCGAAATCTGGACGCCATTTGCGATCGTCCGCGCCGATGCGATCGATGCTTCGATCTCAAATCAGCCGGGCGTTTCGAATTTCCTCCCGGTAGGCGACACGCAGGCGCTGCGTGTGATGCCCACGGTCGGACTCGAGTACCGCTATCCCTTCATCAACGTGCAGCCGTGGGGAACCACGACGATCGAGCCGATCGGACAGGTCATCATTCGTCCCAACGAAACCTATGCGGGCAAACTTCCCAATGAAGACGCACAGAGCATGGTATTCGACGCCAGCAACCTGTTCGCCGTCGACAAATTCTCGGGCTACGACCGCGTTGAAGGCGGCGGCCGGGCCAATGTCGGCGTGCAGGCGACGACGCAATTCGACCGCGGCGGCTCCGTCAATGTGCTGTTTGGCCAGTCCTACCAGCTGTTCGGCCTGAATTCATTCGCGGTCGCGGACGCGACCAACACCGGAATCGATTCCGGCCTCCAGCGGGCGCGATCCGATTATGTCGGCAGCGTCAACTATTCGCCCAACAGAACCTATACTTTCAGCGTGCGCTCGCGCCTGGATGAGCAGACGCTGAACATCAACCGCTTCGAGGCTGAAGGCCGCGCAAGCTTCGACCGTTGGTCGGTCGCCCTGACGTACGGCAATTATGCGCCACAGCCGGACCTCGGATACCTGATCCGTCGCGAAGGACTGCTGGGCAGCGGCTCGATCAAGGTGGCCGCGAACTGGGTGGTTTCGGGAGC
>WNFO01002678.1_pt1 | contig 34126 bp, 28 predicted proteins | sample 5400251 | NCBI WGS metagenome assembly WNFO01 (sample SAMN13153354, study PRJNA577476) | soil metagenome | isolation source: 100 cm saprolite under Madrone tree | place: USA:California | collected 2016-06-14
GACGTCTTTAATATATTGTTGCAGGTGTTTGAAGACGGTCAGTTGACGGACGGGCTCGGCAATACCGTTGATTTCCGGAACACCATCATCATCATGACGTCCAATCTCGGCGCGCGTCATCTGCAAAAGCGCACCTCGATGGGCTTCCAGTCCGGCGCGGATGAAGCCGGGCAGAAGAGCATGGAAGATATGGTCATGAACGAAGTAAAGCGGGTGTTCAATCCGGAGTTTTTGAACCGGCTGGACGAAGTGATTATTTTCAATCCGCTCGGCGACGAAGATCTGCTCCGCATCATCGATTTGCTGGTGGGCCAGCTCAACGATACGCTGATTCACCGCCAGGTCCAGATTGTCGTCTCGCCGGAAGCAAGACAGTGGATACTCGAGAAAACGTGTGCGGACCGCAGTTATGGGGCTCGTCCGCTGCGCCGGGCTTTGCAGAAGTATGTAGAGGACCCGCTCTCCGAGGCGCTGATCCAGGGTGGAATTCAAAGGCCGGCGACATTGCAGATTTACGTCGCAGGGGAAGGCCTTTCGTTCCGTCCCGTCGGCGAGGCAACCCCGGTCGTCCACTAGCGAATCTGACACAACGCACGGATGGTCCTGACCGGGTCGGGACCAACGCACGGCTGGCCCACACCGGGTCCGGCGGGAGAACAACATCTTGAGTTTGGGGGCGCGGCCTTGACGACCTCATCGGCCGCTCAAAGAAGAGTCTGTTCGCCGTTTGGGTTTTTTACGGCTCGCGTGACGTCGCTGATCGCGCTTGTGTTTCTATTTGCGATCGCCTCACCCGCGGCGCCGCGCGAAAATGCCCGCGCGGACTCATCTTCGTCCGGCCCCGTGTATCTCTTCTCCGCTTCCTTTGATTACGCTACCGGCGAAGAGGTTATAGAGGATCATTCCGCGGAGCGTCCACAGTCCCTCGTCGTGCAACCCCAGCAGTACGTCATCGAGCGCATCGATTTCATCGGCAACCGCCGCATACGCAAGGATACTTTGATGGCGCGCATCTTCAGCCGCGAAACGGATACTTACAACGAAGAGACGCTGCGCCGCGATTTTCAAGCTCTTTGGAACACGCAATTCTTCGAAGACGTGAAACTCCGCGTGGAAGATTCACCGAGCCGCCCCAACGGCAAAATCATCATCTTCGAAGTGAAGGAACGCCCGCAGATCCGCCGCATCCGTTACGACGGCATCCACTCCGTCTCCGAGTCGGATATTCTCGACCGCTTCAAGGAGCGCAAAGTCGGCCTCAGCGTCGAAAGCCAGTTCGATCCCACTAAAATCAAGAGGGCGGAAGTCGTGCTGAAGGAATTGCTGGGCGAACACGGCCGGCAGTTTGCCAAAGTCACTCCGATGTACGAACGCATCGCTTCCAGCAATGCCGTTATTCTCGTTTTCAAGATCGAGGAAGGCCCCAAAGTCAAGGTCGGCAGAATCAAGTTCACCGGCAACCACGCTTTCAGCGACCGCAAGCTCATTCGCGCCATGCGCCATGACCGTCCCTACGCGATTCCTCTTTACTTCTGGTATATCCCGGTGCTCACCAAGACCTACGACCGCGAAAAGTTGAGCGAGGATCTGGAAGTCGGCGTTCGCGGTCTCTACCGCGACAATGGCTACTTCAAGGTTTCCGTCGGCGAACCTGTTCTCGAAAACATCGACACCGCGCATGCCCGTCTTGGCGTTCCCCTCGTCACCGGAAAAGGCCACGGCAAGGCCGTCAACATAACCATCCCCATCGAAGAGGGCGAGCGCTTCCGCATGGGCACCCTCAAAATCGTAAGCTCCGATCCGGACAAGGCCTTGTCCCTCAAGGTCGATGCGCTCAAAAGCGCTTTCCCGCTCAAACAAGGCGACATCTTCTCCACGGAAAAGGTTCGCAAAGCCCTGAAGACCTACAGCGATATTTACGGCGAATATGGATTCATCGATTTCACTCCCGAGCCGGACACCGAAGTCGACGACGCCAACAAAATCATCAACCTGACTCTGCGCTTTGACGAGCAGAAGCAGTATTTCGTCCGCCGCATCGATTTCAGCGGCAACACCACGACGCGCGACAAGGTCATTCGCCGCGAGTTGGCGATCGATGAAGGACAGCTCTTCAACAAGCGTCTCTGGGAGCTCAGCATCCTTCGCCTCAATCAGCTCGACTATTTCGACAGGATCGAAGCGGACAAGGCTGCCGAGATCAAGCGCAACACTAAAGAGGGCACGGTCGACATCAACCTCAAGCTCAAGGAAAAGGGCAAACAGTCCATCGGCTTGCAGGGCGGTGTCAGCGGGCTGGCCGGCAGCTTCATCGGTCTGACTTACCAGACCAACAATTTTCTGGGTTTGGGCGAAACTTTGACCTTTTCAGCGTCCTTCGGCGATCTTTCGCGCAGTTTCGTTTTCGGATTCACCGAGCCCTATCTTTTTGACCGTCCCATCTCGTCTGGTTTTACGATCTTTTCCAGCCGTTACAAGTTTGACCAGGCTAAACAGGCGGCTCTCTACACCGGGCAGGCCGTCAGCATCAACCCGCAGTTCATCCAGAACTACAATCAGGACAGCACTGGCTTCACGGCCTTCGCCAGCTATCCCGTTCGAAAGCTCTCCTTCACGCGAATCGGGCTGCAATATGGGCTGACGCGCACGAACATTACCGCTTTCAATGACGCCTCCAGGCTGTTGTTCACCCAGCTCCAATTCCGCAACATTGCTGGCCCCAGCGCGCTGAACGGAATCGTTTCAAGCACCCTCACCCCCTCGGTCACCTATAACACCGTCAACAATCCGGTGAATCCCACTGGGGGAAAAAGCTACTTTTATTCGATGAGCTTCTCGGGGCTCGGCGGCAACGTCAAGACCGTCAGCAATGTTTTCGATTGGAAGTACTACCATCCGGTCAATAAGCGTCGCAACGTTTTGGGTCTGCACGCTTCGGGAGCCTTTATCACCGGATTCGGCGGCGGGGAACCGCCGGCCTTCAGCCGTTTCTATATGGGCGGAGAGTCGGACATCCGCGGGTTTGACATTCGCTCCATTACCCCGGTCACGTTTATTCCCGTCAGAACGCAGCAGCAGATCACTTATAACTGCAACACCTGCCTGAACGGCTTTGGTCAGCCGACCCCGCGGACCATTGGCATACCGGTGCTGGGTTATACCATCACTTTTCCGGGCGGCGATACGCAAGGCTGGGGAAATGCCGAGTACCGCATTCCCATCATCGGCAATACCTTTCAGACCGTGTTGTTTTTTGATGGCGGCACCAACGGCATTGTCCGCAAGGATGCTTTGCGCCTCGATCCCACGGGGTTCAAGAATTTGACGGACCCGACGGTCCCCCAATCATTCCCTGATTCGGGACTGAGCCGGCAGCTCGGCATCTCTCCGGGAACAAATTTTCGGTTGCGCGGCTCGACGGGCATCGAATTCGTTGTGCAGTTGCCGATCATTCAGGCGCCTTTCCGCGTCTACTACGCGTACAACATCCATCGTTTGCATTCGCAGCTTGTCGCGCCACCGGATTACCTGAATCCCAGCGACGTCAGCGAAAAATTGGGTCCCGACGGTCAGCCGATTGGATATTTCCCGAGGACTCTGCCCCCGGATGTCTGGCAGCAGTTTGTCAGGCCGACCCTCCAGCAGTTGGTGAACAATCCGGGCCGTCTTAACTATTTCGAGCCGCTGCGGACGTTCCGGTTCACCGTCAGCCGGACATTCTAGGGTGTGGGAATGATTATGATATTCGCAAAGACTTGGGAATTTAGCAGCGCAGCAGCGACGAAACTATCGCCAAACGCGCAAATGTGGGGGAGACAGTGGGTATGATGTGGCATAAGAGTGCGAGAAACATGTTGCTGGCGACGGCGTTCGTCTCAGCGACCTTGTGGGTTACCGGGTGTGGCGGCGGCGGTTCGGCCAATCAGGTGATCGTTACGGTCTCGGGCAGCCTGTGCTTCAGCAGCCCGTGCTTCATGTTTCCTGGGCAAACGCAGACCATTACTGCCAGTGTTACCGGCGCGACCGATGTGACTTCCACTTTCGACTGCTCCTACACCACCACTCCAAACCCCACGACTGCCGTGCCGAACCCCAAGCCCTCTAATTCTGCGGAGTGCAGTACTGCCACCGTCAAAGATCCCACCGATCCCAATGGAGCCATGATCCCTGCCGTCGGCACGCTTACCCCCATCGCGAGCACCGGCACTACTGTACCTTCCACCGCCACGTTCACCGCTCCCAAGTTCTTTCCGGATCAGACCAAGCTCCCCAACGTCACCGTCACGATCACCGCGACCTCCAACGCCGACAAAAGGAAAACCGGCAAGTTCAACATTGCATTCGATTCCGGAATCCGCATCACTCTTACTCCCGCAACTGCCACTTTGGGCACCCTCGATACACAGCAGTTTTTTGCCAAGGATTTCAACGGCAATGTTATTCCGCCGGATCAACTCACCTGGGGTGTAACTTTCGAGGCCACCGCGAAGATCAGCAGCGCCTCCTGCAGCGGGGGAACCAACGACTGCGGCTCGATCGCTACGAATGCCAGCAACGTTGAAGTTTACTCCGCGCCTACTGCCGTGCCCGCTGCCGCCCCTGCCTCGACCACCACGCCGGTCAACCCGGCGGGCATTGTCACTGTCTACGCTTTCTCAAAAATTGATAACGCGCGCATCGCTCAGGCCGCCGTCACCATCGTCAAAGCCGGTGATATTACTTTCAGCGGCATTTCTCCAACCGTCGCGCCTCAAGGCGGCTTGCAGCAGGACATCTTCCTTGCCGCCACCAACGCCACTTCCCAGCTCGGCGTGACCATCGACCCCACCGATGCAAACTGCACGGCAGTCAAAGGTACGAACACTATTGACCCCTCGCAGATCAAAGTCGTTTTCGCGCCTGGTACTACTTCTGCCTCCATCGGAGCACGCGTCCGGCTGAATTCCCTGCAGCATCCCGACCAATTAAGGACCCCCGGGTTCTACCAGGTGCAGGTCTTCAGCAGCAATACTTCGATCAAAGTCAACACCGTTCCCCCTAATTCCACTTTTTGCCTGCAGATTCAGCCCGTTCGTCCCGCCATCGTCAGCACCTCCCCGGACAATTTCGAAGAGTCCAAGCTGGGCCAGACCAATGGCTTGCCGTTTGTAATCGACGGAGGATTCTTCGGTCCTCCGGATTCGCCCACCGTTGCCGCTAATTTCGACGGTCAACCTTTGCTTGCCAATAATTCGCCGTCCCCGAATCAGGTACCAACGGCGCGGCGGATTAACAGCTTCCTGCCCCCGGCAGTGGCCAGTGGAAACTTCGCCGGACTCTTTCCCGTGAGCGTGACTTACGCGACTACGCCGCCGCCACCGTTTACCGCCCCAAATCCCGCCAGCGCTTTCAGCAACATGGCCGTGATCCCAGACTATGGCAGCTCGAATCCGCCTATCGACATAGTTAGCACTAAGGCGTTGACAAAGAAACCGGTTTCGCAGCCTCCTCCGCCGAACCCGCCGAACATTTACTGCCCGAGTTCGGCAGCCCTCGTAACTCCGCCGCCACCGGCGCCCCCAACGCCCCAGGTGTGTGCGACCGTCAACCCCTTGCTCTCCTTTGGCCCGAATTCCGCGCCCAGCGGCATTGCCATGGACACCACGGACGGCTTGGCCATCGTGACCCTGGCGGGCGCACCTTCGAACAATGTCCAGTTCATTGATGTGACCGGCTCAACGCCCGTGGTGACGACCCAGGTTTCCTCCGGTGGAAATCTTGCCACCGGTGTCGCCGTGGACGACCAGCTCGTTCTTGCGAACTCGACTCCGGCGCAGTCCAACCTTGCCGCCGTCGTGAATTATGCGAGTAAGTCACTCTCCATTCTCTCGGTTCCCGCTGGTAACGTAGTCGCAACCTTGGACCTGAGCTGCGTGATTCCTCAAACAGGTACCACCTGTCAGGCAAGCACTGAGCCGTTTCCGTATTCCGTTGGGATTGACCCCTTTGCGCATCGCGCGGTTGTGGCCTTTGCTACCACGAACGTCGGCCTCATCGTGAACTTGAACAACGATCCCAATGTGACGAAAAACCTCACCTGCCTCCCGAGCCCGCCCTCCCTGGCCACTCCTTGGTCGCTGCCCTACTGCCCCATCGACTTCGTTACATTGAATACCGGCGCGAATCCTCAAGTTGCCTTCGAGTCTGGTGCGCGCTTGACCTACGTGACCCCCGGAGGAGCGGGCCTGCTTTCTGCGGTGGACTTGGCCAATCCATCCGGCGGAGCGGTAGACGTTGTTAGCGCCTCTCGCGCCTCCAATGCTGTCACCATTACGACAAAAGAGGACCACAACCTCAATCCCGGCAATCCCGGCACTGTGCTCATCAGTGGTCTGCCTCAGGGGACCAACAAAACCGATTTCAACGGTTCTTTTTCTGTCGGCCAGGTTCTCGATGCCAAACATTTTCAATATTTCCAGGCTGCCAACGACGACACCAGCACCTGCCTCGCCACCTGCAAAGCCAGTTTTGGAACTCCATTTCTGACTTACTCCATCTCCCCCGCGATTGTGGGCATCTCTTTCAACCCCATCACCAGGAATGCTGTGCTTGCCGCTCCCAACGCCACCTCCAGTCAGATTACTTTCATTGATCCCAAGAACCAATCTGTCAGCGCTATGTCCCTGTTTTCCGAGGAGACCGGCCCGGCGGGCACCGGCGTTCCGGAACTCGGTTTGGCAGAAGTGGCCTTCCAGCCCTTCACCAATACCGCGGTTGCTTTCAATCCCAAGTCCAACGAGGTTTCGCTGCTCGATCCAACCCTCTCGCAGCGTCCCGCCATCGTCACCACTGGACAGAACGGCGCGGCCTGCTTTACCGCGGCGGGAGCGCCGGTAAGTTGCACTTCGACCAATCCCGCTCCAAGTCTCACCATCTTCGGAGCCATAGCCGTGGAACCTGTCAGCAATCTGGTCCTCACGCTGAACTCGGGCAGCGGCACTCTTACCGGCTTCAAGCTTGCCACCATTAAGCCCGTCCACATCGAACGCGTACTTACCCCCGCGATCGACGACTCAACTGTCCCTACTCCGGCAAGCCTTAGCCCTGCCGCGAAAATCACATTGGGCGCCGCGCCGAAGGCCGTCGGTCCAGTGAAAATCTTTGGCTCGGGTTTCAACGCGACTCCCGTGCAGGTCCGGTTGGATGGCAACGATGTATCGGCGCTCGGCGCCACTGTTACCATCGTGAACAGCCATGAAATCGATGTGACTTTTCCGGCCACCGTCCCCGGTTCGAACCCCCCGGTGCCATTCTTCACCAGTCCTCATCACTTCGCACTGGACGTGATCACTTCTGCCCCTGCTGGCTTGAACAATTCGAACGTGGTGGACTTCACCGTGATCGAAGAAATCCCCTTGCCCCCCTGCAACGTAACCACCACTCCGCCGGCCACTAGCCCTGCAGCTCCAGGCGGCGTCGCCATCGACGAAGTTCATAATCTCGCGGTCGTCACCAATACCGGCTCGGGCTGCAATCAAGTTTCCGTGTTCAGCTTAAATCCGGCAAACATTCTCAATCAGACCGTCAAGACCATCCCCACTGGCGCCGCGCCCGCCGCCGTTGCCGTTATTCCCAGCCTTGCGTATATCGGTCAGGCTGTGGGAACTTCGGGCGTTGCCGTGGTCACAAACAATGGCTCAAACACCGTCTCCCTTCTTGACCTCGTGAATGGCGTTCCCGTCATGGACAATACTGCAACGACGCCGACACCTATCGTAGTGACTGTCGGCACCGCCCCCAGCGGCGTGGCCATCGATCAGGAAACGAATCTCGCCGTTGTCGCCAACACCAGTTCGAATACCGTTTCCACCATCGATCTCACGCCAATTGCCCAGGATCCCAGCAATTCCAAAAAAACCTTGGGCACCCTTGCACCTCACACTGTGGCTGTCGATCAAAACCCCATCGCTGTGGCCATCGACCCCGATCGCGGCACCAGCGGCCGCGGCCTCGCCGTCGTAACCTGCCTCACTCTCAATGGCGGATCTTCACCGTTCGGCGCTTTGGATGGCGTCGACATCGGCGCAGCTACGCCAATCCGATCCATCTCCGCGTCGACTTCCTTCCTTTCCGCTACTCCGACCGGAATTGTTTTTGATCCATCGGTCTCTCCTGCGCTCTTTTATGCGGTTTCCACGCAGGGCAACGTAATCACCGCGTTCAATCCGGACAGCGGTCAAACCGCACAGATTAAGGTCGGCATCAATCCCAACGCCATTGCCTACAACTTCCAGACAGGCACAATTCTTACCGTTAATTCGTTGAGCAACTCGATATCCGTCGTGGATTCACAGACCTTTGCGACCAAGGCAACTCTCGGGATTGGCGCTACATCGAAATTTGCAGCCGCCATCCAGACCTTTACGAATCTTGCCGTCATTGCCGATCAGGCCAACAACCGGGTGATCCTGTTCCCGTTGCCGAAATAAATGTTGGCGAGGAGAGGTGTCGATGTTGGCCAGGACGATGTTGGCTATGAAGCGTGTCGATGCGGAAGCTTTCGTAAGTGTCCGCGGAGTTTTGCTTTCTGATTGCGGGAAGTAAACCGCGTCGGCTATACTTTCGGGTTTGCAATACGCTCGTAAAGCCCGCTGGGAGCGGAATCAATTTTGAGCCAAGCTGACTTGGCGCAGGTTCGTCGCGGTCTTGCCGGGGCGGACCACAACAAGGAGAAAAAAGTGAATTCTAGATTGTTGACCGCTTTGCGGTCGCAAAATACGTTGACCGCTTTGCGGTCGCAAAATATGTTGACTCGTACCGTTGCACTCGCCGCCGCGTGCATTTTGAGCGTCGCGGCTGCCTGGGCACAATCACCCGCCGCGGCCGGCGCGGCCGCAACAGGCAAGGTCGGCGTCATCAGCATTCGCCAAGCCATCGTTACCACCGCGGAGGGCAAGCAGGCTTCCGCCGAGTTGCAATCGAAGTTCGCTTCGCGGCAGAACGAAATCGAAAATCTCAACAAGCAGATCACTGATCTGCAGCAGCGTCTTTCGGCCGGCCAGAACAAGCTGAGCCAGGAAGAAGAGGCCCGCCTCCGGCAACAGGGTCAGCGGCTCACGCAGCGCCTCGATCGCATGAACACCGAATACCAGGAAGACGTGAACGCCGAGCAGGCCGACGTCATCGACCGCATCGGCCGCAAGATGGTGGACGTGCTCGACCGCTACGCCCGCGAAAACGGATACGTTGTGGTCCTGGATTCCTCCGCGCAAAACACTCCGATTCTCTTCGCCTCAACGCAAATTGACGTTACGCAGGACATCATCCGCCTCTACGACCAGGCTTACCCGGTCAAAGCTGGGGCGATCACCCCGGCGAAGCCGGCCGCGCCAAAACCAGCGGCGTCTCAGCCGCCCGCCGCCAAGCCATAACGAGCGTTCATTTTCTTCGCTCGTTTCTGAGTTTTTTCAAAGCGCCTCCGGCCCCGCCGGGGGCGTTTTTTTCTTGGTGCGGCTGCTCGCCGATTGCCACGACGCGAAATCCGGCGGCGAGAAAACCTGAGTTTCGCCACGCTGGCCGTTCGGTCAGGTTATTGAAATAAACGGTCCTGTACCATTTCTCCGTTGCCTTCTTTTGCAGCAGCGTCTTACTGTTATGGTGTACCGCTTTTCTCCAGGAATATGTCATCCATACTCGGCACTCGCCACAGCATACAAAATTCCTCGCCCCTCGAGGGATCGCAGGCTTTCCGCGCGCAGCACGGGCAACCCACCCTGAGGCAACTCGCGCGGCGCGAATGGTGGCTTTGGGTGTCCGCGTTTTTCGTGGCCACGCTTTCGGCGGTGGCCTTCGTGCTCACCTCTTTTCCTTCCTTGTTCCGACACCGGGAGCATTTCTACGAGATGAGTCCGGAACAGGCCCGCTGGGCCGTTCTGTGCCTGCTTCTGATTTTCAATGGCTGGAGGCTTTACCGTGAATGGTTTTTCCGGCGCTGGAAAAAGCGGCTGAGCGGTGAAAACGCGGAAGCGGAGGCGCAACCCGGTCAAATTTTCGATCCTTCCGGAATCGATCCGGTCACGGGCTTGCACACGCGGGGATTCATCGAGCAGCAACTGGGCAAAGAGATTGCGCGCGCGCGGCGGCAGAATACGGCGTTGAGCCTGGCCACCATCCATCTGGACGAATTCACCGAGGTCACCAAACGCCACGGCCTGTCGGCAACGGACGCGGCTCTGAAAGAGCTGGCCCGGCGCATGAAAAAGGCGTGCCGCGGCTCCGATTTCGCAGCCCGCGTTGCCGAAGACGATTTCCTGCTGGTGCTGCCTGAATGCAACTTGGGCGAAGTGAAATCGGTCTTGAACCGGATTGGCGTGCTCGAAGTGGTCTGCTCGGGCCGCAGGATCAACGTTGCCTATACCACGGGGTTTGTGGACTATCAACCCGGCGATTTGCCCGGCGATTTGCTCAAGCGCGCCGCGCAACTTTTGCACCTTTACGAAAACGCCGCCAACGAAAGCTTCTCCTCGACGCTGGCTCCTCATTAGCCCTGGAAACTTGCCAAGCCTGAACTTCGCGATGATTTGCCTGGAGCGTTTTGTGCGCGCTGCTTGGCGGAGAGAATAATCCGCTAGGCTGAACATTGGAGATGCGATAGGCTCCGCTCCATGTTCAAAAAGCTCGCCATTCTGGGGATCGCGGTGCTCGTTTTCGTGCTGGGGGCCAACTATCTTCTGGTTTATACCCTGAAACAGCAGATCACGCGAGAGCGCGAGAGACAAGACCGGAACTATTGGAGCGCTTACAACGCTATCGTGCAGTTCGGGCAACGTCCTGACAGCGCGACCGAGCAGAAAGCTAAAGCAGCGTTGGACGAGGCTTCCCGAAAAGGCCTGAGTAAGACGCGCGCGAAAATTCTGCAAAATTACCTTGAGGACCTGGAGCGCTGCTATCAAGGCCAGCGTGATTCCTGCAAACAAGCCAACAGCGATATGAATGAAGCCGTGCGAGCGCCGGCCGGGCGTCAGTAGGCGGTTAGCTGGCAAGACGCCCTCCTTTCCACGAAACGCCCGCCGTGATCCGTGTTCCGTGGCCCGTGATCCGTGTACCGTGCAAGAGTCGCACAGAGGAGGTTGACAGTCGAAAGTTGAAGGTTGAACGGGAAGAGAAACGTCCTGGGCCGGTTCGCAAGCTCCGGCCAATGAGAGATCGGATGAACTGTGAGATCTTCGGCTGCGGGGGAGGTTGACAGTCGAAAGTTGAAGGTTGAACGGGAAGAGATACGTCCTGGGCCGTCCCGACAGGACCGGGATCTTCGAGTTCGCAAGCTCCGGCCCTTGAGAGGTAAGAGCGGCAGGGGCACCCCACCCGGGTGGTTTTTTGCAAAGAGTGCGCAATCGCCTGAAAATAAAAGAGTTGAGTTTTTGGAGCGTGCAAAAGAGTGCGCAAGAGTGTGAAAAGAATGGGGATAGATAAAAAACCGTTCGCCCGTTGAACGATTGAAGGTTGCGCCGCTCCAAGCACTCCTCGAGGCGTGAGATGAGTTCCAGAATGGGAATTGTTGGTACACCCCCCGGCAGTTTTCGCAAGAGTGGCAAGCAAAGGACTTGCGGGATACGGAACTTGGAAGAGTGTACGGAAGATGGGAGATAGGGAAGAGCGGTGGGAGAGTTGCGGGTACCCCTGCCCCCCACTGTTTTTGTAAAGAATTGAGGTGAGAGGGTTTAGGGGGTGGGGGTCGGCAAAAAGATTGTGGGGTAAGGACTTAGGGGTGAAACTCGTTAGAACGTCCCGAAGAGGCATCGGGGATCCATGCAGCGCGTTTGAATGTTGGCACGTCCCGGAGAGGCGTCCGGGACGCAAAAGGCGCGTTTGAACGTTTCCAGAGCAGGATCGGCGAGGATGTGATGCGACTCTTCGTAGCTCAGAGCAAGTATACACAAAAACAGAATAACATAGAATAGCCTGATTATTAAGTTATTTTTTATATATCATTCGAATGGAGCCGTAAGACGTTGAAATGTCCCGGCTTAGACGGCCGGGATGCAAAAGACGCATTTGCAGGTTACAGGTTTGAAAGTTGAAATTCAGGAATGGGGATGCGGGGCGGAAAAGCGAAAATTCTCAATGAATGAGGCTAGGGTAGCTGACGGACGAAAATGTCAAGACCCGTGCGCTTTGAACCTTGCGTGAGCCGAATCTCAAGAAGAGCGACTAATGAATCGTCTTGGGATAGGTAACTTCGCCGTCCGTTAGGGTCATTAGCAAAATCCCGTGCTTACTGACCCATTGAAACGGGATGTTCTTGCGGTAACGCTGCGGATACGGGTCCGGATATTCTTGAAGCCATTTGTTGAAGAATTCCTTCAACGAGCTTCCATGAGCGTAGCGTAGGTCAACATGCTTCAGATTACTCCGGTGGTCGAAGAAGAGATGCCCGACCTTCATGTCCGTATTCAGCTTCTTCTTGCCGGTTAATTTGTGATACTGATACTCGTAATTTCCACCGTCGAGCGCCGACTTCACCTCATATTGCGATAAGTCAATTCCGGCTGCCAGCTTCTTCCCCAAATCCCTGACGAGGATGGAGGCGAAGACCTCCCAATCGGAGGACATTGCCGCGCCAGGAGGGCGGACCTCGCGAGCTTTATAGAGCCGAAGCTTCCCTTGGAGCGGCCCGTACATGTAGGCGTGGAAAAACAATAACGCCTTCTGGATCTACTTCTTAGTTTAATGGGCAGCCACTATACGGCTTTGAGATGCCTCTTCGTAATAGTTCTCGCATGCTGCTGCGTCGAGTTCGTCGAACACGTGACCCTTGCTATCGCAATAGTGACGCAAGTCGGCGAGGATGTCGGAAATTGCCAGGATATCGGAATCGCGCGTCGATGGTCTGGCGTAAGCCTTTACGACTCGATCAATGCGTGTGGTACGACGCATGCGCGCACGTACTTCGTCTTCTATCCAATCTGACTCTGGGATTAGTCCAGCACGAGCTTCAAGGACGAGTGCCGAATGACGCGTTTTATTCAACCGTTTCCTGGTAGACATCACTTTCCTCTTCTTGCGATTCGCAAGATACCGTTGCTCGATTTTATCCTTCGCTCTATACCCTAGTGAGCCACGAAATTTGAACCGTTACAATCTCCTTCTTCGTAAATTGGAGCCTGCTCGATAGTGGGTTTTGGAAGATCTCGTGAAATGGCGATTCTTGGAAATTCTTTACGACGAATAGGAAGAAGCGGTCTCCAAATGTGGAAGCGATCTCATGTTCCTTGGGGGTCAGCGACAAATTTCCAACGCGTTCCTTCAGACCTTTGACTTCCACAACTAGAAAATCCTTTTCCTTCTCCTTGCGCAGTCGGAAGTCATACCCGCACCCGAGGCGAGTTGTGTTCTCTACTGCATAACCTTCGAATTCAAGAAGACTAGGGTGAACGGACTCAAAGTATTGTTCCGCAGCCAGACCGGTAATTAGCCTCTTGGCGAAGTGGGATTCGCTCTCTTCCCGTTCTTCTTTTGTCTGAACCTGGCTCCAAACATTTTCATCGTATCCCACAAACGATTTGACCAGGCCACAGAACGATTCGAGGTCCAGGTTCTTGTATTCCTTAAAGACTTTCAAGCAGTAGTCGCGAGTCTGCCGCTTATGCCAGCCCTTGCGGCGATTCGGGAACAAAGGGTCGAATTCATCGCGGTAATTCTTGATGGATGCAGGTTTTGATCCCAGAGCGTACCCGATAACGTTGAAGGCCTCGGCGAAGCTTCCGAAGCCAAGTTTTCGCAAACCAAGCGAATCATATTTCGAGAGATATAAGCCAACCAATATGAGCTTCTCTCTTGTTGCAATGCGTTGCGAGTTCAAGGCCATTTATTCAAGGCTATTAGTTGCGATTTGACTTCGGCAGAGTTGCGGCTGAGCAGGAGTGTCCGTGCCAGAAGCATCCGTGGACGAATATGGCAATTCTCTTGCCAGGCAGAACAATATCCGGGGTTCCGGGCAAATCCTTGCGGTTTCGTTGCTGGCGGTAGCCGAAAGACCGGGCGATCCTGCTGACGATCCGCTCCGGTTTCGTGTTCCGAGACTTCACTCTCCGCATGATGCTGCTACGTTCAACTGCGGAAAACGTGTCCATGTTTTCTGGGAGTTTAATCTACCTGAAGACTTAGTTCAATGTCCACTTACTGTGGTCTTTGCCCTGGACGGGAAGGGTGAAACCGGAAGAGACTGAGTTTTCTCCCATAAGGAATGGGGCCAAAACCTTGAAGAAAAGTTCAGGGGAGACGTGGAAGCGGCTGAGGCGGGGGCAAAACTAGAAACTAGAAGGCAGAAAGTGGAAATGGGGAAGTAGGGGACGAGGAGAGCGTTGCAAGGTTTGAAGGTTCAGGGCCAGGGCGCGCACTCGATATTGTATTGACAATTGTATTTACGTACGGCATTATGGTTTATGGCTTTCGAGTGGGACGAGAGAAAAAGCCGGGCGAATCTGGCCAAGCACGGCATTGATTTCCATACCGCATCGCTCGCTTTCAACGACCCATTCGCGCTGACCATACCGGACGAGTTGCACGACGATCAGGAAAACCGCTTTATTATGCTGGCGGCCATTGCTACCGGAGCCATCCTCTTCGTGGTGTTCACGGTACGCGCTCAAGACGTGATTCGCTTGATCTCGGCTCGCGCAGCAACTCGACGAGAAAGGGCAATTTATGAGGAAGCTAAATAAGAAGCAGAAAAAACAAATTGCCGTCATCGCGGCAAAAAAAGACGAGGACATCGATCTGACCGATCATTAGCTGGTTAAAGAGCTACGGACGCGGATATCAGACCAAGACCAACATGCTGCTGCGGCACGCTATGAAGAGTTCCGTTCGCGCCAAGGCAAATAAGAGAAGGTCAGCATAAGAGGAGTGCGCGGCGAGCGAAGCCGAGGAAGGCCGCGCTGAAGCGCGCCCCTGCATAAACCAGCGGCTTCAGGACGGGGAGGGAGCTAGAAGAAGAGTTCGGGGGAGACGTAGAAGCGGCGGCTGAGGCGTTTAATGTGGTCCTTGTTGAGTTCGCGCTTGCCGCTTAGGACTTCGGAGACGAGGGGGATGCTAAACTCCTCCATGGAGCGCTGAGTGAACTCCGAATAGCGAGCGAACCACATGCCGATTAGCATTAAGAATGCGGAGACCGAAAAGCTGGCGCGGGAACTTGCCAAAGAGACTGGGGAGACCATCACAGAGGTGATAAAGAAGTCCTTGCAGGACCGGCTGCAGCGGGTGCGGGGACGAGGGCATGCGAGGGGGCTTCCGGAGCAAGTCGAGGACATTTTGCAGCGCATGGATGCCCTGCCGACCCTCGACAAACGGGCCGAAGATGAAATCCTAGGCTACTAGGGAGTAAAGAAGGACTCTCCTTTCAGGCAGGGTTGGAGCAGGTGGGGATACAGGAACCCCGACTGTCCAAGGCCCGGGGCTAAGCCGGTTGGTGCGAAGAAGGGAGAGAAACGCCAGCAGGGATGCTGGCGCTACAAGAGGGGAAAGGGGTGACGGGTCTCCTCGGCTGCGCTCAGGACAGGTTCCGACCCGCCACTACAGACAGGAAAGATGGCAGGCTAAAGCCTGCCGCTACGAAGGGGGAAAAGAACGGCATTCGGGAGAATGGCGTTCCAAGAGTACCTAGATACCCCGTATCTTGCATTTACAGTGCAGCGGGAATATACTCTGATTTCGCTCTGAAGCGGGTCGCACGGAGAGGTGGGCGCAAGCCCACTTTTTTGTTGGGCCGGTTGGAGTGTAGTGCAGACCGGCTAGGGTCGAGGAGTCTCTGGAGTGGATTTGGAAAAAATCCGCGCCGCCGCCGAGCGGGTAGCGCGTTCGGAAGGGCTGGAAATCGTTGATGTCGAATGGAAAGTCGGCAAGCAGCGGTTCCTGCGGGTGTACATCGATCGGATCCCGAAGCCTGCGGCGGCAATGAGCGATGCGGCGGGGACAATCCTTCTGCAGGGCTCAGGGCAAGGGGGGGCGACGGAAGTTGTGCATGACCCCTATCCAAAGATCAGCCACGCGGATTGCGAGCGCGTTAGCCAGCAATTGAGCGTGATCCTCGACGTGGAGGACCTGATTCCTGGCCCAGCAGGGTACACGCTGGAGGTCAGTTCGCCGGGGCTGGACCGGGCGCTGAAGAAGCCGGCGGATTTTGAGCGCTTCCGCGGACGGCTGGCAAAGATTTCGACCAGCGAGCCAGTGGGCGAGGCGAAGTTTTTTGAAGGACGGCTGGCGGGATTTGCAGACGGGAAAGTCCGCATGGAGCTGAAAGGCAAGGAAGCGCGCACGGTCGAGGTGCCGCTGGAGGCGATACGGAAGGCGAATCTGGTCGTCGAGTTTTAGCGAGGAAATTTTAGGAATCGAGATTATGGCGAATTTGCTCTACCAACAGATCGAAATGCTGAGCCGCGAGAAGCACATCGAGCCGGAAGTGGTAGTGTCGGCGATCGAAGACGCGATGGTGGTGGCGGCGCGAAAGTTTTACAAGTCGGAAGAAGACCTGCGAGCGAAGTTCAACCCGGAAAGCGGGCAGGTGGACGTCTATTCGGTGTACACGGTTGTCGAGGAAGTGACCGACCCGAAAAAAGAAATCACGCTGGCGGAAGCGAAGAAAAAGAATCCGGAGGCGGAAGTCGGCACGGAGATTGTGGTGGCGAAGCCGACGGACGTGCTGGGGCGCATCGCAGCGCAGACCGCCAAGCAGGTGATTCTGCAAAAGGTGCGCGAGGCGGAGCGCGACACGATTTACAACGAGTATCACACGCGCGTGGGCGAGCTGGTGACGGTGATTGTGAAACGCGCCGAGGGTCCGGACCTGATCGTGGACATGGGACGGACGGAAGCGCGGCTGCCGAAGCGCGAGCAGTCGAAGCTGGAAACCTACAACATCGGCGAGCGGCTGCGCGTGGTGATCAAGATGGTGGACCGCGCGGCAAAGGGGCCGCAGGTGATCGTTTCGCGGGCCGATGCGGGCCTGGTGCAGCGGTTGTTTGAGATGGAAGTGCCGGAGATTTACGACGGAACAGTGCAGATTCGCTTTGCGGCGCGAGAAGCGGGCGAGCGAACAAAAGTGGCGGTGATGAGCCGGGACAAGGACGTCGATCCGGTGGGCGCGTGCGTGGGCATGAAGGGCATGCGCGTACAGTCGATCATTCGCGAGCTGCGCGGAGAGAAGATCGACATTATCCCGTACAGCGAAGAGACGGTAGCGTTCGCGCAGAAGGCGCTGAGTCCGGCGAAAGTGACGCGCGTGCAGATCACCGATCCGGAGAACAAGAAGCTCGAAGTGATCGTCGAAGATTCGCAGCTATCGCTGGCCATCGGCAAAAAGGGGCAGAACGTCCGGCTGGCAAGCAAACTGATTGGCTGGGACATCGACATCAAGAGCGAAGAAGAGAAGCGGCAGGAAATCGAAGAGCAAATGACTGCGCTGACCGCTCCGGCGACGCCGCTGACTTCGCTGGCGGGCGTGGGCGCAAAAACCATCGAGAAGATTGAAGCGGCGGGAATCAATTCCGTGGAGAAGCTCGCGGGAATGACGCCGGAACAGTTAATGGAAATTCCGGGCATCGGCGAAAAGATGGTGGACAAGATTTATCAGGCCGTGAACCGGTTTTACGAAGGCGGCGCCGAAGCGGCTGCCGCGACGGGTGAAGCTGCTGTGGGCGCGGAAGCTCCCGCCGAAGCAGGCGAGGCTCCTGCCGCGGAAAGCGAAGATTCCGGCGAAGGGGCGGTGGAGGAGGCAGCAGAGAATTCCGAGGCGGCTGAAGCAGTTGAAGAAGCTCCAGCAGCGCCGGAGACGGCGGCGGAAGGGGCAGCAGAGGCCACGCCCGCGAGCGATGAGGGCAACGGGGCGAAGGCGGAAGAAGCGAAGTCGTAGTCAAGAACGGAGCGCATGACCACCGACGTAAATCAAGTCCGAATCAACGAGCTGGCCCGCGAACTCGAGGTCAAGGCCAAAGCCATCATTGACCTGTTGCCGGGGTACGGCGTAGCGGAAAAGAAGACGCATTCGAGCTCGATTCCCGCGGACGTTGCTGAGAAAGTGCGCAAAAAGATTCAGGGAGCCGCCGAAGAAGAAGCACAGGCGGAAGCGGCTGCCAAAGCAGAAAAAGAAGCGAAGGAAGCAGCTGCAAAAGCCGCGCGCATGAGGCCTGCCGCGCCCGCGGCGCCTCCGCAAGCAAGCGTGGCGCCAGCGGCAGTGAAACCGAGCGCGCCGGCAGCTCCAGCCGCTGCGGTGGCAAAGCCAGTTGCACCGGAGGCGCCCGCGGCGGTTGCTCCCGTGGCACAAAAGGCGCCAACGCATGCACCAGCGCCACCAGGTGGGAAGCCTGCAGCGCCAGCAACGCCTGCCGCAACGCCGATTCGTCCGCATGCGCCAGCTGGGACGCCAGCAGCGCCTGCCACGGCGCGGCCGGGTACACCGATTCGACCAGCAGCACCTGCAAGACCGGGAGCACCGGCCGGCACGCAGCCTTCGGCAGTGCGTCCTGCGTCAGCTGCTCCAGGCGCCGCTCCCGCTCGTTCTGGGGCTGCGGCAAGACCAGGCGCTCCTTCCCGCGCATTGCCGACGGGAAATCGCGGCCCGCTGCCCACAGGGAATCGCGGACCTCTTCCTGACGCAAGCCGGGAATCGCGCCCAAGCGGCCCGCGTCCGGGGCAGCCGATGCGCCCACAACAACCAGGCCAAGGGCGGACATTCACGCCACGATCCGGCGGGGCGGGCGGACCACAGTCTCGGCCGTTTGAGCAACGACGTGGCGCGATGCCGACGGGCACGCGGCCAGGCCCGCGCGCACCTGGGCGTCCGGGAATGTTGCCACCGTTTCCAGAGAAATTGCCGCCAAAGGCGGAGCCGGGCAAGCCGCTTTACACGCGGAAACCGCCGCAGCGCCAGCGTCCCGTTCTTGACAAGCGCGAGCAGGAAGGCGAGCGCAAACTGCATCCGACGCGGCAGCGCCCAGGGGCGGGCCGCAGCGCGGTTGCCGTTATTGCGCCGCCGGAGCCGCGTCCGCCACGCGAAGTGACAATCACCGAGGGCATCACGATTCGCGAACTCGCGGAAAAGCTGGACGTGCGCGCGAAGGAACTTTTGAAAAACTTGCTCGACCGGGGCGTCTTCGCCAGCATCAATCAGGCGCTGGACGTGCCAACGGCCACGACATTGGCGGAAGCGTTCAGCGGAGTGGTCAACGTCGTTTCTCTTGAAGAAGAGATGGTGCTGGAGGTCGCGAAGGAAGAAACCAAGGAAAGTTTGAAGCCGCGGCCGCCGGTGGTGACGGTGATGGGCCACGTCGATCACGGCAAAACGAGTTTGCTCGACGCCATTCGAGAAGCGGATGTTGCCGCGGGCGAAGCCGGCGGAATCACGCAGCACATTGGCGCGTACAAAGTGGTTGTCAATGATCGCGCCGTGGTGTTTGTGGATACGCCAGGTCACGAAGCGTTTACGCGCATGCGCGCGCGAGGCGCGAAGGTTACCGATATCGTGGTGCTGGTGGTGGCCGCGGACGATGGCGTGATGCCACAAACGAAAGAAGCAATCGACCACGCGAGAGCGGCGAAGGTGCCGATCATCGTGGCCATCAACAAGATCGACAAACCGGAAGCGCAACTGGAGCGCGTGAAGCGGCAGCTCACGGAAAACAGCCTAATGCCGGCGGAATGGGGCGGCGACACGGAATTCGTGGAAGTTTCCGCGAAAAAGAAAATTGGCATCGAGAAGCTGCTAGAGACGATTTTGCTGGTTGCGGATTTGCGGGAGCTCAAGGCCAATCCGGATGCGCCAGCGACGGGCACGGTGCTGGAATCACGCGTGGACAAGGGACGCGGCCCGGTGGCCACGATCCTGGTACAAAACGGCACGCTGAAAGCCGGCGACTTCTTCATTTGCGGGTCGGTTTTCGGCAAAGTGCGGGCGATGTTTGACGATCGTGGGCGCGTTGTGAATGAGGCGCCGCCTTCCACGCCCGTCGAGGTGCTCGGTTTGCAGGGTGTGCCGGACGCGGGCGACCTCTTTCAGGTGACTGACGAGGCCAAGGCGCGGCACGTCGTTGAGTACCGCCAAGGCAAGCAACGTGACGCAGCGATGGCCCGCATCAGCGGCTCGCGCATCACGCTGGACCAGTTGCACGAGCAACTGAAAGCCGGTGACGTCAAGGAATTGGGAATTGTGATCAAGGCGGACGTGCAGGGCTCCGTGGAAGTGCTCAGCGAAATGCTGCCAAAACTTTCGACCGACCAGGTGAAACTGAAGATCATCGGGTCGGGCGTCGGCGCGGTCACGGAAAATGACGTGCTGCTGGCTTCCGCATCCGGGGCGATCGTGATTGCGTTCGGCGTGCGGCCGGATCGCAAGGCGCTGGACCTGGCGCAGCAGGAACACGTAGACATCCGCACGCACACGATCATTTACGAAGTTTCCGACGAACTGAAGAAGGCCATGGAAGGCCTGCTCGAGCCGGTGGTGACGGAAACCTACCTGGGCCGAGCGGAAGTGCGCAACACATTCCGCGTCAAGGGCGCGGGGACGATTGCGGGCTGCTACGTGGTCGATGGCATCCTGAAGCGCGACGCGCAGGTGCGCGTGCTACGCGAAGGGGCGGTCATCTATACCTCGAAGCTTAGCTCCTTGAAGCGATTCAAGGACGATGCCAGCGAAGTGCGCACCGGTTTTGAATGCGGCGCGGGCGTCGCGAATTTCAACGACATCAAAGTCGGCGATGTCCTGGAATGCTTTAGCGTCACCAAGATGAGCGCCGCGGAAGCCGCCGGACAGAGCGGCGGGTCCGCCGGCAAGAAATAATCCGCCAGACTGTCCCCCCCGGAGCGCCATATGCCGGTCGGTCTGCTCACCCTCGAGCTGCACATCCCGGACGCGCAATCGCTGAAGGACAAGCGCCAGGTCCTGCGCAGCTTGAAGGATAAGCTGCGGCGTGATTTCAACGTGGCGGTGGCCGAGCTGGAACATCACGATACCTGGCAAAGGTCGGTCGTGGGTATCGTGACAATTTCCAATGAAGAGAAACATTTGAGAGAAGTGCTGCAGAAGGTTTTGGACGAGGCGGACCGCATCCTCGGGTCGTTTTTGATCAACCAAGCGGTCGAGATTGTTTAGAGCGTTTCAGGGACGCCGATGAGTCCAGCCAATCACCGACACGAACGCGTGGGCGAAGAGATCGCCCACGAAATTAACGCCATGCTGGCGGGGGAGCTGAAAGATCCGCGGCTGGAAGTGAGCGTGGTCGCTAGCGAAGTGCGCGTACAGCCGGACATGAAGCACGCGAGGGTATTCATCAGCGTGAAAGGAACAAACCAGGAGCAGGCCGACGCGATCAAGGCGCTGGAGCATGCTTCCGGGTACATCCGAAGCGAACTGGTCGAGCGGTTGCAACTCCGGCGCGTACCGGAACTGCACTTCATACTGGATCTTTCGCAAGAACACGTCGAGCGCATCGAGCGGCTGCTGAAGGAAATGAAGAAGGACAATCCGCCAGCGGCGTGAGAGTTTTCCGGCGTAATGCTTGGTGGTAAGTACGAAGCCCTGACTTCAAGAATGTCACGACAACCACAACCGGCGCCAAACGACGGCGCGCTCGTCATAAATAAACCGAGAGGAAAAACTTCCCACGACGTTGTCGATGCGGTGCGTCATTTGGCGGGTTTCCGGCAGATTGGGCATCTGGGGACGCTCGATCCACTGGCGACGGGGGTGCTGGTGCTGCTGCTGGGCCGGGCCACGCGCCTGGTGCAATTCTATTCCGGGCGCCGCAAGCGCTATGAAGCGGGTTTCCGGTTCGGCTTTGCCACGGATACGTTTGATTCCGATGGCGCAGCCCAGGGACCGGACACTGCGCCTGTGCTGGATACCGCGACGCTGGAACAATTTGCCGCTGCGCGCATCGGACGATTCGAACAGATGCCACCGTCCTTCTCCGCCAAGAAAGTGAAAGGGCGGCCCGCGTATGAGCTGGCGCGCAAGAAACAGGCGGTAGAGCTGAAAGCCGTCGAAGTCGAGATTTACGAGTACAAACTCAGGGAGATTGAGGGCAGCATCGCGCGCTTTGTCATCGAGTGCTCCTCCGGAACTTACATCCGTTCACTGGCGCATGAGATGGGACAAAAGCTGGGGTGCGGCGCGCACCTGGCGGAGATTACGCGCACGGCGGTTGGAGAATTCTCCCTGGATCAAGCGATAACGCTCGAGGAACTTGCCGAGGCCAAGCGGGCCGGAAAATTCGCGGACTGCCTAATCCCTCTCGAAAGCCTGCTAAGTAATTTTCCACGGGTCAACGTCTTGCCGGTGGTCGAAAAGCGCGTGCGTCACGGCACGAAATTCAACATTATGCTAGCGCAGCTTCAGCCCGGCCGCGTTGAGCCTCCTCCGGGAGCGACGACGGAACTCGATGGCGGAGAGCCGAAGCCGCCACGGCTGCGGGTATTCAGCCAGCAGGATAAACTCATTGCCATCGCCGAAGCCGTTGTGCCCCGCACTTACCAGCCGATTGTAGTGTTCGAAGCACTGCCGTAGCCAGAATTGCTCGCCAAGAATCTGCTTACAGACTTACTGCGGAGGCCGTGGCGCGGGCGATTGCAGAGTGCCCGGGCCGCCAGCCCCGCGGCCTCCGGTGTCGCCGCGACCAGCGAAAATCGTTCGCGTGAGATGATCCACCAGCCGGAGCTTCCTTGGAGTGACCAGGATCAGCAGTTCCGTATCCTGAAGCGAATTCTGCCGCCCCCCGAACAAATATCCGGCGATGGGGATTTCAGCGAAGCCCGGCAGGCCGGTGATGGAGCGGGTTTCTTCGTTATCAATGAGACCGCCAATCATTGTCGTTTGGTCCAGCTTGACGCGAACGGTTTGCGTCAGCGTGCGGTTGGAGATTACTGGGATACCGTTCAAGCTGGAGCCAGCCAGGGAGCGGATTTCGAACTCGAGCAACATAGTCACTTCATTGTTGGGATGAAGCGTCGGTGTCGCCTTTACTTTCACGCCGAGATCGACATATTCCGAGGCCGGATAGGGAGTCTGCCCCACGCCGACGGTCGAACTGTTGGCGAAATTCTCAGAATCCTGAATCACCGTGACCTCACCTTGAGCGGGGGTGGCCGGATCCTGGGACACCACGGCGATGTCGGGAAGACCGCTGGACGTCAGTGTGGACGCGATGAGTGCAGTGGGACCCGTTGGAGTGTTGAGTTCGATGCGCGAGGCAAAGGTGCCGCTTCCTAGACCGAGATAAACGCCAACCGTGTTTGAGCCCTTGTTCGTTACCGCGATGTCCGGCACTGTGCCATTGGCAAAATTGGCGATCACGACCCCGGCAGGAGTCGTTGCAGTCGCCAACGGAGAGCCCGTTGCTTGGGTAAACGTGCCGTCCAGGTTGCTGCTTCCCAGTAAGACCGTAACGCTATTGTCGCCCTGGTTCACGACGGCAAGATCCGGCACGCCGTCAGAGTTCAAGTCTCCCGTCGCGATTGCCACGGGAACGGTTCCTACGGAAAAAGGAGAGTTTGGAGCCTCCGCCAGAGTGACGTTTCCTGCCTGGTCCACGGAACTCAATAAGATGGAGACGCTATTCGAAGTTTTATTTACAACCGCAAGGTCCACTTCCGGCGCGCTGCTGTTCGTAGCTGTAGAGAAAGTCTTGTTCCGAAAATTTGCACTGACCATCGCAACGGGAGCAGTTTCTAAAATCGCACTGGTATTCGGCAGGTTGAAAGGCGAGCCCGGAAACTCGGTAAACGTCCCGTCCCCGTTTCCTCGGAAAAGAGAGATGGAATTGTCACCCTGATTGGCGACAGCGAGATCGAGGAAGCCGTCACCGTTAAAGTCCGCGACAACCACGGAACTGGGATTATTCGTGGGATTCGTGCTGGTGCCGACGGGGATCGGGGAGCCGGGAGCTTCAGTGAAAAGCCCATTGGCCTTGCCGGTGCTATCGACGCTCCCTAGCAACACCGAAATATTGTTGGACGTGGAATTTACCAGGACCACATCCGGCGGCTGCGTGGTTGAAAATTTAGCGGGGTCGTTGCGAAGGACTCCAGTGCCAATGGCAACCTGGCCGGTTTCCTTGCCGCTCAGAATGATCGGTGAAGGTGTTACCTGAACGAAGTTTCCGCTGTCCTGATTCTGCAGGATGGCAAAGGTGTTGGCGTTGGGGTTGTTGGGATCGAAGGGATTGTCGAAAACGACCGCCAGATCGGGCAGCGTGCCACCGATGAAGCTATTGGCGGCCAGCGCGGAGGGATTGGCTTGGACTGCGAAACTTGTCTCCGGGAAAACCGTGGAGGCCGGCAAGCCCGTTATTGTGGTGGCATTCCCGACGCTTCCCGAAAGCAAGGAGAGGGTGATCGGAAAGCGATCGCCGACGAAAAAGCTGGCCGGCTTTCCGTCTTGCGCGCGCAGCAGCACCTGGCGGCCGCTCTGAACCAGCGAAAGAGTATCGGAGAAATTGGCGGCAAGGCTCGGAAGGGTGAGCAGAAAAGTGGACAGTCCGCCGCCAATGGGTATGACGGGAGGAACACTCGAGAATCCCTTTCCGGAGAAGACTTGCTGAATGTTGGTGAGCAGATTGGTCAGGTTCGTCGACGATTTGAGTAGATTCAAGTCGCTGGTACTCAGGGCGATGAGCTGCTCCGAAGCCGGAGGAGTAATTCCTAGAGCGCGAGCCTTATTGCGGTCGACTTCGAGGAATTCGACCTCGAGCATGACTTCGCCGCGCGCCCTTTCGAGCTGTTCAATCAATTGACCCGCAAGGGCGAGGCGCTCCGGGGTATCGCGCATGGTGATGGTGCGGCTGCGCGTGTCGATATCGATGCGCGTCCCTCCGGTGATGTCGCGCAGAACGCGCAGCAACTCGGTGACGTCCTCCGGGCCGACGGCTGCGGAGAGCGCAAAGGTCTGCTCCGCTTCCAAACCGTATTGACGACGCTTCTCCGGAGTGTCTGGAGAGACGAACAGCAAAGTGGGATTGACTGGGCGCCAAAAGGTACCCGACTGCATTTCGAGGAGGGACATGCCCGTGTAAAAGTCCACTTCGTCAACGCGCAGTTGCACGTTTCGCACGCTGAGGTCCGGATCAAATGACGCCTTGACGCCGAAGAGGGCCGCGAACTGTTCGTAGACCGCCCTGGTATCGCCACGCAGGTTCACGTTGCGCTTTCCGGCTTGCGGCTGCAGCCTAGGCAGGCCGGAGATCCCGGTCGCGGGCTTTGCCCGGACTCCGTCGTCCATTGCCTTGAGCTGAGCGAGACGCTCTCCAACGACTTTGTTACCGGGATCGATCCGGAGGGCTGCTGCCAATTCGTCGGTGGCCTCGGTCAGACGGCCCGCCAGCGCTTCTCGTTCCGCGGCCTCCGCGTAGGCGCGAACCAGCTTGGAGCGCAGGGCAGCACCGCGTTCGAGGACGTAGCCTTCCTGGGGAGCGTACCGCGCGGCCTCGTCGTAGGCTTGAAGCGCTTCATCGAACTTTCCCTGTGCAGCGGCTTTATCTCCCTGGTCGACATACTTCTGTGCGCGCTTGAGATCGGGGCGCACCACGGGGGACTGCGGCTGCGATGCGGAAGGCGCCTGCGCGGGAACCTGAGCGCAAAGGAGCAGCGACAGGAACAAGGCGGTGGCTGGGCGAAGGGTGCGCATGAGCGTCAAATAGGATACCCTAACCGGGGAAAGGAAATAGGACCAAGCTGGTCCGGTTGACGGAAGTCCCTCGTTGGGGTAGACTTAAAATGTAGTTGCAAGTAACTTACAACTGGAGTTTTTGTGCTTTCGGCTCTCCTTATCGCACTTCGTGAAGGCGTTGAGGCTTCTCTCGTCGTCGGCATCATCCTCGTTTATCTTTCCCGCACAAGCCGCCAGCATTTGACCCGTTTCGTCTGGTACGGCGTAGCGGCGGCGGCCGCGCTCAGCCTGGCAGTGGCAGTCGCGCTGGAACGCTGGCGCATCAGCGAAGACGGCTTCGAGGGGCTGATGCTGCTCATCGCGGCGATCTTCGTTGTTACGATGATCGTATGGATGAACCGCGTTGCGCGCCACCTGAAAAAAGAGATTGAGTCCAAAGTGGAAGCCTACGCGGAAAAGGCGGGGAGCGCCGCGAGCTGGGGGATTTTCCTTTTTGTTTTCCTGATGGTATTGCGCGAAGGGGCGGAGCTGGCGCTGATTCTGCGCGCCGTGGAACTTTCGAGCGAAGGCCTGCAAACCTGGATCGGGACGATTGTGGGGATCGCCGGCGCCGTCGCCGTGGGCGTGTTCTTTTTCAAAGGGACATTGCGCGTGCCGCTGCACCGGTTTTTCGCCGCAACCAGCGTCATCCTGATGCTCGTTGCGTTTCAGCTTGCTCTGACCGGGTTGCATGAGTTGAGCGAAGCGCGCTGGCTGCCGTCGAGCAAGCAGGAAATGGCGATTCTGGGACCTATCGTGCGGAATGAGCTGTTCTTTTTTGTGTTTATTTTCGGCGCCGCGGCTTTGTTGATCCTGCGCGAATGGCAAGCGGCAAAGCATGACAAGAGCGGTCAGGGGCCGATGAGCGATGCGGAAAAGCGGCTGCTTGAGTCTCAGAACCGGCGTCAACGGAATTGGATGATGGCGGCGGCTGTTGCTTCGCTCACGGTGATTCTGGTGCTCACGGCGGACTTTATTTATGCGCGGGCAAACTCGGCGCCACCGGCGGCGCGGCCAATTGAGGCGGTTGAGAATATTGTGCGCGTGCCGGTCAGCGAAGTTCAAGATGGCAGCATGCATCTTTTCACCGTGAACGCGGGCGCGCAGTCGCTGCGGTTCATGATCATCAAGAAGCCGAACAGCTGGGGCGTGGCGTTGGATGCCTGCCGCATTTGCGGTGCGGAAGGGTACCGCCAGGACGGCCAGAACGTCATTTGCCGGCATTGTGCTTCAGCGATTTATATTCCGTCTATCGGCGATCAGGGAGGCTGCAATCCGATTGGCGTGCCTTCGCATCTGGACGGCGGAGAATTAGTGATCGACATTTCGTCGTTGACGCAAGCTGCAAAGGAGATTCCGCAGTAGCGGCACTCTGCTTTGTGCCTTTGTTTGGTGCTACCAACTATTCTATGTTTCTCAGGATTGTTGCCGACTCTTTTGGACGCCGTCCGCGCCACAAGCTCCTGACCGGGGCGGCGCTGGTTCTGGGCATGGGAGTGGCTACGGCGGCGCTGAGCGTATCGCTGGATGTGGGCGACCGGCTGGCAAAGGAATTTCGGAGCCTGGGCGCCAATCTTCTTGTAACGCCGCAGGCGGACTCGCTGCCGCTCGAAATCGGCGGCGTGGATTACCGTCCTGTGAACGCGGGGGCGTATCTTCCTGAAGCGGACCTGCCCAAACTGAAAACGATTTTCTGGCATAACAACATCATGGGCTTTGTTCCCATCCTGGAAGTTCAGGTGATGACCGAGACTAGCTCGATGGGTATGCTACTCAGGCCGGATCTTAAGCCCGATACTACCTTGATTGGCACGTGGGCTGAGCATTCGCTTCTCCTTCCTGACGGCGGAAGCTTTGTGTCAGGAATCAAGGTGACCAATCCTTGGTGGCACATTGAAGGCAACTGGTTTCACGATGGTTCGGACGAATGCGTCGTGGGAAAGAATCTTGCCCGCCGAAAAAACATCAAGATTGGGGACGAATTGTTGGCCTACGACGTTAAGTCCATTGATCCTCCAATACCCATCAATTTGGCGCCGCTGGAAACCGCGGTCGAAAGAGCCCTGCCCAAGGACGAGCCCTTGCGTTCATTTCTGCGCGAACGAATATCAACCCTTAACGAACTTCATCCAAGAACTGATCAGGCAGTGGACCTTCACCAACTTCATGTGAGCGGCCTCATCTCTGCAGGGGGGCCGGAGGATGATGCGATCGTTGCTTCGATTTCGATTGCACAGCAAATTGCAGATAAGCCGGGGAAATACCGTAAGCTTTATGTCAGCGCGCTGACCAAGCCGGAAGACGATTTCGCGCGACGCGATCCAAAGACCATGAAACCGGATGAGTTCGAGCGCTGGTCCTGCAGCCCATACGTGTCGTCCATTGCGTATTCGATCAAACAGGTGCTGCCCGGCGCTGATGTGCGCGTGATTCGGCGCGTGGCGGAAGGGGAAGGGCAGATTCTTACGCGAGTGCGCATGCTGCTGTGGCTGGTTACCGGTGCAGCGCTGCTTGCTGCGGCGCTGGCCGTCGGTGCTTCCTCGGCGGCTTCGGTGATCGAGCGGCGCACGGAGATCGGCTTGATGAAAGCGCTGGGTGCAGGCTCCGGGACCGTGGGATTCCTGCTTGCCGCGGAACAACTTTTGCTCGCCTTCGTTGGCGGGGGCGCCGGTTACGCGCTGGGAATTGTTCTGGCGCGTTTGGTTGGGGAGAAAATCTTCGGCGCGGTGCCTGAGCCTTCGGTGATTGTCTTTTTTGTGGTCATCGCGCTTGCTACCGGCGTTACGATTCTGGGCAGCGCCCTTCCGCTCCGCCGCGCGTCACGCATCGAGCCGGCGCCTATCTTGCGAGGCGAATGATGGCCGACCCTCGCGCAGCCAATCGGGCCATGTTCTGGTGCATTATCCGCCGTCTCTTCGGCGCGAACCCCGGTCGCCTTTTCGTTATGGTGCTTGCCCTGGGCGCAGGCGCCGCAGTCACCGCCGCTCTGCTCAATCTTCAGGTGGATGCCAAACGCCGCCTCACCACCGAATTCCGCCGATTCGGCGCTAATGTGGTCATTTCATCCAGCGAGTCAAGCGACCATCAAGACAGTGGGTCGCTGAACCCGTCGATTCTCGACAAAATTCCTGGTTCTTATGAAGGCGGAGAAATTACAAAGGTCGGCTTTATTTACGTGGTGATAGCCGCGAGTGTTCGAAGCAAGCCTTACTCCTTCGATGATCGGCAAAAGTCGTGGAACGCACTCCCTGAACCCCCTACGGCCAAAGGATACAAAACTCCTGAGCCCGAAACTTCATCCGACCGTCCCTCAAAATGGTCAAGTGTGATCCTAGCAGGCCTTGATGGACACAATGTTCAGCATGTTCTCACGTCAGACTTCGTGGAGACCTCAGACCGCATTGCACCTGACATGGCTACTTGCCGAATCGGGCTGTCAGTAGCTAAACAACTAAACGTGCATCCTGGCTACGTCTTGAACTTGCGAGGCAGCCAATTCACAACGATATGTTATGTTTCAACAGTAGAAAGCTTCGGTGGCTCTGAGGATAGTCAGATTCTCACCGACTGGTACACGGGTAGCCGTTTGGCTGGTCCACCGACGCGTCTCAGCGTTATTCAGCTGGGAATTGTGCTGCTGCTCACCGGGCTGTGCGTGATGGCGGCAATGACCAACGTGGCGATGGAACGGAAGATGGACGTCGGCTTGATGAAGGCGATCGGTGGCTCGATGCGCCGCGTGCTGCGACTTTTCTTGGCGGAAGCGGCGTTGCTTGGACTTGCTGGGGGAATGATCGGCGCGGCGGCGGGGATTTTTCTCTCCATCGGTTTGGGCAAAGCGGTCTTTGGAGTGGCGGCGAGGCCGCGGCTGATTGTGTATCCTGTAGCTGTGGCCTTAACCGTGATCGTCGCGATTCTCAGCGCATTTCCGCTGCGGCAGCTGGCCAGTATCCGCCCGGCTTCGGTTTTCAGGGGTGAAGCGTGAGTACCCTCGTTGCAGTGCCGCCGCGAACTGCGGCAAAGCAAGTCGTCATCGAAAATCTGACCAAGCAGTACGGCACCCTGCGTGCGCTCGGCGGTGTCAGCTTCGATGTACACACGGGCGAATGGGTCGCGCTGATGGGCCCCTCGGGCTCGGGGAAAACCACGTTGATCAACATTCTCGGTGGCCTTGACACTCTCACGTCGGGACATGTGGTCGTCGATGGCGTCGACCTTTCGAAACTTCGCGAAAACGAGCTAGTACGTTACCGCGCGGAAAAAGTCGGCTTCGTCTTCCAGCAATTTCATCTTGTCCCGTATCTGACGGCTGTTGAAAATGTAATGCTCGCGCAGTATTTCCATAGCGTCACGGACGAAAAGCAAGCCCAGGAAGCGCTGAAGCGCGTGGGCCTTGGCGACCGGCTGACGCATCTCCCTGCGCAACTTTCGGGCGGCGAGCAACAGCGCGTGGCCATCGCTCGCGCGCTGATCAATCAGCCGAAGATGATTCTCGCCGATGAGCCCACGGGCAACCTTGACGAGGCCAACGAAACCATCGTCATCCAGATTTTCCGCGAACTACATGATGCCGGGCACACCATCCTGATGGTGACTCACGACCCGGACATCGCGCGACAGGCGGACCGCCGCATCGAGCTGGCTCACGGCCACTTGCACTTCGACACCGCGCAGCATGGCCCGGGTCATCCGCTCGCTTGTCCACTCGCGGACACGGTGGATTGCTGCACGTCCGTCTCCTCTGACGACGAAATCCGCTTTGACCATCTCCTCGAGCAGATCTGGGTGTGCGGCGAGGAAGGGAAGCCGGCACGGCCCGAGCACCTCCACGCCACCGGTCCTGCGGGGAATATACCGGTCGTAAGCGAAGAGCCCGCCGCGCGCGTGCTTTCTCGCTTGTCCGATTTGCACCTGGTGCAAATGCAAAACGGGGAAGTACAACTCACGCCCATCGGCAGCCAGCGCGCGCGTGACGTCGTGCGCCGTCACCGCCTCGCCGAGCGCCTCTTCAAGGATACGTTTTCCGTCGATGATTCCGAGGCGCACACGCAAGCCTGCAAGTTCGAGCACATCATCAGCCCAGAACTCGACGCGCGCATCTGCACGTTCCTCGGACACCCGAAAACCTGCCCACACGGAAATCCCATTCCGCCGGGAGATTGCTGCAACGGCAAGTCCAAAGGCTGATCGCGCAACCTAAAAATGCCGACTCCTCTCGACCCGCGAAAAAAACCAACGAGCGTCAAGATTCATGTTTCGAACGGCACGGGCGTCGATATCACCTGGGCCGACGGCCATGCGAGCCACTACGAATTTGCCTACTTGCGCGAGGAATGCCCCTGCGCCACCTGCAACGACGCGCGGGAGAAGAAGGCGTCGCTCGGCGAGATGGCTTCACCGTTCCAATCATCGCCCGCTCTGCCTATGTTCAAGCCCAAGCCCCGCGCCCAAGCCGCAACGCAGGTAGGCAACTACGCCATTCAGATCAGCTTCACAGACGGCCACTCCACCGGCATCTACAGCTACGACCACCTCCGCAACATTTGCCCCTGCGCCGAGTGTGCCAAAGCCTTTCGCGCCCATGCAGTCTAGATGTCTTCGAGGATTCGCCGGGGCGACAAGCTAGACTTAGCCCCTCAAAAATGCGAGCATTTCAATCTGCGATTTAACGAAACCCATACATGAGCAGCATTCCCAATAGCCCTGCTGCCGCGGGCAGCCGCGGCAACGGTATTCCGCGTGTCATAGTCGCCACCACGGCCCTCCTGACATTCATTTCGTTCTGGCGAGCAGCGGCCATCGTCCTGAACGACCTGGCCTCCTCGGCGTACTACGCCGGAGGTGAAGCGGAAGGCTACATCGGCAAAACCGCGCCGTGGTTCATCCTGGCCATCATGGTGTTTTCATACGCCGTGCGCGCGGTTTATGTGGAAAGCTGCAGCATGTTCGTGCGCGGCGGCGTGTATCGAGCCGTAAAGATGTCCCTCGGCGGGACGCTCGCGAAATTCAGCGTTTCTGCGCTGATGTTCGACTACATTCTGACGGGACCGATCAGCGGCGTTTCCGCCGGCAAGTATCTAGCCGGACTGATTAACGACTTGCTGCAGTACTTTCACCTCAGCGGCCCGCTGGCCTCCGGGACCATCAGTTTTATTGCCGCCAGCTTTGCCGTTGCCGTCACACTTTATTTCTGGTGGCAGAACACCAAGGGCGTTGGCGAGTCCAGCGAAAAAGCTCTGCAGATCATGAAGCTGGTCACCGTAATGGTGGTGATGCTCATCGCGTGGTGTATCTACACGGTGGCGGTGCGCCACTCCGCTTTGCCTCCATGGCCGCACCCCCGCAACCTCAGGTTGAGCACCAGCGCGCTCGGTTGGCTTGCGCACAGCAGCCTTCCTCACATGTTCGGCATCATCGCCATCTTCATCGCCCTCGGCCACTCCGTCCTGGCGATGAGCGGCGAGGAATCGCTTGCGCAGGTCTATCGCGAAATCGAAAGCCCCAAGCTCCCCAACCTGAAAAAGGCCGGAGCGGTCATTTTCGTCTACAGTTTGGTCTTTACTTCGTTAGTTTCCTTCTTTGCCGTGATGATCATTCCGGATGATATCCGCCAGCATTTCCTCGAAAACCTGATCGGTGGGCTGGCGATGAATCTGGAAGGGCCGTTTATCGTCCGTTTGATATTCCATGGTTTCGTGGTCGTAGTGGGCACCTTGATTCTGGCGGGCGCGGTGAACACAGCCATCGTGGGTTCCAACGGCGTGTTGAATCGCGTTTCTGAAGACGGCGTGCTCAGCGCGTGGTTCCGTCAGCCGCACCGCCGGTTCGGGACGAGCTATCGCGTCATCAATACCGTCGTGGCCCTCCAGATTATCACCATCATCATCAGCCGCGGCAACGTCACCTTTCTTGCGAACCTCTACGCTTTCGGCGTGATCTGGAGCTTCGCGATGAACGGCCTCGCGGTCTTCGTTCTCCGCTACACCAGTCCTGGCCAGCGCGAATTTCAGGTTCCCCTGAATTTCACTTTCCGTGGCGTGCAGATTCCCGTGGGGCTCGGGTTGATCACCGGGATATTGTTTTTGATCGCCGTGGTGAACTTGTTCACCAAGCCCATCGCCACCATGGCGGGCGCAACATTTTCCGTTCTGCTTTATATCGTATTCACGATATCGGAACGCCGGGGTAAACGTGGCGGTGGATCCCACATCGAGATGGATCAGTTCAATCTCGAGTTGGAATCGGAATTGACACCGGGAGCCGTGGGTGCGCGTCCCGGCAACATTCTCGTTCCGATCAGCAATCACTACGCGCTCTATCATCTTGGAAACGTGCTTGACCGCGTTAAGCCCGGGCGCCGGGACGTTGTGGTGCTCCATGTCCGGCTCTTGCGCCGTTCCGCCTCGGGCGAAAACGAATTCGAGGCCGACCAGCTTTTTGGAAGCATCGAGCAGCAGCTCTTCTCTCAAGCGCTTTCCATGGCTGAAAAACGAGGCAAGTCCATTCGCCTGGCGGTCGTCGCCGCCAACGATCTGTGGGACGGCATCTTGCGCGCCGCCACTTCACTGCAGTCCAGCACCATTGTGGCGGGACGTTCGACGAAGGAATCGAATGAAGAGCAAGCGCGGCAGATCGGCGAAGCCTGGGAAAAACTTGGCGATCAAAAGCCGCAATTCAATCTGGAAATCCATTTACCCAATGGGGACAAGCTCTACAAAGTCCTCGGGCCACATGCGCCAAACCTTACTGCCAACGAAGTCAATCTTCTCCACCGCCTGTGGCTGCGTTTCAGCGTGGCGCCCCTGGAAATGCACCATCACGATGTCGTGCACTTCGCTCTGGAAGAAGTGCAAAAAGAGGTCGACGAAGGGCAGGAAGACACGGTGGTCTGCCGCTTGCGCGCGCATCTCGAAGCCAATCAGAAGAAGAAAGCTTCGAAGACCTGAACGGATCGCCGATCGTCGGCCGCAATCGCTGTCTTATGCGAGCTGCGAAGTGCAGTGGCCGCAGCGCTTCGCCGCCAGCGGAATCGGCATCGCGCACTGCGGGCAATCCTTGGTGGTCGGTACCACTGCTGGTGCCGGTTTTCTTGTGAGGCGATTCATTTGCTGAACCACCAGGAAAACCACGAACGCGACGATCAGGAAATTGATCACGTTGTTCAGAAAGATTCCGTAGTTTAGCGTTGCTACGCCAGCCTCCTTGGCGGCTTTGAGAGTGTCATAGGACTTCCCGCTCAAGCTGAAGAACAATCCTGAAAAATCGACCTTGCCAACCAGTTGGCCGATTGGCGGCATAAGCACATCCTCGACGAGCGACGTCACAATTTTCCCAAACGCTGCGCCAATGATCACACCGACCGCCAAATCCATGACATTGCCGCGCATGGCGAATTCCTTGAACTCTTTCAGCACGGAAGTTCTCCTTTATTTTCTTCGATCAAGACGTTCGACG
>WNFO01001824.1_pt1 | contig 34109 bp, 34 predicted proteins | sample 5400251 | NCBI WGS metagenome assembly WNFO01 (sample SAMN13153354, study PRJNA577476) | soil metagenome | isolation source: 100 cm saprolite under Madrone tree | place: USA:California | collected 2016-06-14
GATCTCGCGCGTGCCGGCGTGAAACGGGAACCAACGCCCGCGGGTCTTGATGATACCGTCTTTGCTGTTGAGCAGCGTCTGCGTCGACGGATTGCCGAGACAGACCAAGATGTCGGGATCGGCGAGTTCGATCTGGCGCAGCGTGAACGGCAGACAGGTCGCCGACTCCTGCGGGGTCGGCGTGCGATTGCCCGGCGGACGCCAGGGCACGATATTGGCGATATAGGCCGAGCTACGGTCAAGGCCGATTGCCGCCATCATGCGGTCGAGCAGTTTGCCCGAGCGGCCGACGAACGGCAGGCCTTCGATATCCTCGTCGCGTCCGGGCGCCTCGCCCACGAACATCACGCGGGCTTTCGGATTGCCGTCGGCGAACACGAGTTGGGTCGCCGTGGTCCGCAACGCGCAGCCTTCGAAGCACTCGAGGATTGCACGCAGCTCCGCGAGCGTGGCGGCGCTTTTCGCCGCCTCGCGCGCCGCCATGACAGCTGCTTCGGGCGATGGCGCAGGCGCGACGCGCCCCTGAACCTCGCGTTCTCGAGTGGGAAACGGGCGGGCGCGCCTGGGCTCCTCGGCGCTTGCCGAAGCGTCCTCGGGGCGCGCGGGTGGGCCCGTTGTTGCGCCATCGCCGGCGAACCGATCGCTCGGCGTCTCCTCGATAAGCGCATCGACCCCCGCCTCTTGATAGAAGGCGAGAAGTTCGCGAGCGGCTTGGTGGCGGGTCATCCCTGCTCCTGGCACCGGGCAAATTCGGCGACGCGGCAACAATGCCTCCTGTGCGGCTGCAGTAAAAGGGGTGGACCAGCGACCGTCCGTTGTTACACAGTCGCACCGTGCTCCTAACGAGTGCGCGCGCCGTTTCGCGTTGGAGAAGCCGATGAGCGCAGAGGAACTGCCCGCCCGCGAGGCGATGGAGTTCGATGTGGTGATCGTTGGCGCCGGGCCTGCCGGGCTCGCCGCCGCGATCCGGCTCAAGCAGCTTTCGCCGGATTTCACGGTGGTCGTGGTCGAAAAGGGCTCGGAAGTCGGGGCGCATATCCTCTCGGGCGCGGTCATCGATCCTGTTGGCCTCGACCAGCTCATCCCGGACTGGCGCAGCGAAGAGGCGCCGATCAAGACGAAGGCGAGCGATGATCGCTTCTACTGGTTGTCGGCCTCGCGCGCGCTACGTTTGCCCAATGTCATGCTGCCGCCGCTGATGAACAACCATGGCCATTACGTGGTCTCGCTCGGCAATATCTGCCGCTGGCTTGCGAGCAAAGCGGAAGCTTTGGGGGTTGAAATCTATCCGGGCTTTGCCGCCGCCGAGGTGCTGTTCGATGGCAACGGCGCAGTGGCAGGCGTCGCCACCGGCGACATGGGCGTGGCCAAGGACCGGCATCACAAGGATGGCTTCACCCGCGGCATGGAGCTGCGCGCGAAGTACACGCTGTTCGCCGAGGGCGCGCGCGGCAGTCTCAGCAAAATCCTCGAGCAGCGCTTCGCGCTGCGCCAAGGTCGCGAACCACAGAACTTCGGGCTCGGCGTGAAGGAGCTGTGGCAGGTCGCGGCGGAGAAGCATCGCCCTGGTCTGGTGCAGCATACGTTTGGCTGGCCGCTCGACAACCGCACGGGCGGCGGCTCGTTCCTCTATCATTTCGACGAGCGGCTCGTGTCGGTCGGCTTCGTGGTGCATCTCAATTACGAAAATCCGTATCTCTCCCCTTACGAGGAATTCCAACGCTTGAAGACGCACCCGCTAATACGGGAAACCTTCGAGGGCGGCACGCGGCTTTGTTACGGCGCGCGCGCATTGACGGAGGGCGGCTGGCAGTCGGTTCCCAAGCTCGCGTTTCCCGGCGGCGCGCTCATGGGCTGCGCAGCCGGCTTCATGAATGTGCCGCGCATCAAAGGCAGCCACAACGCGACGCTGTCGGGGATGCTCGCGGCCGAGCAGGTTGCCGCTGCACTCAAGGCTGGTCGCAGCAACGATGAGCTCGCTGACTACGACGCCGCCTGGCGCTCCTCCGCGATCGGCGCCGATCTCTGGAAAGTTCGCAACGCCAAGCCGCTATGGTCGCGCTTCGGCACCTTGTTGGGCATAGGGCTCGGCGGCCTCGACATGTGGACCAATACGGCGGGCTTCTCCCTGTTCGGCACCCTCGGCCATGGGAAGCCGGATTGGGCCACCCTCAAACCAGCGGCGCAATGCAACCCCATCGCCTATCCCAAGCCCGACGGGAAGATCACGTTCGACCGCCTCTCCTCGGTGTTTCTGTCCAACACCAATCATGAAGAGGACCAGCCGGTGCACCTGAAAGTCGCCGACCTCGCTCTGCAGAAGACGTCCGAGCACGACCGTTATGCCGGGCCTTCGGCGCGCTACTGCCCCGCCGCGGTGTACGAATGGGTGGAGGAGAGCGGTTCACCTCGTTTCGTGATCAATGCGCAGAATTGCGTCCACTGCAAAACATGCGACATCAAGGACCCCAACCAGAACATCACGTGGGTTCCTCCTGAGGGCGGCGGCGGGCCAAACTATCCCAACGCCGTTGCCTGATCGGTCCAGGGCGTCACGATGCTGCCCTTATCCCAGCCTTCAAAGGCGGTGGACATGCCCGATCAGGGCAGTTATTGCGGGCCGGGCCCAAACAGTCCATTTTGCTCAATGCGGCCGCGCCGAGGGCGTTCGCCCGCCAGAATGGAGTCGACCGTGATCCTTTCGCCACCTTTGCGGCGTGCGGCGGTGGCCGCAATGGCTGCACTCGCCATCACTTGGCCGGCGATGCTTTCTGCTCGGGCGCAGCAGCAGCCGCGTGAGGGCCTCTCTCGCACCTCCCCTGCAGGCAGCTATCTCGCCGCTCGGCACGCGGGCGGAGAACGCGATGCCGCGGCGGCGGCGGCCTATTACCGCGCTGCGCTGCGCGGCGATCCGCGCAACAACGAGTTGCTCGGCCGCACTTTCCTGGCGGTGCTTGCGAACGGCGAAATTGAGGAAGGGGTGAAGCTCGCCGAGCGCGTTCTGCAGGTCGACAAGAACGATCGCATCGCACGGCTCGTTCTCGGGGTGCGCGCGATCAAACAAAAGCAGTATCCGGTCGCGCGCCGGGAGCTTGCTCAGTCGATCCGTGGACCGATCACCGATCTTGCTGCGACGCTGCTGTCGGCCTGGACGATGGCAAATCCGGCCGAGGCGAAGCAAGCGACCGATTCCATCGACAAGCTCACCGGCGCCGATTGGTACGCGATCTTCAAGGAGCTGCATTCCGCGCTGATCCTCGATCTTGCCGGTCAAAGGAAGGAGGCAGCCAAGCACTTCGAGCGCTCCTATAAGCTCGACCCGACGGCGCTGCGCGTGGTCCAGGCTTACGGAAGCTTTCTCTCGCGACAGGGAAATACGGACGAAGCCCTGAAAGTCTTCGCCGCGTTCGAGGAAGCGCTGCCCCGCCATCCGCTCATCGTTGAGGCGGTGAACGAGCTCAAGGCCGGCAAGAAGCTCCCATTGATGATCGAGTCGCCGCAGGCGGGGGCTGCCGAGGTGCTCTATGGACTCGGCGCCGCGCTCGGCCGGCGCGGCGGGGAGGATCTCGGCCTCATCTACCTGCAACTCTCGCTCTATCTCGCGCCCTCGCATCCGCTTGCGCTGCTGTCGCTTGGCGACCTCTACGAGGCGATGAAGAAGCCGGAGCTCGCCAACAAGATCTATGAGCGGGTGCCGCTGACCTCGCCGCTGCACCGCAACGCGCAGATCCAGCTCGCCCTCAACCTGGATTCGCTCGATCGCACGGACGAGGCGAAAGCGAGCCTCGAAAAGTTGATCGCCGCCAACCCGACCGATCTCGAGGCGATCATGGCGCTCGGGAACGTGCTGCGCGGGCGCAAGCAGTTCGCCGAATGCGCGGATGTCTACTCCAAGGGCATCGACACCATCAGTAAGCCCGAGAAGTCGAACTGGGTGATCTACTATTTCCGAGGCATCTGCTTCGAGCGCGCCAAGCAATGGGCGAAGGCCGAGGCCGATCTCAAGATGGCGCTGGAGCTTTTTCCCGAGCAGCCGCACGTGCTCAACTATCTCGGCTATTCGTGGATCGACCAGGGTGTCAATCTCGACGAGGGCATGCGCATGATCAAGCGCGCGGTCGAGCAGCGCGCCGATGACGGCTATATCGTCGACTCCCTGGGCTGGGCCTACTACCGGCTTGGCAATATGGAGGAGGCGGTCAAGCAGCTCGAGCGCGCCATCGAGCTCAAGCCGGAGGACCCCACCATCAACGATCATCTCGGCGATGCGTACTGGAGGGTGGGACGCGTGCTCGAGGCGCGCTTCCAATGGTCTCACGCGCGCGACCTCAAGCCCGAGCCCGAGGATCTCGCTAAGATCGAAGCCAAGCTGAAATCGGGACTTCCCGACGACACATCCTCGGCCGCTCAGGCCGAAGACAAGAAGCCGGGCGGCGGCTAAGCCACATGGCGCGAGCCGCGTGCGCGAGACAGCGCCCGCCAAGGTCAATCTGACGCTGCGCGTGCTCGGCCGCCGGGCCGACGGCCTGCATGAGATCGAGAGCCTGGTCGCCTTTGCCGGCGTCGGCGATGCCTTGACGTTGACGCCAGGCGATGCCTTGGCGCTCAGCGTAGGTGGACCGACCGCGGCTGCCGCGGGCGATGTCGCCGACAACCTCGTGCTCAAGGCCGCCCGCGCGCTCGCCGAGTGCGTGCAAGCGCTCAAGCTCGGACGCTTCACGCTCTCGAAGCGCTTGCCGGTTGCGGCCGGGCTCGGCGGCGGCTCTGCGGATGCGGCAGCGGCTTTGCGGTTGCTCGCGCGGGCGAACGGCCTTGCGCCGGATGATGCCCGCCTCATGCACGCGGCGCGCTCAACCGGCGCCGATGTGCCCGTATGCCTCGACCCGCGCCCGCGTTTCATGCGCGGCGTCGGGGATATCCTTTCCGATCCGCTCGATTTGCAGCGGCTGTTCGCGGTGCTGGTCAATCCCGGCGTGGCGGTCGCGACGAGGGACGTGTTCGCGGCGCTTGCCGCCCCGCCGGCGGCGCAGGCCGCGCCGGCGACATGGCCCCGGCAGACGGCCGATCTGCTCGACGAAATTGCCCGCGGTCGCAACGACCTCGAGGAGCCGGCGATCGAGCTCGAGCCCGCAATCGCAAATGTTCTCGCCGTGCTTCGCAAGCTGCCTGGATGCCGGCTCGTGCGCATGTCCGGGTCGGGCGCAACGTGTTTTGCGCTGTTCGACTCGTCCCGCGCGGCGAGCGCGGCCGCGCGCACGCTGCGCGTCGGCTATCCGAGTTGGTGGGTGCGCGCGACGACGCTCGGCGGATGAGGGGTTGGCGGCCGCCATCGCGTCGCTGCGCCAAAGCAACGGAGCGAACCCGCATCAACGCGCCTTTAAAGGCGCTAATTCGAGCGGCAGATGCAGAACTCGACGGTTTCCTCGAGCGCTTCCTTCATCGGGGAAGCGGGAAACAAAGCGAGCGCGTCGGTCGCGATCGCGCCATAATGCCGCGCGCGTTTGACGGTGTCTTCGAGCGCACGGTGCTTGATCATCAAGCTGATCGCATGCTCAAGGTCGGCATCCGTTGCCGCGCCTTCTTCGAGCGTGCGGCGCCAGAATGTGCGTTCGCTCTCCGATCCGCGGCGAAACGCGAGCACCACCGGCAGCGTGATCTTGCCCTCGCGAAAATCATCGCCGACGTTCTTGCCGAGCTTGGCCGCGGTTCCCCCATAGTCGAGCGCATCGTCCACGAGCTGGAATGCTATGCCGAGATTCATGCCGAACGAGCGGCAGGCGCTTTGCTCGTCTCTGGGACGCGAAGCGAGCGCAGGCCCCACCTCGCAGGCGGCGGCAAAAAGTTCCGCGGTCTTGGCGCGGATCACCGCGAGATAGTCGTCCTCGGTAGTGGCGGTATTCTTGGCGGCGCCGAGCTGCATCACTTCGCCTTCGGCAATGATGGCGGCGGCCGAGGACAGGATTTCGAGCGCCCTGAGCGAGGCGACTTCGACCATCATCTTGAAGGCTTGGCCGAGCAAGAAATCGCCGACAAGCACGCTCGCCTCGTTACCCCATAGCATGCGGGCGGCGAGCTTGCCGCGCCGCATCTCGCTTTCGTCCACCACGTCGTCGTGCAGCAACGTCGCCGTGTGCATGAATTCGACGGCGGCGGCGAGCTTGACGTGGCCCGCGCCGGCATACCCGGCAAGTCTTGCCATGGCGAGGGTGAGGATCGGGCGCAGCCGCTTGCCGCCGGACGAGATCAGGTGATTGGCGACCTCGGGAATCATCGCGACTTGCGACCCGGTGCGCGACAGTATGGTCGTATTGACCCGTTCCATGTCGGCAGCCACCAGCTCGCTGAGGCGGTCGATGGTGGCGGGCGACCGACTTTCAAATGGGACAATGACGGCCAAAAGAAGCGCTCCGGAACAGCCTCAATGCGAGGACGCGGAAGCATAGAAACGCTATGGTAGCGCGGCAAGGTGCGCCAACGCGCATTTTCGCGACCGAGCAACTTCGGGCGAGAGCGATGAGGAGGAGGTCCGTTGCACGAGCCCGACACGAAGTTCGAGGACGAAGCGGAGTGGCGCGAGCTCGTGCGCACCAATGATGCGGTGCTGGTCTCGGCCGTGGGCGCCTTGCTCGATGCGGCCTACATTCCCCACGTCGTGCTCGATCAGAACATGAGCGTGCTCGAAGGTTCGATCGGCATCCTGCCGCGCCGCATCCTGGTCAACCAATGCTGCATCGATGAGGCGCGCGCATTGCTCGAGGACGCCGGCCTCGGACACGAGCTTCGTCCGGATGCCCGCTGAGGTCACCGAGGATGCCGTGCTCGGCGGCAAGCTGCGGCTCAAGCAGCCCACAGGCGGACACCGGTTCGGCCACGACGCCATTTTACTCGCAGCGGCTTGTCCAGCGCGGGCGGGGGAGCGCGTGGTCGATCTCGGCGCGGGCGTGGGCGCAGCGGGACTGGCGCTCGCGCTGCGGGTTGCTGGCACGAACGTTGTGCTGGTCGAAATCGATGCCGCTCTCGCCGCGCTTGCAGCCGAGAACGCGCAACTCAACGCCCTCGCGGCACGAGTGAGCTCGCTCGTGCTCGACGTCGCGGCGCCGGCGAGTGCATTCGCCGCCGCCGGGCTCGAGTCCGAATCGGCGGCGCGTGTTCTCATGAACCCGCCCTTTAATGATCCCGCGCGGCAAAGAGCCTCTCCCGACCGCCAGCGCCGCCTCGCCCATGCCGGCTCCGCCGAGACGCTGCGCGCCTGGATCAAGGCTGCAGCGCGGCTGCTGCGTCTGCGCGGCACCGTGACCATGATCTGGCGCGCCGATCGTCTCGCCGAGGTCTTGCTGGCGCTTGCGTCCGGCTTCGGCGCGGCGACCGTACTGCCGGTACATCCCAATGATCGAGAGCCGGCGGTGCGTGTTCTGGTGCGCGCGACAAAAGGGAGCCGTGCGCCTCTCGTGCTGCTCCCCGGATTCGTACTTAACGACCGAGCAGGATGCCCGACCTCCCAAGCCAGATCGGTGCTGCGCGGGGACACAGTGCTGCCGCTGAGTGAAATCTGATGCGCTGCTCGCGTCGCTTTATCACGCAACTCAACTTGAGGCGAAGACGGAGGGGGCGTAAACGTGACATCGCGCCGCGCCGGCAAAAAACTTCGGGACGGCGGCTGTGTGCTAAGTGAGCCAAACACCGATGACCGACAAAAGCAGTTCCGAGCATCTGCGACAGCTGTTCGCAAGCGCGCGCGAGGCGCTGCGGCCGATCCTGCCAAAGCGACTACGCGGAGTGCCCATTGTGCCGGTCGTTCGGCTCGCGGGCGTTATTGGCCTTTCGACCCCGCTAAAGCCAGGCCTCACGCTCGCTACCGTCGCCCGTACGCTCGAGCGCGCCTTCCACATGCGAGGGACGCAAGCGGTCGCGTTAGTGATCAATTCGCCGGGAGGCTCGCCGGTACAGTCGCACCTGATCTACCGCCGTATCCGCCAGCTCGCGGCCGAAAACGCGCGTCCGGTGCTCGCATTCGCCGAGGATGTCGCAGCCTCGGGCGGCTACATGATCGCCTGCGCCGCCGACGAGATCTTCTGCGACCCTTCCTCGATCGTCGGCTCGATCGGAGTGGTCGGCGGTTCCTTCGGCTTTCCCAAGCTCATGGACAAGCTGGGAGTAGAGCGCCGGCTTTACGTTTCCGGCGAGCACAAGGCTATGCTCGATCCGTTCCTTCCGGAGAATCCGCAGGACGTCGAGCGGCTCAAGGCGTTGCAGCAGGACATCCACGAGGAGTTCATCGCGCTCGTCAAGCGCAGCCGCGGAACGCGGCTCAAGGGTCCAGAAAAAACCTTGTTCTCCGGGGAATATTGGACCGGCGGCAAGGCGGCCGATCTCGGCCTTGCCGACGGCATCGGCGATCTGCGCGCGACGCTGCGTTCCCGTTTCGGCGACGACGTCGTCACTCCGCTCATGGCTCCCGCGCGCGGCTGGTTTGGTCGGCTGCAGCCGGGCGTGGGCGCGCATCTTGAGGGTTTGCCGCGGCCCGCCGACTTCGCCGAGGAGGTGATCTCGGCGCTGGAAGCACGCGCCTTGTGGGCGCGGTACGGATTGTAAGGAGGCTCGCGAGGAGACATGCCTCCCTTCGTCATCTCGCCCTTGGTCAGGCTCGCGCTGGGCGCGGTCGGTACTGGCGTCGTCCTGCGCTGGGTCGCGCGAGAGGTGCGGCGGATCAACGCCGAACTCGATCGGGTGAAGGCGGCGACCGATCCCGCCCTGCGCCCAACGTTTCCGACGCTGCGCCGCGATCCGCGCAGCGGCGAGTGGCGCGTGATGTAACGGACCCTATTCGCCTTTAATCCCTTTGTCGCGGATGAGCCTGCTCCAGCGGGCGATTTCCCGCTCGAGGTATTGGGCAAACTCCTCCGGCGTGCTCGGCGAGGGCGTCACGCCGGCTTGCGCGAGCTTTCCGCGCACATCCACATCGGTCAGCGCAGCATTGAAAGCTGCGTTGAGCTTGGCGATGACGGAGGGTGGCGTGCCCGCGGGCGCCAGTGTGCCGGCCCACTGGTTGGCAATCGTGTCGGCAAAGCCTTGCTCGACGAAGGTCGGTACGTCCGGGAAAATGTCCGAGCGATCCTGCGAAGTTGCAGCGAGCGCTTTGAGCTTGCCCACCTTGACTTGCTCCATCACGGTCGGAGTGTCGCCGAACAGACCGTCGAGTTGGCCGCCCAGCAGATCGGTGATCGCTTGCGATGCTCCGCGATAGGGCACGGCCTGGAATTTTACGCCGGCGGCGGCCTGGAAAAGTTCGAGCCCAAGATGCGAGACGGCGCCGAGGCCGGTGATCCCGATGGTGATGGCGCCCGGTCGTTTGCGCGCCAATGCGGCAAGCTCGCGCGCCGAATTGACGTTCATCGAAGCGTTCACCACCAGGATCGTCGAATTGAACACCGCCATCCCGACGGGCGCGAAATCCTTGCGCGGGTCGTAGGCAAGATTGCTCCGCAGGGCCGGATTGATCGCGACCGCGCCGACGGTGGTAAAGAACAGCGTGTAACCGTCCGGCTCTGATTTGGCCACGTATTCGGCCGCGATCGCGCCGTTGGCGCCTGGCCTGTTGTCGACGAGGACGTTCTGGCCGAGCAAGCCGCGCAGCGGTTCGGATAGAAGCCGCGCGACGAAATCCGTGGTGCCGCCGGGCGTGAAACCCACCACCAGGCGGATCGGACGGTTGGGATAGTCCTGCGCCGGCGCACCCGGCACTGTCGGCAGGAGGAGCGCGGCAACGACCATTCCGGCAAGCGAGCGGCGGACAAGGATCATCGCGCAAAGATACCAACGGTGGATGTGGCCGTCATTGCGCCGCGTCTTCTTGACGCTGCGGATGCCTGTCAGGTCTACTCGCCCAACTCGGCTGCTCTCGAATGCGTGCCTGGGTTGCGCCGCCGAGATCGGGCATTTCTCACAAGCGACATGAGCGACGAGCTTCCCGCCCATCTGCGTCCCGCGCGCTCGTTCCAGGGATTGATCCTGGCGCTGCAGCGCTATTGGGCAGACTTCGGTTGCGTGATCCTGCAGCCCTATGACATGGAGGTCGGCGCCGGCACGTTTCATCCGGCGACAACATTGCGCGCGCTCGGGCCCAAGCCATGGAACGCGGCCTATGTGCAACCCTCACGCCGGCCGAAGGACGGCCGCTACGGACAAAATCCCAACCGCCTGCAGCACTATTACCAGTTCCAGGTGATCCTGAAGCCCTCGCCGGAGGACATCCAGGAGCTCTATCTCAAATCGCTCGCCGCGATCGGCATCGATCCGAAGCTGCATGACATCCGCTTCGTGGAAGACGACTGGGAAAGTCCCACGCTCGGCGCTTGGGGACTCGGCTGGGAGTGCTGGTGCGACGGCATGGAAGTATCGCAGTTCACCTACTTTCAGCAGGTCGCGGGATTCGAATGCGCGCCGGTCTCCGGAGAGCTCACTTATGGGCTCGAGCGACTGGCGATGTATGTGCAAGGCGTCGACCGCGTGTTCGACCTCAACTTCAACGGCCGCGAAGGCGAGAAGAAGGTCACCTATGGCGACGTTTTCCTGCAGGCCGAGCAGGAATACTCGCGCCACAACTTCGAATTTGCCGAAACGGAGATGCTCTTCGAGCAGTTCAAGATGGCGGAGGCCGCCTGCCGCAACTACATCGCCACCGGCTGGACCACGATCGGCAACAACAGGCGCCACCTGATGGCGCTGCCGGCCTATGACCAGTGCATCAAGGCGAGCCACGTATTCAATCTGCTCGACGCGCGCGGGGTGATTTCCGTGACCGAGCGGCAGAGCTACATTCTGCGGGTGCGCGAGCTTGCCAAAGCGTGCGGCGAGGCATGGCTCGCGACCGAAGCGGGAGGAGCAGGCGCATGAATGCCCAGCCAGAAATCGGCGGACGTACCCCGGTTGCGATCGATGTCGAGGCCGGCAAGAGTTATTGGTGGTGCGCCTGCGGGCGTTCGAAGAACCAGCCGTTCTGCGACGGCTCGCACAAGGGCACAGCGTTTACACCGGTTGAATGGAAGGCGGATCAGGCGTCGCGCACCTGGTTCTGCGCCTGCAAGCGCACCGGCAACCGGCCCATGTGCGACGGCAGCCACAAGAAGCTCAATCCAGAGCCGCAACGCTCGTGAAGCTGAACCAAGTTGGCGTCCGAGGCAGCCTCCCCTGGAGGGTCCTTCAGGGTGACCGGATACATGGGCCGAGGAGCATCGGTCACGGCTTGCCCGTGGGCGTTGCTGCACCAGATCCGGCGCCCTCCGGCTGGCCCACGAACACCATGTCACCTTTGATCAGGTCCTGGACCTTCGGCGGCCCCGATTTTTGCGGCCATAGATAGGTGACATGGAGCCGTGCGGTCACCTCGAGTCGTGCCGGCGCCGGCGTGACGAGCAGGGTTGCGGTGTGAACGGTGACCTCCGCGGGTTGCGCCCACGCGCCGGGAAGGGGGCTTGCGGCCAAGAAGCCCTGAACGATCGAGGCGGCGACCACCTTGACGAAGCGCGCAAACTCCGGATCGCGCACCACGAATTGCGACTTATCGCGGCTCGCATCGTATTCGAGCACGCAGGGAAGCTTAAGCTTCGTCAGCGCAGGCTCGTATTTTTCTCCGAGATCGATGCTGATGTGAGGCTTCGTGTCGTCCCAGACCACGCGCATCGGGACCGCAGGCGGGCCTTCGCTCCCCTTGAGGTACATCAGGTAGGCCGTCTCGTTGGCCGAGGCGGGAGCAGCGCCCGACAGCACGGCGAGCGCACACACGGCGGCGGCGCGCGCGGAAATGATGCGGCTGAGGATTCCCATCGAACGCACCGAACGCTGGTGAAGCCGACCGAAAATGTGCGGCATGGCGCCGAGCCCTGCAAGCGCACTCAGGCGGGCAAAGCTTGGCCGGGGAACGCGCGCCCCGCGCTTTTCGACTTAACAATGCCGACTGCGCCTGCTACCTGCTCGCGATGCCCGATTTTCTGCTCGAGCTGTTCTCCGAGGAAATTCCGGCGCGCATGCAGGCGCGTGCGGCCGAGGATTTGCGCAAGCGCGTCACGGATGCGCTCGTCGGCGCGGGACTGCTCTACGAGGGCGCCAAGGCCTTCGTCACGCCACGCCGGCTGGCGCTCGCAGTCAAAGGCGTGCCGGTCAGGCAGCCGGACGTGAAGGAGGAGAAGAAAGGCCCGCGCGTGGGCGCGCCAGAGAGCGCCATCCAAGGGTTTTTGCGTGCTGCCGGCCTCAAGTCGATCGGCGAGGCCAAGATCATGCCCGACAAGAGGGGCGACTTCTACGTGGCGGTGATTGACAAGCCGGGCCGGCCGGCGATCGACGTGCTTGCCGAAATCGTGCCGGAAGTGGTGAAGACGTTCCCCTGGCCGAAGTCGATGCGTTGGGGCGAGCAGTCGCAGCAGCCTGGCTCGCTTGCCTGGGTGCGGCCGTTGCATTCCATTGTCGCGACTTTCGGGCCGGAGACCGAGGAGCCGGACATCGTCGCGTTCGCAATCGACGGGATCAGAGCCGGGGACGAGACGCGCGGCCACCGCTTCATGGCGCCGCAGCCATTCAAGGTGCGCCGGTTCGAGGATTACGCGGCCAAGCTCGAAAAGGCCAAGGTCGTGCTCGATCCCGAGAGGCGTAAGGAAATGATCCTCGCGGATGCCAAGAACCTCGCATTCGCGCAGGGCTACGAGCTCGTCGAGGATCTGGGCCTGTTGGCGGAGGTCGCGGGCCTGGTCGAATGGCCCGTCGTGCTGATGGGAACGTTCGAGGCGGCATTCCTGCACATGCTTCCCGAGATCGTCCGCGCGACGATCCGCAATAACCAGAAATGTTTCGTGCTGCGCGAGCCCCGCACGTCGCAACTGGCCGACAAGTTCATCCTGGTCGCCAATATCGAGGCCGAGGACGGCGGCAAGGCGATCACCGCCGGCAACGAGCGCGTGATCCGCGCGCGGCTCGCGGACGCCAAATTCTTCTACGACAGCGATCTCAAGAACCGGCTGGAGGATCGGCTGCCGAAGTTCGAGGATATCGTCTTTCACGGTAAGCTTGGCACGCAATGGGAGCGCGTCGCGCGCATCGAGCGGCTCGCGGCGGAGCTTGCACCCGCCGTCGGTGCCGACGTGGAAAAGACAAAGCGCGCCGCGCGGCTCGCCAAGGCCGATCTACTCACCGAGGTGGTCGGCGAATTTCCGGAGCTGCAAGGGGTGATGGGAAAATATTACGCGCTGGCGCAAGGCGAGGATGCGTCGGTCGCGGCGGCCTGCGAGGAGCATTACAAGCCGCTCGGCCCCGCTGACCGCGTGCCAACAGCGCCCGTTTCAGTGGCCGTCGCGCTTGCGGACAAAATCGACACGCTGGTCGGCTTCTGGGCGATCGACGAGAAGCCGACCGGGAGCAAAGATCCCTACGCGCTGCGGCGCGCGGCGCTGGGGGTGATCCGCATTGCCCTGACTAACAGCAAGGTCGAGCTTTTCCCCCGGACGGTGTTTGAGACACACGGGAAGCGGTTCCGGACGAGCTTGTCTGAGCATGAAATCCTGCAAGAGGCGAGTAAGTTTGAGGACTTTTTTCACGAGCGCCTTAAGGTGCAGTTGCGCGATGATGGTGCACGTCACGATCTTGTCGATGCTGTGCTTGACCTTGGCGGCAAGGAGGCAGGCATCGTTTCGATCGTGAGTCGAGTCGAGGCCCTTCGAAAATTCCTCGATACCGAGGACGGCAAGAATCTGCTCGCAGGGTACAAGCGCGCGACTAACATCATCCGCATCGAAGAAAAGAAAGACGACCACCTATACTCCGGAGGGCCTGACCCCTCGCGTTATCGCGAGGCGGAAGAAAAGGTATTGGCGCGTGCTATCGACGCCGCCAAGGAAGAGGCCGCCGCCGCCGTCGCGAAAGAGGACTTCGAGGGCGCTATGCGCGCCATGGCTAAGCTTCGTCCACCCGTCGATGCGTTCTTCGACAAAGTGATGGTGAACGTCGACGACAAGCAACTACGGGAGAACCGTCTCAAACTGCTCAACGAAATCCGCGAAGCGACCCGGACGGTTGCCGATTTCTCGTGCATTGAGGGATGAAGGCTGGTGAGTACTGGATCATGCGCTTACGCGGATCATGACACTGGAATAGAATGAGACTCCGCGCGTGGAACCCGCCGCTGACGCCGTCATTATCATCGACTGCCATCCCAGGAGATCCCTATGACCATCACCTTTGCGCATATCACGCCCCTTGTTGCGCTCATCGCCGGCATTCTGATTCTGCTCTTCCCGCGGCTCTTGAATTACGTCGTAGCAATCTACTTGATCATCGTAGGCATCGCGGGCCTCAACAGCATCCATCACTTCATCCGCTGAATGAGTCGCCGCCGAAGCGCGATCTGCGCCCTTGCGTCAGCGCGCGCGGCGGTGATCATCAAGGGCTGGCGCATCCAGTTGTGGTTCCATGGTCGCATCGACGTCGCGTCGTAGCCGATTGAGCAGAACCCGCTCTACGCCCGGCCGCAGGCCCGCGGCCCGCGCTCGAGGAGCTGCGCGAAAGAAACCGCTCGGCGAAACCAAGTGGGTGTACAGCTTCGGCAACGGCAAAGCGGAGGGGCGCGCCAAAATGCGCAACCTCCTCGGCGGCAAGGGCGCAGGCCTTGCCGAGATGGCGAATCTCGGCCTGCCGGTGCCGCCGGGCTTTACCATCACCACCGAGGTCTGCACCTACTACTACGAGAACGGCAAGACCTACCCGAAAGGCCTAGACCGGCAAGTCGCCGCTGCGCTCGCGCAGGTCGGCCGCATCACCGGCAAGACGTTCGGGGACGGCGACAACCCTCTACTCGTCTCCGTGCGCTCGGGGGCGCGCGCGTCGATGCCGGGCATGATGGACACCGTCCTCAATCTCGGTCTCAACGACGCGACCGTGGAGGCGATCGCGAACAAATCCGGCGATCGGCGCTTCGCCTATGACTCCTACCGCCGCTTCATCACCATGTATTCCGACGTGGTGCTCGGCTTTCCCCATCATCATTTCGAGGAAATCCTCGACGATTACAAAGACAAGAACGCCTACACGCTCGACACCGATCTCTCAGCCGACGACTGGGTCGAGCTCGTCGCCCGCTATCAGCAGCGGCTTAAGGAAGAGCACGGCGAACCCTTCCCCCAGGAACCGGACCAGCAGTTGTGGGGAGCAATTGGTGCCGTGTTCGGCTCCTGGATGAACCAGCGCGCCATCACCTATCGACGCCTGCACCACATCCCCGAGAGTTGGGGCACCGCGGTCAACGTCCAAGCCATGGTCTTCGGCAATATGGGCGAGACCTCCGCAACCGGCGTGGCCTTCACGCGCAATCCCTCGACCGGCGAGAAGCGCCTTTACGGCGAGTTCCTGATCAACGCCCAGGGCGAGGACGTGGTCGCCGGCATCCGCACCCCGCAGGAGATCACGGAAGCGGCGCGCCGCGAGGCGGGCTCGAACAAGCCCTCGATGGAACGGGCGTTGCCGCAGGCATTCAAGGAGCTCACGCGCATCTACGGCGTGCTGGAGCGCCACTACCGCGACATGCAGGATCTCGAATTCACGGTCGAGCAGGGAAAACTGTGGATGCTGCAGACGCGCGCGGGCAAGCGCACGGCGAAAGCGGCGCTGAAGATCGCCGTCGATCTCGCGAATGAGGGATTGATTTCACGCAAAGAGGCGGTCGCGCAAATCGAGCCGGGGGCGCTCGATCAGCTGCTGCATCCCACGATCGATCCGAAGGCCGAGCGACAGCTCATCGCAACCGGGCTTCCCGCCTCGCCCGGCGCGGCGTCCGGCGAGATCGTGTTCTCGGCCGATGACGCGGAGACGCTCAAGGCCAAGGACAAGCGCGTCATCCTTGTGCGGGTTGAGACCTCGCCCGAAGACATCCACGGCATGCACGCGGCCGAGGGAATTCTCACCACGCGCGGAGGCATGACCTCGCATGCCGCCGTGGTGGCGCGCGGCATGGGCAAGCCCTGCGTTTCCGGCGCCGGCACGGTGCGGATCGACTATGCAGCCGGCACGATGAGTGTCGCCGGACGGACGTTCAAAGCCGGCGACGTCATCACCATCGACGGCTCGACCGGCGAGGTGCTTGCAGGCCGCGTGCCCATGAGCGAGCCGGCGCTCTCCGGCGAGTTCGCAACGCTGATGGGCTGGGCCGACACGATGCGCAAGCTCGGCGTGCGCGCCAACGCGGACACGCCGAACGATGCGCGCGTGGCGCTGAAGTTCGGCGCCGAGGGCATCGGGCTTTGCCGTACCGAGCATATGTTCTTCGACGAGGATCGCATCCGCGCGATGCGCGAGATGATCCTCGCCGACGACGAAAAATCGCGCCGCGCCGCACTGGCCAAGCTGTTGCCGATGCAGCGCACGGATTTCGTCGAGCTGTTCGAGATCATGCAAGGCTTGCCGGTGACGATCAGGCTGCTCGATCCGCCGTTGCACGAGTTCCTGCCCCACAGCGAACAAGAAATCGCGGAAGTCGCCGCCGCTATGGGAGCCGACGCAAAGAAGCTCGCCGATCGCGCCCGCGAGCTCCACGAGTTCAATCCGATGCTCGGATTTCGCGGCTGCCGGCTGGCGCTCGCCTATCCCGAGATCGCCGAGATGCAGGCGCGTGCGATCTTCGAGGCGGCGGGCGAGGCCGCCAAGCGCACCGGCAAACCGGTCGTTCCGGAGATCATGGTTCCGCTCATCGCCACCAAAGCCGAATTGGATCTGGTCAAGGAGCGCATCGACGCCATGGCGGAAGCGGTCGCCCGCGAGCGGGGGAGCAAGGTCGACTATCAGGTCGGCACGATGATCGAGCTGCCGCGCGCCTCGTTGCGCGCGGGCGAGATCGCCGAGAGCGCGGCGTTCTTTTCCTTCGGCACCAACGATCTGACCCAGACCACCTACGGCATCAGCCGCGACGACGCCGCGAGCTTTCTCGGCACTTACGTGGCGCGCGGCGTTCTTCCCAGCGACCCCTTCATCTCCATCGATCGCGACGGCGTGGGCGAATTGATGCGCATCGGCGTCGAGCGTGGCCGCAAAAGGCGGCCGAAGCTCAAGGTCGGTATTTGCGGCGAGCATGGCGGCGATCCTGCTTCAGTCGCGTTCTGTCACGAGATCGGCCTCGATTATGTCTCGTGCTCGCCCTTCCGCGTGCCGATCGCCCGCCTCGCCGCCGCGCAGGCCGCGCTCGGCAAGGGAGCCGGTCACGAGGACGCCTAGGTCGCTTTTCGCGGGAACGACGGGACGAACATTCGGTGGAATTCTTGCCGATGATGCCGCCGCGGCGGCTGCGCGGTGCACTGCTTGCGGCAAGATTGTGGCGATCCGCCGCGATTAACAGGATCGCAAGCTTGCTCCGGCAATAAAAAATCCGACGCATTTGCGCCATCACGTCGCCTTGTGCCGGCGAGAGGTTGGGACGTGCGTTTTGCAGGGGCGGGGGCAAGCCTGGATGGTTGCATCGCGCAACAGGCCGCAGGGTGGTCGGCAAATCCCCTTCGGCCTTGGCATCCTGATGTTGCTGCTGCTGACGAGCGAGGTCGGTCAGGGGGACCTCGCTGCGGTAACGGCGCGCCAACCGATCGTCGATCGCTCGCAGAAGGCCGCGTTTGCCTCGCCGTTCGGCACGATCCATGAGGCAAAGTTCACCCCGCCGCAGCAGCCCGACGGGATCTCCATACCGCTCCGGTTGGACTACCAATTGGTCGGATTCGATCCGAACGGCGCAAGCGTCGCCAACTCGATCCGTGAGCGATTTCTCGGCGAAGAAACGTTCTTCGCAAGTCCCTATGCCGGTCCGATGGTCGACCGCAGCCGCAAAGGCGACTACGGCGTTGCGCGCGACCGGCTGATCGCGCTCAAAGGTGATCGGATCAAGCCGGCGCGGCCCGTTGACGCGATCCCGCAGGAGGACGGCCTATCGCTCGCGCAGCAGCAAGGCGGAGCGCCGTCCTCGGTCGATCCGCCCCTCGGCGTCGCAGCCGCCGCAAGCGAGCCCAAGGAGCCGGGTTTGGTCCGGCCGGCCGAAGTCGGCGCGCAGGCCGAGCAGACGTCCGCGAGCGAGCCCGACAGCGAGGCGGCCCTTGGGTCAGTCACCGGCCTTGCGTTTTCGGCTCCCGGTCTCGATCCGTCGTCGGGCGCGGAGCGAGTCTATTTCAGCGTCGATCCGATGGGGCAAAAGCTTGGCACGATGGAGCCGTGGGCGCCGGGGGAAGAACCGCGCTTCGACGAAGCCAACATCACCGCGAGCAACAACGCAAACGTCAGGCTCGCGGCAGTGCCGCCTGTCCCGTTTCCCGCGGGCGAGCCCGGAAGCATCTTCGACGCGCCGGTCGAGCGCGCGGATCTGCCGCCGTTGCCCACCGATCCCGGTATCGTGATGAAGAACGGCATGACCGGCGGGCAGACGGTCGCGGCCAAGGGCGAGGTCACTGGCGAACACCAGCGGCCGATGACGCCGGCCGAGCTCCTCGGCCTCGACGAAAGTGCGCGCGCCAAGTCGGAGAAATGCCTGGCCGAGGCGATCTACTTCGAGGCGCGCGGTGAAACAGTGCCCGGGCAGATGGCGGTCGCCCAGGTGGTGCTCAACCGCGCGTTCTCCGGCAAATATCCCAACACCGTCTGCGGCGTCGTCTACCAGAACGCGCACCGCCGTCTCCACTGCCAGTTCACATTCGCCTGCGACGGCATCCCCGACATCGTGCGCGAGCCCGATATGTGGGAGCGGGCGAAAATCATTGCCGCCGAGATGCTCGACGGCAAGCTGTGGCTCCCGGAGGTCGGCAAGGCCACGCACTACCATGCGTACTGGGTGCACCCTGGCTGGGTGCGCGAGATGACCAAGATGCACCGGCTCGGCGTTCACACCTTCTATCGGCCACGCGCCTGGGGCGATGGCTTGGAGGCGCCGGAGTGGGGCGACGAAGCCTCGACCATCGAGTCGGCGCGCCGGCTCGTCGAGGCGGCAAAGAAGCTGTAGCGCCTCAAGGACTCTCTATATCCGTATATCCGTTCGTCCCCGCGAAAGCGGGGACCCACTCCTTGGCCCTGGATTCCCGCTTTCGCGGGAAAGAACGGAGATTTCATGCACCTCTGTGTTCCCTGCATTCAGGCGCCACTTCAACGCGGGGATCTCACGCCGTTGCTCACATCTCGATATCGAGCGCCACGTCGAGCTGCGGCGCCGAATGGGTGATCCAACCCGAAGAGATGTAGTCGACGCCGGTCTTGGCAATCTCGGCGATGGTGTCGAGCGTAATGCCGCCGGACGCTTCGAGCGCAAACCGGCCGCCGACCATTTCCACCGCCTTGCGCATGGTCGCCGCATCCATGTTGTCGAGCAGCACCGCGTCGGTCCAGCACCTCGCGCAGCTGCTCGAGCGTATCGACCTCGATCTCAATCTTGACGAGATGGCCGGCGGCGGCCTTCGCGCGCTCGAGCACCGCGCGAATGCTGCCGGCGACGGCAATGTGGTTGTCTTTAATCAACATGGCGTCATCCAGCCCGAAACGGTGGTTGAAACCGCCGCCGCAACGAACCGCGTATTTTTCGAGCGCGCGCAGGCCCGGCGTCGTCTTGCGGGTACAGCAGATGCGCGCACGCGTGCCGGCGACACGGCGCACGAACTCGTGCGTCGCGGTCGCCACCCCCGAGAGGCGTCCCAGCAGATTGAGCGCGGTGCGTTCGGCGCCAAGCATGGCGCGTGCCGGCCCCGTCACCGTCATCAGCTCGGTTTTGGCCGCGACGCTCGAGCCGTCGCGCATATTGGCGGCAATGTCGATCTCCGGCGCAAGCTTGGCAAAGGTCGCGGCCACGAGCGGCAGGCCCGCGATCACGCCCGCCGCGCGCGCCACGACGATGGCGCGGGCCGATGTGTCTTCGGGGATCGTGGCGGTCGCGGTGACATCGCCGGCGCGGCCGAGATCCTCGGCCAGCGCGCGCGTGACCGCCGCATCGATCTCGAGCGGTGACAGGAAGGCATGCGGGCATAGGAGTGAGCGCGTCATGGCTGATGCCGATCCGCAATGGAATAATGGGCTGTCGCCCCCGCAAAAGCGGGTGAACATTGGCCGCTGGAATACCCGCCGTTGTGGCAAGATTTATATGAAGGCCGCACCCCTTAATACCGGCATCCCCCGGATTTCCAGGCCCACGTGGCCCGTCTGCCATGCGCAAGACGGGGTTGGAGGTGGCCGCACGACGCCGTAAAAACAGTATGGAGCGCTTCAGAATCGCGTCACCAGAGGAGCGATCCGCGTTGCTCCATTCCCGGGGAGCGCGAAGGGGCAACGAGTCTCCCGACCGGTCGGCGAATTCAGACGGATTGGCAAATGGCCATTTCATTTCCCTCTAGCGCGAGAGTCTCGATCGGCTGGCGCACGCCGCTCGTCATCGTGCTGTGCGGCTGTCTGATTTCCATGATCAGCTTTGGGCCGCGCTCCACGCTCGGCTTCTTTCTCACGCCGATGTCGCAAGCCAACGGCTGGGGCCGTGACGTGTTCGGGCTTGCGCTTGCGATCCAGAACATCCTCTGGGGCATAGGCCAACCTTTTGCCGGCGCGATCGCCGACCGTTTCGGCACGACGCGTGTGCTGTGCGTCGGCGGCGCGTTGTACGCGATCGGCCTCGTCCTGATGGCCTACTCGAGCTCTCCCGGGATGCTCGATCTTGCCGCTGGCGTTTTTATCGGCTTCGGCCTCTCCGGTTGTTCCTTCTCCGTCGTGCTCGCCGCATTCGGCAAGCTGTTGCCCGAGCGCCTTCGCTTGGTTGCGTTCGGCGCGGGGACCGCCGCTGGTTCGTTCGGGCAGTTCCTCTATTCTCCGGTCGCGGTCTCGCTGATGGATGCCTTCGGCTGGCAGACCGCGCTGCTCGTCTTCGGCGTCGGCATGCTGCTGGTGTTGCCGCTGTCGCTTGCGCTCGCGACTGCGCCGGCCGAGACGGGCGCGTCTGAGGGCGCCGCGTCGCAATCGCTCCGTCAGGCGCTCTCGGAGGCGATGGGTCACCGGTCCTATGTGCTGCTGGTGCTCGGGTTCTTCACCTGTGGCTTCCAACTCGCTTTCATCACCGTTCACATGCCGGCTTATCTCGTCGACCGCGGCCTCTCGGCGCAAGTCGGCGGTTGGACCATCGCGGTGATCGGGCTGTTCAACATCGTCGGCTCGCTCGCGTCGGGCTGGCTCGGCACCCTCATGCCCAAGCGCTACCTCCTGTCCTTCATCTATTTTGCGCGTGCCGCCGCGGTGCTCGGTTTCATCGTCTTCCCGGTCACGCCGTTCTCCTCGATCCTGTTCGGCGCGGTCATGGGCCTGCTCTGGCTCTCCACGGTCCCGCCCACGAATGGGATCATCGCGCTGATATTCGGCACGCGCTGGCTCGCAACGCTGGCCGGTTTGGCATTCTTCAGTCACCAGGTCGGCGGCTTTCTCGGGGTCTGGCTCGGCGGCGTCGCATTCGTGCGCACGGGCTCCTATGACGTGGTGTGGTGGCTCTCGATTCTATTCGGGGTGCTCTCCGCGGTGATCAACCTGCCGATCGTGGAAAAACCGGTCGTGCGCGCAGCCGCCGCGCCGGCCTGAGCACGGGCGACGCAAGGGACGATCAAGGCGAGCAGCGAACTCGGTGCTACCCCAGCCGGCTGCGGGCTTGCCCGCTTCCGGCAAATCTTGAAGCAACCAAACCCCGGCAAGCCGGTTTGGTTGGGAAGGGGAGCACAGCGAGTGCGGGCGTGATTATGCATCCGACACAAATGAATACGCTCTAGCCATGGCGACTTTCAAAGCGATCGTGATCGAAAAAACCGGCTCGAAGGCCGCGCTCGCCGATTTCGACGAGCGCAACCTGATGGAAGGCGACGTCACGCTCCGCGTCGAATGGTCGACGCTCAACTACAAGGACGGCCTCGCGATCACCGGCAAGGCGCCGGTCGTGCGGCGGTTCCCGATGATCCCCGGCATCGACCTTGCGGGCACGGTCGAGACCTCGAACCATCCCGAATGGAAGAGCGGCGATAAGGTGATCCTCAACGGCTGGGGGCTGGGCGAGACGCATCTCGGCGCCTACGGCGCGAAGGCGCGCGTGAAGGGAAATTGGCTGGTGCAACTTCCCTCTCGCATGAGCGCGCGCGACGCCATGGCGATCGGCACCGCCGGCTATACCGCCATGCTTTCGGTCGTGGCGCTCGAGGCCCACGGGCTTACTCCCAAGAGCGGGCCGGTGGTGGTGACGGGAGCGGCGGGCGGCGTCGGCTCGGTCGCCGTCGCAATTCTCAGCCACCGTGGCTTTCAGGTCACGGCCTCGACCGGGCGGCCGCAGGAGGCCGATTACCTTAAAGGGTTGGGCGCGAGCGAGATCATCGAACGCAGCGAGCTCGCAGGACCCGCAAAACCGCTGGGAAAAGAGCGCTGGGCGGGCGGTATCGATACGGTCGGGTCGACCACGCTCGCCAATGTGCTCTCGACGACGCGCTACGGCGGGGCGGTTGCGGCCTGTGGACTGGCGGGCGGCATGGATTTGCCGACTTCGGTCGCACCATTTATCCTGCGCGGTGTTTCGCTGCTCGGCATTGATTCCGTCATGCGGCCGATTGCCGATCGGCGAACGGCGTGGAGGCGTCTGGAAAGCGAGCTTGATCGGGGAAAGCTTGCCGCGATGACGAGCGAGATCGGGCTTGCCGAGGTGATCGAGAAGGCCCGAGACATCGTCGAAGGACGCGTTCGCGGTCGCATCGTGGTTAAGATCGGGTAACCATGTTGAGGATTTGTTGACCAACATCCGGCAAAGTCGTGCCTGATTCGTATGGTTAACGGGCGGTTACGGTCGCTGCGGCGACGGTAATGGGAGAGGGGAGCAGGTAAATGATTGCGCGGGTCGCGATCGTGGTCGTGAGCTTGCTCGCGGCCGTCTCGGCGCGGGCGGAAGTTCTCAGCCCAGAGGCGGCGCGACGGTTCGTGAACGGCAAGCTTTTCGCGTTCAATTGTTTCGATGGCTCGCGCGGGGCCGGACGCATTTACGGCGACGGTTCGGTCATCGGCACCATCCAGTTCCGCGGCGCCGGACCGGTGCGCGCGGTCTGGCTGCCGGCGGGCACGCTGCGCGCGCGCGGCGAGGCGGTGTGCGCGTCGCTGCAGGGAATGCCGTTCGAGCCGTGCTTCCGCGTGGAGAAGATCGACGAGCGAAGCTTCCGCGGCTCCTGGATGGGCTTTGCCTATTGCGACTTTACGCGCCGCATGAACGTTGCCGGCATGAGTCCGCGCCGGCACTCGCCCGCGCCGTTGTCGCTCGACGCGGCGGACGCGGCCGGCGCCAACTGATCCGAGGGCGTTGCTTCGAGTCGATCCACAACTCCGTTCATTCCCGCGCAAGCGGGAATCCGAGCGGATATTCAAGCGCCGCGCTAGCGCGGGGCGGAATAGTAGTAGACGTCCTGTATTGAGGTCGGCCGGATCACGATCGTGCGCCGCGTCCCGTCGCCCGCATAGGAGCTCACGGGGATGTCGCGCAGATTGTCTTGAAACCTGCGCACGGCGTTCAGCGCCTCGTCGGTCTGTTTCGCGCCACGATCCTCTCGCGCTGTTTTCTTCGGAGCGGGTGCGGGTGTCTGCGGCTCGACTGCGGGTCTCGCGACGTGCCGCTTTTCCTGCAGCTGGGGCGCGGCTGGCGCCGCGTGGCGGGAGGGCTCGCTGTGCTTGGGGATGTGCCGTTCCGCGGTGACGGGCGGCGGCTGCTCGGGGGCGACCGGCGACGTCGACGCCTCCCGCTGCGGCGCCGGCGGCGCGGTGATGTCGCTGCGCTGCGTTGTGGGCGCCGGTTCTTCGGCTACGACCGGCGGCACTGGCGCGTCCTGCGAAGGCGCGCTGGCTTCGATCGCTCGCCCGTCCGCGGCGCCGGCCAACGCCTGACTTTCGCTCACCGCCTGCTCTGGCGCGCTCTCGGCGGCGGTCGGAACGGTGTTTGCCGCCGGCGCATCCACCACCCAGGGCATCCCGCGTCGTGACAAGCAGTTCGGATCCAACTGCAGCCAATGCTCCTTGCAGGGCGGAGCGGAAATCTCCTCGCTGGCGAGAAGGCGCTCTTCGAACGTTGCAGGAAGCAACGCCAGCACGGCTATGAGACCTGCACAGCCGACCAGCGCGGCGGAAATCACAAAACGCAGGTTCGAATACAAGGCCGTCTCCTTAACAAACGGAATCCCGGCCCCCTAGTGTTGCACAAAAACAACGCCGCTGTGGCGGGACTATGTCCGTTCAACAGGTGCCATCCCAGCGGAACTTGCCGCTGTGCTTAACGGGCCGGATGAGCCAAGCGGCTGCCGCGCCATCGGTTTCGGGCTGTGTTCCACCCGTGGATGCGTGGGCCGGCGACAGCAAGGGAACCCGCAGGACTATTCCAATGCGAGCCGAAACGGGTCGGCCTCGTAGGCCATGGCGCCGCGTCCGATCGCGTCAATGGCCGCGACCATGCGGCCTTCGCGGCAGAGCATGCGGTCGGCGAGCGCGACGAAGCGGCTATTGGGGGTCGCCGTCGCCGAGGCGCGGCGCAGCTCGCGCGCGATCGCCAATTCGTCCCGGCGCGGGTTGAGCGCGCAGGCCGCGACATAGGCGCCCGCCGTGGAGCGGCTGATGCCGGCATAGCAATGCACCACCAGCGGCTTGGCGCGGTCCCAGCCGCGCACGAACGCGATCAGCGCGCTGACATGCTCGTCGCAGGGAAGCGTGTAGCCGTCCATCGGCACGGTGATGTCGTCCATGCTCAGAATGAGGTGGTTCGCCGCTACGACGCTACGCGGCCGGCCGACCCGGTCGGTATCCTTGAGCAGCGTGACGACATGGCGCGCGCCGGTCGCTTCGACCGTTTCGTGCAGGCGCGCGAGCGAGCAGACGTGAATCATTTGTTCCGAAGCAGTTTCTTTGCCTCTCTTATATGGCGACGAATTTTGACATCAAGGCGTCGGCCTGCGGGTTGTTGAATTTGTTCCCACTCCGGCCTCTTCCGTCTCCCGCGCAGCTCTCTCCTCCGCTCATTCCCGGGCAAGCGGGAATCCAGGGCCAGCGTCCGCGGCCCCTCCCTCAGCTGTCACCCGCGGGCAGAAGCGCGTCGAAGACGCGCGTGAACGCGCTTATGCCTCGCGGGTCCATCTTCTTCGCAAGAAGGGTGGATGGCCGGATCAAGTCCGGCCATGACGCGGTGGACGGTCGCTTGCGCAGGGACGAACGCAGTGCTCATCCCCCCGCAGCCTTGCCGAAGCGCTTGAGATAGCGCCGCTCGGCCGTCTCCGCCGGCCACGGCAGGAGATAATCGCGCTCGATGGCAGCGGAAAATTTCGGCGGCGTGCCGAAAAAGCGCCGCGCCTCGCTTGCGGAAAATCCGGCAAGCCGCGTCGCTTCGAGATAGGCGGCGGCGCGGTCGGATGCCTTGATCAGCGCCACGACGTCGGAGGGTAGCTCGGGGGGAAGACCGAAACGCAGATGGATCGCCGCGAGCAGGCGCGCTTCCACCGCCTTGTAGGCGTCGCCGATCACCGCCTTGAACGGCGAGATCATGTCGCCGATGACGTATTCCGGGGCATCGTGGAGCAGAATGCCCAGCCGCGTTGCCCGGTCGAGCCGCGCGCGCGAGCGCGCTATGGCTTCGACCAGCAGCGAATGCTGGGCGACGGAGAAGATGTGCGCGCCCTCGGTCTGCCCGTTCCAGCGGGCGACGCGCGCAAGCCCGTGCGCGATGTCGGCGATCTCGACGTCGAGCGGGGAGGGGTCGAGCAGATCGAGCCTGCGCCCGGACAACATGCGTTGCCAGGCGCGGAATGCCTCGGACGCTGCTGGGCGTCGCGGCTTTGCCGGCATCGCGCTCAGTGGCCTGCTAGCGCGGCCAATGGTGCGTGGCGATGGCAGCTCACCACGTGGTCGTTGACCATGCCCGTCGCCTGCATGAAGGCATAGACGATGCTCGGGCCGACGAACTTGAAGCCGCGCCGAGAGAGCTCCTTGGACATCGCGCGCGAGATCGGCGTCTCCGCCGGCACCTGCGAGGTGGAGCGGAAGCGATTGACCTTAGGCCTGCCGCCGACGAAGTCCCAAAGGAGCCGCGAGAAGCCGGGACCCTTTTCCATGGCGTCGAGATAGGCGCGCGCGGAGAGGACAGCGCCCTCGATCTTCATGCGGTTGCGCACGATGCCCGCATCCTGCATCAGTTTCTCGATCTTCTTCGGCGTGTAGCGCGCGATCTTCTCGGGCGCAAAACCGTCGAAGGCGCGGCGGAAATTCTCGCGCTTGCGCAGGATGGTGATCCAGGAGAGCCCGGCCTGGAAGCCGTCGAGGATGAGCTTCTCGAAGAGCGCGCGATCGTCGTACTCGGGCACGCCCCATTCCTCGTCGTGATAGGCGACGTAGAGCGGGTCCTGCTTGGGCCAGGGGCAGCGTTTGAGCCCATCCGGATGGAGGAGGACAGGGCTCATTCCGCGGCCTTCGCCTCGCCGGGCCATGCAAATTGCGCCCAGGCCGGTTTGACCAGCCGCAACTCGACGCCGCCTGCGTTGAGCGCGTCTCCCGCCGCCACCGCCTCGGCGGCGCGGTCGAGACGAAGCAGCGCCAGGCCGCGGCCTTCGGCGGCCGAGCCGAACGTGCCGAGGGTCCGCTCGCCCGCGCTCACCGGCACGCCGGCCTCGGGCGCAAAGCCGTCGAAGGCCACGGGCAGCACGCGCGTGCGCGCGGTGCCGCGGTGCTCGATGCGCGAGACCACCTCTTGTCCGACGAAGCAGCCCTTGTCGAAATCGACGCCGCCGAACTGGTCCATGTCGGCCTCGTGCGGAAACGCATCGCCGTAGATGAAATCGAGGCCGCCGCGCGGCACGCCGAGCGCAATGCGATGCGCTTCATAGGCCGGCGCGTCGACGAGTTCGGCGCCGAGGTCCGCCGCGGCGTCGGCCGCAACGTGCGGCGGCAGCATGCAGCGAAGCCCCAAGCTCGCCAGGCGCGGATCGCGATAGCACAAGCCGTAGTCCGTCACGGCGCTGCCATCGAAGACCGCGAGCACGCCCAGCGTCTCGGACAAATCCTCGACGATGACTTTGGCGCGCAGCTTGTAGAAATTGAGCCGCTGCAGCAGCGTCGGCGCGAGTGCGCGCGGGCAGTCGAGAAAGAAGCCGCCGCAGTCGGCGGGCGGCGCTTCCGCCAGGATGAAATCGACGATGATCTTGCCCTGCGGGGTGAGCAAAGCGGCAAAGCTCGCCGCCTCCGGCGTCACCTTGGCGATGTCGCTGGTCACGAGCCCGTTGAGGAATTTGCGCGCGTCGTCGCCGGCAACCTTGACGACGCCGCGGTCGGGAAGCAGCGCGGCTTTCATTGGCGGAATCGTAGCGATGTCGCGGCTAAACGTAAGCGGCTCGCTGCGCGCTCACAAGGCCTCAACGTTGTCAGGCGCGGGCAGAAGCGCGTCGATAAGGGCGTTCACGCCCGTCTTCGACGGGCTATGGACGCGCGTGAACGCGCTTTAGCCCCGCGCATCCATCTTTTTCGCAAGAAGCCTTTTTGAAGATCGATGGTTTGCCCCGGAATTCGGGCTTGCCCGAATTCCGCACTGATAAGCGCCGCAAGTCGGGTAAACCCGACTTGCAGTGTCAAGCCCGGCAATGACGACCTTTGGTGGGCGCCTGGGCGTGTGCGCGGTGGCGCGCGTCAGTCCCCCGTGACGAAGAACTGCCAGGTGCCGTCGGGCGAGATCCCGAGCCGGTAGAAGGCGTAGGCGCCGAGCTTCATCATGTCCTTGTAGTCGGCGCCGGTGACGAGGCGAAAGAGCTCGACCTTCTGCTGCGGCGTGAGCGCGGTCAGCGACATGCGCACGAAATAGGGCCACACATACATCTCTTGCGGCGTGCCTTGATCGACGTGCACGAACGGGGCTTCGAGGATCATGGTCAGGATCGCGAGCACCTCGATGCCGTCCGAATCGGGATAGTTCGCCTTCCAAAAGGCGATCGGATCCTTGTCGTCGGTGAACGAGAAGATCGGCATCGAATCGGTCATCAGCGCCGCCAGCTGCTGCAGGTCGCCGCTGCGCGCGGCAGCGAGCAGCCGCTCGCGCGTGCGCGCCACCGGTGCCGGCAAGCGGGTGAGATCGGTGATGATCTCGGCAGCCGCGGACGGCGCCGCGACGTGACCCTTGCTCTTCTCGGCGCCGGGCTCGTTTTTCTGCGGCGGCTCGGCCGGCGTCGGCCCTGCGATCTCGGGCGGCTTGGCGCCTTCGCCGCGAAGGCTAACCGGGGCAAGCGCGCTGGCGCTCGCGACGAGCACCAGTATCAAGACGCGAAAGCCGATGCGCAGCGGCATGGTCGAGCACCGATCGATGCCGCCCAGTCTACCAGAAGCGCGAAATCGGTGGCGAGGTTTGCCCGCGACGGCGGTTCCACAACTCTGTCGCAGGGGCGGGCGCTTGCGCCGCCGCGCGGCTACTGCCTGGTCATGGTGAGGGAAAATTCGCCGTTGCGGATGCGCACCGCGAGGCCCTCGGCAAAGCGCGCCGCCGGCTCTTCGCCATAGGTTGACACGAACTCGGCGAAGGCGGCGAACAAACAGGCTTGCGCCAGGCAATCGCCGTCGATTCCCTCGACGCGCGCCTCGGCCCAGGCTGCGGTGAGGTAACCCAGCGCAGCCCGTTTCTGCTCATGGTCCGGCACCGGGACCTCGGTCGCTCGCGCTGTCATGCCCATGTCGCTCGGGTGGGATACAGCAGCAGGTTAGCATGCAAGCCGCGTTCGCCTAGGCGCAACTCGAGGAAGGGTTAATGGCCCGCCTCCGTCCTGGCAGCATAACCGCCCCGAGGCCAAACACCTCTTCCGTTCATTCCCGCGCAAGCGGGAATCCAGAGTCACAGTCTGCGGCCCTGGGTCCCCGCAACGGGGTCCCCGCGACGCGAGCGTCGCGGGGTGCCCCTCGCGGGGACGAACGGAGGAAAGCGTGGTGTGGGCACACGCACGCGGCTCAGTTCGCGTAGCGCGCGGTCATCTCGCGCGCGATTTTTGAACCTTCCTCGAGGTAGCGGCGAATGACGAGCTCCGCCGCCGGGGTGCAGGTGCGGTAGCTCTGCTGGTAGCCGCGGTAACCGCGATTGAAGCTCGCGATCATGCGCAGCCGCCGGTCCCCGCTCGGGGCTTCGGCATCGACGATCGCCTGCATCTCGTTGCGCCACTTCTGGCCTTCGTTGGCGCCGCAGATATTGCGCAGGTAGTGCAAGGCGCCGAGAATCTCGGCGAGCCGCTGCAGGCTGCCGTCGAAGGGGGCGGCGGCCGCTTCGGCGCGCGCGGGCGCGCCAGCCGGCGCAAGGCTGAGCGCGGCCGCGATCGCGGCCACGGTGAGGGTGCGCCGCCACATCGGAGATGAAACCTGCATGAGGATTGGAGCGGTCGGACCGTGATACCGGCGCATTGTCGCGGCCCAACGCGACGGAAACAAGGCACAGCCGATCCGAAGAACCTTGTAGCCCGGATGAGCGGCAGCGAAATCCGGGGAAATCCCGCATATCGCTTCGCTCATGCGGGCTACTGCGCGGCCAGCCGCTCCAAAGCCTCCGCCACGATCTCGGCAAGACCCGAGGTCGTCGGCAGGTTCGCGAGCTCGGCCGGATCGAGCCAGCGCGCCTCGTCCAGCTCCTCGTTGAGCACCGGCTCGCCCGCGCGCCAGCGGGCGGCAAAGCACAGGATGATGAAATGCCGCTCCACCCGGCTGTCCGCGTCGCGCATGATCGCTTCGCGGAAGCCGGCGAGCGCGACCGGCTCGATGATCATCGAGGTCTCCTCGCGCACCTCGCGCGTGACCGCTTCTTCGAGCGTCTCTCCCACCTCGACCACGCCGCCGGGCAAGCTGTAGAGGCCATGGGCCGGCGCGCGGGCGCGGCGCACCACGAGTATCTTGCCGTCGCGCACGATGGCGGCGCTCACGGCGAGGTAGGGACGCTCGGGATAGCTTCGCGCGTCGGGCACGGGATGATCCAAAGGGCAATGATCTCAAAACCCACCGCAAGCTAGCGCGGATTTCGGTGGTGGGCTCCTTTGCTTATTCGTATCCATAAGACGCTGCGGGCAACCCCCGCAATGGCTGCCAATGTGACCAAGCGGCTTTGGGAAATTGGTGATATTGTAGACGTGCTGGAAGTCTTTGAAAATCAGAGGGCGGCCGCGTGAGCTACAGCGCTCAGCAATGTCTCGACATGGCGAAGGAATGCGGCCGGATGGCTTCGCAGGCTAAAGACCGCGACGCCAAAGCAGCGTTGATCGAATTCGCCCGACAATGGCTGGAACTAGCCCGGCACAAGGAGCAGTCGGGCAGGCTGCCTTAATCAAAGGAGCCCACTACCCGGATTTCGGTCGTGTCTCGGTTTGATTGTGGCAAAGCGAGTTGAGGTTGAATCACAGTCGCCTTGCAGGTCGAGCAGCAAAATGCCGTAAATTCATCGCCACCGCTGAATCTGTGCCCATAGATTTGATGAAGAGTGGGATTTCGTGTTCCTCCTGGTTCTTGCCAAGCTTACCGCTAAGCATTAGGCTACACGAATGCCAAGAGGACCGGAAGGCGAAAATCGTCGCGAGAGCACGATCAATATCATTGACGCCCTTCGCGGGCAGCAAGAGCAGCTGAAACGGCTGCTTACGCAGAAAATGTGGATTAGCGATGCGCCAAAGGCCAGGCTTGCTGAGATGGAAGCTCAGATAAGCGAGCTAAAACGCCTGCTGGCTCAGCTCGAGAGTGACATTCAAGCTCAACTCCGTCGAGGCCGATAATGCCGCGAGGTCCGCAGCGCCAGCGCCGGCCCCGCGACGTGATCGACAACGCGGTCATGCGAATCGCGACGGGCGCGATTGACGACGTGATTACGCACGACGGCAAGAACGCCGCTGCCGTGGCGCTTGGCCGTATGGGGGGAAAGGCGCGGGCAGCAGGTCTGTCGGCCAAGAAGCGCAAGGCAATCGCCAAGAAGGCCGCAGCCGTTAGGTGGAAGTCGCGTCGGTCTTAGGCGCTTCGCTGGCGGCGTAGAATCAGCCGGGCCACAAGCTCGGTCTGCTCCCTCTCCCGCTTGCGGCGCCGCTACAGCACCTTGCCCGGGTTGAGGATGCCCTTCGGATCGAGCGCGCGCTTGAGCGTGCGCATGAGATCGTAGGCGACCGGATCCTTCACCTTGGGCAGGAGATCGCGCTTCATCACGCCGATGCCGTGCTCGGCGGAGATCGAGCCGCCATGTTTGGCCACCACTGCGAACACCGCGGCGTTGACCTCGCTCCAATGGCCGAGGAACTCGGCCTTATCCGCGCCGAGGGGCTGCGCGACGTTGTAGTGGATGTTGCCGTCGCCGAGATGCCCGAACGGCAGCGGCCGGGCGGCGGGGATGAGCTTGGCGACCGCCGCGTTCGCCTCGGCGATGAAGGCGGGCACCGCCGCCACCGGCACCGAGACGTCGTGCTTGATCGAGCCCCCTTCGTGGCGCTGCACCTCGCCGAACATCTCGCGGATGCGCCAGAACATTTTTGTCTGATCGAGGCTCTCGGCGATGGTGGCGTCTTCGACCAACCCGCGCTCCAGTCCGTCGGCGAGAATTTCTTCCAGCACCGCGCGCAGGCCGGAGCGCGCCTGCGAGGAGAGCTCGATGAGCACGTACCATGGATGCGGTTGCGGCAGCGGATCGCGGCAGCCGGAACCGTGGCGCAGCACCAGCTCGACGCCGAGCCGCAGCATCAGCTCGAAGCTGGTCACGTTGCCGGTGGCGCGCTCGTTGGCGAGGCCGAAGAGGCCGAGCGCGGCTTTTGCCGAGGGCACGCCGACAAAGGCCGTCTCGATCGAACGCGGGCGCGGCACGAGGCGGAGCACCGCGGCGGTGATGACGCCGAGCGTGCCTTCGGCGCCGATGAACAGGTCCTTGAGGTCGTAGCCGGTATTGTCCTTCTTGAGCTTGTTGAGCGCATTGAGCACGCGCCCGTCCGCCAGCACCGCCTCGATGCCGAGCGCGTGCGAGCGCGCGATGCCGTGCGCGAGCGCGGCGGTGCCCCCGGCATTGGTGGAAAGATTGCCGCCGATGGTGCAACTGCCTTCGGACGGCAGCAATTGCGGGTAGAGCCGGTCGACCGCGGCGGCGGCCTCGCGCGCCTTGAGCAGCGTCACGCCGGCCTCGCACGTCATGGTGTTGGAGACCGGGTCGACCTCGCGCACGCGGTCGAGCCGGTTGAGCGCGAGCACGATCTCGCCGTGCTGCGGGATTTGTCCGCCGACGAGGCCGGTATTGCCGCCTTGCGGCACGATTGCGGTTGCGCTCTCGCTCGCGAGCTTGAGGATTGCGGAAACTTCCGCAACCGAGCCCGGCCGCAGCACCACCGGGCTTTTGCCGCGAAACATGTCGCGCGGCTCGGTGAGGTACGGCGCCTGCGCCTCGCGCTCGGTGATGGCGTTTTTCTCGCCGACGATCGCGACAAAGCGCGCCAGAAGATCGGCGGGAAGCATCTTGGTTTCTACAATATTCATCGCGCGAGCCGCCTCCACGGCGTTGCGGCGACTATAGAGGATCTTCATGTGTGCTTGATGCACAATCACGCCGCGCACTCGGTCTGCCCCCCTCCTCAACCAAACCCCGGCCTGCCGGGGTTTGGTCACTTAAGATTTGCCGGAAGCGGGCAAGCCCGCAGCCGGCTGGGGAGGGGTTGGGGGTGGGGGTCGTTGTTGTGGCACGAGTCGCGTGCCTCACAACGACCCCCACCCGGCGCTTCGCCATAGCCGATGCTTCGCATCGGCGTTCATAGGGCTAAGAACGGCGGCCGAAGGCCGCCTATGCCTCCCCACAAGGGGGAGGGTAAAGACGAGTTCGCGGTTCGCGCTGATTCCATTTCGCCTGATCGCGTGCCGGCACGATCCTCATGCGCGCGGTGCGGCGGCCCGCTCGAGCCGGTCATTGATCGCCTCGCCCAGCCCGGTGCGCGGCACCGGCATCACCGCGATGGTGGGAGCCCCTGATGCATCGAGCGCGCGCAGGTGGGAGAAGAGATTGGCGGCGGCTTCGATGAGATCGCCGCGCTGCGAGAGGTTGAGCACCGCCGCCGCGTGCGCGGCGCCTTCCGCCGGCACCGCGGCGAAGGCGAGCAACGCCTCGCCCTGCTCCACGCGCTGCGCATTGAGCCGCAGCCGCGCCCGCGGCGCGTAATGGGAGGCGAGCGCGCCGGGCGCGATCGGCAGCTCCTCGATGTCGCTCGGCGGCGCGGCCGCACGCGGCGCCTCGGCCAATCGCACCAGCCGCTCGATCTGCGCGCGCGCCAGCGCGCCGGGCCGCAGCAGCACCGGCGCCTCGAGGCAGGCGATGATGGTCGATTCGAGCCCCATCGGCGTTCCCCCGCCGTCGACGATCAGCTCGATGCGCCCGCGCAGGTCGGCGAGCACGTGCTGCGCGGTCGTGGGCGAGACGTGCCCGGAGCGGTTGGCGGACGGCGCCACGACCGGGCGGCCGAAGGCGACGAGGATGGCGCGCGCGATTGCGTGGCTCGGCACGCGCACGGCGATGGTGTCGAGGCCGGCGGTTGCGAGTTCCGCGACCGGGCAATGCGCGAGGCGGGGCAGCACCAAGGTCAGCGGGCCGGGCCAGAACGCGGCTGCGAGCCTTTCGGCGGCATGATCGAAGCGGGCGAGCGCGCGCGCCGCGGCGGCGTCGGCGACGTGCGCGATGAGCGGATTGAACGCGGGGCGGCCCTTGGCGTCATAGAGGCGCGCGACCGCCGCGCCGCTCGTTGCGTCGGCGCCGAGGCCATAGACCGTCTCGGTCGGAAACGCTACGAGCCCGCCCGCGGCAAGAATGCGCGCGGCATGTTCCGCCACGGCGGCGGGCGGCGCGCCCGCGCTCGCCTCCAGCACTTGCGTCGCCGGCTGCGCCGTCATCGCTTGTCCCATGCTTGCGGCCGTGCGCGGACACGGGTTATAAGTCCGGCCTTCAGGCGGAGTGTAGCGCAGTCTGGTAGCGCACCTCGTTCGGGACGAGGGGGTCGCAGGTTCAAATCCTGCCACTCCGACCAACACTTAGCAAAAATCTCGGCCCGCTGCGCCAATGGATGCGCGCCAAAGCTTCGCGG
>WNFO01000324.1_pt1 | contig 34020 bp, 27 predicted proteins | sample 5400251 | NCBI WGS metagenome assembly WNFO01 (sample SAMN13153354, study PRJNA577476) | soil metagenome | isolation source: 100 cm saprolite under Madrone tree | place: USA:California | collected 2016-06-14
CAAACTTGACGTTTGAACCTGACTAATTCTTTTGGAATCAATAACGCGATCGAAGGAAATTCCCCCGTCGTCGCAATTACATATCACTCATGCGAACAATCACACTCAAACTCCACTTTTCATGAATAATGCGGGCTAGAGGCTAGAGACGAGCAAGGTCGTGCTGAATGCGGGCGAGGATTTTCTCCAAAGGAATCTGGCCGCGATAATAAAGTGGAGCCGTCTTTGAATATTCCGCTTCGAATTGCTTCCGAATGTTCACGTCATCGATCTTGAAGGCCCCACTTTTTGTTATGTCATGATCCAAAGATTTGAAGCGCTTCTTCTTGTGCTCCCAGTATTCTGGTGTCCCGATGAATTTCTGCACGGCTTCGACGTCGAGAAGTTGGTGGATGTCATAGTAGTGTCTCAGGAAATTGCTAGGGAATTTTCCTGTCCCCTTGAACTGTCCGTACTTTCTGACTACGGCCTGGACTTTTTCGACAAACGTGTATTCGGGATTGTAACAGGGAATTTCGAAGGCCCGGTTGTCCGTGTATTGAAGCTTCTTGGCTTCAGCGAACTGGACGATCCAGGAGGAGATTGTAACGGCTCGGTTCGGAGCCGTCTGATCAAAACCGACTTCCAAAAGAATCCCATCCTTGAGACCAGCGATTGAACCAAAGTGAGTTTCGTAGCTTAGTCTGAGGCCGGCGTTCCTCAGCGTTTCGTCATCGTATGTCGTATCCCTTTCGACGGCCGTGATTCCTGGGATCTTGATCTTGTTCCGCAGCTTTTCGTAGAACACTCGTCTCGACTCGATGTGCTGAGGCTTGTCGTGATTTGGATTTGTATCGATCTCCAGTCCATCGAAAGGTTCGATGCGAATGTCGATGTCCTCAGAAAAGCGATGGATGACCCCGAAGCCCTTGGAGAGCGAAGTGCCGCCCTTAAGCTCAAACGCTAAACCAAGCTGTTTAAGCCCAAAGACGGCGTGCATGATCCAGTAGTCTTTTTCCACGAGAGCCGGATCATTGATCTTTTCGTTATCAGCAACGGTCTCGACAAGGGCCTTGAAATCGTCCCTCTGGTGCAGAAAAGACTCAGGCGGCATGTTGCAACATCTCCTGAAACTTCTTCTGCGTGGAGTATTTGCCGTAGAGAGAAACCGCCCGTGAGAGCTTTTTCGGGTCCATCTCCTTGGCTTTTTCGCGAACACGAGAAAGAACTGCGTCCCGGTCCTCCGCAAGGTCGCCTAGTTCATTAACAAGATCAACCAGCAGAAACTCGGGAGATAGTTGCCGTGGAACATTCATGCGGCGCTCGAAAGTGACCATTCGATTGCCGAGCGGAAATGTTCCGTGCCGTTTCTGATTGTAGACAACCCGTTTGTTGTAGAGCTGCGTGGTCCCAAGTCCCAACTGGTTGTAGGCATTCGGGGAGGTCAGGACAAAACGGTCCGTCTTCAAGAACGCTTTCACCAGCTCGTGCTCGTCCGCGGGAGCCTCTCCAAATTCAAATTTACGAGGGCTGTAGTACAAGCCGGTACGGAGCTTCTGGAGGGTCCCGTCGACAGTGAGTTCTTTGAGGTGTCGATCAACACTATGGGACCAGGGCAGAAGGTCTTCTCTGCGGTACACACGTCCAGGCCGAAGATGGCGCCTTAACTGCTCAAGCGTGCTACTCCGCATTTTTCCCTGATCCTCCACAGTTATGCTACTCTTCATGACCTCAAGCTGTCAATTATTTTATTAATATTTAATGCAATATAGTTAGTAAAGTGTTCTTTTACAGCATCTTACAGATAATCATATAAATACAATAAATGACACGCAAGTTGCGCGCATTCTGGCCATCCCCATGCTCGGCATTTTCACATCCCCAGCCCAATTCCCTGTGCGACGGATGAAGTTTGACGGATTTCCAAGGCGGAGGTTTTCGAGACATCGGCTCCGAAGTGGGGACCGAGTTTTGCCATATCGTCAGTGAAGAGCGTGGCCTCGTGGCTGGCTCGGGAGATGGAGACGTAGGCGAAGCGGGAGTTGAGCAGGTCCGGGTGGACGTTGGTGTGGGCGTGAACGAGGACGCGTTCTGCAGTGAGGCCCTGAGAGCTGTGACTGGTGACGGCGTAGCCGTGGTCGAAATGACGATGCTCGCTGGCGCTGAACTCGATCTGGCGGTTGTGGTCGAGGCGGGCGGAAACGCGACCCTCAGGCTGAACCGCTTCTATCACAGCGATGTCTCGATTGGCAACGCCGAGCAATTTGTCGGGTGCGGTGAACTGGATGCCGTCACCTACGGAGAACTCGCGTTCGATCTCTTGGTAGACGCTCACGCCTGTAAGGCGGCGGGGATCGTAGGTCGCAAGCTCTCCGGTCGCTTTTTGGACCGTGAGGTGGTTTGCGGACGGGTTGACTGCGACGACCGATGCGTAGGCGGCAGCTTCGATTCCGATGGCTTTGCTGCCACGTGTGTAGCGAACTACGTTGTTGATCTCGTAATGGCTTGCCCATGATCGTTCGGCTCCGGTCATGTCCTGACGCTGAACCAGGACGCGAAGAGTATGATCTTCCGGCGAAAGGCTTCCATTAGCCTTCAACTCCTGGCGAACAGCGACGTTCGGCTCGCGGCGCGAAGCATTGTCCGGTGAGACGATGAGAGTGTTCTCGGGTGATTCGAGGTAACTCTTGGCGATGGCGCGGATGCGCTCTTCTGCGCCGGGAATTTCCTTCACATGGCCGTGCTGTTGGAGTGCGTCGAGCGCAGCGGAGACTTGGCCCGTCGCCAGCAGCTCAACGGTAGATTTCAGGGCGGGGTCCTTCTGCCGAACGATGTCGTCCAGCGTCGCTGTACGCATTCCTGCCTCCTGCAGTTGCTGGAAGGGTCGGCCTGCTTCCACGCCTTGATGCTGGCGGATATCGCCGATCAGAAGCACGTGGTCGTTGGAACCAACTCGCGATAGAAACTCGCGCATCTGGTTGGTGCTGGCAAGGCTCGATTCATCGACAAGGTAGAAGTGCTTTCGCTCTGCGACGTCGGGATCTACGGTGCGGGCGAGGAAGCCTTGCAGGGTTCCGGCCTCGACGCCTGCTTCATTCAGTTGTCGCGCGGCGCGGGAGGTTGGGGCGAAGCCCTCGACGTGGTAGCCCTGCCTTTCCGCGGCGCTGCGGATGACTGTGAGTGTGGTCGTCTTGCCTGAGCCCGCAAAGCCTTGGATTCCTTGGATGCGGTCCGGCGAGCTGAGAACATCCTCGACCACGCTCTTTTGTGCGCGGTTGAGATGCGGGTGCTGGTCGGCAACGGTGATAGCTTGCGGACGCGAAAGAACCGGCTGGATATGGTTTTGGCCCTCACGCATCCGGCGGAGAATTTCATGTTCCGACTCGATGGTTTTGGCCGCGGTTAACTGACGGCTTGGAACGCTCTCGGATCGCTCCACGATTTGAAATTCCCCTGAAGCCAAGCGGGCCTCAAGATTGGCACGGACTTGGACATGGGTGATTTCGCCCATTCCACGACGGAGTCCGTCGCGGATCAGCGCACGTTCATCCACAACCGCCTCGCGCTCGAAGTTCTTGTCGCGGGAAAAGGTTAGGGATTCCCGAACACGCTCAAATGAGTTGAGGGGTTTCGCCTGATGTTGAGACCGTTCCCGTGCGGCCCGCACAACAGTCTCGGCTTGATTTCCGAAATCGGCTGCTAGCTTTCGGTGCGCGGCCATCACCGCTCCCGGCGAATGGATCTCCTTGCGGTCACGGGTCGAGTGCGCCGCGATCTCGGCAGCCTCCTTCCCGGAGCGCCCTGTGCGTTCGAGGTACTTACGAATCTGTTGGCTGCGAGGGCTGGAGGCGTCGAGGTATTCCTGTGTGTATCCCTTAATCTCCGGGGCGCCGCTCCGCCCTGTCGTAATTTCGTAACCGAGCTGGCGCAGCCGGTAGGTCAACTCAGATTGATAGATGGCCGTGGCGAACTGCTGCGAGGCGAAGAGGCTCTGCGGCTGGACGGCACGAGGCTGCCCATTGTCGCGCTCGGTGACGTTGAAAACGACCGCGTGGGTATGTAGCTGTGGCGCAACATAACCATCGACCGGGCGGGCTGTGTCGTGCTCGAACTTGGCGGCGACAAACCTGCCCGTGGTCTCGGGCGGATGATTGCCGCCGATGCGGGCTTGCGTATAGTGTTCGAGCTGGTCGAGGGCGATGTGGACGCTCTCCCGGTGCGCTTCGCGGACACGCTCATCGCCGCCGACAAGCGCGGTGAGTGAGACAGACTTGGGCGCGGAAAAGGTCGCATCCCACCCGGCCCGGTGCTCCATTGTCTTGATCGTCTTGCCGTCGGCATCCTGATATTCATACGACGCTCGTTGTCGTACAAGCTGCTCGCCGGTCTGTGGATGCTGGCCCTGGCTGAGTTTAGCGAAGTCCTCGGCAGAGACGGTCCCGGCAAGGCCGAATTGCCCGGCCAGTCGCCCTTGCCATTCACCTGCGATCACGCCGCATTGCGACCAGTAGTTCTGCTCCTTCGTAGTAAACTCCTTCTCGTGGTAGGTCTGTGCCTGGCCAGCGGAAAGCGGCTTGGAAATCGTTAGCATGCCTCAAATCCTCGGACCGAAGCTGAGTTCACCTTGGCGCTCTGCTTGCGCCTTATCGGCGAGCTTCGTCACAGCATTGTGCTTATTCTGTCCATCGCTTATGGGGCTCGATTCGGCGCGTCCAGAGGATTCTGAACGCTCCTCGCTCTTTGCAACTTGTGCTTGATCCTTCCGGGGTTCGCGCACGATGTAGTCGTCCTCCAGGCGTTCAATGAACTTCGGCTTGGACGGGGGAATCTCAAGCAGGGGGAAGGAGAACTGAGCTACGTAGTTCCCATACTTGAGATACGCGTGAAGGTCCGCCAGTCCGGCGATTTCGGAGTCGAGCACCAGTGGCTCGGTCTGCCTATCGAGCGCGAAGTTTCGACCACTACGGTGGCCGTCGAAGTGCGTCTCCTTCATCCGCTCGATCTCCACCTTCCCGATGGCGCGGCTCACCCACTCTGCGGCATTGGGCTCCGTGGTTCTGAGGAAGATCTTGGTGGCGGGCTGCGAGAGCATGACCTCGGCCACGTGCCCATAGATGACTTCCAACTGGGCCTTGCCCTGGAAACCCAGAACGAGTGGGTTGCGGGACTTGCGATTCTCGGTAATGGCGGTGTGCAGCTGTGGCAGCTTCTGCAGGCTGGCCAACTCGTCGATAACAAACCAGACGGGATGCTGCTCGGGCTTGGGCGCGCTGAGCAGCCGCAGAACGAGCATGTCGATCCAAAGACTGTGCAGCGGACGGAGAGCTTCGCGTTCGGCGGGCTGCGAAGTAATGAAGATCCATCCCTGTCGATTCTTTGACCACTCGCGTGCTGTCCATCGGATTTTGGCTTCGGCCTTCGTAGGCAGTAGACGGAAACTGTCGGCGACGAGGCTCAACGAGCCGAGTACGCCCATCCGTTGATGGGGAGCGGATGGCTCGATCAGCAAGGCCAGCTCCGTTCCTTTGACGCGGCGGTCGATCTCCTCGGGGTGCGACATCCATTGCACCAACTGCTGGGGCGTGGGCAATTCGAGAAGCAGATGAGCAAATATCTTCTGAGGGCTATCGATGAAGAATTCGTCCTTCCTGTCGGTGGTTCGTTGAAAGAGCGATGCAGCGATCGTTCGAGCTTCAGCGCGGCGGACAAGTTCCTCCGACGGTCCCCAATAAGGGCACCGGCGGTCCAACGGATTGAGCACAATATCGCCGCGGCTTTCGTCATAAAAGCGCTCGATGAATTCGCAGGCTGGGTCATGGACAATGGCGGAGTGTCCACGCGCCTGAATCTGGCGCAGCATCTGCAGAATGATGGTCGTTTTGCCGCTGCCGGTATCGCCGATGATCTCGAAATGTTGATCCTCGGCGCGCTGCGGGACACGCAACATCTTGCGGCATCGATCCACTTTGAGGCCGATGCCCGTTCCTTCGAAGGCTTTGTTAAATTGCCTGGGCGTCACGAGAATCGGCCCCTTCAGTCGGCGTCCGTATTTCATCTGCTTGCGACGGCGAATGTCCTTCGGGATGGATAGCGGAAGTTGCCCGAGCAACGCGATTGCTCCGAAGATAAGCGGCCACCGGAAGAGATCAACGATGCTTGCTCCGCAGTAGACCTGCTGCTTGAGGTAGCTTCCAAGAGTGCTGTTTTGGTAGACGTTCGGAGCGCTGCGATAGAGATAGATCATACCGTGGTGACGTGCCGAGTCGGATAGCACGAGCGGGATGAGCTTGGCATTGGCTTGTGGCGTCGAGCCCGCAACGACATCCACCTCTCGGGAGTACCAGGCGCGGCCTTTTCCGTCAGACATGAGCAGCATCTGGTAGTTGCCAGACGGGCGAAAGCTCGGCGCGATAGAAGTCTTGATGTAAAGCGGTAGGTAAAATTGTTCGAGCGGAGAGAGCGCAAACGCGAAGCGGAGGTAGACGAACAATCCTGTCAGGATCAAGGCAAGAAAGACCGCGCCGAACGTATAAATCGGGCTGTGTGGCGGCCAGATGATCGTCTCCTTTCTTCCCCAGTTTGTTTCAGGCATAGTGGTCTTCCTCGTTCTTCGCGACGTACTGTGCAATGACCTCGCGCGCGGCACGCTGCTTGTTGGTTTTCACGTTCCGCATCAACTCTTGATATTGCTCGGCGCTCATTCGTTCACCGCAGGCGACCGGCGAAAGGACGTCGGTCAAGAACAGTTGTAAAGCGACAATTTCGGTCATGAGATGATCCGCTCCGACACCGGTGGATGAAGAGTGAGCCGCCTTCAAAATCGCCTCGCGAACCCATTCGCCTAGGGCGCGCCCGTCGGCCTCAGACGCCGCCGCGATCAACTCCAACTCTCGTGATGTGATCTTTGTACTGAGAGTCACGGCGCGCCGCGTTCGGCCTTTCAACTTCCTTGTCGTGATAGGTTCATCATTGGTCGAAATCGTCATTGGTTCACCTCAACGAGGCGGCTTGTTCGCGGTAGCTCGTTAGCTACCCTGTTTCTACAAGTCGTCTGTCTTCAGTGGTAGCCAACGAGCTACAAAAGTAGCTCCGCAGCTCCCTTCCAGGGGTGGAGTGTCAAAATTCTTCCCGCTGCCGAAGGCAGCGCCCATCGATTACTTGCTGCTTCCGAATAAGCCCGTCATCCGCCAGGAATCGCGGTCGCGCAATCCGTCCGACCAGCACAAACTACAAATTAATTAAGGGGAGCTTCGGGCGTCGACGAGGGTGGAGGGGTCACATCGGGATTGGCGGGGAACCGGAACGCAACAAAATCTGGCGCAGGCAATTTTGTCTGCGTTATGGGCGGAAGACCGATTGACCCGGCAAGCGACGCAGGGCTGTACGATTCGCTAAAATCGAGGCCCTGGGGTGGACCAGGCAAGGGAATGCGGAAGGGATGACCTGCAGTGAGCAAGAACTACCTTCGACGCTACACGGACATACCGGCGCTCATTTCTCTATTGAGCGAACGGAAGATTACTCTGCTTGACCCGGCGTCCTGGGACGACAAAAACGACTCCCGGTTCCTTGCCTTGTATAAGGCCAAGGAGAAGCTACGGTCTGTGTTGGCCCTGTGCTTCACCCAAACTGACGAGATGTACCATCATTGGCGAGTGTTTGCGAACGGATCGGCCGGGGTCTGCATTCGCTTCGACCGCTCGCAATTGCTCAAGGCGGTGGTGAAGCAGCTAGGTGTGCGAACGGGAGAGGTCAGGTATCTCAGAATGAAGGAAATGCCCAACGAAAACCTCGAAACTCGGGACCTTCCGTTTCTCAAGCGATATGCGTACCAGGACGAGCACGAGTTTCGAATGCTCTACGAAACCCAGAGTCACGAGTTAGAACATCTGGATATCGCCATACCTTTGTCCTGCATCACCCGGATCACCCTCGGCCCGTGGCTCCCCCGCGCTTTGTCTCACAACTTGAAGGAGGTGCTGCGGTCCATCGAGGGTTGCAGGAAATTGAGGATTGTGAGATCAACTTTGATCAAAAGCGAGGAATGGCATAACTACGGTAAATCTGCGACACACAAAGTACACTCGGCGCGTTCCGCGCGCAAGAGCGGCACTCATTAGGGCCGCGCGAGTGGCAGTTGCGGTGGCTAGCCGTGCAGCGAGCGATACAACAAACGCGCCTTTAGGCGCTGAGGGAAGCATCCTTCTGACCTTTGGGGCAACACTGACGATTTGACGCTGCGTTATTCGCGTTTTCAGCGGGCTTCTTGTTACCGGCGTAGACCCAGATGCTGTGATCCAAGACGCGACGGTCAACTCCGAGAATGTCCGCCGCATGACAGACTACCTCTCTCTGCGCGGCAAGGTCGCTAGGGCTGATCGGTAATCCGGCCGCACCAATGAATGAAGACAGACGGCTATCGATGGCGACCCACGGCAACCCCACCAGACTTCCCAGGTAGTTGACAGTTTTTTGGCCCACTCCCCAGGTTGCATAGAGTTTGGGAGGGTTGGAGTCATCGAGAAACCAAGACCGCAGATCATCCTCAGCTTCGATGCCGCCCTCGTTCTTAAATAGGGAGACAATCTTACTAAAGCGTTCAACTCGGTGGCCTAACCAAGAAGCCGAATCCTTGTTGTCCTTCCAATCGAGGAACTCCGAGGCTGAAATGGACTCTAAAAGCTCAAGCAATGGTGTTAGGGTTTTCGCGTGCGGCCACTTCCTCAGAATGCGGTCAGTCTTCGGAGTCACGAAGCTGGCATAGTCTCTCTGGGGCTGAAGAACGGCGTCGGCAATCGTTGCGCCGATATGGCCGTAGGGATCGTCGTCTATGTAATTAAAATCCGGTAACGATTCGATATAGTCAGCAAATCGGGCTGCGTCATGAGGGGACATAAGACCTCCTTGACTGGAAACATCCGTAGATAATTCTACCAGTACGAAGATTTAGCTGTGGATTCGGCCAAACGGTCCTGCGATTTCCAGTACGGCCGCGAGCTATGAACAGGTATGGCCCGTCAATTCGCAGGCGGCCATTCTTGTTTTGTAAACTAAGCTCAAGGATGCAAGGAAATGACCGGAGCGCAAATCAGCCAGAAAGTCGAACCCGCGGGCGAACCGCCGCGCGTAAGGAAGTTACGGCTGGAACTGGTCAAGACCATTCCACGATTTCCGAATAACCGGGAATCGCTCCGGCATATGCAGCAAAAACGCTTGTCCGACGTGCTTATCGACTACGTGCATTGGCGGGCACGTTATGTCGGCAAAAGGCCGCGCCAGATCGAAATCGAGGCTGCGGCGAAGACCGATCCGTGCTGGTCAACGATGGCGGTGGCCATTGAAGCGTTTCTGGAGAAGGTTCGCTCGGGAGATGACTTGACGCCGCATCTTTCCCTGCTCCCGCATACACGCGGGTATTCTTTTGCTGCGCATACGCCGGGAGCGACGAATGAGGATAGGTGGTCGGATAAGGATCTCTTGTTGACCAGGATGAATTATCACCATTTCCACCTCGGTATGGGACGCACAGGGCGCACTGACGAGTTAATTTTCGCCGAGGTGAGCCGGGATAAATTCAAGGTCATTACGATTTTCAATCACGATGTCTTCGAAGAAGGTTCCACCGAGCGGATGCGCCTTTCTGCAGTACACAATCAGATCATCTTCCGCGGACTTCCGCCCGGCGCCGGCGTGATGGACGGGCCGGTTACGCCTTCTGGGCATGCGATACACGTCGTTATGTATGCGGACTACTGCGCGCGCTGGATAGAGTCGGTCGATCCGGAGCTCGACGATCGCGCCTACATCGAGAAATGGTATGCCCTAGGTAAGATCGAGTTGCCTGCCAAACCCAAATTCAAATGGACCTTCTTGCATCTCGATCTGGCTGTCTACGAGAGCACCAAGCGGACGGCGTTTCTCGTGCAACAGGGCTGGAACTGAAGAATCCGGGGCGGCAAAAAGTCGGAGTGAGCGAAGCCGGAGAAACCGGCGGGTCTGGATGTCAGGATTGGCTGGCAACGGATTCCGAGCTGTGGCGCCGGCGTTGTTCGAGCTGCGATAGGGCTCCAAGGATCAACTGGTTCGTAGAATTGAGGACTCGCGCATGCTGTCGGAAACGGAGAAGGAGATCGAGCGCGTCACTGAGTTCATGCGATCGCAAGCTTCGGACTTGACCGTAGAATTTGTGCAGAAAATTTATTCGGAGAATGTTTTGCACGTCCGGCACGACGTGTGGGACGTGCACACGAATGTTGACCGCTGGTGGGTCATCACCGAGCCGATGAACCTGTACGCGCAAGAGCAATTTCCGAGCATGGACCTTGCCCTGACTTTTCATATCGGCCTGTGCTTGCGGATTCCGCGCAGTGACCGGCAGAAATTGTCTGAGATTCCCGCCGAGCCGTTTGCGGAGTGTCTCCGCGATCTTCAGGAGGCCTCTGAGGCGCTCGCGCACGCTCAAGAGGTGGCCGACTACCAGTCGGTTGGTGTGCGATGTCGCGAGGCTCTACTGGCTTTTGTCGCCATGGCGCAGACAGTCATGCCCTGGACGCAAACGGGAGAGCCGCCGAAAAAGGCGGACCTGAAAGCTTGGGCGGATCACATCTGCAGCGTTGCTCTCGCGGGGGATTCGCACAAGCATAGGCGGCATCTCTTTAAGACACTGCTGGAAAGCGCGTGGGAGTTTGCAAACTGGTTGACACACACAAAATCTTCGCATTGGCACGATGCCGAAGCCGCGTTCTCCGTCACCGAGAACGCGATCGGCCTTTGTATTTCAGCCGTCATCAGACATGTGCGAGGGGTGCCTGAGCAGTGTCCTGCGTGCGGGTCGCAACGATTGTCGCCGGAGCGTGGGTACCATCGGGACTTTCCTGATGTGGAATGGGAGCGGCCAACTTGCGATAAATGTGGCTGGGCAGGGGAGCCGGTTCCGATTGATCGGGTCCCCGAACCGGATCGTGAATCTCGCTCGGCTCCGCCGGAGGGAGAGTGCATCATCCCGACCACTGCGTTAAGAGAGCTAAAGCGGCCAAAACCAAAGGGCGAGTGAGTTGAAAGGGCGCAGCCCGTGGCCTGGTCCGGGATCGGTAACTACTACCGGGTAGCTTCCGGCATTGGCTTGGAATTTTCATACGGACCGCCCCCTAACGGCTCGGAAATCCGCGCAGCGGCTCCGCTGAACGGGAGCCGCGTCTCAATTAGGGCAAACGCGGCTTTCCATAAAAGCTGTGATTCTCAATTCCCGGATGGTCGGCTACTCGGAAGCTACCGTCCAAAGACCGGTTGGCGACACCTCGGGGGCAATGCCCCCGAGGATCACGGCTGCGGTTTGCTGTACAGCTTCCAGGCTCTCGCGCAGAAGATTGGCATCTCCGTGCCAGAGCTGGATATAGTCAGCAGAAGTTGTTCCGGTCTGGAGTCCGACAGATTGGCAAACGACAAAGGCAACAGCCTCGGCTTCGGTCTCACGAACCTGCTTCGTGGTTAGAGTGCGACGGTCGCCGCGATGCAACATCTCATGGGCGATCTCATGCGCGAGGGTGGAGAATTCCTCGGCGGGTTGCATCCCGGAAAGCAGTGTAATCTTCCCGCCGTGGGATAGGCCCTTGGCAGGCGCAATCTTGTCCGAATAGTTCAGCGTAATGCCCTGGGATTCAACGAAATTAACCAGCCGTTCGCGGTAACCGCTCACATCGCCTTGGACTTCGGTCAAGGTTGGAAGTTCCTTGCCTTCGGTTTGGTTGATGTCGAATACATATACTGCCCGGAATCCGTAGAGTTGCGCCTGCGGCTGCTTCGCATCCTCGGTTGCTTCTGTCGCAGTGTCGGCCTTCTTGCGGCCAATCATCGGAGCAAGAATTAGGATGCCTTTTTCTCCGCGTTTCACGAAGCGGCCAAGCGAGTTCCACGTCCTCAAGCCAGCGACGTTAGTGGCATCTGGTTTCTGGCGCGCAATCAGCATGACGTTGCCAAAGCTGTAGTTGTGGAAGCGGGCCATTGCCGATAAATACTGCGTCAAGACTTCACTCTGCCCTGATTCCAGAGCCTCGACTAAATGGTTGACTGCATCCTTGGTTCGGTTGGTGATGTCTTCTAATTTCATTTTTGTTTCCCTTCTGCCGGTGTCGGCTTGTTTTTTCTTTCACTTGAGCGGCAGCGAGGAAAAACAAGGCGACATTGGCGAAGGGACAGAACGCAGCCGGAGGAAGGGTGGCAGGGCGTGAGTGAAAGCGCGGTGAGTGCCAAACGGGGTTGGGGTTAGTTTGGCGCGAAACCGGCGCAGTCCGAAACACCCGTCCGAGCCGCGGCCGAGCGGCGTCCGCCCGCACGAAGGCGAAGTGGGACAAAATCGCAAAGCTACCTAGCTACTCAGAGCGGCGCGTAGAACCCTGGGCAGAGGTTTGGATGCTCGTGTTGGCCGCGCTGATATTCGCAAGAAATAAGCACACAGGTCGCGCGCAATGGTCCGAGAAGCTAGAACGTATCTCATAAATGCCTGAGCAAGATCAAAGACGACGCTAGATGGAGCATCCCAAGAAAGTTCTCGGCGTTCCGTTCATATCGCACGACCAGACGTCGGAAGTTCTGCAGCCAGGCAAAAAGCCTCTCGATTTTCCAGCGCCGCTGGTATCGCTTCAGCCGACGTCTATCCTGGGTCGGTTCTTTCGATTCCGACGATGTGGGGCGATGAGCTCAATGCCGTAGAATCTCAGCTCTGCGTCGAGGCGGTCCGAGTCGTAAGCGTTATCGGCGACTAGGTTCTGCGGAGCGTCAGGAACAACCAGGTGCAACAGAGTGGACATCGCGAGCGTTACTTCATGTGGTGTCGCGCTCTCAATGTAGACCGAAACTGGCAGCCCGTTCCGATCTGCAACCGCCATGATCTTTGTTCCCTTGCCGCGTTTCGTCTTTCCGACCTTATGTCCCCTTTTTTAGCCGGTGCGAAACTCGCGTCGATAAACGCCTCCCGCACATCGATGCCGCCTTTAGCACGAAGCTTCAAGGCCAAAACAGTCATGATCTTTGTCATAACGCCCGAGCGAACCCACTGCTGAAAACGCCTATGACAGGTCTGGAACGAGGGGTATCTGTCGGGAAGGTCCGCCCAGGGCGCACCCGTCCTCAATACCCACAGGATGCCGTTAATGACAGAGCGGCGGCTTTTCCAAGGCCGCCCCCGGCCGTCGGATCGTGTTTTTGGCTCTGGAATTAACGGGTCGAGGGTCTTCCACTGTTCGTCGGTCAAATCACGCGAATGGCACATAGCGTGTTGATGCGTTGTGGCACTTCGCGGTCCTCAGAAATTACTTCCGACTGGGCTACCCTCCTGACCAGTCGCACCGAAGAACACGCGAGACTGCCCCCGCGGAGCGAGCGTCGTGCAGTCTGATGTTTAAAACTGAAGCTTGAGCGCCAGCTGGACTGACCGCGGGCCGCCGATTTGGTACAGCGGATTGAGGCCGCCGTTGGCGCCGCCGGACCCGAGGCTGCTCGCCAACGTTTGTGTCGAGTAGCCGAATTGAAAATTCGTGAGGTCGCCGATCGGTGGACCGAAGTTCGAGTGGTTGAAGATGTTGAAGAACTCGCCTCGGAAGCGAACCTGCATCCTTTCTGTCAAATGAAATAGACGCTGGAAGGCAATGTCCGCCTGCGCCGCTCCAAAAGCGCGCAACACATTCCGCCCGAAATCGCCTTGCTGTCCAGCGGGTGCAGCGGTGAAAGCGGTCTTATTGAAAATCTTCCCCCCAGGGTACTGAGAGCCGTAGAGTTCAAGGGGGACACCTGGATTTACATTGGGGCGATATCTGAGGGTCGTGCCGACAGCATAGGTGTACCCACCTGTGACATCCACCGGCGGAGCCGATCTCGCGAAAATGAAGCTGTCCACCGACCAGCCTCCCAAGGTGGTGCGGGCAATGTTGCTCCATACGGGCGTGGGCAAACTGTAGGTCACGCCCGCCGTAAAGGAATGGCGGATATCGAAATTGGAATTCCCACGATCAATGCTCGGGTTGGCAATGGAAGTGGGCGTGTTGAGATACGTAAATGTGTCGGTTGATGCAATGTCGATCGAATGCGAAAGGGTGTAAGAGGTGAGTGCTTGCAGTCCTTGCGACAAACGCCTCTGGAACTTCACTTGGAGTGCCTGGTAGTTCGACGTGGCCGTGTTGTCTGTGACCTCGACATTTATAAAATCTGGATTCGGATTCGTCAGAAACGTTGTTCGGAGCAGATCTCGCCCAACCCCGCCGACGTAAGTCAAGGATAAGCTTTGGCTCATTCCGAAGGACTGTTCGAGCGCCGCGTTCCATTCATAGGTCCGTGGGAGCTTCAGATGGGAGTTCGGGACAACAATAGTGACCACGGGCGGCTTTGTACTAAACGCGGGAGGGGTAGCATCTTGCAAAGGAAAGCATACCCCTGTAATGCCCGTAGAACACGATGAGGGCGCGATAATCCTGGCGGCATTGAATGGAAAAAAAGCGGAAGTTATTCCTAGCGAACCATAGCCTTGATCGTAGAAAATGCCAAAACCTCCGCGCAGCAGGGCGCCCCAGTTCGGATTACTGCCGAGTTGATACGCGATTCCGACGCGAGGCGCCAGGTTCCCGTATGTTGTGTCGTAGAGAGGAGTGCCGCGAGGCGCCAGGGTCATGGTCGCCGGATTATTCAGGCCTATCAGAGTGAACGGCTGGTTCTGCGAGTTCTTGCCCTTAAGCGAAGGATTGATCTCCCAGCGCAAGCCATAGGTGAGTGTCAGGCGTGGCGAGGCCTTCCACGTGTCCTGACCGTAAAAAGACAGATTTCGCGTCAATAGTGCCGCATTTTCGAGCCGCGCGACGTCCGCGAAAAGGGCCGTTCCGGAAAGGGCTCCTCCGGGGCTGCTTGTCACTCCCCCAAATTCCGCAAACTGAATGTACGACAATGGGCTGCTGAAAGGCGAAAGCCACCGGTAATCCACGCCGAACTTCAATTCGTGGCCGCCCTTGCTCCAGGAGAGGCTATCGAGTACGCTAACCTGCCTCTGCTCATCTGTCGCAAACTTGCCCGTCGCCCACTCCCCGACTCCAGCGATCAGGAATTCAAATAGTCCATTTGCTGAAGTGAATCCTGGCGGAAAAAGCACTGAGTCGGTAACTGGGACTGCTCCCCCGAAACCATCCAATGTAAATCGACTGTCAACTCGGTCATTGCTGTAATTCGCTCGCACTTCATTGCTGATGCGAGGTGTGATCGAGTCGGTGAGCCCAACCGTGAAGGTGTGTACCGCTGTCGAAAGCAACTCGGTCGTACTGAGGGCTTTGAAGGGGTCTCGGACATTGCTGTTGGAGGGCGAATAGTTGTAGCGTCCGAAGAGGCTTAGATTCGAGTTGATAGCGTGGTCCACGCGGATGCTGTAGGCGTTGAGCGAGGAGGGGTTCGAATAGCTGCCGCTAGATTGCGCAGTACCTGCGCCAAGCTCGGGGCCGTTCGCAGCGGGGTAGGCGTTCAGGTATGGTTGTATGGTGGCTGGGGCCTGCTGCCGTGAGGCGTTGTCCGGCACTACTGTTTCTTGCGTCGAGGGCTGGCGCAAGCGCAGGCCTTCATAAGAAAAGAAAAAGAACGTCTTGTCCTTTATGATCGGTCCGCCGAACACTCCACCGAAATCGTTCTGCCGCTCTTCCGCTTTCTGAATAGGTGGATTATTTGTGTACCCGTTGAACCAATCGTTCGCGTCCAGCACGTCATTCCGGAAATACTCGAAGAGCGTGCCGTGAAAATCGTTCGTTCCCGATCGCGTCACAATCGATACCTGGCCGCCGGGAGTGCGCCCGAACTCCGGCGCGAATGAAGAGGTCTGCACACGAAACTCTTGCATCGCGTCCACAGAGACGAGGCTGTTTGTGCCCCCTTGTGCGCTCAAGGCAGGTAACGCCCCGCCAGCCACCTGCCCTAGGGGAAAGAAACCAGTGACGCCGAAATTGGCGCTCACCCCATCTATCGTGAAGTAGTTGGCATCGGCGCGTTGTCCATTCACGCTAAACTGGCCCTGATCGTCTGAAGCCGTCTGGGTCACGACCACGCCCGGCGTGAGCATGATCAGCGTTTGGAAGGTGCGGCCATTCAGCGGAATGTTATCCGCGAACGTGCGATCTACCACGGTGCTCACGGTACCGTCAGTCGTGTTTACCTTCACGGCATTGGCTTCGACGGTGATGGTCTCAGAGGCAGAACCGACATCGAGCTTGAAATTCTGCCCCAGATTGTCCTGCACGTTGACAGTGATTCCGGTCAGGCGGAGAGGTTTGAATCCGCTCTTTTCTACATCCATTCGGTAATGGCCGGGGCGGACGTTGGGGAAGCTGTAGAAGCCGCTGCTTCCAGTTGCAACCTCGCTCTTCAGACCGCGATCTGTGTCAATCAGCCGGATTGTAGCGCTTGGAACGACGGCCCCCGTTGGATCGGTGACGGAACCAAGAATGCTGGCATTCTCCGTCTGGGCGTGTGCAGTTGGCAGCGAACCAGCGACCACGAAGAAGAGAAATGTGAGCACCGCTCCGCAGGCGGTGGATGTCCGGGCCATATCTCAGCTCCCAAGACTGTCGTTCGAGTGGAAAGTAGAATACACCTTAGGGGTTGCGGCGATTGTCAATTTCGATTGCCAGATTTTCGGCAGGACGAGCGGCTAAAGAGCGAATCAAGTTGCGATTGGATTAAGATGTATTCCCGTATGGGAAAAGCGCGAACGAGAGCGGTCGCGGAGTTGGCCATTCTGCTGGCGTGCTGCGCTTGTGCCTTCGCGTTAGACCCATCTCTCGATGTTAGCCAGTACGCGCATACCGCTTGGAAGGTTCGAGATGGATTCTCCAAGGGAGTAATCACGTCACTCGCGCAAACTCCTGATGGCTATTTGTGGGTGGGCACCGAGTCAGGCTTGCTTCGTTTCGACGGTGTTCGTGCTGTCCCGTGGCAGCCTCCGTCTGGTCAGCAGCTGCCCGGAAACCTCATCACCGCCCTGCTGACTGCGCGCGACGGCACTCTTTGGATTGGAACATTCACCGGGCTGGCCAGTTGGAAAGATGGCCGGCTAATGCAACTTCGAGAGCTGGCCGGTCGCAGCGTTACTTCTCTGCTTGAAGCGCGCGATGGCACGGTGTGGATCGGCATTTACGGGGATTCCGGCGGCACAGTCTGCGATATTCGGAGCGGGCCCGTGCATTGTGACGGGAGCGACATGCTGGCAACCGGCGTTAAAGCCCTGTACGAAGACAGCAAGGGAACGCTCTGGCTTGGTTCGCAGAACGGTGTGTGGCGATGGAGACCCGGCACTCCAGAATTTTTCTCCATTCGCGACGAGCCCTTTGGAATCATAGGCTTCGCTGAGGACGAGCAAGGGCAGCTCTTGTTCAGCAGTCACGCGGGAATTCGGAGACTCGTCGATGGCCGGGCGGAGCCATATCCTTCAAAGGGTCCGGCATATCACTGGCAGATTACAAGAATGTTCCGAGATCATGATGGCGGCCTTTGGGTCGGGACCTCCGAGCATGGCCTTATACACTTCCGTGAGCAGGGGAAGGTAGACACTTTTCCCGCGGCAGATAGCCTATCCGGCGATTACGTGACACGCTTTCTCGAAGATCGAGAAGGCAACATTTGGGTGTCAACGTTTGACGGCCTCGACCGGTTTCGTGCGTACTCTATTCCCACCATTTCAACCAAACAGGGATTGTCGAGTGCCGTTCCCTGGTCGGTCCTCGCGTCGAAAGATGGTAGCGTTTGGATTGCAGGCAATAGCGGGTTGAACCATTGGCAAAATGGTCAGATCTCCCTCTTTGGCAATGGGGGAGAAAGACAGAAGTCTGACGGGAAAATAGATGGAAGACCACCGAACTCTCCGTTTCAGGATAGCAGCGGACGGATTTGGGTCTCGAACAACATTGGCGAGGTTGGATACCTGCAGGATGATCGTTTCATTCCAATACGCGGTCTTCCGCGCGGCAATGTTTCTTCCATAGCCGAGGTCCCATTAGGGCACCTATGGATCGCAAATGATCAGGCTGGCCTCTTTCAGCTGTTTGAGGGACGCGTGGTGCAACACATCCCCTGGGCTGGGCTCGGACGGAAGGACCCCGCCAGAATCATCATCGCTGATCCTTCGCAGCGTGGCCTCTGGTTAGGTTTTCGTAAAGGTGGCGTGGCTGATTTCGCGGATGGCACGATCCGGGCGTCGTACTCGACCGAGAACGGGCTTGGCGAAGGGCGGGTCAGTGATCTTCGTTTTGGAACTCGCGGAGCACTCTGGGCCGCTACTGCTACTGGACTGAGTCGTATTAAGGACGGCCACGTAAGCACGCTTTCAAGCAAGAACGGATTGCCCTGCGACCAGGCCGTCGCTACGATGGAAGATAACGACGGCTCCACGTGGCTATACTTGGCGTGTGGCTTAGTGCGCATCAGCCGGGCTGAATTGGACGCCTGGGTCGCCAATCCAGGAAGAGTCATAAAATTCGAACTCTTCGACACTTCTGATGGTGTGCGGAGCCACGTGTCGGCTGGCGGATACCAACCGCTGATGACGAAGTCGGCAGATGGAAAGATCTGGTTCTTACCCTGGGATGGCGTCAGCGTCATTGATCCTCATCACATTCCCTTCAACAAACTTCCGCCGCCGGTACACATTGAGCAAGTCGTCGCCAATCGGAAGAGATACGATGCAACTTCCGATACGAATGGAAATCTGCGCCTGCCTCCGCATATTCGCGATCTGGAAATTGACTACACAGCATTGAGCCTTGTGGCGCCTGAGAAAGTGTGTTTTCGTTACAAGCTGGAAGGCTGGGACCGTGATTGGCAGGACGCCGGTACTCGCCGGCAAGCGTTCTACAGCAATCTTCCTCCCCGTAATTACCGCTTCCGCGTGATCGCCAGCAACAACAGCGGGGTGTGGAACGAGCAGGGCGCGACACTGGACTTCGCGATTGCTCCGTCCTACTGGCAGACGAACTGGTTCCGCGCACTATGTGTGGTGGCGTTCCTGGCCTTGGTTTATGGGGCTTATCGATTTCGCTTTCGGCAACTGCGGCGTCAGGAAAAGAAGCTGCGGGATGTGATCGAAACCATTCCGACCTTTGCTTGGACGGCTTTGCCCGATGGCTCCGTGGATTTCGTAAATCGCCACTGGCAGGAATACACGGGTTTGTCCGCCGAGAGGACAGTTGGCTCAGGCTGGCAAGCAGCCGTTCACGCCGCAGACTTGAAGCGACACGCGGAGAAGTGGCGCGTGTCTCTGGCGACCGGCGAGCCCTTCGAGAATGAGGTGCGTTTCCGGCGTGCGGCGGACGGTGAGTATCGCTGGTTCTTGAGCCGAGGTGTGCCGCTGCGGTCCCAGGGAGGCAAGATCGTCAAGTGGTACGGCATCTCGACCGACATCGAGGATCGTAAGCGCGCCGAGGAATCGCTTCGGTCGAGCGAATCCTATTTAGGGGAAGCTCAGAGCCTGACCCACACGGGCAGTTGTGCCATTGATGGTACAAGTCGCGAGACCGTGTACTGGTCCGACGAAATGTTCCGACTTTTCGGCTTTGATCCACAACAGGGCTTACCGATGTTCGATCAATGGCTGCAGCGAATACATCCAGAAGACCGCGATAAGGTGAGCCTGGCGAGTGAAAAAACGTTCCTGACGAAAGTAAATTGCGACCTAGAGTTCAGAATCGTGAAGCCCGATGGAACAGTCAAACACATTCATGGCGTCGGCCATCCAGTTTTGAGTGCCACTGGAGAGCTTGTTCAAGTGCTCGGCACAATGGTCGATGTCACCGAGCGCAAGCGTGCCGAAGAGGCGCGCGACAGGCTGCGACAACTGGAGGCCGACCTGGCGCACATCAATCGTGTAAGCACGTTGGGGGAAATGGCCGCGTCGCTGGCACACGAAATCAAGCAGCCCATCGCTGCAACCATCACCAGCGCCAACAGCTGCATTGAATGGCTCGCACACGAACCGCCCAATCTGGATCGGGCCCGTGCGGCAGCAGCCAGAATCGATAAGTATGGGAATCGTGCGACTGAAATCATCGACCGTATACGTTCGTTCTACAAGAAATCTCCTCCACAACATGAGTTGGTTGACGTAAACGGAATTATCGAAGAAATACTCATGCTGCTGAAGTGTGAGGCCGATCGATACTCGGTTGCCATGCGCACCGAACTTACCGAGCTGCCCAAAATCATGGCGGATCAGGTGCAGTTGCAGCAGGTGTTCATGAACCTGATGCTCAACGCCATCGAAGCCATGCGGGAGGAGGGCGGAGAGCTTACGGTGAAGTCGAAGCTGCAGGACGGTCAACTCCAGTTCTCGGTCAGTGACACTGGCGTGGGGTTGCCAGCGGAGAAAATGGATCAGATCTTTTCTGCGTTCTTTACCACCAAGCCCCAAGGCAGCGGCATGGGATTATCCATCAGCCGTTCCATTGTGGAGTCGCACGGTGGCCGGTTGTGGGCGAGCGCCAACGATGGACGAGGTGCAACGTTTCATTTCACTTTGCCGACCGCAGCCGAAATCCTGCAAGTGCCAGCAACTGGGACGTGATTTGGTGTTCCCTGGGGCTGCCTCGCGGTGATACGGATCGAGACCAGGGCAAGCCGACCGCAAAAAACGTAGTTGCTATTCATCACGCCCAATTCGGAAAGTATGTGCGAGAGTGGCCCAGATCGGGTGCCATCCATTTATGAGATAGGTTCTAAAGCAAATCAGGGCTCTCTTGGTGTCCGACAGTCAGACCTGAAAAGAGGCGGTAAATGAGCGGGAAACGCAGGTGGCGCTGAAGCGCGAACGGGCTTACAATCTCACGTCATCATGAGCTTTACGAAAAGCCGAAAGTCTCTGCTACACTCGTGCCGACGAAATGCCCTCTAGCGGTCCATCATATTGGGTGCTCACTGGCGACAGAGAGAACTGGCGTCGTGGCATTTCTGATCGCATTTGGGGCGTGGTGCCTGGCCTTCAATCTGCGTGGGACGCTTTAGAGCGTGGCGATTTTCTTTTCTTCTACGCCAAGGCACCCGCATCGCGAATCTTTGGAACTGGAATCGTGCGGGACAAGTTCCGCCAGGATCGCCCACTTTGGGTGGATGAAATTCAAGCTGACAAAGTGCTGTATCCTCACCGGTTCACTTTCGATATCGTTTCCTTCATCGACGAAGACCGCTGGGCGAGCGAGGGAGTTCCGCCCGAGCGCGGAGTTCCTTGCCGAGCCGGGATGAATCGTATCGCCAACGCTGACAATATAAAGCTTCTGTTGGCCCAAACCGAGCGTCTTCTTGCGAATCACACCCCCACCGCAGAAGAACAACGGCGAACACCATCAGTGCACGACCAGGTCAAAGACAAGCTGCGCGAGATCGGTCGTCTGCAGGAATACCTCAGCGAAACGGAGTGCAAGATAAACGGGGAACGTCTCGATGTTGCCTGGAGGCGAGTCGCGGCCAGTGTGCCCCAAAAAGTATTTGAAGTGCAGGTGAGCGGCAATCTCTATTCCGCAGTCGGCAAGCTCAAGAAAGCTCATCTGCTCTGGAACAGCCAACCATTCCTGGTGCTCCGCAGAGATGAGAAACCAAAGGCGGACGATTTGCTGGCAGGACCGTTCCACGAAATCAAGAAGGCAGTGATCGTCCGTGACATCGAGGCAGTAGATGAGCTATATAAGAGAGTGATTCAAGCTGACGAATCCCGGCAGCAGTTCGGCCTATAAAACTTCCTGGAACTTGTCTACTGATTTGTATGGCACGAAAGTGGCTAGTAAAACGGCCAATTGCGGTACAACGTTGCTGACTGTGAGGGGGCACGGTTTGAGAACCGTTGAGCCCCCTTTTTCATTTAGTAGATTAGTCAGGTTGCAAGGGCAAACCTTCGTTGGGCCCCAAGGTTCAGGAGGATTCCATTGGCCAGCGAGCATGACTGCGTAGTTACAACCGGACATCTGAGACAGGCTCTGTCTCAAGACAAGCGTCCGATCAGTTTCTTCCTGGGTGCCGGTTGCCCAATGTCAATAAGCGTCACCCAAAACGGCAATTCGAAGCCGTTGATTGCCGACGTAGCGGGCATGACCAAGCAGGTCTTTGAGACTCTGTCATCATCTGAACTGAAACAATCGCTACAGACGGTCTTGAAGCACTTCGAAACTGACGGCAAACCGAAGCCCAACATCGAAGAATTCCTGAGCCATATAAGGCTGCTTAGGCAGGTTGCCGGAAAGGATTCGGTGAGGGGCCTCAAGGCCGAAGATCTCAGTAAGCTTGACGATACTTCTTGTAAGTTCATTTCTGACGCAGCTTCCGTGGCGCTGCCAAATGTAAACACTCCTTATCATCACCTTACCGCATGGATAGGTGCGATTAGCAGGATGTACCCTATTCAGGTGTTCACTACCAATTACGACTTGCTGGCGGAGCAAGCACTCGAAGAGAATCGGGTACCCTATTTCGATGGATTCCTTGGTAGCAGAGACACATTCTTTGATTTGCAAGCAATGGAACAAGATCAATTGCCAATCAGGTGGGCCCGTCTATGGAAAATACACGGCTCGGTTAACTGGGTGGAAGGTGACGATGGGAAAATCCACCGTCGGAGCTCTTCAAGTTCGAAGCAGCTGATATATCCGTCACATCTCAAGTACGATGAAAGTCGACGAATGCCTTACCTGGCGATGCTCGATAGGCTTAGAGCGTTTTTGAGCCAGCCCGCGGCAATACTGATTGTGTGCGGCTATTCATTCCGCGATGAACATCTCAATGAGGTCATGCTTCAGGGACTACAGGGAAACTCTACCGCCTCTATTTTTGCGTTGCTGTATTCGAAACTGAGCAACTACGATAGTGCGACCCAACTAGCAAGTACGCGAAGCAACTTAAACATCCTTGCACGCGACGGCGGTGTGCTTGGAACGCGCGCCGCCAAATGGTCCACGAGCGACAGCAAGCCACCACAGCCAGAAGGCCCAGGAGTAGTTTGGACTGCCGATCCGCAGAATCAGTCGACATTCCATTCGGAATTCGTTTTCTTCGGCGATCGGGGATCTTGTTTTCGCCACACCGTCACCACATCCTTGTAATCTGCAGTTTCTCGGGTACGATTCCATCCACCGGGTCCAGATTCATTGAATACTTCCGGGTCTGCACTGTCTGGCCTTCGATCCATGCTAGGAGGAGCTAGTAGCGTTCTGAGTGGAAGATGCACGGCTTCACCGACAACGATCGCCTCGCCGGTGCGGAGTACAGGCAACATCGACAGAAGGCCTTCCAAGTTGTCCGTCACTGCGCTCGTCACGTGTGATCTGTCAGAGGCATTCGACAATCTCATCGCAATCATCGTGCCACATTGGGACAAAACCGTCGGGTCGATTTCTGATGGTCTTTGACTTACGATCATGGCTGCTATTCCATACTTTCGTCCTTCCTTGACGATGCGTTGAACAGCGGCCCCAGCGCTTGATGACTGATCGTCTCGGAGATAGTTGTGCGCTTCCTCAAGGACCACAAGGATTGGGCGTTCCCGTCCACCCTCGGAGAGGCTGCGTGCCCAAAATAATGCGTCATAGATAATGCGCAGCACAACTCCCACGACTTGATTTAGCACGGCCGAAGGCACGCCCGACAAATCTAGGATCGTTATCGGGTGTTCTCCTCCCAACCACTGCGACAGCAATTGATCCAAGTCTGCTTCCGGAGGATCCTGGAGTCCAGGAGGCCAAGGCCCAGGGCGAAACATGAAGTTGAAACGAGGATCACGCAGCTTCGTAGCCAAGTAATCGAGAGGGCGACGAAAGTTAAGGTTCGCGGCGCTGAGAAATATTCGCCCTTGAGCGATGGGCTGGTATTGGGGAGGGATTACCTTTAATGCATCACCTGCCTGGATCGGTTGGCCACTAGCATCCACCGCCAATGCTTCCGTCGCGGCACTTTGAGCTGCCTGTTGGGCTGTATGAGTGGCGTACATCGCTTTGTGAAATTCAAACCACAACCTATGAATGCTAAACGGTACAGGAGTGTCCACCGTCAATGTGTCTGCGGTAACACCCTCTCTAGCTGTTCGATTCAATGCCTCTTTCTTGAGCGAGTAGATTTTTTCCAGGACCGCACCACGGCTTGCATCGTCGAGGGTACCCAGTGTGATGGATAGCAGTTCATCGAAACTCATCGCCCAGTAAGGTACGAACAAATTCTCTTGCCCTTGATCAACCGCAGGATTGATGCGAAAGACACTCGCAAGATCGCGCAGAGCAGTACCGTATTCGCCATGTATATCTACGATTAGGATTCTGGCAGACTGATAGCGAACGGGATCGCACAGTGCCCTCAAGAGACTGGCTACGGTCGTTGACTTTCCTGCACCGGTTGCGCCAACCACCGCACTGTGTCGACTGAGCAATCTGTTCACGTCTATGAGCGCTGGAATGGATTCGGCGCTGGCCAGGTGGCCCACTTTGACGAAGTTAGGAGCATTCTCCCGCCCATAAATCGATCTCAAGTCGTCATTCGTCACTACGTACACGCGATCGCCCACGGTCGGATATTGCGAAATCCCTCTTCGAAAACCAGTGGAGGCGGTTCCCTCACCGACAAGTTGAACCGTCATCCAGCGGTATCCGTGCGGTTCCTGGGCTGCTAGCCGCTCCGGCACTGCACCTGCGCCTACTTGAGAAACCACTCCAAAGAGGTTCACGTACCCCAACGAAATCCGGACGAAACTACCTACTTGTCCGATTCGGTAGGCTTGACCATCGATGAACGCTAACCCGGAGAGAGTGCTCTCATCCAAAGAAACGCTGACCGTATTTCCTGTCACGTCCTGTATCAGTCCCAAATAGGTTGGATCAACTGGCATTCGTTGCACCGCCTACGGCAGCCGGTTCTGGCGACTTTAGTTGCCGGTCTGAACGTCCGATGATGTCCTGCAAAAATAGGCCAAACTTTGCAAAATCTCCTGCAGGCTTTCGTTGCGTCCGAAGATGACGCTGGGCGTCTCCCCAGCGGTCAGTTCGTGTAGCAATTTGTTCGCGAGCGCCATCTCCTGAGCTCGAACGCTCAGTTCCCGCCGCAAGTCCGCAGCCCCTCGCATTGAATCTCCTTACGTCTCGGCGGCCAAGTCGAGTGCATACGCGGCTTTGTTCAGATTGTGGTTAATAACGGTGCAGGCTTTAAGGGCACAGCGGCAGTTTATCATATTCGCTCTTTGTTCGTCTTTTTTAGCTTTGCTGATATTGCTGTATCATGTTGTATAATCCGCGTTTATAGCGGATTATCGTACACGGAGATAAAACCATTAGATACTCATGTTGATATTTCCGCACATTATGCGGATAATAGAGCATGGATTCAGGCCAACGCACTGCCTTCTCGTCGTACATGACGCGCCTGCTTTCGACGGGCGGTGTGGTCTTTTCGGCGGAAGAGGCCCGAAAAGCGCTTGGCGTCAGTCACGGCGCTTTGCTCGACGCGGCCGAACGCCAGCAGCGCAAGAAGCATCTGGTCAGCCCCCGGCGCGGATTCTACGTCATCGTCCCGCCCCAGTACCTCTCATGGGGGGCACCACCGCCGCCGTGGTACATCGATGATCTTATGCGCCACGAAGGCCGTCCTTACTATGTGGGACTGCTCAAGGCGGCGGAACTGCATGGCGCCACGCATCAGGCCGTGATGGAATTCCAGATCGTCACGGACAAGCGACTGCCGAAAATCCACGCCGGGCGATCTGCCATCACCTTCTATTACCGCAAGAACATGGCAGCGGCCAGCAAAGGCATTGAGGACCGCAAGACGGACACGGGCCGCATGAATATCTCATCCGTCGAACTGACGCTGCTGGACCTGGTGCGCTATCCGCACGCCGCCGGCGGTCTGGACAATATCGCCACGATCATTTCCGATCTTGCCGACCGCATCGATGCCGGAAAGCTCGCCACGCTGTCTGAAGCATACGAACGATCCATCAGACAGCGTCTCGGCTACCTGCTGGATCGCTTCGGTCAGCCCCCCCGCACGGAAGCCTTGCACGCAGCACTGCCACAGGGTCCGGCGCTTCCGTGGATTGAACTCGAACCCTCACAGGCGGTTGACCCGGATTTATCGCCAAAGCGGACGGAACGGAATGAACGGTGGCATGTGATTGTCCGCCGCCTCCCGGAGCGTGATGAATGATTCCGATGATGAACATTGTCGCATGGGGCAACGTCGTTCCCTGGGGGGAGCAGCGGCAAGTCGAGCAAGACCTGATTATCAGCCGCGCCATCATCGATCTTTTCGCCGATCCGTTGCTGCGCGAGCAGCTCCGGTTCCGTGGCGGCACGGCGCTGAACAAGCTGCATTTCCCCGCTCCCATTCGGTACTCGGAAGATATCGATCTGGTCAGAACGACCGCTGGACCAATCGGTCCGATACTCGACCGAGTCCGGGAAAGGCTGGAGCCGTGGCTCGGGCGTGGCAATTTCGAACAAAGCCAGATTGCGCCGAAACTCAGGTTTCGGGCGCAAGCGGAGGATCCGGCTGCCCAGATACGTCTGAAAGTCGAGATCAACACGTGGGAGATAGAAGCCTACGATGCGCCGCAAGCCATTCCCTTCCGCGTGGACAATCCGTGGTTCGCCGGCAATGCGGAAATACCAACCTTCTCCCGCGAGGAGATGCTGGCAACCAAGTTGCGCGCGCTTCTTCAGCGCAACAAAGGACGCGACCTGTTCGACCTTGCTCACAGCCTCGACGTATTCGAGGGTCTGAACGCAGTGCGCGTGGTCGAGTATTTCGGGCGATACCTTCAAAGATCGGAGATGAGAATCTCCCGCGCCGAGGCGGAACAGCGGATGTTCGCGAAGCTGAACAACCCCGGCTTCCTTGCCGATCTGCGCCCCTTGCTCGCGGCGACGGAAGCAGCGCGGTTGACTGACGGTGCGATGAAGGCCGCGTTTGTCAAGGTCTTCTCGCGGTTTGTTAGGTTGCTGCCCGGCGACCAATGGGCGCGATCCGAGGAAATGGAAGAACGTTTTGAGATCGTGCTATGATCTTGCCCGGCCCGGCGGCAACGTTGCCGTCGACGTGTCTGTTTCTTTCTCAGCTTACACAGGCATCGGAGTAATTCAATCCCGCCAGATCTCGTGCGCCGTAATTGCGAGTCATGCTGGCATGCCTCCTGCCCAAATCAGAGAGCACAAGTTTGATGTCGGCATACGCCGGACCGCCATGCAGGAGCCTTATCGCCTCAGCGACAACGAGCGTTGCGGCGGCGGCGCCAACAAAGGGCACCGCGACGGACTTTGCCCGCGAGTACAGCGCGGCCACACTGGTTCTTGTCCAGCAATGAATAAGCAGCATTCTCCCGTGCCACGCGTTCCCGCTGTTCTCTCTAGTCTCGTCTTTCCTCCGGGCTGAGGTCAGACCACAATTCTTCTGCTCTACGAGGATTGGGAACAGATTCCAAACCCTTCATCTCTTCGAGCGGGAAGAAGCCGCTTTATAATCACCCGAAGAAATCGGGCTGTCGCAAGGTCTCTGCGTGCGGCATTTGAATCGAAGCCGCAAAGCGCCATCGCAATCGGCCGTCTTACGCCTCCAGTGAAGAACTTTCCGAGACAGACTGCAGTTCGCGAAAAATGTCTGCGTGATGCTGGCCAAGGTAACGGGCAACACGGACATTGCCAAATAGCTTCGCCAGATAGCCGCGAGCTAGGACCAGATTGAGGACCTGATTTCCATGTGATTCCTCAATCAGTGTTAAGTCCCGCTGCAAGACTTCCATCTCTTTTTCCATTTTCGCGACCTGCTCCTGGGTCAAGCCCTCCGCTATTTTGGGTTTGTCAGGATCGACGAGCATGTCGGGGTGCGTGGCGACAAGAAGTGCTTTCGCATAAGGCACGGAAAAGTTACCCGTCGCCACTAACAACTCGGCCACCTCTATCTGGCGCATTGGCTTTAGCTTTCGCAACAAGGAAAATACTCCCAGCGACACATGTCTATTCTTCAGGATCTCCACGGCCTCCTTGCAGATTCCATTCAAAAGGTCGCGTTTCTGCTTGATGGTGGCGACATCGACTCTCAATACCTTGGCGATCCGCTCTTCCGAGACGCCGTGCCGAGTGGCTTTCAAAATCATGGTGTGTTCCTGAATCGGAGCCATCCGACTTACACGCCTGTTATACGTGTACGTCTCATCATCAGTAGCTATCAGACAGCGCGCATGAGTTTCGCCGAGTTGCCTCAAGACCTCAAGCCGCACGTGGCCGTCCAACAGGAAATAGCTATCGGAGTTTTCGCTTTGGGGGAACACGATCAGGGGTTCGATGATGCCGACTTCGCGGACGGAAGACAGGACCTGTTGATACTTTTGGCTGGACCGCATGACAGATCTTACTTGCTTGAGTGGCAGGATGTTGGTGATGGGCACCACTACTCCCTGAGGATGAAATGCGATGGACACTTGCTTAGCCATTTTCAGACCCTCTCGACGACCTGAATCCTTTCTGCGAGGTAAGCGGGCAGCGACTCCAGTCCTTCGGCTCGTAACAGAGTAATGAAGTTTTCATCACGGAAGATGTTCTTCAGAGCGGACACGATGAATAGCAAGCGGTGCTCCGTCAGCTGTGATTTTCTTACCAAGAGCTTTTGCCGATCCGCTTCTTGACGATAAACGCGCACCAGTGATTCGGCTGATTGCAAGCCATCGTTTCTGCGTCGGACACCAGGGGTCGCTCGTTTGCCGTTGGCTTTGCGCAGCTCTATGATGCGGCGGACAGTGAGCAATTTGCGACCGCGGAGTGTCTTTTCTTCGTATGCTTGGCAGAGAGCTCGCTGAATACCCTCCTCGTCGGCATCCGCGATCTGCATTGCCACCGATAGCGGTATCCGGCCTTTGTCGACGGCATGAAGAAGACGTTCTTCGCCATTCTTCAGAAGATGCGCGATTCCCACCACATAGCTCTTCGTCACATCAATTTTCTTGGCAATCTCAGTTGTGTTGTAGCCTCGCGACTTAAGGCTGTCGATCTCCCGGAGCAACTCCAGAGGACGAATTTGACGCCTCGCAATGTTTTCCACTAGGCTCATCAAGAAACATTCCTCCCTTGATGCTTCCTTCACAATTGCAGGAATCTCAGCTTGCCCGAGTGCGATGAAGGCCTCAAGGCGGCCTTGTCCACAAACCAAGTCGTATGTTTTACCGTCTATCGGCTCGTTCCGACGGGCGATGGTAATGGGCTTCTTGAGACCAAGACTAGAAATGTTGGCAACGATGCCTTGAAAGGTAACCTTGTTCCGACTTCGCGGATTGAGGATGTTTATTTGATTGACGGGGATCATCTGAGCAACCGGGGCGGTATCGTTCACGCGGCCTCCGGTATTCGCGCGCGCCGGGCCATGCCAAAGAAGAAATCGAGCGTGACAAAGCGATACGTATCCAAACTGACCGCGTTGTCTTCGGCGAGCGATAGCTTTTCGAAGGTCATATCGAGGCTTGGCAGCAGATAGTAATCCAGAGGGCTCTGATTATCGGCGCTCATTCGCACTGCGACGGTAATGTCTGGATTCAATCCGGTGTCCATGCGAATCAACCATCGAAATGCTCCTGAGTGCTTCTGTCGGCATCGTGCGATAACGAGAGCTGCCGTGAATTCATCATTCACCACGAACAAGTCGGTGGTGGGGTCGCTATTTACAGCACCTCCCAGTTGGCGAATATTGCCGATGACATCGGCAATGACCTTGGGATGCATCAGGCGAAGTTGACGGTTTGTTTCGATGAATTCGTAGTCCCGTTCGGGAGCATACCCGATCAAACCGTATGCCCGGATCAGGCTGCTAAAGCGGCTGCGATACACCGAACTGGAGGCCATACCGTCCGCCTCATCAATCAGAAGCCCGGAGAGACGGCCCTCGCGTTCCAATAGGCTGCGAAGGTGGCCGAGCAGTTCGTCGTCGGTGTATCTGCGACTGCGTTCGCGAATGATCGCCTGCGCCCACGCGAACAACTCCGCGGGGACAATTGACTCAAATACTGAGTCGCTACGAATCCACATGTCAGGCGGGTTTGGAACGCGTTTTTTCTTCAGCTTGAAAGAGACTCTGTTGTAGACGTTGTTGCCAACATACTTCTCGTTCGTCAGGATCTGGTGGACTGTACCTTGAGTCCAAGGGCGCCCCAGATCTGTGGTAACGCCCCTCTCGTTCAACATGCGGGCGAGCTTCGATTCGACAATTCTTTCTTCGACGAATGTGCGGTACATCCAACGAACAATCTCTACTTCCTCCGGTGGCCCCGGAATGAGAATAACGCGGTCCGTTTGGATGCTCTTTTGCTCTCCTCGACTGAGAACTCCCTTGTGTTGGCCGCTCACGTCGCGCAACATCCGACGAAGCCCAAACCCTGGCGAACCGCCCTGACGAAACCCCAGTTCGATAAGACGACACTGCCCGATAAAGACCTTCGCGGAAAGCTCTCGGCTGTACTCACCCGCCATCGCCCGCTTCACGCCTTTAACGATCGTCGAGATTGGGCTGCCGTCATTTTCAAATTGCTCACCGCAATAGTGCACGTCGATCTTTGCGCGTCGACAGATGTATTCGTAGTAGGCGCTCTCGTCAGCATCCTGGAAGCGCCCCCAACGGCTCACATCGTAGACGAGAATTGCGCTGAAATCCGCTTGACCGCTCTCCACATCGTGGAGCAACTCTTTCAGAGCATCTCGACCGTCGATTCGAAGGCCGCTCTTGCCAGCGTCCGTGTAGGTTTGCACGATGATCATGCCTCGGCTTCGGCATATTGCCGGATGATCTTCCGTTGATTCTCTGTAGAGTACTGTTGGTGCTCCGTTGACATGCGCACGTATTCCACGACGCGAGTCGCAACGGGCCCGGATTGAGCTGATGAAGTAGGCTGTCGTTGCGTTTCGTCCATTGCCAGTCGTCTGCTAGTGCGGATTTGCGATGGGAATCGGCGCAACCTTCAGAATCACTACTGCTCTTGAGGAGCGCTAGCCGGGTGGTCACCCGCCAGGGGACCGCCTTGCCGCCCAATGCTGGATTCTCCGGGCAGTGCTAGTTATATGACGGACAGGAAGCCAGGTTCAAAGAGATGTTCTTTGCTGGTCCGAGGAGCATTGAATTGCTTGCACGATGATGATTTTGGCTGCAGCAAAGTTGTTCTTTTCGCCTGGGAATCCGTTTGGGCCGATAAGCCAAATGCTTGCATCAAGGGACCGAAGATCGACAGCCGTGTTGTTCTTTAACAATTTCAGAAGCTGACGCAGCTCAGACGTTAACTGGAACCTGTTGGCATTCAAACGACCGCGATCTCGCCGTTTTGCCCAATAGCGCTTCATATAGTGAGGGTTTTTCTCGCGCCACTTTTTCTGGCTGTCCAGGCATTGCTCTCGGTAAGTGGGATCTTCAATGAGCTTTTGCCGATGGTAGTCTGTGCGGCGGTGGCGCTGACAATCGGCCGAATTGCACACTTGCTGATCGGGGTGGTACCTGGAAGGCCGAAATTTCTGGGTGCAGTATCTGCACAGTTTGTCGTTCATGCAATAACGATTGATGGGATCGAACTGTTTGAGTCAATAGAGGAATGGATGGATACCGTTAGCGCTGCTATCAAAGCTCTGGAACTGGAGGAAACACTCTGACCTCGTGTACGGATGCTTATATCAGCGGATGATAAAGATCTGACTCCGGCACCGTAGGCGCGGCTTCGCGACTGATGCGGCGGTGCTAGGGCCTTTTCACGCACTCGACCTTCTCGCAACGACTAGCTTAAAATCCGCATTGCATCTCTCTATGCACTACTCGAATATCGGTGCTGGACCGAAAACACGAGCTGCACGGCTGGTAGGTGTGCCGTGAGTGTGCCGTGCGCTTCGGAACTGTGCGCGCTAAAGTGCGCCTTTTCAATACCGCGTCAAAAGTGCTTCCGTGCGGGCTTGGTTGACGTAAATCATTGAAAAGAGTGGTGAGCGCGGTAGGAATCGAACCTACAACCTACTGATTAAGAGTCGGTTCGGGTTTTGGGCTGCGTTCGATGCAAAAACAACAAACGGCGAACTTTAATCCATTTCATGTGCGCACGGAGGGTTCTGCTGGAACGTTGATTTTGTTGGCTTTGTTTATCGCGATTTGAAGGTGTTGGTCAAAATTTAGTCAAAGCTTTCGATCGTCCATAGAGCAACCCTCGTCCCATGGTTCTGCGGTTCGTTCTGGTTGAGTCGCCCTATATTCCATCAATCGACTGCGTTGTATGGGTAAAAAAAGATAGTCGAGTTGCTGGGAGACAAAAGACCGTTTGCGGAACATCACTTCGCGTCTCCATTGAATTAACCAGTGCTCCTCATGTGGGATTGAATACCCCAGAGACTTCAGATTGCCGATCAGGAGAGTCCGACACCTCAGGAGATATTGAATGATTTTTTGGTCTTGTTCTTTTCCAGTATCAGGCTGTTCGTGGTTCTTCCGATCAAACTGGAGCTGCCGAAAAAATCGTATATTGCGGTCAACTACGTGCATGACTAAGAGATTGATTTGGATAGCGTCGTTTTGGTCATTCAGAGCATCCATCAGCAAAAAAAATGCCGGATCTATTCCCTCGTTCTTCCCCTGTTTGATGACTTGAAACCGTGCAATACATTGTGCACATGTTCGGAAATGCCCTAAATAGATGACTTGCTCATGGAACGATAGCGTTTTCCTTGCGAAACCTAATATCAACTTTTTCCGACAATGAGACCGTGAATCGAGGTTTACATCATTTGCTTCTCCATTTTTCTTGACTCGCAGGTGTAAAACGTTTCTCGCCTCCTCTATCGAGGCGTGTTTGGCGACCCTTGTGAGGAACGCATCCAGGTTCCTGATTTGCGCTCTCCAGTCGGCAAAAGACATTCCAGCCGCTGTCTTGTTGCGAACATCGCTGATGACTTTGCACAGAGTCCGCGCAACTACCCGCTCCCAAAATTCTTCTGTACTCATCACGTCGGTCCGTTCCCAATGGAACACCTTCCAAACCGCTATTTGAATCTGGTCCGGGATCTTTTGCCAAAACTCCGACTCGTCAACGTTTGCTGGTTGAAAAGCGCGCCTGGACATTTTTGACCTCCAACGCTGGTAAGCGTAGCTCTACAATAGGAAAGACGACAAGAACCTCTGCACGGAAACCCGTACGGGATAAGATTCGGTAAGCTACTGACACAATTGTAGTTAACGAAGGCTTGGCCCGCGTAAATAATTTTGTACTCGTCCCCAGAAACGCAATAATTCGGCAGACTTCTCTGCCATGCCCAATCGCCTGAAGTGCGAAATTGAGATAAGCGGCCGTCTTTGCTTGGCCTGAACTACAATCGCTGCCCATGAGAAGACAGGGGCCTAGCGATCGCGGGAACAAGAGCCAGAAACCGCCGAGCAAGCTTCGCATTTTGATAGCGCACCACGAGGAAAGTTCGAGGTACGGCCTGCGCCAATTGCTCGAAAACCCGGATTGGGAGATTTGTGGCGAAGCAATCGATGGAGTGCAGACTGTCGAGAAGGCCGAGCAGCTCCGACCGGACATTCTGATTATGGACACCGCACTGATGGAGTTGAATGGGTTGGCTACGACCCGCCAAATCCTACAGCGCAATCCCCTTCAGAAAATTCTGATCTTGACTAAACATGGTTCCAAGGTGCTAATCCAGAATTGTTTCCGGGCTGGCGTGCGCGGCTTTGTTCTATCCAACAGGGACAGGGCATCGGACATAATCAAAGCGGTTCGGGCATTGAAACGCAACAGGACGTTTTTCACTGAGAACACCGCGATCATCATTAAAGACAGCGCGCAGTCGCTTCGAGGTAAGAGGTCACCCACCGTTGAGTAAACTTTCGCACAACGAATGCCAGCCATCCCGCGACAAAACCATGAAACGCCATGATCTTGTGACATCTGGGAACAGCACTCGATTCGAGCGCTCATGGATTCTGAATAGTATCCGCCACAACTGACTTCCCAGAAGGCGACTTCTCATTACTTTTCTTGTTGGAGCCGTCCGAAATTCGGAA
>WNFO01001038.1_pt1 | contig 34003 bp, 31 predicted proteins | sample 5400251 | NCBI WGS metagenome assembly WNFO01 (sample SAMN13153354, study PRJNA577476) | soil metagenome | isolation source: 100 cm saprolite under Madrone tree | place: USA:California | collected 2016-06-14
CGCGCTCGTGTTGATGGCTCCGCTGGCGGCCACGTCCACCGTCGGCATGATCCGACGTCTTGGCGGACGCCGCTGGCAGGCGCTGCACCGGCTCGCCTATCCAGCGGCCGTCGCCAGTGTCCTGCACACCTACTGGCCTCTGACGCTGCGCGCGCCGCGCTACGCGGTGATCCTCGGTATCGTGTTCGTTCTACGAGTCGGCCGCGCCTACGCACGTCGGCGGGCTTCTATGGCTCGAACAGTCCAAGCTGTAGGATGACAAGTTCATCCGCCTCCGCCCATTTTTGCGATTTGGATGGCTGTCGATGCAACAGCCGCGTAGGTACCTCCCACAAGAAAATGGTAACGCTGGTTATAGCGGTGACGGCGGACCTGCAACTTAGGCGACCCTCAATTATCCGGAAGGTGGGCGTGGATGGTTCCGGGAATGTCTTCATTGCGGACACTGGCAACCATCGTGTCCGCAAGATTGACGCCGGCGGAATCATCTCGACGAAGATGGAGTACGTAAATCAAGCTGACTTTCAGCATTGAGAAGATTCTGTCAACAAGCGCTGGATGCCGGCTTTAAGAAGAGTCCCATAGGTCTTCTGCGACGGAATTCTTCTTTGGGCTTCGCGCTGATGTGAGAGCCGCAGACTCCTAGCTCCGAAAAATTCGTCACGCGACCCGGCGTTCTGCACGATCTTGCCGAGCTCCAGCGATTGAATCTTGCGGGGATTCGGCGCAGCGCCCTCGCCACTTTCAAATCCCGGCTGGGGAAAAATGTTTCAAGGAGGCAATCCGAGCTGTAGCGGCGGTCTATGACCGCCGGTATTTCGTTGATTCCAGGAAAACCCGGCGCTCCAAGAACTTTCCCGTGCTGCACTGGAAGCGTTGGCTCTGAAAAGCTATAGTCTGGTACACAATGGCTTCTGGGAATTGGTTCGGGCGTCTTCGAGGCGTCGACATTCGTCTGGTGGCGGCGATTGGGGCGACTCTATTATTGATCTTCGCCATCGCGGTCACACTGCCGAATGGACCCGATTCCGGCAATGTGATTTTCGATCCTGCACCACGCCACGATATATCCCATGCTGAACGGGTTGAACTGGATAAGCCAATCGAATCGAGGATCATGCGTGAGAAGGATGCGGACTTCTATCAGGTGAAATCGGGGGCGTCCGGCTTTTTGACGGTGCACGTTAACAACGAATCGAAAACTTTTATTCCCGAAGTGCGCGTCTTTGACAGCAATAGAAACAGCACCGGCGGAGGCCACGCTGATGCTCCGGGCGCGAACCTGGAGTATCGCTTTCCCGCTCAGCCAGATACCACCTACTACATCCAGGTCGGGGGACAACAGGGTACGGTCGGCACCTACATTTTGATGGTGAGCGTCGTCTCATAAGTCGATGATGCAGCCCGGCACTTTTTCGACGCGACTTTTGCTTCCCCCATTTCAAATTCAAGCAAAGTTTGATGTCGTCGCCGAATTTTGCGATATTGCGATGTGCAAGCGGTCGTTGGGAGGAAAAATGAACACAAGATTTCTGGGTATTGTTGCCACTGCTCTTATGCTGGCGGGCGCAGCGTTCGGCCATCACAGTTTCGCCATGTTCGATTACAACAAGGAAGTCACGCTGGTTGGCGAAGTAAAGGAATTCAAGTGGACTAATCCGCACATTCACATTTATGTCAAGGTGCCCGACGGCAAGGGCGGTGCCGCCGAATGGGAGATTGAAGGCGGAACGCCCAATAACCTGCGCCGGACCGGCTGGCGCGGCGATACGCTCAAGCCCGGTGACATGATCTCAATCGTCATTCGTCCGCTGAAGAACGGCACGACCGGCGGCATGATGGTGAAGGCGACCCACGCTGACGGCACTCCTGTAGGAGGAGGTAATCGATGATTACAACCATGACTTCACGTTTGCATTGCGCGCTGGCACTGGCCGCAATGCTGGGCCTGTCGATTCTTGTCCCGCTGCACGCTTATTCCCAACAGGGTTCCGCGCCCGCAGCGAAAGCACCGGATTTCACAGGTGTCTGGCGCACCATCAACCCGCCAGATGCGCCCAGAGTGGGAACAACGCTCCGGTGGCTTCCGAGACCTGGAGAGTTACCGTCGTTCACACCCGAGTACGAAGCGAGATATAAAAAGGTTCAGGCATCGAGGGAAACCGGCTCCGAAGAAACCGAACCGGTAACGCGATGTCTGCCTCCGGGAATGCCTTATTTCATTTTCGCGGAGTACGGGTTGGAGATTGTCCAGGCACACAACAAGATCGCTTTCTTCAGCGAGTGGATGGATGCCTATCGGCGTGTCTATCTGGATGGCCGCAAGCCGCCCAAGGATCTGGATCCTTCCTACAACGGCTATTCGACCGGACACTGGGAGGGGGACACCCTCGTCGTCGAAACAGTCGGCCTGCGTGACGATACCGTGCTGGATCGCTACGGTTCTCCACATAGCGATGCCATGCGCATCTCCGAGCGCATACGCCTCATGAGTGCGGATGTTCTCGAAGACAAAATCACGGTCAACGATCCCAAGGCGTTCACGAAGACCTGGGAGTTTGTCGTGAGCTACCGCCGCACCGGCCCGGCCAACGACGAGTTGCGGGAAAACACCTGCACGGAAAGTTTGAAGGTCGCAAAGTAGAGATCATTCCTGGAGGTGTGCGATGAGGCTTCGAGGTCGAACCACATTTACGCTTGTAGCCGTATTTGCGGCGATTTTCACTTTTGGGCTGGTGGCGCACACTCAACAAACCCACTACCCCAAACCAACGGAACTCCCCAATCCGTATCGCCTCGTCCAGGGCTGGCCGATGCTTCCCAAGAGCATGAATGCAGGACGCTGGGGAGAGGTAATCAGGGTCCATGTCGCTTCCAATGGCAACATCTGGGTGTTTCATAGATGCTTCAACACCGTACCGCCTGGCCACGCCACATGCATCGGTCGCGGGGACGCGAATCCGCCGATTTTGGTATTTGATCCGTCGGGCAAGCTTCTGAAGAGCTTTGGTGTGGGACTATTCGCGTATCCTCATGGGTTCACCCTCGATCGCGATGGAAACATATGGACGAGTGACGTCAATGATGAAGCGACGGTACTCGGTATGTCAGCCAGGAACTCGAACGGCGTAATCATGGGCCAGGAGGTCTTGAAGTTAAGCCCGGAGGGCAAGGTGCTGATGATGCTCGGCAAGGAGGGCGTGGCCGGGAATGGTCCGGATACCTTCGATCGGCCGACCGGTGTTGCCGTTGCGCCCAACGGCGATATCTTTGTGTCGGATGGCCATGCCCCTAACCAGCACAACAATGCCCGCGTGATGAAGTTTGCGAAAGACGGCCGGTTTATCAAGGCCTGGGGACACAAGGGAGCCGGGCCTGGCGACTTCGACGAACCGCATGACATCTTCATCGGTGGCTCCCAGAGCCGTTTGTACGTCGCCGACCGCAGGAACAATCGAATCCAGGTCTTCGACCAGGACGGCAAGTTCATCGTCGCGTGGACGCAATTTGGTCAGCCGAGCTCAGTGTTTGTTGGAAAAGACGACACCATTTATGTAGGCGCATCATTCCCGGATCCGACTGCTAAAAAGGGCGAACTGAGGGGAATCACAATTGGGAACGCCAAAACCGGCTCGCTCACGGCCTTCATTCCCGATCCTTCGGATCTGGACCAGGTGGATGTCGGAACATCGGCGTCAGGCATTGCTGCGGATGACATGGGCAACATCTACGCGGCCGACGTCGGTACGCACGGGTTGAGGAAATACGTCAAGGTCAAATAGGCATGCGAGAAAACACCACTACGGCGTAACGCTCTGACTGGAGCCGGCGAACATTCTTTTGCCGTTCAGCAGGATCGTCCTGGCGTTAGCGACGCTGCTTCCGTCCTTGGCGCGGGTGCCTTCGATCGTAATCACGTCGCCCGGTTTGAGCGAGTTTCGGCTCCAACCCAGTCGCATAAGCGCGTTCGGCGCGCCGAGCTCCAAACCCCAATTCGTGAGTTTGCCGGACTCATCCTTAACGTCGATGTAAAACCAGGCATGCGGATTTGCCCATTCGATTTTCGTGACGGTGCCGGTCAGCGTGATGGGCTGCTTGGCATCGAACTCGGCTGAAAACGAATGATGCGCGAAAACCGGCATTGCCCCGGCGAGCAATGCGGCGGAGGCGATGACAAGAGCTATGACTTTGGTTTTCACGGGCACAACCTCCATAGGTTTTTTGAAACTGCAGAGCATTCCATTTTAGTGCGGCCCGGGACTTGGCGGCTCCGGCGGAGGCGGCGACATACGTCGATGCTCCATGCTTTTGTCGTGGTTGTCGCAGGACCCTTCGAGGAGTTCCCCATCCGCCACCAGATTCAACGCAGTCTTCACAGTCCACGGCTTTATATAAGCTTTGGGATCGTTGATGGTAATCGTCAATTCCATATGCCCAAAGTCCGTGCGCCTTAACCGTTCCGTCACGCGCAACGCGTCACTGTGAGGGCGCGCTTTGAGAGTGTCCAGCCAACCACCATCCTTGAGTCCCGTTGTCTCGACGACGAATGTATCACCTTCCCATTTGCCAATGGAGTAGCCCAACCACGTGTGTTCGCTTATTTCAGGCAGAGGCCGCCCATCCGTGAACACCTGACGGAACGCCAGGTTGGCAGCTGTTTCATATAGGAACACGGTAACCTGCGCGGTTGGAATGATCTTGAGGGTTCCTATGAAATTTATTCGCGGCACGCCGGGCAGCAGGCAATAGCCGTATGGGTCGTCCACGTGATCGCGCTTTACACGCTGAGCCTGAATTCCGACTGCCCATGGCGTCAATTCGACATCCGAGGCTTTCAAACTTTGCGCCAGGTCCATGAACAGAGGGGAGGCGCCACCGGCTAGTGGAGCACCGCTTTGCAGGCACTCTTCGGAATAGCACCGGGCGTCCCATACACCCGACAGGTTTGGCTTTCCGTCAGCCATTCGCGGCACAGGCGCCTTGAGGTTTGGCTTGCCATCCGGCAGGCGTGGAACCCCGGGTGTGGGATAATTCAGCCACTGCGCATGAGCAGGTATGAACAGCAGCAGAGTAACCGTGACAGTCGCACACACGGTCCGCGTGTTCATCGTTCGACTCCCCCTTGATTCATTTCTCCGAAGTTGCGGCTACTCTACACCTCACCTGTATTTGATGGAAAGCAGAACGTGACTCAGAGGATTTGAAATGTGGGCAGCTTTCGCAGAGCGGTATCAAACGTTGCGGTAGGTTCGAAAGCGCTTATGAACAGCTTCGTTCATGGCGTGGACGGAGACAGCCTTCCGACTGTAGCGGCGGTCTGTGACCGCCGGTTTTTCCATGCAACATGCCATAAAACCGGCGGTCATAGACCGCCGCTACAGTGGGAAAATGGTCCCGAAAATGTCAGCCAACTTCTGACACCAGCTACGTTAAATTTATGAATCTTCGCCGACATTCACGTTGACCTTCACGGTCTCTCCGTTAATCTCCAGTGTCTCCGGCCTTCCCGTCAGTTCGTGAGCAAGCTGTGCACGGTCCAGTTCTTTTTCCCAACGCGCGACAACGATGCTCGCAATGAAATTGGTGAGAGATCTCGCCGTGGACATGAACCGGTCGATACCGAGAATCAACGCCAGCCCGGCAACCGGTATGGACGGGATGACTGCTAGCGTCGCGGCGAGCGTAATAAAGCCCGCGCCCGTGACTCCGGATGCTCCCTTTGAGGTCAGCATGGCGACAAGAAGCAACGTCAGTTGTTGCATCAGTGTTAAATGAATATTCAGAGCCTGGGCGACAAAAAGTGCTGCCATGGTCAGATAGATGTTGGTGCCATCCAGGTTGAATGAGTAGCCCGACGGAACCACAAGGCCAACTACGGACTTCGAACAGCCGAGCCGTTCGAGCTTTTGCATCAAAGGAACAAGGGCGGTTTCAGATGACGCCGTACCGAGCACCGTCAGCAATTCATCGCCTATATAAAAGATGAAGCGAAAAATATTGAAGCCGATAAGTGCAGCGACGGTTCCGAGCACAAGAATGATGAATAGCGCGCAGGTGATATAAAAACTCGCCATCAATGTCATGAGCGGCTTGAGGGCCGCGACGCCGTATCGACCGATTGTGAATGCCATTGCGCCGCCAGCGCCGACAGGAGCGAGCAGCATGAGAGCACCCATCATTGAGAAGAAGATATGGGAGCACGCCTCGATAAATCGGTGCACGACCTCGGCGCTCTTGCCCAGACGGGTCATCGCATAACCGAACAGAATGGCTACGAACAAAACCTGCAGGATATCGCCGGAACCCGTGAAGGCATCGAAGATCGTCGTCGGGATGAGGTGAAGGAGGAAACCGACCGTGGTTTGAGCCGTTGCTTTGTTGGCGTAGTCGGCGACAGCTTTCGCGTCAAGAGTTGCGGGATCGACGTTAAAGCCGGCACCAGGCCGTACCACATTCACCACCAGCAGTCCGAGAGCAAGCGCGAACGTCGACACAACTTCGAAATAAAGCAGCGCTTTTCCGCCAACACGCCCGACCTTCTTCATATCCCCGGCACCGGCTATCCCCAGCACGACGGTGCAAAAGATGATCGGGCTGATCAGCATCTTCACGAGTGCAATAAAACCATCACCCAGAGGTTTCAGGCTGACCGCAAGTTGCGGATCAGCGTACCCGAGAAAACCTCCCGCGAATATTCCAACGAGAACCCAAAAATAGAGTTCCCGAACCAGTCTTTTCATGATCCCCCCTCGTGATAGTGAACGCCCGGATTTTAGCAGGTGTATACTGCCGAGCAACACTTTCCCGCCAGGAGGTTGTTATGACCTACGGACGCCAAACGCAGCGCAAGGGGTTGCTGTTCACGATGGCCGCGATCACTCTGGCCGGCGCCGCAGTGCTATTCGTTGCAGGTGGAAAAACGGCCCACGCGCAGACCAACAGCGTGGGCGGTTCGCCAGGTCCGCTGGCGGACTCCTGTGGTGTCCCTGCTCAGGCTGCGGGTAGCCAGACGCAAGGTGGTGGACGCGGTACGCCGGTGTTTCAGCCGGGACGGTATCCGGTAAAACTGCCCGCACTGTCGCTCCTTGGAGCCCACAATGATCTTCCCAACCCATTTCGACCAGGCGTGCATTGGGGACAGCTACCTGACAGGAGGAAATGGGGATCAACGGCCGGAATTTACGCCGGGCCTGACGGAAAGACGATCTGGGTCATTGACCGGTGTGGCGCATCGGGCGCGGGCGGTGCGACGTGCGCCGATTCGCTCCTCGATCCGATCCTCCAATTCGACACGTCGGGTAAGCTGCTGAAGAGTTTCGGAAAGGGCATGATCGTGAGCCCCCACAAAATCACCGTGGACAAAGACGGTAACGTTTGGGTCGCCGACAACGGAGCCGTACCCGGAAAGGGCCAGCAGGTGTTGAAGTTCAGTCCGGAAGGAAAGCTCTTGATGTCGCTCGGCAAGCCGGGCGTTGCCGGACCGGGCCTCGACGAGTTCGATCAGCCGACCGAAGTCGCAATCGCTCCGAACGGCGACATCTTCGTTGCGGACGGACACAGCGGTGGCGGTACAGCCACCGGCAACGCTCGCATCATGAAGTTCGACAAGAATGGAAAGTTCATCAAGACCTGGGGCAGCAAAGGCATGGGACCGGGTGAATTCGATGTCGTCCACACGATTGCCTTCGATTCGAGAGGACGGCTCTTTGTCGGCGATCGCCAGAATAACCGAATCCAGATCTTCGATCAAGACGGCAAGTTTATCGCGCAGTGGTTCCAGTTCGGCCGGCCGAGCGGCATGTACATTGACAGAAACGACGTGATCTACGTCGCCGACTCCGAGTCCAGGGACGGGCGAACCAACACGGGTCAACTGTCTCTTCCACAGACCGGCTATGGGTTCAACCCGGGCATTCAACGCGGCATTAGGATTGGCAGCGCAAGGGACGGCTCGGTCAAATCCTTCATTCCAGATTCGTGTCCTTATCCCTACGCCAGTGGTTCGAGCATGGCGGAAGGCGTCACGGTAGATGCCGAAGGCAGCGTCTACGGCGCGGACTTCCTCGGAACGGTTCGGAAATTCGTCAAGAAATAAAGGAGGGACGATGAAGAAGACAGCACTGGCGGGAGTATTCGTACTTCTATTTGTGTTCGCGATGACAAGCCCGAGTTCGTCGCAGACCCGGGGGCAGGCGCCTCCGAATATGCCTGGCACCTTCACGTTTATTCCGAAGGCCGACCTGGAGGCCGTGATGGGCCCAACGCGGGGCGACCGGCCGGCGAGAGTGGTCAACATCGCCGGCGGTGCAAATCTCGGCGTGTACATTTTGCATTATCCAGCAACGAAGAACCCGACGCCGCCAAGCAGCTTCTATCACAGCGAAATCAGTGAACTGTATTACGTGATCCGGGGCGAAGGCACGGCCTTGCTGGGCGGCCAACTGCAGAATCCAATGTGGCGCGACTCCAACACGACAAGCTTCAGGGAAGTCAGCGGCCCCGGCGTCGCCGGTACGATCACCGGTTATAAATCGCAGAAATGGTCCGCCGGAGACATCATTATTGTTCCGGCAGGCGTTCCGCACACCATCGGATTCGAGGTGACCGTACCCAACGACATCCTTAGAGTCGTTGTGGATCCCAAAAGGTCCTTGAAGCTGGTGACAAACCGTGAGGCTTCCCTGGCCCGCCTTCGGGCCGAGGCTCAAGAGCAGGCGCCAGGCCAGACCGTTGCGACGACCAGCAAGCCGGGTCCTCCCAGCATGCCTGGAGTCTTTACCTTTATTCCAAAGACTGCGACCGAGGCCTTGATGGGCCCGACAAGAGGCGACCGGCCCGCGCGAGTGGTTAATATCGCCAACGCCGCCAACCTCGTTCATTCTGCATTACGAACCTATGAAGAACACGCTGCCGGTGAACAGCTTCTATCACAGCGAAGTCAGTGAGGTTTATTACGTGATCCGGGGCGAAGGCACGGCTTTGCTTGGAGGAGAGCTGGACAAAGCGGTGTGGGATGACCCCAACAGCACTGCGATCAAGGAAGTCCGGGGACCGAGCGTCAACGGCGTGATTAAAAACTATAAGACCCAGAAATGGTCTGCCGGAGACACGATTGTGGTTTCCGCGGGTGTTCCTCATTCAATGGGATTCGAGGTAACCGCAAAGACCGACATCCTCAGGGTCGCGGTCGATCCCAAGAGAGCCTTAAACCTCAAGTAGCGATCCGTTGAACGCGGGCTAAAGCCCGCGACTACATTTGGGGCCGGATTGAACCCAAAATTTGGAACCCGGATCGACTCCAAAATCCGGATTGAACCCCAAATGTAGTCGCGGGCTTTAGCCCGCGCCCTTCATTCGTGACGAGCCATGGCGGAATAACGCTTGGTGTCACGCATCGTAACGGAGACAAGCAACGCAACTGCTATTACCGCAGTGAGGTAATAGGAGAACCATGCCTCGTGGCCAATCGACTTGAACCACAGTGCTATCGACTCGGCTGGTCCCCCGAAAATGGAAGTTGTGATGGCATAGGGCAAACCAACACCCGTGGCACGAACGCTGGTTGGGAACAGTTCGGCTTTAACGAGTGCATTGATCGATGTGTAGCCTGCGACAATCATCCAGGCGGCTGAAATCAGAAGAAACGCGCGGAAGGGAGTTCTGGTTGCCTGCAGCGAAGCAAGCAGCGGAATGGTGAAGACAGTACCCATCAAGCCGAACCAGATCAGCAGAGGTTTGCGCCCGATCCTGTCCGAGAGCGCCCCATAGATCGGCTGCAGGCAAAGCGCGAAAATGAGCGATCCGGCACTTACCATGGTGGTCTGGTTGTCACTCAAGCCGACCGAAAGCTTCAGGAACTTCTGCATGTAGGTTGTGTAGGTATAGAAAGCAGTTGTTCCCCCCGCAGTGAGCCCCACAACAATCAAAACCTGGCGCGGATATTTGAAGAGTGCTCTGAGCGAACTTTCACGTCTCGCCGGTTTCCTGGCTTCAATGAAGGCTTCCGTCTCAGGCAAGTTGCGCCGCATCATAAGGGCGCTGATCGCCAGAATCGCGCCGATCAGGAACGGTATGCGCCATCCCCAGGCCCTCATCTGATCCGGAGTAAGAAATACCTGCTGCAGAACCAGCAGGACGAGGATCGCGCAAAGCTGGCCGCCGATGAGAGTCACGTAATGGAAGCTCACGTAGAAACCGCGATGCTTCTCGTCGGCCACTTCGGTCAGATAAGTGGCGCTGGCACCGTACTCTCCGCCGAGGCTCAAGCCTTGAATGATGCGCGCCAGACCGAGCAGCACCGGCGCGGCAGTCCCGATGGAGGCATATGTCGGCGTGACAGCGATGACCAGAGAGCCGAAACACATCAGCAGCACCGACAGCATGAGCGCCTTGCGCCGGCCGTGATGATCGGCAAGATGTCCGAACAGCCAGCCGCCGATCGGCCGCATGACAAAGCCGATTGCAAATAGAATTGCGGCATTCAATTGCTGTATGACTGGTGCATTGCCGGGAAAGAACGAGCTGGCAAAGTACAGCGCAAAGGCCGTGTACGCGTAAAAGTCGTACCACTCGACAAGATTCCCTATCGATCCGACGAAGATCGCCTTCAGGCGGCGGCGCACATCGGAGAACCGAAGCTGATCAATTGCTGCAGCAACTTCACTCAAAAGCGCGCCTTCCTTTCTCGTTCTATCAATTGCGGAATCGCGGACTCGCTATCGGCGTAATGGTCGACCGCGCGCACATTGCGGTAAGACGATGGATCGACACCTTTGGGCGTGCCGCCCGCCTCGACGCTTCGACAAGCCTCGAGCAGCAGCCGGCGCAGGACGATGATAGCGCGGTCGGTCGATCCGAGATGTTCCTTTGAACGATCCACGATCGGCCCCATGCCTTCCTGGACGGCGACGTCCTGGGTGTTGATGCCCCTGATGCCGCTGAAGGTCCCGGTTTTCTGCAACTCGCGGTCGATCAGGAAATCGTTTGACAGATTCTTCTTCAGCCGGAAATCGGGCAGCATGTCTTCGGACCCGCGGCCATAATCGGCCTCGGAGTCCACCGCGAAATCCATGTCGAGCGGAATTTTCGGATCGGCAGAATAGGAAAAGTTGATGACAGACACCGTCACGTCGTCGATCGGCACCCAAATGTGTCCGCTGATGAGAGGAATTCGGGGAGGCGCCTTTTCGCCTCGGACCGGAACGATGCGGCCACGAAGCTGCATTGCCGGCATGACATATTGATAGAGCCGCACCCAGTAGCGGTCCTTCAAGTTGCGAATGCCGCTGTACTGGAATCCGTAATCGGTCGGATAGATTTCCAGACGCGGCGTGGTGCGCTCGAAATCGTCGAGCCAGCTCATGTCGCCGATCGTCACATTGTGCAGTATCGTTGCATGGGACGAGTCGAGTCCACCTTCGAGCGCCTGCAGATAGTTGCAGTCCTGGACGGTGCGGGAAACGAAACGATGCGTCGCGGGCGCGCGAATGAACTCGAAGTCGGGCGGCGGCGCAGCCGATGGCCCCAGGCAGGCCCATACCAGGCCCCCGCCCTCCCAGGTCGGATAGGCCTTCAGGGCGATTTTCGTCTTCAACGTGCTGTCGCATGGCTCGGTCGGCATTTCGACGCACTTGCCGCCGCGATCGTATTTCCATCCATGATAGACGCAGCGCAGGCCGGATTTCTCATTGCGGCCCAGGAAGAGGGGCGCACGGCGATGGGCGCAGTAAGCCTCCAGCAGTCCCACCGCGCCCGACGTGTCGCGAAACGCGATCAGATCTTCGCCGAGCAAGCGCACGCGAACCGGCGCGCCATCCGCTTCGGGAAGCTCGGAGGACAAAAGCACAGGCAGCCAGTAGCGGCGGAACACATTTCCCATCGGCGTGCCGTCGCCCACGCGGGTGAGCCGCTCATTGTCCTCTTTCGAAAGCATCTGTCTCCCTGCCTTCTACCGACAAGCGCATGTTAGCGAATCCCGGTCGCTGCGGCTAAGCAAAATCCATCGGTCACGCGGTTGGACGCGCTTCACCTTTAATCTGCGTACGATGCATGACCCGGCGTGACCCGGCATCAAACGGGTCACGGCGGTGCATCGTGCAGCGGTTGTCCCACAATACGAGATCGCCAACCTGCCATACGCTATGCCAGACACATGCCTCCTGGGTGGCATGAGACCATAACTCGTCCAGTAACGCTTCCGATTCAGGAACGGCCAGCCCGCTGATATATGCGTTGCGCCGCCGGCCAAGGTACAGGAGGCGACGCCGGGTTTCGGGATGGGTGCAGACGAGCGGATGATAGTGACCCGGAGAGTTAAGCGGGTCGTCGATTGCAGCCGCACCGTGCCGGACATAGCCGCCGCTGTTGTAGGTGGCATCATGCTTCAGAGTGAAACCTGCGATCCGGCGCCGGAGTTCGACCGGCAAGGACTCATAGGCGCGATACATGCTGCAAAAATAGGTGTTGCCTCCTTCCGGAGGAACTTCCAACGCATACAGCATACTTGCCTTGGGCGGATCTTCGAGATACGACATGTCGGTATGCCAGCTTGCTTCGCCGGCACCAAGGCTGCCAATTGGTTCTCCATTTTCGATTACGTTCGAAACAATATAGATTTCCGGGTGGCCGTCCACAAAGCGCCGCCCTGTCTCCTGGATTGGCGCCCAGTCGAGTTCACCAAAGCGACGACTGAAAGCAATCAGGTCTTCGTCGGTCAGTTGCTGCCCGCGAAACAGCAGGACCTGATGATCGAGCCACGCACGGTAAATGGATTCAAACTCATCGGCGCGAATTTTTCCAAGGTCGATGCCCTGAATCTCGGCCCCGAGCGCCTTTCCGGTTGGGATGATCTCCATCGTGCGGAATTGTATCAGAGTAAATATTCGAGCAACTGATTCCCCGCCTTGAAAAGGCAGAAGTGGTCCAAAACACGCCGCGATGGCTAGCCGCGGAGCGGCGACAGAGTGTAGCCCCGGGCGCAAGCCCGGGGTAGGTGTCGTTTTGGCACGCCAGCCCCGTAGGGGCTGAGATCGTCTCGAAAGAAAACCCCGGGCTTCCGCCCGGGGCTACACTCTGCCGCCGCTCCGCGGCTGAATACAGACGCGTGTTTCGGGAGGGGAATCAATTGCTCTAACGCGCGGTCCAACCGCCGTCGATCACGAGGCTCGTACCCGTGATAAGAGAAGCGGCCGGCGATGCAAGGAACACGATAGCTCCTGCGACCTCCTCCATCCGCCCGAGCCGGCCGAGGGGAATCCTGCTCATCACCCAGTTTTTGAACTCAGGGTTGGCGAGGAACGAAGCCGTCATGGGCGTTTCGAGAAAGGTGGGCGAGATCGCGTTCACTCGAATGTTGTTTGGAGCGAGTTCCACGGCCATCGCCTTTGTCAGGCCTTCAATCGCGTGCTTTGTCATGCAATAGACCGTGCGCTGCTCCGCACCGACATGACCCATTTGAGAGGACACGTTGATGATGATGCCGCCTTTCACAGCGCGATCGGATGCCTCGAGCATTTTTCTGGCGGACAACTGGGCCACCAGAAAGGCAGCTCGAACATTAAGTGCGAGCATCTGATCCAGGTGAGATTCGGATACCTCGACAAACGGCTCCGGAATATTCATGCCGGCGTTATTGACGAGTATGTCGAGTCCCTCGAATCGATCGATCTCGGAACGAAATTGCCGGCTGTCGGTTACGTCGCAGACAAGCACTTCGGCGCGCCCGCCTCCATTAGCGATGTTCTTCTGAATTTCTTCAAGTTCGCTGCGCGTTCTGCTGAGGAGAAGCACCCTGGCTCCAGCTTGAGCAAGAGCAAGGGATGCGGCGGCGCCAAGACCGCGGCCCGCGCCTGTGACCAGCGCGACGCGGCCGTCAAGCCGGAAGGAAGCAGGAACGATGGGGGCATCGAGTATCGAGGCTATGGCTTGTCTCCCGAGCTTGTAACCAGGCCCACATCGCGGCCGGCATAGCGGCGCAGGCGGATATCGGCCTGTTCCTTGTGTCCCCAGAATCGCTCGATTGCGCAGAGACGCGAGCAATAGTCGCCGATCACAACGCTCGCCTCCTCAGTACATTCTTGATATGTCACCGTCTTGAGGAACTTGCCCACCCACAGGCCACCTGTATACCGTGCGGCACGCTTCGTAGGCAGCGTGTGATTTGTACCGATGACCTTGTCGCCGTAGGCGACGTTTGTCTCGGGGCCAAGGAACAGCGACCCATAATTGCGGAGATGGTCCAGGAAATAACGGGGATTCCGGGTCATGATTTCGACGTGCTCATAAGCAAGCCGGTCCGCCTCCCGGACGGCCTCGGCAAGATCAGACACCAGGATGATCTGGCCAAAGTCGCGCCAGGCCACGGAAGCGACGTCTGCCGTTGGAAGAATCGCAAGCCGGCGTTCGATCTCCGACGGCAGCGACAGGGCCAGGCTCTCAGATGTTGTGATGAGGGCTGCCGGCGAGGTCGGCCCGTGCTCGGCCTGGCCGAGTAAGTCCACGGCTACCAGTCCGACGTCTGCCGAGTCGTCGGCAACGATGAGGATTTCAGTCGGGCCGGCGAGGAGGTCGATTCCAACTTCTCCGAACAGCTGGCGCTTCGCCTCGGCCACAAAGGCGTTACCCGCCCCGACAATCATATCGACGGGGGCGATTGTCGCGGTGCCCAGCGCCATGGCAGCCACTGCCTGGACGCCGCCGAGTACGTAGATCTCATCGGCACCCGCCATCGCCATCGCCGCGATCGTCTCGGCGTGTGGTTTTCCTTTTGTGGGAGGAGTACAGGCAATGATGCGGTCGACTCCAGCGACTTTTGCGGTGACGATCGTCATGTGGGCCGATGCCACCATGGGGTACCGCCCGCCGGGCGTGTAGCAACCGGCGCTGCTCACCGGAATGTTGCGATGGCCGAGCCGTACGCCGGGCACCGTCTCCACTTCGATATCCTTCAGAGCCGCTCTCTGGTGTTCCGCGAAATTCCGAATCTGCGCCTGCGCGAACCTGATGTCCTCAATCGTTTGGCGTGGCACCGACGCTACAAGAGAGTCGATTTCATTTCGCGACAGCTGGAAATCGGGAGGCGACCAGCCATCGAACCGATCGGACAACTCCCGCACAGCGGCATCACCGCGTTCCCTTATATCAGCGATGATTTTCGCGACCGTCTCCTGCACTTTGACATTTGCAGCGTCGCTCTCGACAGATGGGAGACCCGTCTTGAGATATTTCGCCATATTTGGCTCCTCAGGCCTTCTCGGAAGCACAGCTTAGCATGAGTATTGAGGCGAGGATGTTCACCGGTTTCCAAAATGTTACAGCCGCGGAGCGGCGTAAGAGTGTAGCCCCGGGCGCGAGCCCGGGGTTTGGGTGCATTTAGGCGAGTCAGCACCGCTACGCGGCTACTGGTATCCGAGTTTCAATCTTGATACGATCTCTCGACCCTGGACCCGAGGAGAAGAAACATGAAGAAGACTTTGTCCTTCGCGATGTCGATCGCTCTGGCGGCGCTCGCAACAGCAGCGGTAGCGCAGGTGAAAACCTTTTCGCCTGTCACGCCGGCAATGCTCTTGAACCCGGGTCCGGATGATTGGCTGATGTACAGCCGAACCTATGACGCACAACGTTACAGCCCGCTAAACCAGATCAACAAACAGAACGTGGGCCGCCTGACGCAGGTATGGTCCAACGCCCTGCCTGCAGGTACGATCGAAATCATACCCATCGTCCATGGTGGCGTGATGTACGTCGCCGTCCCGTCGCAGCAGAACGGTATGCCCCGCACTGCCGTGCAGGCTCTCGACGCGGCAACGGGCGGCCTGATTTGGGAATACAAGCGGCCCGCGGGTGGCGTCTCACGAGCTAAAACTCTGAGCATCTTTGAAGACCTGATCCTGTTTGCGGCGCCCGACAGTTTCATCGTGGCACTGGACGCCCGCACCGGACAGGTGCGATGGGAAACGAAATCCAGCGGATCGCTTACTTCCGGAACGATCGTTTTTGGCGACAAGGTCCTGTCAGGACGCAGTTGCAGTGCGCGCGCCGATTGCTACGTCGTGGCTCACGACGCCAGGACCGGCAAGGAAGTGTGGCGGTTCTACACCGCAGCGGGCTCCGATGATCCGGCCGCGGATGCCACCTGGGGAGGTGCGCCCGAAGCGAAGCGCGCAGCATCGCCGTGGGGCCTGGGTGGTTCCTACGATCCGGTTCGCAAAACGATCTATTGGGGCGTCGCCAATCCCACACCGTACACGCGTGCGGCGCGGCATGACGGCAACGTTGAGGCGATTCCTAAAACCGCTCCAGCCGATCTCTACAGCAATTCAACCGTCGCTTTGAACATGGATACCGGCAAGCTGACCTGGTATTACCAGCATCTGCCCGGAGACGACTGGGATCAGGATTACACCAACGAGAGAATTCTTCTGCGAACGAGGGTGAACCCCGACCCCAAATTTGTAAAATGGATTAATCCGGATATTCCTCGCAATCAGGAAAGAGACATCGTCGTCAATGTCGGAGAAGGCGGGGGAATATTTGCGCTCGACCGTACTTCGGGTCAGTTTCTCTGGGCCAATCCATTTCCCTTCGACGATCCGAATTTTCTGATCTCCAATATCGACGTAAAAACGGGAAGGACGACCATCAATTGGGACGTCGTGCTCAAGCAGCCGGGTGAACGGCACGTCATATGTGCGTACAACGCGAAAAGCTACTGGCCCATGTCCTATCACCCCGGCAAGAACTCACTTTATGTTCCCTATGTCGACAATTGCCTCGATATGACCCGGGCGGCGCCTGCTCCCTCAACAGGCGGTAACAGCGAACCCGAACGCAGAACCGGCGTTCGACGTCCAGGCTCAGACCCTGAAAAATTCGGTGGAATTGCCAGGATCAATATGGCGACCGGCGAAATTCAGCGGATTTACGAAGGCCGCGCTCCAGGTAATGGCGCGACCCTGGTGACAGCCGGAGATCTGGTTTTCTGGGGAGATCTCAACCAGAAATTCCGAGCCTTCGATGCGGATACCGGAAAGATCCTTTGGGAAACCACTCTTGGAGGGCCAATTCAAAACAGCACGATCACGTATCGGGTCAATGGAAAACAATATGTTGCAGTGCTGACAGGCTTGGGGGCGATCACGGCAAATCTTTTCCCTGAGGCCGGAATCAACCCACAGCGCAACAATGCGATTCACGTGTTCGCATTGCCGAACTGAAAATGCCCGAGCCGCGAATGACGTACATTTCCGAGCTTGCACCAATGGGGAAGCTGCGCGTGGGAATCAATTTCGGAAATGCGCTCCTTGCCAACAAGGACGCCCTCGGAACTCCAGGAGGCATCGCCGTGGATCTGGCCCGGGAACTCACGCGAAGAGTGGGTCTTCCTATGGAACTTGTCAGCTACGAGACTGCCGGACGAATGGCCGATGGGGCAAAGGCCAGCGCCTGGGACGTGGCGTTCCTTGCAGCCGATCCGGCTCGAGCCGAGGAAATCACTTTCACCGCGCCTTATCTCGAAATTGACACGACCTGCCTGGTCCCCGCAGGCTCGCCGCTACAGACTCTGGCAGATGTAGACCGCGAGGGAGTTCGCATCGCTGTGTCGGACAAGAGCGCATACGATTTGTTTCTCACACGAAACTTGAAACATGCCCGGCTTGTGCGCGCGCCCGGGGTTAACGCCTCGGTCGATGTCTTTTTTGCAGACAAGCTGGATGCCCTTGCCGGGCTGAAGCCGCTGCTGATGGAGGTCGCCGCGAGTCAACCGGGTACGCTCGTCCTGGATGGCCGCTTCAGCGCTGTTCAACAGGCTGTTGGCATACCGAAAGGCCGAGATGCCGCAGCAGAGTATGTCCGCCGGTTCGTCGAGGACATAAAGGCTTCTGGATTGGTCGCTAACATTATTAAAAAGAACGCCATTCGCGGCGTGTCCGTCGCGCCTCCTGCGTAAAGAAATTCGGGGACAGACGTATGGCGGAACGCGGGCTAAAGCCCGCGACTACATCTTGGAGGCAAGCAAACCCCAATGTAGTCGCGGGCTTTAGCCCGCGTTCCGCTATACGTCTGTCCCCGAATTTCTTCACAGATTTCAGATCCGCCCCCCACTCATGGCATAATCGCGTTAACAAAAAAGAGGATAACTCCATGAAAAAGGTTACTCCGTTTATCGGTGTCTCCGCGGTGGCGCTGGCAGCCATCCTGTTTGTGACAGCACCGTTTTGTTTTGCTCAGGAACCGGGAGGAGGAGGCGGTGGTCAGGCGCCCCAGCAACCGCCAGGCGGGCAGCCGGGTGGTCAACCGGGAGGCGGCGGGCGGCAGCCGGGGGCGCAGCCCAATTTCCCCGGACAGAACCAGGATCAAACGCAGTTCCCGGACGTTCAGCAGACTCCGATCTATCTCTCCGGCAAAGTGAGGCTTTCCGATGGGACTGTGCCGCCGGACCGCGTCGTCATCGAGCGCGTCTGTAACGGCGTCGTGCGGCCCGAGGCCTACTCGGACTCAAAGGGCAATTTCAGCTTCCAGCTCGGCGCGCGAAATTCCGAGGTGTTTTTTGACGCCAGTGTTGGAAACGATTCGATCTCTCGCGACTCCGCAGGGGGCTTCGGTCCACAACGTGGTATCAGTGAACGCGATCTCGCGGGATGCGAGATCCGCGCAAGTCTCCCGGGGTTCCAGTCCGAGTCGATCATGCTTGGCTTCCGCCGCGCGCTCGACAACCCGGACATCGGAGTTATTTCTCTCCACCGGCTGGCGAAGGTTGAGGGCTACACCTTCAGCATCACCACGGGGCTCGCACCGAAGGACGCCCGCAAGGCGTACGAAAACGGCGTCAACAATATGAAGAAGCAGAAGTGGCCGGAAGCCGAACGGGAGCTGGTCAAGGCTGTCCAGGGCTATCCGAAATACGCGATCGCCTGGTTTGACCTCGGGCGTGTGTACCAACAGCAGAAGAAGTTTGATGATGCCGATCACGCCTACACCGAAGCCCTCAAAGCCGACTCGAAATTCATCAGCCCCTACGCTCAGCTTGCTGCCGTCGCGGTGGCCCGGCAGAAATGGGAAGACGTTGTCCAGTACACTTCGCAACTGTTGAAGCTCAATCCTTACTTCTCTCCCAACATGTATTTCTTTAGCGCCGTCGCCAATTACAACCTCCAGAAGAGCGATGTGGCCGAGAACCAGGCGCGTGAGGCGGCCAAGCTCGACAAGGAGCACAGGATTCCCAAGATCAACCAATTGCTCGGAATCATCCTGGCGCAGAAACAGGATTACACGGGCGCTGCAGAGAACATGCGGATCTATCTGAAGTTCAGCCCGAATGCGCCCGATGTGGACGCTGTTAAACAGCAACTGGCGGACCTCGAAAAGGCAGGCGCCGAAAAAACCAATCCGTAACTACATCCGAAGATATGGACCTGGGGCTGGGTGGAAAAAATGCTGTCGTCACGGGCGGCAGCAGAGGGATTGGCCGGGCTATAGCATTGGGATTCGCCCAGGAAGGCGCGAACGTCGCGATCTGCGCGAGGGCCAAGGAAGCGCTCGAAAAGACCGCGGCGGAATTGCGGGAAACAGGCGTCAAGGTATCCGCCGTCTCATGCGACGTGGCTGACCCGAAAGCGCTCGATGCTTTTCTCGAAGAGGCTCGAAACGCCCTGGGCCGAATCGACATTCTTGTGAATAACGTTTCCGCATTCGGACACGCTGACGACGAGGATGGCTGGAAGGACAGTTTCGATAAAGACGTCATGGCATCCGTGCGCGCAGTGTGGAAGGTTGTCCCATGGATGAAGCACAGCGCTGGAGGCACCATCGTTCACATTTCTTCGGTCTCCGCTTTGGAAGGAGGTTGGTCTCCCGCATATTCGGCCGCGAAGGCCGCGCTTGTCAGTCATTCGAAAACGCTTGCCATAGCGCTTGCGCCATTCAAGATCCGGGTCAACGTGGTCACACTCGGCTCGATCGAGTTCCCCGGAGGCGGATGGGACAAAGTCAAACGGAATAACCGCGCGAGGTACGATGCTGTGTTGAGCGGGATCCCATCGGGACGCATGGGTACAGCTGAGGAAGTAGCGAATGCTGTCGTTTTTCTGGCGTCCGATCGAGCGAGCTGGATTACCGGGGCGTGCGTGAGCGTGGACGGCGGGCAGCACAGGGGAAATCTCTAGTTTTGATAGAGACAGAAACCGACGAAAAAACCAAAGACGAGCTCGCCAAGCTCTACCACGTCATTATCCTGAATGATGACGAACACAGCTTCGATTACGTCATCGAAATGTTGCAGGCCATATTCGGTTTCTCGTATCCCACCGCTTTATCACACACAATGGAAGCCGACTCGACCGGAAGCAGCATCGTGTGGACATGCGGCCTCGAGGAAGCCGAGCGGAAGCGAGATCAGATTCACGCCTATGGCCCGGATCCGCGAATGCCCAACAGCCGCGGCTCGGTAATGGCCCTCGTCGAACCTGTGCTATAGTCCCGCGCATGCGAAAGTACGTTCTTTTATCCATCGTGTCGGTTCTGGCTGTTGCGGCCGTAGCGGCCTATACACAGGCTCCGCAGGCCGCAAAATTGGACGTGGTCAAGATCAAGGACGATCTCTTCGTGATCCACAACGATTTCGTGCCCGGCAATGTAACGGCACTGATTACCAATGAAGGTGTCGTTCTGGTCGACGACAAGTTCGAGGTCGACAGCGCTAACGTCGTGGCGGAAGTGAAGAAGCTTACCAACCAGCCCATCAAATACGTGATCAATACGCATCACCATTCCGACCATAGCGGAGGAAATGCGAAACTGCAACAGATGGGCGTCCTGGTTGTAACGTCGGAGCAGGCTCGCGAGAACATGGTGGAAGGGAAACAACCGGGATTGTCCAACATCACATTCGAGAAGCATGCGCATATCTACCTTGGCGGCAAGAATGTGGAGATGTATTACTTCGGCCGCGCCCATACCAACGGCGACATTGTCGTTTACTTCCCCGCGCAGCGGACGCTCGCTGCCGGAGACATGTTCACTTTCGGCGACGCCACACCGCAACTGATCGACTATTCCGGCGGCGGCAGCGCCAAAGAATGGACGAAGACACTCGACGGCGCGCTGCAACTGGATTTCGACACCGTGGTTCCAGGCCATGGGGTAGTCACTACAAAGCGAGAGATGGCGAAATTCCGCGACAGCACGATGACTCTGCGCAATCGGATTCATGAAATGATCGTCCAGAAGAAGACCCGGGATGAAATCGTGAAGATGTTGCAGACGGACTTTCACTGGGCTCAACTACACTTCGACAGAAGCCTCAACGGTGCATTAGCTGAATTGCAGTAACGACAGAGGTGAACGCGGGCTAAAGCCCGCGACTACATTCAGGCCAAAAACGTTGTCCCCAATGTAGTCGCGGGCTTTAGCCCGCGTCCGTGCCGCTCGATGAAAAAGACGGTGTGGCTCATATCACTGGCTGCAATACTCGTCCTGGCAGGATCGGCCCTGATCTACGCTCAGAGATTCCGCGGAGGCTTCGGCGGCTACTTCGAGCAGAACAATCCCCCGGAGACGGAATTGATCATGGCGAGATGGCAATTCCGGGCGCGGGGTAAATTCGGCGGCACAGGCTGGTCTCACAATTATCCGACGTCCGAACTGCACCTCAATCAACTGATCAGCGAAGCTACCATCATCAACATTCAACCTGCCTCGTATCGCATCGTTCAGTTGGAAAGCCCCGAAATCTTCAAATATCCATTTGCCTACGTGTCGGAACCCGGAGAAATGTGGCTGACGGACCAGGAAGTTATGAACCTGCGCGAGTATGTGGACCGCGGGGGCTTCGTGCTGATCGACGATTTCGATGGAGCCTACGACCTGGGCGTCTTGAAACGTGAACTCAAGCGCGCTTTTCCTGAGCGCGACCTGGTTCGAATGACGATAGAACATCCGATATTCCACGTGTTCTATGATATCGACGCGCTCGAGGTGATGTCGCCCTACCAGGTGGGAGAGCCTGCAATCTTTTACGGCCTCGACAATGGTCACGGGGACCTGGCAGTAATCGCCTGCCACAACAACGATCTTGCAAACTATTGGGACTGGATCGACCAGCGCATATATCCGCTGAAGCCTTCGATCGAGGCGTTTCGGCTCGGCATCAACTTCGTCCTCTACGCGATGACACGGTGATGAGAGAATTCATCTCCTCCATTGAAGGTGAGTATCGGCGCTACAAAAGCCTCGGCGAGGGTGCCCTCCGGCAAGTTCGGGAGGACGAGTTATCGAAGGCTGGCCCCGGCGATGGCAACTCGATCGCGGTCATCGTCTGGCATCTGTCCGGCAATCTGAGGTCGCGCTTCACGGATTTCCTCACGACCGACGGCGAGAAACCGTGGCGTAAGCGTGACGAAGAGTTCGAACCCCGCGCCGTCACATACGCCGAGCTGTTGGAGAGATGGAATGAAGGGTGGAAGACGGTTCTGGCCACTCTGGAGGAACTCACCGACAGCGATTTGTCGCGAACGGTCACCATCCGCGGCGTTGGTTTCCAGGCTCACGAAGCGCTCCATCGACTGATGGCACACACCAGCTATCATGTGGGGCAGATCGTCTATCTCGCCAAGTCGTTTCGGGGGAGTGAATGGAAGTCGCTAAGCATTCCGCCCGGTCAGTCGGAAGAATACAACAAGAACCCAACAAGGGAAAAGCCGACGTGAAAAACCGGAAATTTTGAAATTGGACGAATCCTGCATCTCAAATCCGAAATCCGAAATCTCCAATTGGACCGCAGTCCAATCCGAGATTTCGGATTTCGGATTTGAGATGCAGGACTCGTCCAATTTCAAAATTTCCCTTTAGCCCGCGTTCTTGTCTCCTAATTCGACATGTCGATGACGTCTTCGTAGTAGTGGATCCGGCCTTCGCTGAAAGCCTTCATCAGGTCCGCGATGGGACAAAGCAAAGAGACAGAACCAAAACCGAAACGTCGCGATGGACGCAGAAAGCCGGCGCCGTTGAGGACCGAGCGAATGAACTGGCTGTTGGAATCGTATGGAAGGATGGCCACATTGACGAAGAACTTTCTCCAGGCACTGGCATCCTCGAACAGGTAACGCTCGACATTGGACAGGTAGAACGCCGTCACGGGCGCGTCATGGGCGTGAAGGTATCGGCCAATCTCGCGAATTGCCGTGGGACCGGCAAAATCTCCGACGACCGGTATCAGGAGATTGTTCTCCTCGAGTCTTTTCAGAATTCGAAAATTTTCGTCGCTCGCCAGGTAACTCTGATGCTGACCCTGCCCATCGGTCTCTACCATCAGATCAGCATAGGTCGGCATGCTGCCGCCGAATCCACCACCGATTCCGTAATCCAGTGACGGCCCGGCGTTGAAGAAAGTCTTGTAGACGTACTTGATGCCATTCTGATCATCGGTTGAAAGCGCGAAGTGGTGATGCTGGACGAGATTGTCCATAATGGCCCGCTCATTCTGGTCGAACAATTCCTGGTCCGGTTGTGCCTTCCCAAACGCGAGAAACAGATCTTCGGCACTCGACCGGTTGTTCAATCCTGCCGGCCGCTTTCGTGAAAAGAGCAGGGAGACGAAGTCCGGGCGGGCGTCGGAAAGCTCGAAGATCGCCTTGTACATCAGGTGTTCCAGCATGTTCTGCCGCCGGATATCGATGACGAACGCGATCCTGGGTCGAAGGGCTGCAATGTAGGTGAAGTTCTGCTCCGGGCCCACGCCGAGATAGACACCGCCGGGTTTGGTTTTTTCTTTCAGTGTGGGAATCACCTGCTGGAAGCTGCTTTCATTCGAGAGGAAGTTTTCGAAGCGGAAGTAACCGTTCGGCTCCGAATAATCCTCGATCATCCTCCAGAAGTTGGCGTCGCTGATCTTTGCAGGCAGGTCTTCTGCTGCGGCGAGCGGCCGAAGCGGTAAGACCAGCAGCAGGCTGAGTGTCAGCGCAAGCCGGCTAAACATCCATGATCTCGACGGCTTGTTCAATGCTTTTGATCGGGTCCTTGCCGGGACCTGGCCGGAATTCATGACTGACATAGCCGGTAAATCCGAGGTCAGCGATGGTTTTTGCGACGACACGGTAGTTGATCTCCTGAGTTTCGTCGAGTTCGTTTCGGCCCGGGACTCCGCCCGTATGGAAGTGGGCAATCCACTGGAAATTCTCTTTGATGTTCTGGACGAGATTCCCATCCATGATCTGCACGTGGTAGATATCGAACAGAATCTTCACACGAGGCGAGTTCACCCGTTTGCAAACCTCGACGCCCCAGGCCAGGTGATCGCATATCTGATCCGGCCGGCCGAGCGTATTGTTGGAGTCGTATTTGCTGTTCATGACTTCCATGCAGATGGTGACGCCTTTATCCTCTGCGTACCCTTTGATGCGATTGAAATAAGCGACGCAATTGTCGGCACCCTCCGCGTACGACATCCCCCGGCGCTGGCCGCCGACGGTGATCATGTTCCGAACACCGTTGGCCGCGCACTGGTCGATCGACGCGCGCATCGATTTTTCGATCTGATCGTGAAGCTCGCGCCGGATCAGGCCGTCCTGTATCGTGACTCCTCCGGTCGGTCCCATGGTTGGAACCAGGCCGTACTTCTTGAGTATGGGCCAGTCCGGCGGATTGATGAGATCGAAGCCATAGCATCCAAGCCGGGCGGCGACTTTGCACTGGTCGTCGAAAGACAACGGAGAGTTGGCGCCGAAGTTCGTTCGCATCAGACCTTGCTTGATGCGGCCCTTCCGCTGGATTTTTGGCTGGTCTTGCACGGCCGCGGCGACGCCCGCGGCGGCAAATGTGCTTAAGAATTCTCTTCGCTGCATGGCGCCGAATTATAACGGCCCGACGCGAATTTCGCTAATTTGCGGCAAATGTGACGGTAGAATCACAGGGTCACTGACTTATGTCCATTAAGCGTTGGATCCTCTTATCGAAGGGATTGAAGATCGCGGGTTTCGTTGCATTCCTGGGCTGCTTCATCGTGTCACTGGCCCTCGCCCAATACGCGAACTTTACCCGGCCGCATAGCCCCGACACCGGGAAACTCTGGACCGAAAGAATCCCCTGGAGTTATGGAGCATACGGAACACCCGAGGAGAGTTCACGATTGCGGTGGCTGTTCACTTGTGGCTTCTACTGCTTCGGATTAATCGCGGTCGGGGAAGCCATCAACCTTTACAAGCTCGACAATCACGCTCCTGATCGGCGACGCCGGTAACTACGAAATCTCATGGAGAACACTATGCGTTTGATAGCGAAATGGACGTCTGCGCTTGTTCTTTTTCTAACGCTCCTCGCCACGGCATCGGCAGCGGAGGTACCGCGGGCGAAGCCGGAAGACGTTGGTCTCTCGACGCCGCGCCTGCAAAGAATTCACGAGTTGGTTCAGCGTCACCTGGACGCCAAGAGCTTCTCGGGCGCTGTCACGCTGGTGGCTCGCAATGGCCGGATAGCGCACCTGGAAGCGCAGGGCCTGATGGACATCGAAACCAATAAGCCGATGGCGACGAACGCCATGTTCCGCATCATGTCGATGACGAAACCTGTCGTGGGCGTCGCTGTCATGATGCTGATGGAAGAAGGCAAAATCCGCCTCAACGATCCGGTTTCGAAATTCATCCCGCAGTTCAAGGACTTGAAGGTAGCCGTTCCGCAGCCGGGCCCGGCTGCTGGCGGGCAGAGAGGGGCGCCCCCGACAGAAGCCCGGTTCTACACGGTTCCACCCGACCGCGAAATTACGATCAAAGATCTCCTGACTCATACGTCAGGTCTCGTCAGCGGCACTATAAGCAACCAGGAAAACCGTAAGGTCGCGCTGAAAGGGAAAGAATCCAATGCCGACTACATTCCGGGCCTGGGCGCCGTACCGCTGGAATTCCAGCCTGGAACACGCTGGGCCTACAGCGCGCAGGCTGGATTCGACACGCTGGTGCTCGTGGTGGAAGTTGTCACGGGACAGAAGTTCGATGTGTTCGCGCGCCAGCGTATTTTCGAACCTCTGGGAATGAAGGACACCTTCTTCTACCCCGCCGAATCGTACAACCCGCGGATCGCGACGCTTTACTCGAAGACCGAAAAGGGCCTGGTGAAGCAGAATAATCCGAACTTCATGAATGGCGTCTTTCTGTCGGGTGGCGGAGGATTGTTCACCACCGCCGAAGACTATCTGCAATTCGGCCTGATGCTGGTCAACGGCGGACAGTTGAATGGAAAGCGGCTGCTCAGCCCGAGAACCGTTGAACTGATGTCGTCCGTCCACATTCCGGACACCCTTCCCGGCAGGGCCCGCGGGGAGAGCTTTGGGCTCAGCATGCGCGTCATCAGCGACCCGGCTCAAAGGGGAGTTTTCCTGTCCAAAGGAAGCTTTGGCTGGAGCGGCGCCTACGGCACTCACTTCTGGGTTGACCCGAAGGAAAAGCTGGTGGCTGTTTATATGACTCAGACGGCCAACCAGGAAGCCAGAGCCGATTTCGAAACGGCCGTGATGCAGGCGGTTGTGGAGTAGGCACACGCTCAAACTCTTCAAGGAACGCGGGCTAAAGCCCGCGACTACATTGGGAACCCAAACCATAGATGCCCAAAATGTAGTCGCGGGCTTTAGCCCGCGTTGCTTTTGTGACTCCGTGTCCTAGAACGTCCAGCGAACGCCGAGTCGGGCGATCCGCGGGTTCAGCGTCTGCAATACGCGGCCGAACGTCGGCCCCAGAGCGTCAACACCCGCCTGGTTATTGACGCTGAGAATGGTGGATGCGTTGTTGACGTTGAAGACGTCAAACAGTCCCTCCACCTTGCCCCAATTCTCACCCAACGTGAAACTCTTGGCGGCGCGTAAATCCAGGATCTTGACCGTTGGATAGAAGAACGTACCAATCGGTTCAACCCTCAGTTGCAGGACTCCCTGGCTCAGTCCTGTCGAGTTGACCTGCCGGCCGTACGGCTCGCCTTTGGTTATGCGGAGAGTCGCCGAAGTCGTGATTCCGTGCGGGAGTTCGTAACTGCCGAGAGCCTTGTACTGCCAGTGCCAGTAATTCAGACCGTTGTTGTACCTGAGGAGATTCGGATCCTGAGCCCGTCCGATAATATCGGTTTGGATGTCGCTGCCGTTGGCCACCGCGAAGCGCCACGTCTTGTATTTGTTGATATCGACACCCGTCAGCGCCTGCCATTTCCTCGAGAAACGTTTCACGATTTCCATGTTGTACGTCGTGAAGGCGGCGCTGTTCGCGGGATCATTGGTCAGAAGATCGGCGCGCAGGCTGGCATATTGCGGGGCCCGGCTGAAGAGCGTTAACTGCTGATCGTCAGGTGTTCCCCGAACGCCGTCGCGGCCGATATCGGTGAAGGCCACGGGAATGCTGTAGGCCGACATCGGGATGTCCGTATTCAGAAGCTGATACCGGTTGTGTTCGAATTTGCGCACGACCGTAAACCTCGCTGTCATGTCTCGCATGATCTCCTGGTCGATGCCGCCCATATATTCGATGGTATCCGGAAGCTTCAAACTGGGATCGAGCCGGCGGTTGAGGCCACCGGTAACCGAAACGATCTTGCTCGGGTCAGGCACAAACGGGAACTTACCATCCCAGTTATATCGGATGGTGGTCAGCGACATGGGATTCACCTGCCCCGCAAGGGTCGAAGCGGCATTGGTAATGGATCCCGCGTTGTAGACATACCTGCCGTATGCCAGCTTGACGGCGGTGCGCCCATTTCCAAAGACGTCATATACGAGCGACACCCGCGGCTGGAAGGCAGTCTGCCAGTGGAATTTGAAAGCCGGGAATTTGATGGCTTGCTGATACGGCCCAGCGCCGGTTTTTTGCTGCTCGGGGTAGGACGGCTGAAATGCGTCGAAACGAACGCCGGCGTTGAAGGTAAACCTTCGGATATTCCAGGAATCATTGACGAACGCCGAATGCTGCATCGAGCGGTTTTCATACGTAAACGGCAGATCGTATGTCTCGATATACATCGGCATCGCGAAATTGTTGCTCCAGATCGTGTTGATGTTGTCCTTATACCCGTAGCGCGTGTAGGGCGCACCCTCCCAGAGCGCGCCATATCCGACTTTCATGTGGTGATTTCCGAGCCGCGCGCTCCCGGCGTCGAGCGAATAGACCGCATCGATATTCTTGTGGTGACTCCGGTCGATCGTTGAAATCGGAACACTGCCGCGAAGGAGCCTGGTTGTCAGATCCATGCGCGGGAGTTCATCAACCCGGCTGAGTCTGGGAAACTTCCAGCCGAATTCGCCGAATCGGACCTCGAGGGTCGAGGTGGTGGACAGAACCGAGTTGAGGACCAGAGACTGGACCCACTCCGGATTGTCCTGGATAGGAACAGAATCGGTATTCATAAATGCGGCGGTATCGGCGGTGACGACGTGGGGCTGATACTTCCGGTCCCACTGCATGGTGTACGCAAGCGTGTTTTTGCTGTTGAGCTGGTAGCTCAACTTTGCGGTCTGGTTCTGCAGGGTGGTGCGGGCGATTTCAGGTTGGCCCGTCTGGGCGTTTGTGAATCCGATCAGGTTGAGGTCGGAATTGATATTGCGCATACCCCAAAACCACCAGAACTTGTCCTTCATGATCGGGCCGCCGACGTCGGCGTGAAACGCCCGATATCGGGCAATCGAATTCGCGTTCTTGGCGCCTTGCTTGATCAGGTCATCGGTGAGATTCGAGCTTTGCAGCTTCAGCGGTTCCCAGTCCGCAAAGGCCAGTCCGTGAAACTTGTTGCCTCCGCTCTTCACAATGAAGTTGTTATAAGAGCCGGCAACGGGCGATTCGGCTCCTTTGCTGGCGGCTGCGAACCGCATTTCCTGATAGGCATCCGGATCCTGATAGAGCAACGAAGTCACGATTGCGCCATCGATGACGTTCCACTGTGACGTACTGCCATAGACGCGGAAACTGGATCGCTGGCGCACCTCGCTGCCTCCGACGTCGGGAACCATCACCTGAACGCCCGGCGTTAGAGCCAGGACGGAAAAGATGTCGTGCCCGTTAGGGATCACGGCAATCGCGGTTGGATTAAAGTTCGTATTGACCTGAGCGCTCTGCACGTCAACGATTGGCGATTCACCAACGACCGTGACGGTTTCCGCAACCGTTGCGACCTCCATGACAATATTGATCGTGGCCGTGAAACCGGCCGACGCCTGAATCCCCTCGCGGACCAGCGTTTTGAAACCCGGCAGTTCATACTTCACCGTGAAGACGCCCGGCGGAACCAACCCGAAGCGGTAAGTCCCTGTCTCGTCGCTGACCGCGGTCCGTGTTCCCATCACCGCGGGTCCGGTCAGTTCAAGGCCAACGCCGGGAAGGACAGCCCCCGATCCATCTGTAATTTTTCCGGTGATCACACCATCCTGTTGAGCCCAACAGGTTGCTGTCATGAGCAACACGAAAAGTGCTGCATGACATAACGTTCCAAGTTTCCTCACAAGCTTCCCCCTTCTTTTTCAAGTTCCCTGGTTATGATACGGTACCCCTTTTGACCCTTTTGGGGCCTACATTCTTGGCGCAGCCAGTGGGTTCTGGCAACGAATTTTTCTGTGGAGAGCGAAATGACAGGCTCGCATCGAAATGCTTCTTACTCTTTACTGGTCTTTCTTGCATTCCTTTGCATCGCAAGCGACTGGCCCGAGGTTCGCGGTCCGAACCGTGACGGGCTTTCCGCGGAAACGAACCTGCCCGAAAGGTGGTCGCCCGAGGGCGAAAATCTGGTTTGGCAGGCGCCGTACGGTGGACTCTCAGGGCCGGTTGTGCTGGGCGACCGTATCTATCTTCAGAACATGGTTGGAGAAGGAGCGGAGTTGCAGGAGCGCATCGTCTCTCTCGATGCAAATACCGGCAAGCTCATCTGGGAAAAGCGCATCAGCGTCAATCATAGCCTCGTTCCACCGGAGCGCGCCGCAGGGGCCACGCCGGCATTGGATCCGCAATTGGGCCACGTTTATGTGCTCACCACCGCCGGAATGCTAGCCGCCTACACGCGGGCCGGTGTGCCGCTGTGGACTCGGGACCTGTACGAGGAATTCGGATTCGTTTTGACCGATTCGGGCCGCATGGCCTCGCCGGTGGTCGATGGTCCGCTCGTCATCGTCAGCGGCATCACGTTCGGCTGGGGCGAACTCGGAGCGGGCGCCCACCGCTTTCTCGCTTTCGACAAACGCACAGGCGACAGCGTGTGGGTCAGCTCGTCAGAGAAACGGCCTTACGAACCGATATCTTCGCCGCCGCTCATCACCGAGGTCGACGGCGTTCGCCTGCTTGTCGCCGGGGGCAGCGACGGCGCCTGGCATGCGATCAAAGTATCGACTGGTGAGCCGGTCTGGCGATACGAAGTTTCCAAGCGTGGCGTGAATACGGGCGCGATCCGCGCGGGCCAGGATCTCATCCTGACTCACGGCGTACAAAACCTGGAAACGACCGCGATGGGTTTCATGGCTGCGCTCAACCCGGCGGTTACAGGTGAAGTCAGCGACAAGCAAACCAGGTGGCTGACGCACGGCTTCCTGGCCGGCGCTTCACGACAATGACAATTCCCTCGACGGGTTCGACACCGCTACGGGTAAGCAACTGTGGTCATTGGACCTCGGCCAGGTTCAAAAGGCCGCTCCTGTGCTTGCTGACGGCAAGATTTACATCGGCACCGAAAACGGCAGGTTTTTTATCCTGCGGCCGGGAGCCGACGGTTGTGAAATCCTGAGCGAGAATCGTTTGGGGACCACCTCCAGGCCGGAGCCAGTCACTGCCGGTGCCGCCGTCTCCAACGGCCGCATCTATTTCTCGACCTCAAAGACCCTTTACGCCATCGGCCGCGCCGGAAGCCGCGCGCCCACCTGGACACCTTCGACTGCTGCCGTCACCACTAACATCGAGAACCGCGTTCCCGCCTATCTGCAGGTCATACCGGCGGACGTCGCTGTCTACCCGGGAGGGACAGTCAAGTTCCGCGTCAGACTGTTCGACGCGAAAGGCAATTTCATTCGTGAAGAAACTCCACAGCCGCTTCAACAACAAAGCAGTCCAGGGCAGTCGCAGCAACAGGGCAACCCACAACAGAACGCTCAACAACCAAAGAGTGATTTGCAGTGGTCACTCGAGGGCCTGGCCGGCTCTGTCCAGCCCGATGGTACTTATAACGTAGCTAGCGAACCGCAAGCTTCCTTTGGCAAAGTCAAGGTCAAGCTCGGTACTCTAACAGGTGAAGCCCGTATGCGAGTCTTTCCGCAGCGTTGGGAAATGACCTTTGACGATTTGGAGGCTGGTTCTTTTCCGGAGTGGTGGGTGAACGCTCGAGATAAATTTGCTGTGAAGGTCATCGACGGCAATAAAGTTTTGGCCAAACTTGCGAATACGGGCGCTCACGCGTTCGCCGGACCACATACTGCGACGAACTACACGGTGGAAGCGGATGTGCGATTCCCGGCAGAAGCAAAGGAGGCCAGTGGTGGTGTCGCAGTTCAGGGTTACGAACTGATACTGTTTCTCAGCGGGCAACGGATCGCGCTCCAATCATGGCAGCCGGAAGAGAACCGGATCAGGACGGCAAAAATCCCTGTCAACACCGGCACCTGGTATCGTATCAAGCTCCGCGTCGAACCGCTCCTGGACGGGAGCGTGCGGGCTCGCGGCAAATCGTGGGTTGCTGCGGAGCCGGAACCGGCAGCATGGATGGTGGATCGCACGGATCCCTCCGGACTGGGGCTCTTGATCGGAAGCCCGGGATTCTCAAGCACCGCACCGTCGGAGGTCTACTTCGATAACATCAAGGTCACTCCGAATTGAATTAAACACAAAGACACTGTAGCGGCGGTCTATGACCGCCGACGATATCTCAATCAAGATCGTCGGCGGTCATAGACCGCCGCTACAGTGCCTTTGTGTCTTTGTGTTTAATTCGGTATCGTTAAGAACGTGCTTGCGCTCTACGTCTTATTTCTATCCTTAATTCTCGTTTCCCCTTTCCAGATAACCGGCAACCGGCTTCAGCGTTCTTTAAATGAAGTGATGGGCAAGCGCGAAGGCGCTGCTCTCGTGCTTGAAGTGGAAACAGGCCGGATCCTGGCGTCGTACCGGATGGACGTCGCGGCTCGCCGGGTTGTTCCGCCAGGCTCAACCGTGAAACCTTTCACGCTGATGGCCTTGATGGACGCGGGGCTGGTCACTGAGAAGACTGCCCTGATCTGCCCGCTGACCAATCGCATTGGAGATCGGAAGCTCGACTGTTCCCACGCCTCCGGGCTTGGCCCTATCGACCCGGTCATGGCCCTGGCATACTCGTGCAACCATTTTTTCATCCGCAATTCCGAACATCTCCCAATGGACTCGCTTTATCGCGCTTTCTCGCGTGCCGGATTCAATTCTCTAACCGGCCGATGGCGGAGCGAAATCGCCGGAGTCGTTCAGCAGCCGGGATCGAAAGAAGCCATGCAGCTCATGAGCATCGGCGAAGACAGTGTCGGCGTGACTCCGCTCGCGCTGGCCGAAGCCTATCGAACGCTCGCGCAGCGCCTGCGAAATCCGCAGGAGGTCACGGCGGAGCTTCGTCTCGTCGCCCAGGGACTCGAGTCTGCAGTCGAGGTGGGAACGGGACAGCTCGCGGCTTCCAAAGAAATGCGGGTAGCGGGAAAGACCGGCACGGCGGGCGGGCACGCATGGTTTGCGGGTTTCGCACCGGCGGGCCGCCCTGAAATTGTTGTCGTGGTCTTTCTGGAGCGCGGCAGAGGCGGAAGCGATGCTGCGCCAATTGCGGGCCGTATGTTTGCGGGCTATTCCGCCTCAAAGGCCGCTCAATGAATCGCGTTCTCCCAATCTGTGTTCTCCTTACGATCCTGATTACGGGATGGCTTTACGCTCAACCTGCGCAGATTCGAGTGCGGTTGTTTTCAGTGGAGCAACCATCAGAGGTCCGCATAACGACCCCGGATGGACAAGCGGTTCTGCTTGACGCAGGAAAAGACGCGCGAAAAGACACCGGTAAAATCTTTCGCAGCGAGGGTCCCGTCACGATCTTGCGGGCAGGCGGTGAAGGTGTACGCGTGCCGTATCCAATCGAGGTTTCGGCTCGCAAGGGGGCGCTTGTCATCATCACTGAGCTGCCGCTGGAAGACTACGTCGCCGCTGTTCTGGCCGGCGAATCATCCGGTTTTCGAGCAGAAGAGTCGCTGAAGGCAATGGCCGTGGCAGCACGCACCTGGGCAGTGCATTTCCTGAATCGCCACAAAACGGAAGGCTTCGACTTTTGCGACACCACGCATTGCCAGGACTTCCGAGTGACAGCCCTGAGCACTCGTCTTCGAAAAGCCGTCGAAGCCACGAGCAACGAAGTGCTTCGATATGACGGACGCCCGATACCGGCCTATTACCATCAGGACTGCGGCGGCATCACGGAGCCGCGAGCGCCTTACCTGGGGCAGCTGCGCGATTCCTTTTGTGTTTCGCGAGGCCCGTCGAAGTGGTCGGCCGAACTCACAAGTTCCGATCTGCGGTCGGCGCTTGGTTTGACCGAGATCTATGGGATCGAGGTCGTTGAGCGCACCAGCTCTGGACGCGCCCAGCGGCTCCGGATCACCGGTTCAGGATCGCGAATGATCGACGCGGAAGCATTTCGGCTCGCAATTGGACGGACTCTCGGCTGGAACAAGATCCGAAGCGACCTGTACGAACTTCGGCGCTCCGGCGACCACTTCATTTTCGAAGGAGCCGGCGCCGGTCATGGAATCGGCCTATGCCAGACCGGCGCAGCAGTCATGGGCGAGCGGGGCTACACGTATAAGGAGATTCTCGCGTACTACTATCCCAACACCACGCTGGCTCCTTGATGAATAAAGGAAAACATCGGCGGTCTGCACGTAGCCGTGGGCTTTATGCCCGCGTTCAAACACAATTAAAGAATTCTTCTTGCGGTATTTGAACGCGGGCATAAAGCCCACGGCTACGTGCATTCGAGAAGATTTCGGCTAATTTGGACAGTTCTGGTC
>WNFO01001052.1_pt1 | contig 33924 bp, 21 predicted proteins | sample 5400251 | NCBI WGS metagenome assembly WNFO01 (sample SAMN13153354, study PRJNA577476) | soil metagenome | isolation source: 100 cm saprolite under Madrone tree | place: USA:California | collected 2016-06-14
AACAGCAGTGGCGGGGATCGACTGGGGGGTAGCTCAGTTCATCACGCCGACGGAAGGCCGACCCGTAGACCGGTTGTCTCCACTCAAGAATTTCTTGCCCAAGCTCAAGAAGTTGCAGCGGCGGTTGGCACGCAAGCAAAAGTTTTCGAATAACTGGAAGAAAGCGAAAGCGAAAGTCACCCAGTTGTACCAACGCATCGCCAACACCAGAAAGCATTTTCTACATAAGGTCTCGTCGGACATCAGCAAAAACCACGCCGTTGTCATTGTCGAAGACCTGCAAGTAAAGAATATGTCGGCATCAGCCGCGAGCAGCCAGGGCCGGCGGCGTTCCCGCGCGCCCCGTAGGCTCCCTGGATCGCATCGCACACGCACCCACGCACACGCACCGCACGCACACGACGACGCAACGCACACGCATCGCTCAAGCATAGACAGGAATGTGGTTTCGCTGCACAGGTGGTCACCCGGCGCGGCTGGGGTGCTCAATCGGAAGCGATGACCGAGAACTCGGGAGCTTGCCGGGGCGATAGGGCAACGACCTTTTCCGGCTTCGCGGTGGCCTTTAGGATCAAGGGCATGCCAAGGCGATCTTCCAGAAGATGCTTGCCTGCAGCAAGGCGCGCGGCGGTTTCGAGATCATCCACTAGGCCGGGAACACGAAGCACGATCGCGTCGGTGGGCTTTTCGGCTTTGATTCCTGCTCCGCTCCCCACACCGCACTTGCGAAGCGCGCGCGCCAGCCGCAAAACGCCCGCCAGGGCGCGGACACTGTTCTGCTGCTCCACCGAAAGTTTGGAAAAGGGACCGTCCTTCGCTCTGGGTTCGGCCCCGCGATGGTAACGGACCGCAACCGCGAGCAACTCCCAATCTTCGTTGCTCCATCCGGGAGGAATCGTGAGACGAAGAAGGAACTTGCGCGCGGCTTTTTGAGGTGACTTGCCGGCGTCCGCATCGCCAACCCCATGCAAGCGAGCCGCAAAAAGCAAAACCCGGCGAAGAGCGGGGTAGCTGAACGCGGGAGCAGAGCCCGCGCGTTTCAAGGCGTCGAAAAGGGCGATGGCGATACGGGAGATTTGCGAGGTACGGCGCACATGGGGATCAACGGCGCGGGCCGTGGCGCGCAAGCGGGCCAGGGCGGCAGCTTCGATGCGGCCATTCGTGGGTAGCCCGGAACGCCAGACGTTCCAGAGGCTGGTCTTGCCGAGAGTGAGCCGGCGATAGGTTTCGATGCGATCGTTGCGTTCGCGTTTGATGCTTTCCTGCCAGAGTCTGAGACAGTCTTCGGTTTCAAGGAAGTCTGACTTCTTGACAACTTCTGCGAGGACGTCGAGGTCGTGAATCTCGCCGAGCATGTCCTGGAGACGCTTGAGATTGTCGCTCCAGGCGGCATAGTGTTCCGGGAGCAGGCTTTCGACCGTGTAGCGAAAGCGCTTCAGTCCAATGCGCAAAGCATGCCAGGGTTTGGGTCTTTCCGTGCGCAGGGCCTTGGCGTGAAGCTCCCTGGTGCTTTCGAATCGTTCAAGAGCAAGGCATTCGGCGGCGAGACTCCCAACCGGCACGAGGCGGGAACGCTGACTGAGAGTGCGGTCGAGGCGCTTCCAGGCCTTTTGATCGAATCTGTCGGCCACGCGGAGCGCGTTTTCTCGCAGCTTTGGTTCGTTCGATTCGAACGCGGTTTGCAGATACGTGCGCACGGGGTCGGTTTCGGGAGCGAGTTTCTTTACCCACGCGTCCATCACTTGAGCATCGCGAAGTGCGCCTAGCCCGCGGAAAAGTTTGCGCGCCAGCTTGCGCATGGCGGGCCAGGAGGGATCGGGGTCCACCTCTTCCATCACCGCCGCGACCGACCGGCAACGGCGGATGGCCACACGAAGATCATGGACGGCGTCTGCGTCGGGGGACGAGCGCACGCTTTCCAGCTCCTTGATGACGCGGTCCATCCAGAAGGAAAGGCCGTGGTGCTCCTGGTGGGAACCGGAGGGCATGGCAGTCACGGTAGCCATCTTGAGAATCCTGGTCGAGTGCCTTCGAATGTCCCTGGAAGGGACCCCTGTCGAAGGATGGGTAGAGTACCTCGTGGGGGAGGCCGAGTCCAGTCGGGGGGCTGTGGAAAATCCGTGGGCGGGCGAGCAGATCCTCGGGAGGAGCACTATGGAGGAATCGAATCTATCCGAGATCCCTGCTAATACTTTCCTACTATTGTAGGTGCCCATCTTGAAAGTTAGAGTCTCGGGCCACCGGGGCTGAATGTCGATCTCGTGCCGAACCGTTCGTTTCTTGTGCCCGGAAGGCTGTGTTTTGCGCAGCGCGAGGTTTTTCTGGAGACAAACCCTATGAGGCGATTCGGTGTACTTCTATTTCTCTTGGGGCTCGCGGTGCCCGGATTTGGCCAGAGCAACTACGCCGTTCTCACGGGTATCGTCACCGATTCGCAGCATCTGCCTGTTGTGGGGGCCGCAGTCAAGCTGACGGCCGCGAGCACCGGAGCAATCCGTCGGGTCGTCACGAACCAACACGGACTCTTCGAGGCCCCAGCACTCCTGCCTGATGATTATGAACTGAAAGTCGAAGCGTCCGGTTTGGCTACGGCAAAGCAGTCCTTGCGGCTGGAGGTGGGCCAGAAACTTGCTGTAGACATCACGCTGAGGGTTGGTTCCGTCACGGAAGGAGTAGAAGTCACGGCCGGGAGAGAAGTTTTGCAAACCACCGACGCCAGCGTGGGAGAAGTCGTCGAGCCCACATCCATTCGCGAGTTGCCGCTCAATGGGCGCATGTTGATTGACCTTGTGCTGACTGTGCCCGGCGCCCACGTCGGTTTTGGAGCACAGACGGGATCCACAAATCCTCTTTACTGGCGTCCGGGGCAGCGCTCCGCCGTAGTCATCGGTGGCAGCCGCCCGAACGCGAACTTTTTCTTGCTGGACGGCGCCACCAACACCGATCCGACATTCAACACGCAGAACCTGAGCCCTTCTCCCGATGCGGTCAAAGAGTTTCAAGTGGAAACGAGCAGCTACACCGCCGATATGGGAGGCGCGGGCGGTGGCCAGATCAATATCGTCACCCATTCCGGCTCCGGCCAATCCCACGGAACAATTTACGAATTTCTCCGCAACGGCGCAATGGATGCCAGCACCTTCGCGTCCATGGGCAACAATCACCTGGTGCAAAATAATTTCGGCGCCTCGTTCGGCGGCCCGCTGATCGGCAAGAAGACCTTTTTCTTCGTCAACTATGAGGGCTTGCGCCTTGCGCAGGCAGACGCCCAAATTCTCACTGTCCCCACGCAGAACGAAATCAAGGGTGATTTCAGCACCAACAATGTCAAAATCTACGACCCTACCGGCGTGGTGAGTAATCCAAATTACAACCCGAGTTTGCCGACCGGGCCCTCGAATTTCCCGTATACGCGCTCCCAGTTTCCCAACAATCAGATTCCGCCCGGCCGGATCAATCCTCTTCTCGAAAGCTTTTTACTGAAACACCTGCCTCAGCCGAACATGATGATGATGGGGGGCGATGCGGATTCGAACAATTACCTCGACGTGCGCACCGAAAGCCACATTCAGGACCAGGGAACGTTTCGCGTGGACCATAACTTCTCGAACGGCGACACCCTGCTGGCTCGCTACTCTGCCGGCGGTGAAAATGGCTTCTCCCCGAGTAGCGGTATGACCTCCACGACGGAGAATTTGCCCGGCTTTGGCGTGGACTTCAACAACCTGTCCCAGCAGGCCGTCGGGTCGTGGAATCACATTTTTGCGAGCAACAGAGTCAACACCGTGTCCCTCGCACTTTCGCGCCTTTCGATGGACCGCACTTCGCAGAATGACGGAGTCAACGATATCGTCAGCGCGCTGGGCATTCAGGGAATTGGGTTCGGAGGCAAGAACGCCTGGGGTTCCCCGTGGTTCGCCGTTCAGGGGTACACCGGAATCGGCGACACTTTTGCCGCTACACCCATGCATGCCTGGGACACGACGATCGAACTCCGGGACACCTATGCGTGGCAGCGCGGACGCCACGGCACGAAATTCGGCGCCGAATTCCACCGTTACATCTGGCCCATGTGGGGATTCTTCCAGAACCGCGGATACTACCAATACACCACCGGGTACACCACCGAATTTGGTTTCAATGACGGCAGCGGCTCCGGACTGGCCAGTATGCTGCTTGGCTTGCCCGCCGTGAAACAACGCCAGGCTGGTATACCGCAAATGGATTTGCGCGCCTGGGGAACGGCCGCGTTCGCCGAAGATAGTTGGCAGGTGACACCCACGACTACTCTCAACCTCGGACTCCGCTATGAATACACCAGCCCTCTCTACGACAAGCAGAACACCAACACCAACCTGATTTTCAACAACGGCGTTCCTTCCGTTTTCATCGGCGGGCAGTTGGGTTATCCGAGAGGGCTGATGTACGCCAATAAGCATAACTTTGCGCCGCGCTTGGGAATCGCCAAACACCTTCCAGGCGTCGGCCTCGTGCTCCATGCGGCCTATGGAATCTTTTTTACGCCTGTAGATTTGAACACCTGGTGCAACCAGCGGCACAACGTCCCATATGTTTTTCCGGAGACGCAGCAAGCCGATAACTTCACGCCGCCAGCGGCGCTTTTCAACACCGGCATGAATTTCGGCACACCGGTTCTTGGCACGGGGGCTCTGACGCCCACCACGGTCAGTTTCACGGCTTTTGATTCGCACGCTCCCGCGCAGTACGTGCAGCAATGGAACGGCTCGGCGCAAAAGAGCTTTGGGCAAAACACCTCGCTTGAAGTTGGCTACATCGGCTCACGCGGTTTCCACCTGCAAAGAGCGCACTTGATCAACAACACTCTTCCCGGGCCGGGTCCTCTTGGCCCACGGCGCCCCTTCAAGACGCTCACTTTCGTGCCGGGCACGGTGTTGACGCCGAGCAGTAGCAGCGCCGTGGTGCAAAGTGAAACGTTCCCGGTCAGCACCATCAATTTGTTGGAGAACACCGCCCTGAGTTGGTACGACGCGGGCTACTTGAATGTCCGTCGCCGCTATTCGCATGGGCTCAGCATTCTGGCCAACTACACCTTCGCCAAGAATCTGACCAACGCTCCGGACTTCCGGTCGCCGATGGACGAAGCATCGATCCCACAAGACAACAGGAATCTCAGCGCCGAAAAAGGTCCAGGTTGCGACGTCCGGCACCGCTTCGCCTTGAGCAGCGTTTACAACATTCCCGCTTTCCGGCGGCAGGAATGGCTTCGCCTCATTTCCGAGGACTGGCATTTGTCGACCATCTACCAGGTCCAGTCGGGAATGCCCTTCACGATCTCCGCGTTCGGAGATACGGCGAACTCTGGGACCGTTTTAGGCGAGAATCCGATCCGGGCCAACGTTACCGGCCAGCCTATATTCGGCCCCGGCACGCGCACCGCCGGGGAGTGGTTTAACCCCTCCGCATTTGCTGCGCCCCCGGCGTTCACATACGGCCATGCAGGCCGGAACTCCATATATGGCCCGCCCATGCAAACCCTCGACTTCGCGCTGGCGCGAGCCTTCCGCCTCAGCGAGAGAACCAATTTCCAGTTTCGTGCCGAAGCCTTCAACGCGCTGAACAAGGTAAACCTGGGCACGCCGAACCGCTTCGTGAATACGCCGCAGTTCGGAACGATCACCATGGCGATGACGCCGGGACGCGAAATGCAGTTGAGCGCCAGGCTTTCGTTTTGAGATCCCGGAAATACGGGCAAGTGCCAAGTGATGTGACGCCTTGAGCGCAGGCCGCGGGCGTGCTATTTTGAATTGTTGCCCCGGAGTGGCGGAACTGGCAGACGCGCTGGACTCAAAATCCAGTGGTACTTAGTACCGTGTGGGTTCGACCCCCTCCTCCGGGACCATTGATTTTCCTAGACTTACGCGGCATCTGACCTTTTGCTGCGGAACTCCATCCGCCCGTCCCATGTCGGTCGTGGTGCTGGTTGGCTGCGTTGTGATCTGCTGCTACTGAAGCCGGTAGGCGCAACGTGCGAATACCTCACCATTCTGGGAATTGCCTTGTGCCGCATGAGCTCCTGAACGGAAACCCTTCCCCACCGACTCAGAGCGGCTAGCCAGTTTCCTAAACTAGGGGCTTTGACAGGGGCGTCTGTGGGAGCATCCTGGCTCGAGATTTTTTCGAGAAAAGCGAAAAGCTCTTACTGGAAAGAAAAAGAACCAAGAACCAGAACACAAAAAGGGGACATTTTAAAAGAGCCTTGACAAGGGCGCCTGTGGGGGCTTGACAAGTTCCCGATGGGGCTGTACGTTCACCGTAAAATTCGGTGCCCGAGAGTCCTACTGTGCCAAGCCTAGAGAATACTTGAGTCGGGGGTGGAGGTACTCATGGATCGGATTCTGGTTTCCAGGCGGTCTAGCAATCCATACCGAAGGCTGCAACTCGCCACCTGCGCACTAGCATTAGTCGTTCTTCTAATCGCCGCCACAGCCTCCGCTTCGCCTACAGGAAGCATTGTGGGATCGGTGAGGGACCCGAGTGGCTCAGTGGTGGTGGGCGCTAAGTTGACTCTCACCAACGTCGCCACTAACGCCAAAATAGAAGGTGTGAGTGACCACAATGGCGGGTTCCAATTTTTGCAACTGGCGCCAGCTCTGTACTCTCTCGTTGTGGAATCCCAGGGATTCAAAAAGCTCACGGAGCAGAGCGTCTTGGTCCAGGTGGACCAGATCACGCACATGGATATCGCCCTGGAGATCGGAAGTGTTAACCAGATTGTAGAAGTTGCCTCCGCCGCGATTCCGTTGCTGGAGACGGACAGAAGTGCGCTTAGCAATGTGGTGGATAGCCAGGTTATATCCAACATGCCGCTAAACGCGCGCCAGTATCTGGACTTGGCTCTGCTAACCCCAGGCGTACTCCCGTCGTCGACGGGCACCCAGGGTGGCGGCTTCAATGTGGCGGGGGCGCGTTCTCAGTCCAACGTGTTCCTGCTCGACGGCGTCAGCATCATCGATACGCAAATCAACTCGGCGCTGGGTAACTTCCGCCTCACGGACGCGGTCCAGGAGTTCGCGGTGCAAACCAGCGTGGCCACGGCGGAATTCGGACGCGGCACGGGCGGGCAGGTCAGCATCGTTACCAAGAGCGGCAGCAACCAGGTTCATGGCTCGGCATTCGAATATTTGCGCAATTCTGTGCTGGATGCCGCCGACTTTTTCACCAACAAGAATCATGGCACGAAAAACCCCCTGCACCGCAATCAGTATGGTGCGACAGTCGGCGGACCCGTCCTCAAAGACAAGATGTTCTTCTTTGGGTCTTACGAGGGCTTTCGCCAGATAGCTCCCACTGTCAGCAGCACGCGCGTACCGACGGATGCCGACATTGCGCTCGTCCCGGTCAACCAGAGGGATCCCATCTCTGTGGCATTGCTTAAATTCTGGCCGGCGCCCACCAACACAACAGCGCCACTCGGGTCCAACAATTTCATCGCCAACGTAGGGTCCACGACATTCGACTGGACCGGACTCGCGAAGGTAGATTACAACTTCAGCGAAAAGGATCACCTTAGCGCGCGGTGGGCTGAATACAGCGGCACCACTTTTACGCCGGGCGCGCTGCCGATGCTGGGCGGGAATGGCAACCTGCCGGTAAGTCATTCGGACGTCATCGACTATACGCACACCTTTTCGCCGCGGTTGATGAATGAATTGCGTTTGGGCTTCTCCCGCAACCAGACCTTCATCACCGTGCAGGACTCCGGTTTCAACGCCTCGAAGATCTTCGTCGATTCCAGTGGAAATCCGCTTCCCGGCGTTGTCGATGCAAGCAAGAATCTGCTCGACTCCGGCTTGCCGACGATCAATGTCAGTGGAGGCTTTTCTCCCTTAGGAAGCACCAGCAACCTGCCACAAGGCCGCATAACCAACACATACGAGCTCTACGACAATATGTCGTTGATCGCGCCATTGGGTGCCTCCAAGCACTCCTGGCGCTGGGGCTACCATGTCCGCCGCGAAGACGCCCGCCGATTCCTGGATGGATCCGCCCGTGGCAACTTCAGCTTCGTCAACTTCACCGACTTTCTTAGCGGCCACGCCAACACCGCGACGCTGCTCTTTGGCTCGACACTTTGTTACTGGCAGCGCTATCCTTGGGATGCCTACTGGCAGGATACCTATAAGGTCAAAGACAATTTCACGCTGAACTATGGCGTGCGCTACGAATATCCTTCGGCAATCCATCAGGTGCGCAACCAGGCAACGAACTTCATCCCCGGCGTGGGACCGGTGCTGCTGGGCTCCAACAAAGTCCTGGCGATTGATACCACCAAGAGCGGCCCGGGTTCTCTCTTCTTTGCGCAGGCGCCCTTCACGCTTTCGGGTAGCGGTGTGAACTCCGATAAGAACAATTTCGCCCCCGTGCTTGGGTTTGCCTACACGCCACGGTTCGCGGGACGGTTGTTCGGTAAGGACGACACGGTAATTCGCGGCGGCTTCCGCATGGGTTACGACGAGATTTTCAACAACATACCGGCCAACATGGGGCTGAATGCGCCTTTCAATCTGACGACTACCCAGAACACCGGCACAAATGGCGGCAACAAATTCCCATGGGCCGTCGGTTTTAACCAAAACGTGCCTCTGGTTAAGAATATTGGCTTGCCCAACCAGGTTGGCTTGGTGGGTTTCAGCGCTGAAGATCAGAATATTCGCAGCTCTTATATCTATCAGTACAGCTTGGGAGTCCAGCGGAGATTGGGTACCGCCTTTTCACTGGAGGTGGACTATCAAGGATCGACCGGCCACAAGCTGGGTTTGTTCGTGGACCTCAACCAGCCACACGTGATCGTGAATGATCCCGCCAGGCGCGGCAACCAGACGCCAAACGTGCAGACCTACCCATACCCATTCTTCGGCTCGGTCGGAACTGGCGAGGACATTGGCAACTCGGACTATAACGGCGCGGTGGTGACGGCCAGGTACCAGGGGCGACACGGCATCTTTTTTGAAGGCTCCTACACCTACGGCAAGTCGCTCGATTACGGCTCGTCGTTTTTTGGCTCAACCGGCGAGCGGGCCGGCTTGGCCGATGCCAACAACCTGCGCGCCGAGCGTGGCCCGTCATCGTTTGACATTCGGCATCGAGCTGTGTTCGTGTACGTGATCGAGTTGCCGGTCGGGCCTGGCCATCGCCTGTTGGGCTGGAACAACGGTGTGAACCGGCAGATTTTCGGCAGTTGGGAGATCTCGGGCATCACCACGCTTCAAACTGGCACACCGTTCACGGTGTTTAACAGTTCGCAAGACTTCAGCGGCTTCAACCAGTTCAATGACCGGCCGGACATCGTCGGAAGCGGATCACTGCATCAGGATAACCGGAATCCGGACGAGGCGTTCGATAAGACGTACTTCTCCAGCACTCCGCCGACCGGGCGAGATGGCACCTCGGGACGCAACCAATACCGCGGCCCAGGCTTGGCCAACTACAATTTTGCTGTTTCCAAGAGTTTCCCGCTGGGCACCGAAAGAGTCCATCTGCGATTCCGTGCGGACTTTTTCAATCTCTTCAACCACACGAACTTCGCCAACCCAATGGGGAGTCAGAGCAGCGGGAACTTCGGCAAGATCACGGCGACGGTGGGCAGCGCCACGGCTACTGCAGTTGGCACTACTGCAGGCGTAGTGGGTGGCGGACCGCGCGTTATCCAGGGGGCCTTGCGGGTGGAGTTTTAATTCTTTGTCAGGGGAATTGTTGCCTTGATCCGGCGGCGAGGCAGGAAAGCCGGCCTTGTGGGACGGCCCCAAAGATGCCGTACATTGCCCACCTAGGCGACGCCGGCCAGTATTTGGGGTTCCGTCTACTCTTCGATTCAAGATAGCGCTCGAGAATCCGCTACTTGAGATAGAAAAAAGAAAGAATGTGTTTCCAGCATTCAAACGGTTTAATATAGGCCCGCCCGGGCTTTGAGACGGGTTGCTTTCGATCACTATTTCAAAGTAGCGGAACCAAGAAGGAGCCTCATGCGACGCTTGCGTTCATTGTACCTCTTCGTTCTTGCGCTAGGGCTGGTCTTGGGCCGCGGCAGCTCTGCCGCCGATACGCCCAGCGCGCTTCCCGTGCGAGTGTATCTGCACAAGGATTGGCAGATTCAGTCGTCGTGTGAGGTTAAGGCGAGCGGAGAGCAAATTTCCTTGGCCGGCTTTGACGCCAAGGGCTGGCACACCGCCGGCGTTCCGGCCACCGTGGTGGGCGCGCTGGTCGCGGACAAGACCTATCCCGATGTGAACTATGCAACAAATCTGAAATCCCTTCCGGGGATGAATTATTCCGATAAACAACTTTTTGCCAATCAGGAAATGCCGGACGGGAGTCCGTTTCGGTGCTCGTGGTGGTATCGCACGGAGTTCACCCTGCCTGCAGGAGGGGCGAAGAAAACGGAGTGGCTAAATTTTCTGGGCATCAACTACCGGGCGAACATCTGGATCAACGGGCATAAGGTGGAAGATGCCAGCGATATAGCAGGCACCTACCGCACCTACGAATTCAATGTAAGCAAGTTCTTGAAGCCGGGGAAAGCGAATGCGCTGGCGGTCGAGGTGTTTGCTCCAGGGAAAGCTGATCTGGGGATCACCTGGGTGGATTGGAATCCTACGCCTCCCGACAAGGACATGGGGATTTGGAAGGAAGTATTTCTGACGTCGAGCGGGGATGTGACGGTGCGGAATCCGTTCGTGGCCTCCAAGCTAGATGCGGAATACAAGACCGCCGAGCTGACCATCAGCGGGGAAGTGCGCAATGTTTCGAATCAACCCGTGAAAGGCCTGCTGCGCGCGGAAGTGGAGGGGATCGAACTACAACAGGCCGTGGAATTGAGCGACAGTGAATCGAAGATCGTGAAATTTGCGCCGGAACAATTTGCAAAACTGAAATTGGCGCATCCACGGGTGTGGTGGCCCTATCAGATGGGCACGCCGAATCTTTATAGGGCGAAGCTGTCGTTCGAGATCGGCAAGCAGGTTTCGGACGCGACCAGCGTGACGTTTGGCATTCGCGAGGTTGTCTCGGAGCTGACGGACAAGAGATACCGGTTATTCCAGGTCAACGGGAGAAAAGTGCTGATCCGCGGGGCGGCTTGGGCGCCGGATCTTCTTTTCCGGTGGTCCTCGGAAAGGCTAGATTCGGATCTGGCATACGTGCGGGATATGGGTATGAACACCATCCGACTGGAAGGGCGGCTGGACCGCGACGAATTATTTGAGAAAACGGACCGGCTCGGGATTCTAGTCATGCCAGGATGGACGTGTTGCGATGCCTGGGAGCGATGGGACAACTGGACGGGCGATCAGAGCAGAGTTGCGGCCGCTTCGCTCCACGACCAAATCATCCGACTGCGAAATCATCCGAGCGTCTTTGTGTGGCTGAACGGCAGCGACAACCCACCACCGGCTAATGTCGAAAAAATGTATTTGGACATCGAGAAAGAATTGCAGTGGCCAAATCCGATCGTGTCGTCCGCTTCGGAACAAAAGGCCGCCATCAGCGGAGAATCGGGCGTAAAAATGACCGGTCCCTACGAGTATGTGCCCCCGGTGTACTGGCTGGCGGACACGGAAGCAGGTGGCGCCTACGGCTACAACACGGAGACAAGTCCGGGGCCGGCGATTCCGCCACGGGAATCAGTGGAGAAATTCATACCCAAGGATCATCTTTGGCCGATCGATGAAGTCTGGAATTATCACGCGGGCGGAGAGCGCTTCACGACGGTCAATGTATTTACAGAAGGTTTAAATCGCCGCTACGGGCAGGCCTCATCGCTCGATGATTACGAGCGCAAGGCGCAAGCAATGACCTACGACGGGCAGCGTGCCATGTTCGAAGCGTACGCGCGGAACAAATACACGGCCACGGGCGTGATTCAGTGGATGCTGAACAACGCGTGGCCTTCCCTGATCTGGCATCTCTACGATTACTACTTGGTGCCGGCGGGCGGATACTTCGGCACAAAGAAAGCCTGCGAACCGGTCCATGTGCAGTATTCCTATGATGACAACTCCGTTGCGGTGATCAACGGGAAGTATGAACCGCTCAAAAGAACCAAAGTCAGCGCGAAGATCTACAACATCGATGCGCAGGAAAAAGCTTCCCGCGAGGCAACACTTGATTTGGGGGCGGACAGCAGCACCAAGGCGTTCGATCTCCCCAAGCCGGATGGACTGACGTCAACCTATTTCCTGAAACTAGACCTCCATGACGCGGAGGGAAAGCCAATCAGCGAGAATTTTTATTGGTTGTCGACAAAACCAGACGTGCTCGACTGGGCCAAAAGAAGAGATACCGTTTACACACCGCATAAGGAATTCGGCGACCTCAGCGGATTGAACAATCTTCCCAAAGCAAGAGTAGCGATCACCAAGACAGTGCATGTGAGTGCAGGCAACTCCGCCTTCATGGTGGTCGCCGAAAACAAGAGCGACAGCGTGGCGTTCATGGTTCATCCGCGGCTCACACGCGGCCATGGGGGGGAAGACGTGACGCCGGTTTTCTGGAGCGATAACTACTTCTCTTTGTTGCCAGGCGAGAAAAAGTCTGTCACGGCGAGATTCGCTTCTGCCGCACTGCATGGTGCGAAACCCGAACTGGTGGTAGAGGGCTGGAACGTGGAGCCCACGGCGCACTAGTAGGGAGCAATTCGAATTCCAATGGCTTTCCGCCTTTTCACATAATAGAGATTCGCGCAACCATTCGACGCATCCCGATCATCCAATGCGATAGAATTGCCATATGGCTTTTGGGCGCAGGAACAAGGCGGTGTTCTAAGAGATTTGCGATTGTGAGGGAACAATGAACAGAGTGAATCGGTTCTTGTCGGCAGTTGCGCTGGGGCTGTTTTTCGTAGGTGCAGCCACGGCGGATACCTTGGAATTGAAAGATGGCCGGATTTTGAAAGGAAAATACCTGGGAGGCACGCAAGCCGTGCTGCGTTTCGAGCTAAACGGAGAAGTTCAGACTTTCAGCACTACGGAGATCGTGGCGCTGACGTTCACCGGCAATCCCGGGCATTCCGCTCCGGCGCCGGCTCCGGCGGCCGCCCCGGCAGAAACTCCTGCGATGGCGCCGGCGGCCGGTGTGGCGAGCTCACTTTCCGGCGGGAACGTGACCATTCCCGCAGGGCAATCTCTGCTGGTGCGCATGATCGACGGTGTGGATTCCTCAAAAAACCACGTGGGTGACGTATTCCACGCCAGTCTGGAGACCGATTTGAACGTCAGCAACTCCATCGTGGCGCGGAAGGGCACCGACGTTTATGGGCGGCTCGCCAACGCTCAAGAAGCGGGGCACCTGTCCGGCAGCGCGGAGTTGCAGCTGGAACTGACGCGCATGGTGATCGATGGGAAGGACTATCCGATCGTCAGCAGCGACTACAGCCTGAGAGGGAAGGGCCGCGGTTCAGACACCGCGAAGAAAGTTGGCGGTGGCGCGGTCGCCGGTGCCATCATCGGCGCGATTGCCGGTGGCGGCAAAGGGGCGGCCATCGGCGCGGGCGTGGGCTCGGCGGCCGGCGCGGGCGTCCAGGTGTTCACCCGGGGTCAGCAGGTAAAGGTGCCGAGCGAGACGCTGCTAGAATTCCGCCTGCAGCAGCCGGTAACCGTAGCGCCGACGCAAGAGTGAGATGATTCTCGCGGTTGCCTTTTTAAGTTCGGGAGAATATTAAGGAAAGGCGTGCTTCGGCTTGCCTTTTTCTTTTTTCATAAGGGCGCGCCCTTACCTCATTTTCCTGACCCGTTATCGGATTGGAACCATCCGCCAGCAGTTCCCCCTTGCCACTCCTGCTGTTAGTGAGTAAGCTACCCCCTCAAGTGGGGAGAACATGCCGAAAGAAAAACCTAGAGTAAACATCGGGGAAGTCATCAGGACCTATCGGAGCCAGCGTAGCTTGTCTCAGGGCGACATCGAGCGCCGCACCGGGCTGCTGCGTTGTTATCTGTCGCGCGTGGAAAACGGGCACACTGTCCCGTCTCTTGAAACGCTCGCCAAAATCGCGGAAGCCATGGACATCTCGCTGGCGGACTTTTTCCCCGGCACAGAAACGCCACGCGACCGTGAAACTCAAAAAGCTCTTGGCGAGCTCTCGCAAGACGAAATTCGCTTCCTGGCGGAGATCAAAAAGTACAGCACCACGCTTTCCGATGGTGACAAACGGCTGGTGCTGGCGATGATCCGCAAAATGGCTACTCTGATTCCACCCCCCGCCGCCAAGAAGATGATCGTACGCCGCCCGACAGCCTGACCGCTTCACAACTGAATTTGATGGCGGGAGCGCAGTTCTTCTGCCGCGCCTTCTCCGAACGGAGACTCCTCAGCTGCCCTGGCCGCGGATGAGGCGGATGGCGTCGGGCAGGGCAGGATCATTGCGGCCACTGGTGCCCGCCTGGATTTCCGCGCCCGCGGAGTCTTCCAGATCACCGCCTTCCCCGGGCGCCAGGAAGAGATTGGCTTCGACCGCGTGCTGCTTGGTATAGAGGTCGTAGTAACGGCGGCCGAGAGCGTACAGGCTTTCGTGAGTTCCGCGCTCGATCACGTGCCCCGCCTCCACGACTAGAATTTGGTCGGCGCGTCGAATGGTAGAGAGCCGGTGCGCGATCACGAATGTTGTGCGGCCGCGCATCAGATAGCGTAGTCCCTCCTGAATCAGCGCTTCAGATTCCGAGTCGAGGCTGGAGGTGGCCTCGTCGAGGATCAAGATGCGTGGATCGGCCAGGATGGCGCGAGCGATCGAAACACGCTGCTTCTGGCCGCCGGAAAGTTTTATCCCTCGCTCGCCCACGACCGTGTCGTACTGGTTCTCGAAAGATTCCGCGAATTCGTCGACGCGCGCGATGTGGCAGACCGCTAAGATTTCTTGTTCCGTGGCTTTGGGCCTGGCAAAAGCCACATTTTCCCGGATCGTTCCATCGAAAAGAAAAGTTTCCTGCAATACGACGCCGAGCTGCGTGCGATAGGAATTCAATTTTACTGTAGAAAGATCCACTCCATCGACCAGAACACGCCCGCCCGAAGGCACGTAAAACGCCGCGATAAGCCCGATAATCGTCGATTTTCCTGCTCCCGAAGGACCAACGAGTGCCGTGACCGTTCCCGGTTCCGAGCGGAAACTTACATCGCGCAGAACTTCCTTCCGGGTATCGTAGGCAAAGTTCACATTTTCCATCTCTACCAGCCCGTTTACGCGATCGAGCTTAACGGTCCGACCAGGCTCATCATCTTCCAGCTTTTCATTTAGAATTTCGCGCGTGCGCTCAAGACCTGTGATGGCTTCGGTAATTTGCGTGCCGATGGCCACGATTTGAAAGACGGGCGCCACCAGTAGGCCTAAAAAAATGTTGAAGGCAAAAAAGGTTCCCAGGGTCATGGTACTCGCCAGAATCTTGTGCGCCCCGAGTTCCATGATGATGGCGCTGACAATACCCATGAGCCCGGCGGCGGAAAGACTCATCAGCGAAGTGGCCGTAAGGGTCTTCAACACATTGTCGAGCAGACGCTGCACCCCGCCGGCGAAGACGCCCTCCTCACGCTCTTCGGCGTGATAACCCTTCACCACGCGAACGCCGCTAAGCGATTCGGTGAGGCGTCCGGTGACTTCCGCGTTGATTTTCGGCCGTTCGCGGAATATCGGGCGGATGGTCAGAAAGGCTTTGTTGATCCCGTATCCGAAAACGAGCAGGATGCCAAACGCGACGGCGGTCATGGTCACACTCGTATGAATCAAGTAGACCAGCGCGATGACCGCGGTCATGATCCCGCCGACAAACTCCACCAGGCCTGTCCCGATAAGATTGCGGACGCCTTCCACGTCGCTCATGATGCGTGAGACGAGCGCGCCCGTTTTGTTGGCATCGTAGAACGAAATCGGAAGCCGGCCGATGTGCGCCTGCACTTGGCGGCGCAGTTCGGCGATCATTTTTTGCGCGGACTTGGAGAGCAGTTGAGTCAGCGTGAACGACGTCAGTCCCTGAACCACAGTGGCCGTGAGAACGGCGAGTACGATTGGCGTGAGCAGCTGGATTTGCCGCTTGCTAATGACGTTGTCCACTAAATACTTTGTAGAGGCAGGCAGAACCAATCCCGCAAGCCGATTGATGGCCATGAGCACGAAGCCTAATGCCAGAAGCCCGCGCCGCGGTTTGATCAGCGCCCAGACATCAGGAAGATTCTTCCACGCGTTCTTGCGTTTTTCAGTTTTGGCGGGTGACTTGAATGGTGTCTCGGTGGTCATGATGGGAAGTACAAACTATACCCCGTTGGTTAGATTTCCGAGGCGAGCAAACGACCATACTCATATTCTTACCCAAAGCTGCGTCACGTTCAGAAAAGTCTACGCTGGCGTAAGGCTCGACAAGGTAGAAAGCGACCATTCCTATTTTCATGCGGTCATCAATAATATGGCAGTGGTGCATCGTTTTGTTGGCTCCGAAATCCCATGCCAGTCTTGGTTCGGCATCGGTTCGTCACCAAAGAGAAACTGGGTGTGCCGCTAACCAGGAGTGGAACGATGCATAATCCGCTTTCTGCTTCAGTCGCCGGCGGTTCCCGCGCGGGGCACGATGGCCTTGGCGGGTCGATCCAGATTCAAGACGCTGGAGATAAATTCGCTGACGGTGATCCCCAGGTGGCCCCAGAGTCTGCGCTTCAGGCTGGTGTAATCCTGCGTGCCGCTGAACAGATCGCACATCAATTGCCGGAACACCGGGCTGCGGCGCAGGAACTGAACCATGCGAGTGGTCACCGCGCTGCCCAGGAAAGATCCGCGATAGAAGCGCCGCACGATGCGCGCAGCGAATTCCAGTTCGGCGCAGAAAGTAGCCTTCACCCAAGCCGGGTACTTTTCCGGGCAGCCCTCGGCAAGCGAGCGGCCCAGCAATTCGCCGGAGCGAATGGCATAGAAAAGGCCTTCGCCTGTGAGGGGATCAACCCAGGCGGCCGCATCTCCGATGAGCGCCCAGTTCTTACCGATGACGTTTCGTTCGGAAAGCGTGCGTTCCTTTGGTGAAGGCAGGACGTGGCTGTAGAACTTTGCGCCCTCCGTTTGTATACCGTGCTTGTCCACAAAGGTCTGCAGATGGCTGCGCAACTCCGAGCTGGTATGCGACGACATGCTCCCGCAAATCCCGACCGAAAGATGATCGCACCTTGGGAACGACCAGATATAACCCTCAAAGTGCGGCAGGAATTTGATGGTAATGGAATCGCTGGTCTGCGGAACGAAGTAACCCTGGGTCATTTCCAGCTCATCACGTTCTAATGCCCGCGTTTCTGGCAGCAGTTGGTTGCGCGCACCGGCCGCGAGAACCAGAAAATCGGCTTCCTGCCAAGCGCCTTCCACGCAGTAGCGCGGCTTCGTCGAGGAGGTGTCCACACCCATCACGCGTGAACGCTGGACGTTGCAGCCTGCATCGCGCGCGCGATCCAGGAGCATGCCGTTGAGAACCGTCCGCGAATAAATAACAATCGGATGGGGCATGTCGAGCGTGGCGCGTTGCTCTTCGCTGCTGATCAGTTCAACGGAATTCACTAGCTTCTTGGGATAGGAATTATCGAGCAGGAATGGAAAGCATTGAATGGCTTTGTGGGTCAGGCCGCCGCCGCAAGGTTTTTCCCACGCCAAGTGCTCGTCAAAAAGATTGACTTCGTGGCCCGCGCGCGCGAGTTGTTCACCACACATCGCGCCGGACGGTCCGCCGCCGACGATCGCTATCTGAGCCATGGTCGTGTCTCGTTGAGCGCTTTCAATTCCGTCCCTGGGCGTGGAACCCCCGCCATGAGTTCGTTTGGTGACGGGTCTTAAGGTGATTAGGTGAGGGGAAAGATCACCAGGCAAAAGCCCGCCAGGAGTATAGCACCGAATAGCGCCGTCGCCGCTGCCGAACAGGTTTCATTACGCACCATGTCCATGGCGCTCCGCTGTAACAAATTGAACACTGCCATATACGCCGACAGGAGGCCGATCAGAATCTCTCCACTGTGCAGAAACAAAATGCCGCCCATTAGCACTCCCCAAGTGATGAGCCTTAAGGTCGAGGCGAGCGCCAGCCTGCGCCATTTCTTCCCACGTTCTGCGGGGCCCAGGAGCGTTTCTTCCGCTATATGGTACGGGAGTAGAACGATCACCAAGAAGGGAAAGCGCACCCACCTGGCGCCCGTCAGCCACGCTTCGTAGAACGTTAAATCGAACCATGACGTGGAGAGAAGTAGCAGCACGACTCCGGCAAATCCCGCCGCGAGCAGGTGGCGAGGGGAACTGGCGAGAGCAGGGCGCAGGTAACTCCAGTGCACCACAACCACCAGCACCCCAAAGAGAAGCAAGAAGCTGACAAGATAGTCGCCCTGAAAGAGTCTGATAGCTTTCAACGGGATCCACAATCGCAAGAGGAGCACGGTCAGGGTCGCGCCCGCGGCAAATTCCAGAAAGAGTCGTGGCATTCCGATGACCGCGCCCCTCGCGACGTTTTCTTCGCTCTTGTTCCTCCCGCTCGCTTCCCGGAGGAATGGTCCGGCGAGCAGCAGGATCCCCGCGAAACCTCCCAGCGCGCCGATAAGCGGGCGGTGAGAGGGCAACGCAGCCGTGGGACGTAAGTTCAGGGTTTCGGCCGACCATTCCTGCAGGGCGCGCACCACGACACGGTTGAAAAGAACGCTGACGTGCGAGGCGCCAGCAATCTCCAGATATTTCACCGTCCCATCGTTTCGCGAGGCGGCCAGGTCGGCTGCATTTCGGCGCATCGACTCCAGTTCCAGCGAACCGACAATCACGAGAGAATGACTTGGCAGAATTGGGGGATCGCTGAAAAGGAGCTTTTCTGGCGTCACCCCATGTGCCGCCCGCATTGGCGCGGGTGAGACGGCGACCAAGCCGGCGACCGGAACGCGGGACGCAATGCGCTCGGCGATGGCGCCGCCCATCGAGTGCCCAGCGAGAATCGTGCGGTCAGCATCGACCGTGCCGCGCGCCAGCAGTGCGCGGAGAAGCGCCTCTGCGCACTGTTCCACACGCCCGGGAGAGAACGGGCCCGCCGTGCGTCCGTGACCCGGTAAATCCGGAACGTAGACGCGAAGGCCCTGTTCGGCAAAACCCCGCGCCAGGTACGACATGATCTTCTTGTTCGCGGAGATTCCATGGAAAAGCAAAACCGATCCCTGTGAGCCTCTCTCTTGCTTCTCCACGATCGTCGTTTCAAGCCTACAGCCACCGGCGTCGATAACAAAGGTCCGCTCGCGATAGGGAGTCGGGAGGGCCAGCCAGAGTCCGGTGGCGCACAACAAGACTCCTGCAATCGCGCGAATGGCATCGTGTGATTTCACCGTGAGTCGCCGGCCCGTGGGCGCCGGACCTCCTCCGCGTGATAAACTACTTTTTTAACCGCTGTCACTTGGTCTTTTCCGGTCCGCATGGAGACCCTTTGAATCCGGCAGTCCTGACACTTGAGGAAGCGATTCTGCGGTTTGGCCGCGAGAAACGCAACGGCCGCCGCGTCGTCTTCACCAACGGCTGCTTTGACCTGCTTCATCCTGGCCACATCCGCAGCCTGGAACTGGCGCGCGCGTTGGGAGATAGGCTCATCGTTGGACTGAACAGCGATACGAGCGTCCGGCAATTAAAGGGGAAAGGACGGCCCGTTATCACTGAACGCGAGCGCGCGGAAATTCTCGCCGCTTTGGAATCTGTGGATGCCGTGGTGATCTTCGACGATCAAACGCCGCGAGAAATGATCACCGGCCTGCTCCCCGATGTCCTGGTGAAGGGTGGCGATTGGCCCGGCGACCAGATCGTAGGCCGCGAGGAAGTAGAAGCCGCGGGAGGACGCGTCGTCTCCGTTCCCGTAGTCCCGGGCTATTCGACATCGGCCATTCTCGAGAGAATACGCGAAGGGGCGCGCGCCTCTCGCGCGGAATCCTGATCAGCCACGCATGATACTTCCTGCCGTCCGCGAGAGATTGGAGGCCGTCCTTCGCCATGAGGCGATGGAGGGCGCGCTGGCCGCTTTGCGTTCTGGCTCGAGCCACATCTCGATCACCGGACTGCACGATGTCGCCAAAGCTCTCGTTGCGTCCTACTTGACGCGGGAATTGCGGCGTCCGGGATTTTTTGTTACGGATTCCAATCGTCGCGCCGAAACACTCGCGGAAACGCTGCGCTTTTTCAGCGGCATCTTCCCGGGGGCGGTGGGTGGCGTCGCGACGCTCCCGGCGTTCGACAGACTTCCCTGGGAATCGCAAAGCCCCCACGCGGATATTCTCGAACGCCGCGCGGCCACGCTCTTTCGCGTCGCGGATGGACAGGTTTCCCTGGTGATTGCTCCCATTGCCGCGGCACTTTGGCGTTATCAGGATCCCGCAGCCTATCTCTACCTCACCCGGTCGCTGGCAAAAGACACCGAGATTCCCCACCAAGAGTTGATTACGCACCTGGGTTCCGTGGGCTACACGCGAACCGAAATGGTGGAGCTGCCGGGGCAATTCGCCGTGCGCGGCGGCATCATTGATGTCTTCTCGCCGGAAGCCGCTCGCCCGGTGCGCATTGAACTGCTCGGTGACAGCGTGGAATCGGTGCGCGAATTCGACGCGCGCACGCAGCGGTCGATTGCACCGGTCGTGCGTACAACGCTTCTGCCCTTGGCGGAATGGTCTGTGCCGCCGCCGGAAAGAGCGGATCCGAACGACGCTGCCTGGGAAACGCCATCGTTCTTTGGACTCCCGGGCGAGCCGGGGCCCAGCACGCTGTTTGAGCTGTCAGAAAGTTCCTTGCGGCCGATCGTGTTCCTGGATGAGCCGCAAACTCTGCGTGAGGGTGCGGTGAAGCATCTCGCGGCCGCGACGGAAAATTACGAGCGTCACGGGCGCGCCAACTCTCCGGCTGCCGCTCACTTCTTCTGGTCCGAAAAGGAATTTGCGGCTGCGCTGGAGAAAACTTCACAAATTCACATCGAACAGCTCGCCCTGGGGATCGGTTCGACGCCGCAGTTTGAACTTTCCTCGCGACCCAGCGCGCGCTTTCACGGCGATGTCGTGGCCTGCATGGGAAACGTGAAGTCTCAACTCGCTTCCGGCGGAACGGTTTTTCTGACGGCGGCAAGCACCGGAGAAATCGAGCGCTTTGCGGACATCTGCCGCGACTAATCCGCGGCGATGTTGCTGATCCGCGCGCCTTTCCCGGAAGGCGTGACGTTCCCCGATGCTCAACTTACGCTTTTTGGCCACGCTGATCTCTTCGACGTCACACCCACGGTTGAGCGGCCCAGTCGGAAGATTCGTACTTCCGGCTTCTTCGGCGATTTCGCGGAACTGAAGCCCGGCGACTACGTGGTCCATGTGGACCACGGCATCGGGCAGTTCGAGGGGCTTCGCCAGATTGCCTCCGGCGGACATACCGGCGAGTTCATGCTATTGCGGTACGCCGACGATGCGCGCCTGTATGTTCCTCTGGAACGGATGGACCTGGTTCAGAGTTACCGAGTACTCGAAGGCACGCATCCGCCGTTGGACAAACTCGGCAGCACCGTTTGGAGCGCCCGCAAGACGCGCGCGCGCAAATCTGTCGAAGACTTGGCTGACCAGCTTCTCGCGCTTTACGCGCAACGAAAGACGACCGCGGGGGTTGCATTTTCACCGGATGGCAATTTCCAGCGCGAATTCGAGGACGCCTTCGAATTCGAGGAAACCACCGACCAGATCACCGCCATCCGCGACATCAAGCGCGACATGGAACACGCCGAGCCCATGGACCGTTTGCTTTGCGGGGACGTCGGCTACGGCAAGACAGAAGTCGCCATGCGCGCGGCCTTCAAGGCGGTCATTGACAACAAGCAGGTCGCGGTTCTCGCACCGACCACCGTGCTTACTTTCCAGCATTTCGAAACCTTCAAGAAGAGATTCGCCGCTTTCCCCGCGCGCATCGAAATGCTCAGCCGCTTCCGCAGCGCCGCGGAACAGAAGAAAATTCTCGCGGATTTGGAAGCGGGCAAGGTGGACGTGGTCATCGGCACCCATCGGCTGCTTTCGAAAGATGTCAAATTCGCCGACCTCGGCCTGCTGATCGTGGACGAGGAACAGCGTTTTGGGGTGGCCCACAAAGAGCGCCTCAAGGAAATGCGCAAAAACGTGGACGCGCTCGCGCTCTCCGCGACGCCCATTCCACGGACGCTGCACATGTCGCTGGTCGGGCTTCGCGACATGTCCGTCATCGAAACGCCTCCGCGCGACCGTCTGGCTATTCAAACCGTCGTCGCCCCTTTTCATGAAGAACTCGTGCAGAGCGCCATCGAAACCGAACTTGCTCGCGACGGCCAAGTCTTCTTCATTCACAATCGCGTCGAATCGATCTATTCGCTCGCAGCCATGGTGGCCAAGCTGGTGCCAAAGGCACGCGTGGTTGTGGCCCACGGCCAGATGGCCGAAAAAGAGCTCGAGAGTGTGATGTTGAAATTCATCCGTGATGAAGCTGACGTGCTGGTGGCCACAACCATCGTCGAGAACGGTTTGGACATCCCGCGCGCCAATACGATTTTGATCAACCGCGCCGACCGCCTGGGGCTCGCAGAACTCTATCAATTGCGCGGCCGCGTCGGTCGTTCCGCGCAGCGCGCCTACGCCTATCTGCTCGTCCCGCCCGACGCCTCGCTCTCCGACATCGCCCGCAAACGCCTTGCCGCCATGAAGGAGTTCAGCGAACTGGGTGCCGGATTCCGCATCGCCGCGCTCGACCTGGAGCTGCGCGGCGCCGGCAACATGCTCGGTCGCCAGCAGCACGGGCACATCGAAGCGATCGGATTCGATATGTATTGTCAGATGCTGGAGCGCGCCGTATCGAAGCTGAAGGGCGAAGAAGTCGCGCCCGACCTACGCACCACGCTCAGCCTGGGCTTTGACGTGCGCATCCCGCAGGACTACATTCCCAGCGAAAATCTCCGTCTGCGCACCTACAAACGCATCTCCTCGATCGCCTCGGAAGAAGACAAGCAGGACGTCCGCAAAGAGCTTGAAGACCGCTTCGGCACACCCCCGTCCTCGGTAGAGAACCTTTTGGAGTATGCCGCCCTCAAAGGCATGTGTGAGCGCCTGCGAATCTCGGCCGTGGAACGCCAGGGGACCCGCATCGCGGTAAGATTCCATCCCGAGACAATGCTGGACCCAGCCAAGCTGGTCACCGTGGTACGCTCTCGTACAGGCATCAAACTCGACCCCAGCGGCGTACTCTGGATGGAAATCAAACGGGGAGAATCGATCCCCGCTGCTTTGAGAAACGTATTGCTCGGTCTGCAGGGGCAGGGCTAAACTTTAGAGGTGAGGGAATTGATGCGAAAACTGGTTATCATCGCGGCGTTCTCGGCCGCCCTGCCGCTCGCGGCGCAGCAGCAGCCACAAGGTTCCCAGCCGAAACCATCGGGCGGGCCCACGCTCGAAAAGCCGGGGATGGCCGCCCCCGACGCAAAATCCGAAAAGCCGGCCAAGCCTGCCGCGCCGAAAACGGCTAATCCGGATAGCGGAAAGACCGTCGAAGAGATCATTGCCCGCGTGAACAATGAGATCATCACCCGCTCGGAGTATGAGAAAGCACGCTTGGCTTCCGAAGAAGACGCCAAATCCGAATGCCAGAATCGTTGCACGCCGGAGCAGTTGCAAATCAACATCGAGGATCGCCAGAAAAACACTCTGCGCGAGCTCGTCGACCAGTCCCTCCTGGTGCAACGCGCCAAGGACATGGGTGTGAGCGTCGAGCCTGAGCTCATCAAGAGGCTCGATGCCATCCGCACTCAGAACAATCTACCCAGCATGGAGGAGCTCGAAAAGGCGGTTTCCGGGCAAGGAACGAACTGGGAGGATTTCAAGAACAACATTCGCAATAATTTGCTGCAGCAGCGCGTGATGAGCAGCGAGGTCGGTTCGCACATCACCATCAGCGATGAAGAAGTGACCAAGTATTACGAAGCGCACAAAACCGAATTCGTGCGTCCGGAGCAGGTAGCGCTGCGGGAGATCGTGGTTAGCACCGAGGGAAAGAAGCCCGAAGACCTCCCCGAGCTGAAGAAAAAGGCGGAGACTGCGCTCAAGCGCGTCCAGGACGGCGAGGATTTCGCCGAAATCGCCAAGCGGCTTTCCGATGGCAGCACGAAAAATCAGGGTGGCTTTCTCGGTGTCTACAAGCGCGGAGAACTTTCCAAGGAGCTTGAGGACAAGGTCTTCAAGATGAAGCGCAACGAGCTGACCGAGGTCATGGAAACCAGGCAAGGCTTTTTGGTTCTGCAGGTTCTGGAGCACTACGACGAAGGCGAACAATCACTCTCGAAAGTCAAAAATGAAATCATGGACAAGCTTTACGGCACACGCATGGAACCCGCGATGCGCGAATATCTCAAGACCCTACGCGAACAAAGCTACGTGGTGATCAAGCCCGGCTATTCCGACCTCGCCGGCGGCGGAGGCTCCGAGATTCAGGAGGTGAGCGCCACGCCAGAGGTGTCCAAGAGCAAGAAGAGCCACAAGAAATTCCTGCTCTTCGGCAAGCGCTCCGGCTCGGCATCCGCCACATGAAGACGCCTTTCGTTACCGACCTCAATTCCGAACAAACCATTACTACGTTTTTCCTCGTTCACGAAAAAGAGATTCGCAGCACCCGCGAAGGCAAGACTTATTTGCGCCTCGAGCTCGGCGATCGTAGCGGCACCATCGAAGCGCGAATGTGGGACCAATTCGATGCCGCGGTGAAGAACATCAATCGCGACGACTTCGTCAAGGTCAACGCGCGGGTTGAAATCTACCGCAATAAGCCGCAGCTCTCTCTTCAGCAGCTTCGGCTCGCGAAACCCGAAGAGGTCGACCTCGCCGACTTCCTTCCCCACACAAAAGAAGACGTCGGTAAGCTTTACGCCCAGCTTCTAGAACATGCGGCATCGATCACGAATCCTTGGCTCAAGAAGTTGGTGGCCCAAATCATTTCAGATCCTGGGATAGCTGCGAAGTTCAAACGCGCCCCCGCCGCAAAGGTCATGCACCATGCCTATCTCGGCGGTCTGCTTGAGCATGTCATCGGGTTGTGCGGCCTCGCGAAGCAAATCGCCGCGCACTATCCCGAGCTCGACGTTGATTTGCTGCTGACCGCCGCGATATTACACGACGTTGGGAAGCTCGACGAACTTTGCTACGAGCGCGCCATCGGCTACACCGTCGAAGGCCAGCTCCTCGGCCACATCGCGATGGAGCTGGAAACGGTCTCCAGGGCGGTGGATGCCATCGAGGGTTTTCCAGCGAATTTGAAGACCGTGGTCCAACATCTTCTCATCAGCCATCACGGCCAATACGAGTTCGGCTCGCCAAAGCTCCCGATGATCCGCGAAGCCATGGCCTTCCACTACATGGATGATCTGGATTCAAAGCTGGCAGCCGTGCGCGCCGCACTGGCCGTCGATTCCGGCGACCCCGAGTGGTCCGCCTATTCCGGTGCCCTTGGCCGTAAATTCCTCCGTCTCGATGAATTCTTGAGTGCCAAGGAGGCAGCCGCAAAGAAGACGGCGTAGCTTGATGACTCCTGCATTCTTCCAAATTCGCGACTTGACGATCCGCCCCGCTGCGGTCCTGGCGCCCATGGCCGGCGTGACGGACACGCTTTTCCGCCGCGTCATTCGCGGCCTCGGCGGCTGCGGCCTGCTTATGACGGAGTTCACCAGCTCCGAAGGCATTACCCGCAGCGCAAAGAAAACTTTACGCTATCTCTACTTCCAGGAAGACGAGCATCCCATCACAGCGCAGCTTTTTGGCGCGAATCCTGCTGTCATGGCCGAAGCGGCGAAGATGGTCGAGGACCTTGGTTACGACGCCGTGGACATCAACCTCGGCTGCCCCGCAAAGAAAGTCGTGAAGTGCGGCGGCTCCGGCCTGCTCCGCGAGTTGCCCTTGCTAGAAGATATTTTTCGCTCCGTCCGTGCGGCGGTAAAGATCCCGCTGACCATCAAGCTCCGCGCTGGTTGGGACGAAAATTCCATCGTCGCTGTGGAGGTTGCGAAAATGGCGGAGAGCCTGGGCGTGGAAGGCGTCGCGGTGCATCCGCGCACGCGCACGCAGGGCTACACCGGCGCCGCGGACTGGACCATCATCGCCGCCGTCAAACAGGCCGTGAAAATCCCCGTCATTGGCAACGGCGACATTAACAAGCCCGAAGACGCCGCGCGCATGGTCAGCGAAACCGGCTGCGACGCCGTCATGATCGGCCGCGCCGCCGCCACGAACCCGTGGATTTTTTCTCAGATGCGGCAATACGCGCAAACCGGCAGCTACGATACCCCCACCGACGCTGTCCGCTACCATTTACTAATGGACTACTATAGACAAATTAATGCCGCCAACCTTCCCGATGGTGTAGGCAAAATGAAGCAGTTCGCCTGCTGGTTTACTCACGGCGTGGGGAACGGCACAGCGCTGCGTAGAATTGTACATGCGGCACGCACCCCCGCGGAGATCCTCGAGAACGTCGAATGCTTCTTCGAGGACCGAGCCATGGCGTAGCCAAGAAGCTGATCGCTCCGGAATCGAGGACCCAGCCCATGGTCGCCCTCAGCACCACTGTATCGAGGCAACGCTCGGAACGTAGAATCGCCGTCCGCCTGCCGCTCCAAGTGCGTGGCCATGATGCCCACGGCTACGCCTTCGAAGAAGATACTGCCAGCGAAAATCTTGGCCGCAATGGAGCCGCCTTCGTGACTCGTTTCGACATCGCCATCGGCTCCGACCTCGAAATCCGCATCCCGTTTTCGCAATCCGCTGCACGGCGTGTCGGCCGCCTTGCGGCCGCCAGAAACAACGATGCGGACTTCGCCACCCGCGGTCGCGTTGTGCACATCGCTGACTCCCAGTCCGAAGGCGAAAAGCTCGTCGGCGTGCAGTTCACCGGCCCACGCTTCCAGCGCGTTTTCCGCTCCGAATCCGCTGCTTAACCTCTTCTCTTCGAGGGTCGGTTTTCAGACCGCTCCGTTCTGTTCCGTTGCTAGCGCTCCAGATGCGTGGCAATAAACCAGCTGTTGCCCCATGCGTCTTTGACTCCTGCGGCCCGGTCCCCGTACGGCTTGTCCTGCGGCGCCTCAACTGATGTCGCTCCTACCCTCAGCGCCTGCGCGTACACCGCATCGGTGTCCGGCACGTACACATGCAGGTGGCATGGCATCGGCTGGAATTCCCCGTGTGCCTCGTCAATCTCCAAGGTTGCGTTCCCGATGCGCATCGTGCCGTGCAACACGATGCCCTCCGCCGACTTGGCCACCCCCAGCGCCTCCGCCCCGAACGCCGCTTCCAGGAACGGTACCATCTTGTGCGCCTCGCGAAGATGCAGAAACGGCTGAACCGAGCGCAATCCCTCCGGTCCCGGCGTCCACGCTATGGGCTTCGCGATGTACCAGTGATTGCCGAATTGGTCTTTCACCGCCCCTTGGCGGTCGCCCCACGGCTGATCCTTCACTGAGTAGACGGATGTCGCCCCCGCTTGCACCGCGCGCGCATACGTGGCGTCGGCGTCATCCACGTAAAGATGGATTGCGCAGGGCGCGGCCGGATAGGCCTCGCTCCCATCGCTCAGCTCGATGGTGCCGTTGCCGATCGCCACTTCCGCGTGCATGATCGATCCGTCCGGCGTCGGCATGCGCAGCCGTTCGGTGCCCTCGAATGCAGCCTTCAAGAACGCAATGAACTGCGCCCCGCCGCGGACCACCACGTACGGCGTGATCGACGTCAATCCCGGGCGCAAGTAATGAACGGTTCTGGCCTGTGCCTGCCCCGGCCCTGTTGCTGATGCTGCTGTGCCTTCGCTCATGGACGCTCTCCTTTGGAAATCGCATTTCAACGCTCGGCAGAACTCCTCGGACATGTGCGTCAGTGGAAGAGAGGTCGCGGTCCGGGACCTCCTCCTCCTCGCGGTGGCAGCGACACTAGCACTGCCTGCACGGGCTCATCAAGGTGCACGGGGAGGGGTGCACGGCGAGGGGTGCACGGCGAGGGAGCGTCTGGCCACGGCCGCCTTCGGTCCCAACTCTGGGTCGCACTTGTAACTATCTTGTGAATCAACACTATATGAACAACACGGCCCTGTTGGTGGTGTCATTTGTCAACCAGCATTCCAGCTCGGAGCAGCGCGGTTTGCCAAGGTGACTTACTCGTCGCTATTCACCTCGCCCTCGTGCCCGATCACCATCTCGTGGTATGCCGCACGCCGCGTCAGCCCGCGTTCCTTGGCGGCGAGCTTCAAGGCTTCTTTGCGGTCGAGCTTGGCTTGGCGGATGAGCTCCTCGACGCGGTCGGCGAGGCTTTGAGCCGAATTTGCCTGCGTGCGTGCGTCGGCGGGAGCCTCGGGCCCGATCAAGAGCGTGATTTCGCCGCGTGCGGGGCGTTGCTCGAGTGATGTGGAGAGTTCGGAGAGTTTGCCGCGGCGGAACTCTTCGTGCAGCTTGGTAACTTCGCGCGCGATGCAGGCGCTGCGATTGCCGAGAACCTCCCGGGCGTCGGCAACACAGTCCGAGACACGGTGCGGAGCTTCGTAAAGGATGATCGTGCGGTCCTCGATGCGCAGGCGTTCGAGGGCGCGGCGCCGTTCACCGCTCCGCGCGGGCAAAAAGCCGACGAAGAGAAATTCTTCGTTAGGTAGGCCCGAAGCAGAAAGAGAAGCGAGCAGCGCAGACGGCCCGGGAATGGGAACGACGGGAACGTGATGCCGCAGGCAGAGCGTGACGAGACGGTGGCCGGGGTCGGACACGAGCGGCGTCCCCGCGTCGCTAACCAGCGCAATCTTCGCGCCTTGCTCCAGAGCGACGACCAGCTCGGGCGCGCGGGTCAACTCATTGTGTTCGTGGTAGCTGACCAGCGGTTTGTGAATGTCGTAGTGCGTAAGGAGCTTCAGAGTATGGCGCGTGTCTTCGCAGGCGATTTGATCGACCTCCTTCAGGATGCGCAGCGCCCGAAGCGTGATGTCTTCGAGATTTCCGATCGGCGTGCCGACAAGATAGAGGCAGCCGCCGGCTGCCGAATTCGCCGCATCTGCCGGCTTGGGGGGAGCAGTCCTCGCGCTCATGACCAAGAGTCTAGCACGCGTTCCGACGGCGTCAGCCACGCGTGCTATACTTTGAGTTTTGAGCAGTACCTCAGAGGAGCGTCAGTGCCCCTGTACGAGTACAAATGCTTGAAGTGCGGCCGCAACACGGAAAAAATCGAGAACGTTTCCGGCCCGCACCTAAAAAAGTGCCCGCACTGCGGCGGAAAAGTGGAGTCGGTGATCACCGCGCCCGCGATCCAGTTCAAAGGCGCAGGTTGGTATGTGAATGACTATGGTGGGAAAAAAGCCACTAGCGGCGATGGCGAGAAAGCGGACAAGCCCGTCACTGAAGCAACAGAAGCAGGGACTAAAGATAAAGAATCGGCGAGCAGGGAAGCGGCATCCAAAGATTCCAAAGAGAGCAAAGAAAAGAAGCCCGCAAAGAAAAAATAGTTCTCTTGGAACGAGATGCTGCGCTCACAGTTTGAGAGTTTTCAAGTAGCTGCGAAACGCGGCGCCGAATTCAGGATTCTGCAGCGCGATCTCGACAGTGGCCTTTAGGAAGCCAAGTTTATCGCCTGCGTCGTAAGAAACGCCGTCGTAGATGTAAGCCCAGAGCCCTTGCTCCCTGGCGAGAATGCGCAGCGCATCCGTAAGCTGAATTTCATTTCCAGCGCCGGGCTTGGTGCGCTCAAGGCAATCGAAAATCGCTGACGGCAAGACGTAGCGTCCGGTGATGGCCAGATTGGATGGAGCGCTTTCCGGTTTCGGTTTCTCGACCAGTTCTCGGATGCGCAGCAATCGTTCGCCGAAAGGCGGCTGCGCAGCAGGTTCGCCATCCACGATGCCGTAAAGATGGGTCTTGTCTTTTGGGACTTCTTCGACGGCAATGGCGCCGACGCCGGTAGTCTCATAGACCTTGATGAGTTGTTTGGTGGCGGGATTCGGACCGGGGATTAACACGTCGCCAAGCAGGACTGCGAAGGGTTCGTCGCCTACAAGGTCGCGCGCGACGAGCACGGCGTGGCCCAGGCCCAGCGGTACCTTCTGACGCGTGTAGCTCACCTGCACCATGTTGCTGATCTTGCGTACCATTTCCGCTTGGTCTTTCTTGCCTCTTTCTTCCAGAAAACGTTCGAGCGCAGGAGCCGAATCGAAGTGGTCTTCGATGGAATTCTTGCCTTTGCCGGTGACGATTATGATGTGTTCGATCCCGGAAGCGACGCACTCTTCGGCGACGTATTGAATCTGCGGCTTGTCGACGACGGTGAGCATTTCTTTCGGCTGCGCCTTGGTGGCGGGCAGGAAGCGCGTGCCGAGTCCTGCGGCAGGGAGCACCGCCTTGCGAACTTTGTTGTGGCTTCTCGTGGGACATTCAGGTTGCGCGGCGTGGGGTGTGGCGGAGGGGGTGTTGGTCATGGTCTCAGTTTTTCACACACTCTAAGGGGATCCATTCTTCGATTGTGGTTGGATGCAGTCAACCGAATTGCACAATAGCGGTGGCTCTTGGATTAGTCAAGCAGCGCCAGCCTGCAGTCCAGCCGCACAATGAAGGTGCCCAACGCGTAGCCTGATGCCCAGAGCAGGCGTGTGCTAGCATAATGAAAGTTGAACGGATTTTCCCGGCGGACGAGAGGAGGAGCGTGAGAATCCTGGGAATTGAATCTTCGTGCGATGAAACCGCGGCTGCCGTGGTGGCCGACGGGCGAGAGATTTTGTCCAGCGTCGTCGCTTCTCAAGTCAATGTGCACCAGAAGTACGGTGGCGTGGTGCCAGAGCTGGCTTCACGCGAGCATTTGCGGCAGATCGTACCAGTGGTGCGCGAGGCGATCGCGCAAGCGGGAATGAAGCTTGCGGATGTGGACGCGATCGGTGTGACGCAGGGTCCCGGGCTGGTGGGGGCGCTGCTGGTTGGAATTACGTATGGAAAAACGCTCGCACAAGCACTGGGAAAGCCGCTTGTGCCCGTGAATCATCTTGAGGGGCACGTTCACGCGGTTTTTCTGGAAGCGCACAAGACGGGGCGAGCAGCGAAATTGCCAGCAGTGTGCTTGATTGTTTCCGGTGGGCACACTGTTTTGTATGAAGTGAAGACAGAAGATTCGACTGTGCAGGATGCGAGTGCACTCTTGCGTTATCGCAAGATCGGACAGACGCGGGACGATGCCGCCGGGGAAGCGTACGACAAAGTCGCGAAGCTGCTGGGGCTGGGCTATCCGGGAGGACCGATTTTGGATCGGCTGGCCGCGGCTTCGAATGGTGCGGCTGCTCCGGTGAAATTCGGTCCGACGAAAATGAAGGGAAATGCGCTGGACTTCAGCTTTAGCGGACTGAAGACGGCGGTGCTCTACCACGTGCGGGAGCATCAGGAATATTCAGAGGAGATCCGCATGCGGGAAGAGATGCTGCAGCGCGGCGAGAGAGAGTTGGAGCAGTTGCTGCTACTCTGCTCGCCAAGAACGCTGGCGCTGGTGCGCGAGTTTCAGAATGCAGTGGTGCGTGAGCTGGTCGAACGGACCATGACCGCGGCGGAAGGGCTGGCAGTGGAAAGCATCCTGGTGTCAGGCGGCGTGGCGGCCAACAGCCAGTTGCGCGTGACATTTGAAGAACGAGCCAAAGCTGCCGGCGTTGACGTTTTTTTCCCCAGCCGCGCACTTTCCACCGACAACGCCGCGATGATCGCCGCCGCTGCGTATTCACGGTTTCGAAACGGCATCCTCGCGGATGTCACTTTGAACGCCGACCCCAGCCTTCGACTGGCCTAGGAATTCAAGAAGCTGCTGAAAACGGAAGAGGATGTCTGCCCACTCCGTTGGAGTGAGGAATGGCACGAGCCCGGTTTCGCCTTCTGAGCCATTTCATTCAGTGCATTCTTCACGGCGCGCCTGGCCGCGCCGGTGGGGCTTCATTGGCGGGCTTTGTGGTACGATTCTTCCAGCGTTAGGGACGCATCCGGTCCGCGGAAAGGGTAGAAGCCCACCTGTTTGCAATCGATCTTCCTGAACCTTCTTTCAGCCCGATGTGCGGATGACGGGCGCTTTGTTGAAAGGAGGTCGCTGTGCCGACCCATTCTCAGGACACACCGCGTCCGCTTCCTGACCGTCCCGATCTCCGGCATTTGAAAAATCAAGCCAAGGATCTGGTCAAGGCGGGTGACGCTAGGTCGCTCACTGATGCGCAATTCAAGATTGCCCGTCTCTATGGATTTGCCAGCTGGCCGAAGCTGAAGGCTCACGTCGATTCGCTCGAAGCGATCGGACAACTCAAGCACGCCATCGATACCAACAACTTCGAGCGCGTGAAAACCCTTATGAGCCGCAATCCGGCTCTGCATCGCGCTCCGCTTGGCTATAACAAAAACGGCCCGCTTACCTGGGTCGCGGAATGCCGCGTTCCTTGGGAACCGCCGAGTGTGGAGCGACTGGCCATTGCGAAGTGGATGATCGATAACGGATCGGACGTGCATCAGGGCGGCGACGGGCCGTTGATGCGCGCTGCGCTTTTCGGCCATCGCATCCCTATGATGGAAATGCTTGTTTCCCACGGAGCGGACGTGAACGCCGAGTGGAACGGGTATTTCCCGATCCTCTTTGCACCTTGCGAGACCGTGGAACCAACGCCAATCAAATGGCTCCTGGAGCACGGTGCCAATCCGAACTGCGCCAAACCGCAGCGAAAGTATCCGGGCACGGCGCTAGACTACGTCATCGCCACTTACGGACGTTCGCTGCAGCTCGGTACTTGCATCCAACTCCTTCTTGATGCCGGTGGCGTTACCAAACACGACGTGCCTCCGGTGCTGGACTTGCTCCGCGGCCGGCTCGACCATCTGGCGGAACTGCTTGATGCCGACGCTGCGCTGGTCGATCGGCAATTCCCGGAACTAGACTTCGGTGTTACCGGGGCGCGACGCCTGTCACTTCGCGGGGCGACCCTGCTGCACGTGGCGGCGGAGTACGGCAACGTGGAAGCGGCCGAGTTATTTCTGGACCGCGGTGCGGACGTCAATGCGCGCGCGACGGTGGATGAGTCCGGTGTCGGTGGGCAGACGGCAATCTTCCACGCGGTGACACAGTTCGGCGACTGCGGTTTACTGGCGGCGCAGTTGTTAATGGACCACGGTGCGGACCTAGCGGTTCGGGTGAAACTACCAGGACACTATGAGCGGCCGGGTGAAATTGTTGAGTGCACGCCCCTGGGATACGCGCTGCGGTTTCCAGGCGGTGAAAACAAGACGGTGGCAAGGCTGCGAGAGCGCGGGGCTGCGGAATAACCAGGATCGTTTCTGAGGGGTGCGTTGAAGACGGGCGGCTGAACTGCACCAGCAGGAATTCCTGTCCCACTGGAGCTACTGCCGCGTGCGGTATACTTTCGCGAACATGGACATAGAGGCGGGCGAAGGCGCGCGATTCGAACTGGCGAGCGATCAATCGCTGCTGGTTTATTTCGATCGACAGAATAGAAAAGGCCGAGCTGAAGGTCGGCCTCTACAGACTCAGATCACGCTCCAAGCGAATGAAAGGGTCAGGAAGCTGCTGCGGCTGCTGCAGTTGGAACCCATTGAAGGCTTTCGGAATCTTCATCCGGCGTATTGCTCTTTGCTGGTCAAGTTTGATGCATTTCGGTTGCGGCACGAGGAAGTGGAAGCGATTCTGCGGCGATGCCTCGAGCGGCTTGATGAGGTAATCCTCCCGGAGCCGCATCAAGTGGAAATTCCAGTGTGCTATGGCGGAGAGTACGGTCCGGACCTGGCTGAGGTGTGCGCGATGCACGGAATTACGGCCGCGAAGGCCATCGAGATGCATGCCGCCCCCGAGTACCTGGTCTATTTTCTAGGGTTCGTACCGGGATTCGCTTATCTGGGTGGGTTGCCTGAAGCG
>WNFO01000328.1_pt1 | contig 33853 bp, 38 predicted proteins | sample 5400251 | NCBI WGS metagenome assembly WNFO01 (sample SAMN13153354, study PRJNA577476) | soil metagenome | isolation source: 100 cm saprolite under Madrone tree | place: USA:California | collected 2016-06-14
GATCGACATAGCCCCAAGCGAGATGACGGCTGCAGGCCAGGAAGTACAACTCGTCACCCAAGTACCCATACCTGTGTCCCGCGTACAAATGCACCACCAGCTTGCACGCGGCAATCAGGAGTACAATCGTGGTCGCGCCTAGCATCGGAAACAGGTGCCTTTCGTCACGGCTCTCTACCGTGCCACCCGTCATTTGCGGCTGCGACTCCGCCATCATCCTCGCTTACTCCAAATTGCCAGCGTTGCAATCATAGGCCGAGCACGACCCCAAGAGGAGGCCCAGTGTAGCAGGATGGACGCAGGCTTCCGAGCGCACCTGGCTGGGGCAGATGGACTGTGGATCCCGCCGGTCCGTGGCAACATCTCTGTATGTATGCAAGATCACGAACTCTACCGACGCATCCTAGGCATTGAAGCTCCCTGGCAAGTGGAGCGAGTGGAACTACAACTGAAACAGGGAGAGGTGCACGTTTATCTCACCCATCAAGCAAATCTGGAGTGGGCGTGTGCCGACTGCGGCAGACCCAGCCCGCTCTATGATCATCAAGCAGAGCGGCAATGGCGCCATCTGGATACCTGCCAGTATCAGACCATTCTGCATGCCGCGCCGCCGCGCAGCCAATGTCCCGAGCATGGGATACGGGTGGTGCAGCTGCCGTGGGCGGAGGCGGGCAGCCATTTCACCGCGCTGTTTGAGGGACTGGCGATTGCATGGCTGAAACACCCAAGCCAGAAGGCGGTGGGGGAACAATTGCGGCTGAGCTGGGACGAGATTCACGGCATTATGGAGCGGGCCGTCAAGCGCGGTTTAGCACGGCGGCAGGCAGAAGAGATGCCGCAGTTGGGAGTGGATGAAAAGGCTTTCCGCAAAGGACACAAGTACCTGACACTGGTCAATGACCTGGAGCACAGCCGCGTGCTGTATGTGGCCGAGGATCGAGAGCAGAAGAGTTTGGACGGATTTTGGTCGACGATCACGGCTGAGCAGCGAGCCAGCATTCAAGCCGTGGCCATGGACATGTGGGATCCGTATATCAGCTCCGTGCTCGATCATGTAGAAGACGGCGAAAAGAAGATTGTGTTCGATAAATTTCACATCGCCAAGCATCTGGGAGAAGCGGTGGATCGAGTGCGGCGGCGCGAACACAAGGATCTAAACGCGGAGGGGGATGAGCGGTTGAAGGGAACCAAATACGACTGGCTGCGGGATCCTGCGAGGATGGATCAGGAGCAGCGGCGAGAATTTGCGAAGTTGAAGCAAAGCGAGTTGAAGACGGCGCGGGCTTGGGCGCTGAAGGAAACCGCCATGGCGCTGTACAACTACGTGTATGAGAAGCCGGCCCGCAAACATTTTCAGTGGTGGTATCAGTGGGCGGTGCGTAGCCGACTGCAGCCCATGAAGGACGTGGCCGCGATGTTGAAGCGCCGCTTCGAGAACATCATTACCTACTTGCGGCATCAGATCACGAATGCTGCCAGCGAATCCATCAACGCCAAAATCCAGTGGGTAAAATACACGGCGCGAGGATTCCGCAATAAACAGAACTTCATTAATGCGATTTACTTCCACTGCGGAGGTCTGGAATTGGCACCTTCACCCACTAAGTAGCCAGAAGCGCCATTTTCCTTTGCATCCCCGCGAAGCGCGTCATAGGATACCGCCAACCGTTTCCGTGACTTTCCGCACAGAGGAGTCTCTCCATGCACATGCACGAGTTGAATTGGCTCGCGATTCTGGTAGCCGCGATATCCACGATGGTGGTGGGATTCCTGTGGTACTCGCCGCTTCTTTTCGCTAAACCGTGGATGCGCGAAATGGGCTACGACCCGAATGACAAAGCCAAAGTCCAAGAAATGCAAAAAAGCGCCGGTCCGGCTTACGGCGGCTCCTTTGTTGCCAGCCTACTTTCCGCTTTCACTTTAGCCTTGATCCTCCATGGGCTTGGGACACAAGACCTCCATCTCGGAATTATGGCCAGCTTCCATATCTGGCTCGGATTTGTAGCCACCGTGCAATTCACTGGCGCGCTCTTCATGAAGCAGACCATGAAGCTGTTTGCCATTAATACTGGCTACCAGCTCGTCTGCTATCTCGTCATGGGGGCAATCCTGGTTGCCTGGAAATAAGAAACTGAAACGGCAGAAAACGTTTCAAGAAGCTGGAAGGAACGGCTACGGGCGCGATTTTCTTGCCTCTTCACGGCAAGCTGGTGAATCCCGCCCACTTGTTCTCGGGCGCGACGAAAGACAGTTGGCGTTCGAGTGAATATCACTTGTTTCTAACCCCTGAGCTTCTACAAAAGCGCGCATATATTCTTTTGTTGCCGAAATCCCCTTTTGATTGGACGGCTGCGCTGGTAGGGGACAGGGCGCTTGGGTAAGCCTAGCTCGAACAAGGGCTTGCCTTGGTACCGCCGCTGGCGCTCCGTCCAGCTTTCTTTTCGGCTTATCGTGCGCCTTCCAATTCAGCGGCCTCTTCTCGACCCTCAATCCATTGAAAACTCTGCAAAGCAAACACTTTGGTACTCAATAGGGCACATATAGCTAAATATGTTTGAAATCCAGTGGATAGCCCGAATGATAGTACCAAGTAGCGGCAGTAGTACCTATAGAACTCAAGGAGGGGATATATGCGTAGCTTGCTCATGGTGGGGGTTTTGCTTTTTGCTGTTGCTAGTTCAGCTGTGGCCCAGGACTATCCTAAGGGCGAGGTAGCCGGCAATTACACCTACATCCGTATCAATCCGGGCGGTGGGGCGTCAAGTATCGACTGTCACGGGGGCGGCGGATCGGGCGCCTATAGCCTGAATAATTACCTAGGCGTCGTTGGTGAATTTAGCGGTTGCAAAATGACTGGGCTGCCATCCGGCTTAAGCGGCCACGCGTTCAGCTATCTATTCGGGCCCAGGTTGACTTACCGTGGATATGGTCGCCTCGAGCCTTTTGGCGAGGCCTTGTTTGGCGGGGCCCATCTCACGTTCAGCGGCGGCGGCGCGTCTACCTCTTTTAACGGCTTCGCGATGGCACTAGGGGGCGGAGTCGACTACAAGTGGAATCGAAACGTAGCCATTCGCTTCGTACAGGCTGATTACCTCTACTCGAGAATTGACTTCGGCGCCGGAGCACCTACACATCAGAACAACTTCCGGCTCCAGGCCGGCGTCGTCTACCGTTTCGGCGGCCGATAAGATCCAGGCTCAGGCAAGGCTCCGCCTTCCAAGGCGGAGCCTTCGCCTTGTCTCCTTTCCCTGGATTTCCCTTCGCGCCTTCCGGGGCTTCCAACTTCCAATGCACCTTCTCCGTCTCATCCATTGAGGCCGACACTCCCTTCATTCTAGAATCTTGCTCATGAACGTCGACCGCTTGCGCGAGGTTTGTCTCTCTTTTCCGGGCGCCACGGAGCAGGTCCAGTGGGGCTGCGATCTGGTGTTCAAAGTGGGCGGGAAAATGTTCGCTGTAACCCCGTTGGAGCCGGCTTCCGTGAGTCTTTCCTTCAAAGCGTCTCCGGAAAATTTTGCTGACCTCACGGAGCGGCCCAATATCATTCCGGCTCCGTACCTCGCGCGTGCGCAATGGGTTGCACTCCAAACAAGGGACGCTCTGCCCGCCGAGGAACTGGCGCTCTTGCTGCGCCAATCTTATGACCTGGTTCTCGCCAAGCTTCCGAAGAAAATGCGCGACGCGCTTTTGCGCGCAAAGCCGTCGGCGCGCCAGGCCCGGCGCAAAAATTCAGCGAAAGAGAAACGCAAGCGTAGCCGCTGACTTCGAGAAAAGATATACTCCGCTGAGCTTCCGCGCATTCGAACGTAAAAGCAGTTTCGTCGAGGTGCTCCATGCTTGTACGTCTATCGTTTCTCGTTGTTTCCGCGATGCTTCTCACTTCAGCACTGCTTCGGGTCGCAAAGCCGGCGCCGCCGGCGCGTGGTCTTCTGGTCATAGCGAACCAGAAAGAGCACACCCTGCTGCTCGTCGATCCTGACAATCGCCGCGAACTGGCAAAAATAGTTGTTGGAGTGAACGGCCATGAAGTCATCGTATCGAACGACAGCCGCTTCGCTTATGTTCCGATCTATGGAAATTCCGGTGTCGGCCGGCCCGGGACCGACGGCAGCACCGTTGACGTCATCGATCTGCACGAGCGCAAACTCGCCGGCACCATTGACCTAGGCAAACCTCTCCGCCCGCACCGCGCCGAATTCGGGCCTGACGGCCTGCTGTACGTCACCGCCGAACTCGCGAATGCGGTCGACGTCGTCGATCCCGGGACGCGCAAAGTCCTCGCGGAGATTCCCACCGGCGAGCCGCAATCCCACATGCTGGTTCTTTCGCCCGACGGCCACCGCGGTTACACCGCCAACGTCGGTGCGGGCAGCGTGAGCGTGCTGGATCTTGCGGAGCGCAAGCTCATCACCACGATTCCCGTGGCAAAGACCGTCCAGCGCATTTCCATTTCACCCGACGGTCTCCGCGTCTTTACTCACGACCAGGACACGCCGCGCATCGCCGTCATCGACACGGCCACGAACAAAATCACGAACTGGATCGCATTGCCGGATGTAGCCTATGCGTCGGAGCCGGCTCCCGATGGCCGTTGGTTGCTGGCGGCCAGCATGGTTGCGAACCATCTTCACGTCGTTGATTTGCAAACGCTCAAGGTGGTTCGTTCGTTTGACATTCCGGAGAGATCGTCGGAAATCCTGATTCGGCCCGGCGGGGAGATCGCTTACGTCAGCGGGACCGGCGCCGGCAAGATCGCGGTGCTCGACCTGCGCTCCTGGAAAATGCAGCCGCCGATCGACCTCACTCCCGGCGTGGACGGCCTTTCCTGGGCTACTGTCCCGCAGCAATAGTGACGCAACTCAACACCGGGCGTTCTCCGGGTTACCGGGACTCTTCAAGGTGCACGAACTCCACCTCATAGGGCTTTCGTCCCAAATCCAATCGTGCCACGGTCACCGGCAGTTGGAATCTTCGTGGCCCAGCGCTTCCCGGATTGATGTAGAGCACGCCATCGCGTTCCGACTTTCCCAGCTTGTGGGAATGGCCGCTGACCACGATGTGGAAGCCCGCCGTGGCGGGATTCAAATCAAGTGCGTTCACATCGTGAAGGATGTGAATCAAGACTGAGCCTGCTTGCGAAATGGCTGTCTCCGGCAACGCCTGCGCCCACGGCCCGGTATCCACATTTCCCCGCACAGCTACCACTGGCGCAATCTTTCTCAACTCTTCCAGGATTTCCGGCTTTCCCACGTCCCCCGCATGAATAATCATCTCCGACCCGCGCAGCGCTTCCACAGCTCCCTTACGCAGCAAGCCATGCGTGTCCGAAATCAGCCCAATCCTCTTCACCGCGTTTGCGGTGGCCCGAGAAGTCCCCGTCATCACCTTCAGCTTCGGTAGGTAATCCGTCATCAAGCGAATAACGGCCCATATTTTTCGTGGCTGGCGAGATATGCGCCCATCACGTGGGAGCGTGGCTTGGTGTTCTTGTATTTCTCGATGAGGTCGGCCAGCGCCTCATCCACTAGGGCTTGAAGGTGTCGGCCTTCCTCCTCGGCCAGTGCGCGCACATCCCTCAAAATTCTGGAATTGACTTGGGTGGCGAATTTCTCACGGCTCTTGGCCATGAAAGGCGCTCCTCTTGCCAAGATTTTGGCATCTTGACAAATCATGATATGTCAAGGGACCCGCAAGTATGCGCCATCTGGCGATCACTTTTGAGGACGGAAGTGTTCTCTGTCAAGCGCCGGGTGCCGCAGCCAAACACTTGCGCGGTGGCGGTGACCCTGATTCAGTGCACTGTCTCTATCGGACGCCCGGCGATCTCGCAAATCCGCTGCAATTCCTCGGGGGTGAAGTACGTCTCTTTCTCGTTGCCGGCGCGTTCCTCGTGCCCCAGCCCCGATTCCTTCGAGATACGGTCGAGCTCCGCTTCTGGCATGCCGAGCAGCAAGGAAGCTCTTGCCTGCGTGTAGTATTTTGGGACTTGATTGTTCATAACCTGCCCCTATGCCGCCGCGTCCGCCTCAATTTCAGCGCAGTTCCGTAGTTGTGGTACCTAAGGGGACTCCGTCTACGGAGCGGCCGCAGCTCCCATTGCAACATAGCCCGTTATCAAGTGATTTCAATCGGGTGAATCACCCAATTCAGACTCAGGGAAATCACTGAGAACTGCCCGTTGGCAAACTAATCCCTGCAAGAAGTCATGGGGGCTCGGTCCAAAGGCTGCGGCTTTTTACTTCGTGCCCGCTGTTCCAAGATTTTATCCTTGACTTTCCCTTATTTCTTGGGATACTTAACCCTGTATAAAACTGTGTTTGGAGTGCGGGAGCTCGCTCCCGCTTTTCTTTTTGGCTAGCGCGATTTCGCCCTTGCTGGCTCTCAACAAACAAATCGCACCCTTTAGAATCAACCACTTACAAAATGCAAACTTTGTAACCCCTTTATTTTGATATTCATACAAAATGGCGGGGGTAGGGGGTTGTATTGCGCTTGCCGAAGGTTCGATCACTCAAAAATCCTTCGATTTGACAATCATTCTGCACAATCTTGGTGCAATCCAAGCTATTTAGAATCAACACTTGCAAAAGTGTGTCAGAACAAAGGACTTTAACCATCTTTAGAATGAACACTTATGAAAAGCAGGGGGATGGGGGGAGGGAGCCGAATTCTTTTCTCGGCCTGTAATCCACGGAGGAGTTGAAGCGACGAGCAGCACAGCCGCTACCTGCCTTACGCGGAAACTTTGTTGGGAATGATTCGGCGCATCGGCTTGGCGCCCGGAATCGGAAACTGCATGTGCCAGAAATTCATCTCGGGGGAGATGAACTCCACGCCGATATACTGTTTGCCGTCGCGTGCCCGATGGATGGAGACCACGCGGCATTCCATCGACTGGGTAGTGTTATCATTCATCAATATCAGCTGTTGCCCTACCAGGACGATCTCTTCAAGTTGAAATAACGCCCCGTGCCGGTTCACCGACAACGAATGGGTCTGTGCCGAGAACTTTTCGCCTGAATCCGTTTTCCCGTGAATCGTCAGCGGCACCGTTATGGCCACCCGTAGAGTTCGTCTGCGCTCTTTGCAACGAAAGTGAAGCAGGGACATTTCGGCTACGACCTCGAGCTCTGATTTGTTATATCTACAGCGATTACAACTAACTTCGATCGACGGATGTGCGCTTGACGAGTCGTGTCAGCAGGGTGCCAAAGCGACAGAACAACAGAAGAGAGGTGACTAGCACGAACCTTGCCCACACAGCCCCATACTGCTTACTTGCTATTTCCAAGACAATGGCTGAAAGGTACCACAAAAGCCCATTTTCTAACAGTACCCTAGTACTTCCCCATCTCTCGTATCACCAAGCCTCATAACAGCCGTAATCCCTCTGCTTGATGATCTTCCGTCGCGGAAGTCCAAGAACACTGCAAGAAAGGCTTTCATCTGTCCCCGTGCAGGAATGGTGCCAAAAGCCGCAGCCAGGGTCCCGACTCATTTCACTTCCAGCGCCACACGGTCTTGGTCTGCCATCTCCCGCGTTATCTTATAGATTTGGCGGGACATAATTTATTCACCACGCTCCGCCCCGTCCAGAGCTTCAGTCAAGTTGCGCCTCTTGCCGTAGGGCGCTACCGTGTTGGGGAACTCCTCTAAGGACTGCGTCGGGAGCAAAGAACTTCCGAGTTCCGCACCCGTCGCGCCCCGTTCGATATTTCCGGGCGACTCTTGAATTCTTGGCCGGTTCACCCATTCCCACCTCCACGAACTGCCATTCTTTGGGAGTTGAAGGATTTCGTGGCACGGGCCTGCCGTAGTCTAGTGTTTTCACGGGCGCATTCGTTTCAATTCGTTTCGGGTTTGGATGACTTTTTCCCGGTCCCCTCGCTCGAACGGCTACTCAAGAGTTTTACCAGGAGCAGCGGATTCACCCGCGCGCGCTCCACCGTCAGTCCCCAATGGAGGTGCGGCCCCGTGACGCGTCCCGTGGCTCCGACCTTTCCCAGCACAGTTCCAGTTTCCACTGCGTCTCCAGCTTTCACGTCGATTTCAGAAAGGTGGCCATAGAATGTGTAAATCCCCAGGCCGTGATCCAGCACCACGGTATTTCCTGAAAAGAACAACTCCTCAGCCAGGGCGACCCGGCCGCGTTGCGCAGCGTGAACTGGGGTCCCGGTTGCCGCCGGAAAATCCGTCCCGCTATGCGGTGATCCGGGATTGCCGTTCAGAATCCGCCGCTTCCCAAAATTTGAGCCCGTCGTCACGCCATCCAAAGGAATTCTGAAATTACCGTCCCATAGGCGCTCGGGCGTTACGCGATCAAAAATATCGCGCAATTTCTGGCGCTCTTCATTGGCGCGCTTGATTTGTTCCGGGTTGGGCTCCACGAACTGTTTCTCTACTTGCAATTTCTCAGTCGCAAACAAGCCTTTCTTCACTGCCACCATCGCGCTGCAGCTCATTTTCGCGCCATCCGCGGTTTGCTCCGTGATTTTCAGCTCATACTCGCCAGGCGCCTTTTCGAGGTCAACCGCCAGCAATCCTTTTCGCTGCTTTTCGCCTGCAGCCTCCCGCCAGATTGGCACGTTCCGCCCGCCCCAATCTCCTTGCACTTCCGCTAGTGGCTTGGGGCTTTTGATTTCGATGAGCAGCAAACTTCCCTGGCTTGCTTGGGGTGCGCTCAGCCGCAAAGTCGTTCCCGCGGTGCAGGTGCCCGCCTGTTTCGCCGTCGCTGCAGCGGGAAGCAACATGGCAATCGCCACGAGACACACATCGACCAAGCGCACTACTCGCTTTCCACCTGCGGCAATGACGTGTGAATTCATTTCTGCTGCCGCATCGCCGACACGCGCGCCTCAACTTTGGCGAATTGCTCTCGCGCGATCTTTGATCCTGTGATCGCCTTTTCAATGTTTAGAAACAACTCGGGATTGTTCATTTTCTGGCGAATGTCCGCCAGGAAAGGCCGCACTTTTGCAAAAATAAAGTAAAGTTCGCCGCAAAAGGATACCTGGAAGAAAAGCTTCTCGCTCACGACGCCATTCAGAAGGAAGGAAACAGCAATTCCCCAGTAGCCGCCCACCTGTCTGAGCCAATTGTTCTCCTCCGACCCCATGGCCGAGGCCACTTTTATGAAATCTTCCGCACTCTTCGGCCAAAACGTTGCCACCCACCAATGCCGCGCCTTGCGCATTTCCGCCTCGCGTCTTAGATCGTAGAGTTCGAGTATGAGCCTCGCATCCTCAATCGTCGGTTTCTTTGGCACCGTTTCCTCCCGGAACTTTCCGCTTGGATTCTACCCCAGAATACGCAGGTCTCTTTTCCTGCGATTCAGACTGTCCGGCAACGCGACACTTGCATCCCGCCGGCGGACGGTCTCCACCCAGCCGGAACCTCTGCACGTATGGACAAGTCTTTTTGATTCTGTGGTTTCTGCTCTTCCATCCTGCGGCACGAGGATTGCCCTAACTTCCTGTGGGAAATTGCGCCCCCACGAATCTACGAAACGCTGCTCAGGGAGGCTTCCATGAAAAAGATCGATCGCATGCGCGAGAGGGTCACCATCTTGCCGACCTCCGTTTACCTGTCGAAAATGCACGACGCCGGCTGGAGCCTGGTCGCCCTGGAATGGGAACGCGAAGTGGAAGTCTCCGGCGTTCCCGAAGAGCCGGCAGCGCCCGTTGCCTCGGAAGAAATCCCCTTCGGCCTGCGCATCGCCTCCGACTGCCGGCATCTGGAAGACGACCCTCTCGAAACACAAACTCTCAAGTTTCTTGCCGAAATGATTGTCCAGGATGTTTCCTTCACCAGCATGGCCGACGCACTGAACGTCCGCGAGTATCGCACCCGCGACGGCCGCCCCTGGACAGCCGCCGGCGTATTCAAGCTGATTCCTCGATTGATCGACGTCGCTCCGCGCCTGCTCTCCGGCGCCGAGTGGGAATCGCGCAAGAAACAACTATCCCGCGTCACCTGGAATTCTTAGCTCAACGCGCGCTTCATCCTCAGTCATTCCGGGCGGAGCAAGCCGACGCTTTTTCTTCTCGCCTCGTTCCTGCGAGATGGTCGGCTTGGGCAGAGAGGAATCTCTCTGGCTCTTTTCTCACTTCCCATGCCTCCTCCAGAAGCCCTTTGGTATGCCATTTACGCTGCGGTTCTTTGGCTCGTAGTCGCCATAGTTTGCCCTATCCAGTTGCAGACAAGCGGACCCGCTCCCGCTAGCCAAGACCGCACTCCCTGCCGGATCCGCCTTCTTCTAATCGCTAATAGCGGTCTCGGACCCCTCAGTAGCCCCGAAAGGCACGACAAAGGACGACATTTGGCGCCGCAACGGGCGTTTGCGCCTGTTGTCGCTTGCGCCTCAAGCGCGGAACTGGAAAAGTTCGCCTAGCAGCAGGGAATCCGACCAAATCTGGAGCGCTTATGCAGATCTTAACGATGGTAAGTTTGATGGCCTTCCTGATTTTGGGCCTTTTGCTCTTTTCGGCGGTGACGCCCCGCGACAGTCGGCGGGCGGGCCATCGCAAAACCGCGTTTTACCCAAGCTCTGATTCCCACGGGACCGCGCCTTCTACAAAGCAATAAGGAGAATACTCATGAAGGTTGAATTGAGTTTTGCACCCAGAGCATTCGAGAGTTACACAAAATTCGGGTTTCGCCGGAGAGCCACTGTGGCGACGTCGGTTGCGCTAGTCGCTGCGGCGACATTTCTGTGTCAGGGGTGCGTCGTGGTGCCGGTTCGGGCCCCCACACGCACCAACGGACTCGCCGGCAAGATGGAAAAGGTCAACTTGGATTTCCTGCAAGCAGGCAAGACGACGCGGCAGGAAGTAACCGAAAAACTGGGCGAGACGGACACGACCGTCAAAGAAAACCGACTTTTCCTGGGCCGTTGGGCGAGCTCGAAATGGGGAGTTTTTTGGGCGGTGGGCGGTGGGTACAATGCCGCCGGCGGGTGGAACCGCGGATGGGCTAGGCACAACGTGCTGATTTCCTTCGATGACCAGGATGTCGTTACGCAATACCACGAGTTTTCCGATGGGGACTTGGTGAAGCAACTTTCCGCCTGGGTGGCCGAGGGCCACGGCCAGCCCCTTGATTTGTCGTCGCCAATTGAAGTCCCTATCGATCACCGTCATGGCTCTGGCGTATGTTTCCCCGGTACTCTTATCCTGGGAAGCGATTCGTTTGAGTTCCGTGAAAACGAGAAACACAATTTCAAAATTTCTCCCCGGCAAATCCGGGACATTCAGCTCACCAGCGTCGGACACGGCGATAAATCCGATCCTCGGTACATGAATGAAACCATTCATTTCGCCGAAAAGACCAATGTCGGCGGAAAAATGACTATTCGCGCGGACGTGCCCACCATCATGACTCTCGTCAAATACTTGGCGCAAACACGCTCGAGACAGCAGCCTGCGAATAGCAATCCCGTGGGGAACAATTCTTCTGTGTCGCTTGGGACTCTTATCCCAGCGAGCACGCGCGATGCTCGAAGTGTTCGTTGAAGATCAATCCAGCATCAACTGCACCGGAAAGTATGGTGGCACTATTTAGGAATCGCGGGGGTTGAGCCGCGCTCCATGACCGCATAGGAGCTAATCACCTGCTGATCATAAATAGCCTCAGTCCACATCCAGCCGCCATAGGAAAGCGCCGCAAAAAAACCGGCCACCAGCACGATCCTCTTGCCCAGATAGGGCCGCTCTTTTACACCGTAGTAAACGAGAAATCCACCGAAGAGGGTGATTACACCCAGCAGGCTCTCCAAAACCGGTATATCAGAGATTTGAAAATGGCTCAGATCCTCAAGACCATTGTAAACAGAAAAAAGCGTGAGGATAATGGCCAGCAGGGTCCCCCAAATTCTCCTTTGCCAGGGGAAAGAGTTGCCGTTTCTCGGCGCGATAGTGCCAAAGAGACAAATCAGAAATAAACTAATTCCGCTGAAAACCGCGCCGCGGAGCACAACGATCCTTTCATGCAGTAGCTTGAGCCGGTCCGTTTTCTCGGTCCCCTGGTTCAGTATTTCGGTCTCAATCAGTTGAAACTTTGTCAGGATATTTTCTAACTTTATGTCGTTCTCTCGTTCTGTTTTTGCATCCTGAAGCTTACGTTCCTTATTCCGGCGCTCAAAAGTTTTCTGCACGCCGGCCCATAGTGTGTGCCATGTCACCATTCTCTGATTTGTTTCCGGGTCCTTCTGGCGGAATCGCTCAAAAAATGCGCGGTGGCAAACGTCGAAATTGTCTCCCGGCTCGTAGGGCTTTAGTAATTCCGTCTGTTTGATTCCGTCCAGCCGCTGATTCTGGTCTTCCAGAACCAGGCACCGGATCGCGTCCTCAGGCACTGGCCAATGCTCGTCATTCACAAGCTGGCCCGAGATGGGCACGATCGCGGATCCGATGCAGTACGCCAGAGACAATATTCCCACGCCCAGCAGCGCGTCATTTTTCCCCAACACTTCAGGAACGGTCTTGGCAAAGAACGGCGGGTACACGAGATCGATGGCCATGCCCAGCCACAGGAAGGCCAGCACGCCAACGACGGTCGTTTCAAATGCGAGTTTGAAGACATCCATTTTGCGAAACCCACTGCACCTATACCTGCCGCCGCGGAATCGGGGTGCGGAATCCGAGTGCCGCCGTCCAAGTGGGGACGGCCTGGTTCGAACGCTTTGCGGTCCAGCTCCCGCATCTGCTGCAGGTGCCTTAATCGGAGCTGCGGACTGGTACCGCTCAGTCCAGTAGTGCGCCGTAGCCACACATCGTTTCATTTCCAAAACTTTTTCCTGGCATAGCCACTCTTATTTACGCGTGTATACTCTTCTTATGGGTAAGCATGTGATTCGAATGTCGGAAGCGGAAGCCTCTGCGACTAACATCGCGACGCTCCTGGCCCGGGTGGGTGCCGGCGCGGAAATCGTCATCGAAAATGACAAGCGGCCCGTTGCTGTTCTTCATGCTGCCGAGCCTGTTCGCCGCACCATTTCCGAGTGTATCGAGCTGCTACCCGAAGATTCCACGGCGACCATCGATCCTGACTTCTCCAAGGACGTTGAGGCCGCCATCGAAAGCCACCGCGAGCCGTTAGCACCACCCGCATGGGACTGATCCTCGACTCTAGCGTTCTGATCGCAGCGGGGCGTCAGGGGAAAAATGCTAGGCAGATGCTTACCGCCATCGCTGGCAAAATCGGCGGAACCGCTGTCGGCATCTCCGTCGTAACGTTGATCGAGTTGGCACACGGCGCGGCCCGCGCCGACTCCCCCGAGCGAAAAGCGAGCCGGCAGAAGTTCATCGCGGAACTTCTGACCGCAATGCCTGTCTATCCAGTCACAGTGCCTGTCGCTCTTCGCACTGGGCAGCTCGACGGCGAGAACCAAGCGCGAGGAATCCGAATTCCCATTTCCGATCTGCTAATCGGCGTGACTGCACTCGAACTCGGTTATGGCGTTGGCACGGCCAACCTCCGCCATTTCCAACAGGTCTCTGGGCTGTCGGTGGTACAACTGTAGTTGTGCTACAGCCCCGAGGAGCCCCATGCAGTCGTTGCGCCTGAACCCCATCCTCAATACGGACTCGTACAAGCTCACGCACTGGTGGCAATATCCGCGGGACACGCGCCATATCTATTCCTATCTCGAATCGCGCGGCGGCATGTTTGAAGAGACCATGCTCGCCATGCTGCAGTACATCATCAAGTCCAATTTCGCTGGACAGGTCTTCACACTCGATGACGTCGAGGAAGCCCGCCGCATCGCTCACGCGCACTTCTCCGGCCATCCCAAATCTTTCAACTACGAGGGCTTCAAGTCTCTTTATGCCAAGCACGGCGGATGGTTGCCTCTTCGCATTCGCGCGGTGAAGGAAGGCACGGTCGTTAAGACCCATAACGCGCTCATCACCATCGAAAACACCGATCCGGAATTCTACTGGCTCACCAATTGGGCGGAGACGCTTCTCGTCCAGGTCTGGTATCCCATCACCGTTGCCACACTGTCGCGCGCCATCAAGCAAGTCATTGGCAAAGCGCTTGTCCGCACCGGCGATCCTGCGCTTCTTCCCTTCAAGCTGCACGACTTCGGATTTCGCGGCGTTTCTTCCAAGGAATCCGCGGCCGTCGGCGGTGCCGCGCATCTCATCAATTTTCTGGGCACGGATACGCTCGCGGCCATTCAGCTTCTCAACCAGTTTTATTCCGCCGATCTCACGGCGCAGAATCCGCTCGACTGCGCGGCGTACAGCATTCCGGCTTCCGAGCATTCCACCATCACCGCGTGGGGCGAAGCGCACGAGCTCGACGCTTACGCTAACATCCTCGAAAACTGTCCTGAAGGAATCGTCGCGTGTGTAAGCGACTCCTACGACATCTACAACGCGGTGCGCAATCTTTGGGGCGGCGCGCTACGGGATAGAGTTCTTCAAAGAAAAGGCACGCTGGTAATTCGCCCGGATTCCGGCGACGCGGTTTCCGTCCTCGAAGAGCTCTTTAAAATTGTCAGTGAAAAATTCGGATACGAAGTGAACCGCAAAGGCTGGAAGACCACAGTTCCGTGCGTGCGCTTCATTCAGGGCGATGGCGTCAACTTCTACACCATTCAAAACATCACGGCGCAACTCACGCGCAAAGGCTGGTCGCAGGATATTTGGAGCTACGGCATGGGCGGCGCGCTGCTGCAGCAAATCAACCGCGACACACTGAAGTTCGCACTGAAATGTTCCGCCATCGACCGCAAAGGCCAGTGGCACAACGTTTACAAAAATCCGAAAACCGACCCCTCGAAAGCCAGCAAGGGCGGCCGCTTCAACCTCATTCAAAACGGCAAGGAATTCGCCACAGTCGAAATTGTTGAGGGCGCTCCCATTCCGTCCAACAACGCTCTAGAAACAATTCTTGAAGACGGCAAACTCTTGCGCGACCAGACGCTTGGGGAAGTTCGCGCCATCGCCTCTTCCTACGACACTTACAATGACCACGGATGATTATTTTTCGGTATGAGAGGCCGGCTCGGCCCGCGCGCGCTCACTTACGCGCCGCGCAGCTTGAAGCGCTGAATTTTTCCGGTCGCCGTTTTCGGCAGCTCGCTGCAGAACCGAACGTCACGCGGCACCTTGTACGAGACGAGCCGCGCTTTGACGTGCTCGCAAATTTCCGCCGCAAGTTTTCCCGAGCCTTGGGCGTTTCCACGCAGCACCACGTGCGCGACGGAATAGGACAGTCCTCGTTCGTCGGTCGCTCCAACCACGGCCGCTTCGGCGATATGGGGATGCCCCAGCAATGCGTTCTCCACTTCCATAGGCGAAACCCACATTCCCGCGACTTTCAGCATGTCGTCAGCGCGCCCGCAATAGTGGTAGTAACCGCCGGAATCGCAAAAAAATTTGTCGCCGGTGACGACCCAATCGCCGCGCTTGGTGCGCGCCGTCAGTTCGGGAATCCGCCAATACTCCGCAAACGCGCTCGCGCCGCGCACCCAAAGATTCCCGATCTCGCCACCGGGAACGGGCTCTCCGTGGTCATCCACAATTTTGACTTCGTAACCCGGCACGGGAAATCCGCAACTGCCTGGCCTGCATTTCCCCGGGCGGCTGGAGATGAACATGTGCAACATTTCCGTCGAGCCGATTCCGTCGAGGATTTCGATTCCGAATTGCCGCTTCCACGCCTTGAAGATTTCAGCGGGCAAAGTTTCGCCCGCCGAAACGCATTGCCGCACGGAAGAAAAATCCGCGTCGCAATTCTTCTCTTGCACTTCGCGCAGAACCGCCGCGTAAAATGTCGGGACGGCGAAGAAAATGGTGGGCCGACGGCCTTTTACCAGTTCGATCACACGATCTACTTTCGTGCGTTCCGGATTCAAGATCGTGCGCGCCCCGGCGGCCAGCGGAAAATACATCCCGTTTCCCAGGCCATAAGCAAAAAACAATTTGGAGACGGAGAACGTGACGTCTTCCGCGCGAAGATCGAGCACGCCGCGGGCAAAACCCTGGCTTGTCGCCAGCATGTCGGCATGGCGGTGCACCGCTGCTTTGGGCGCGCCGCCGCTGCCGGAGGTGTAAAGCATGAATGCGGGATCCTGAGGCAAAGTATCCGCGGCGGTGAGTTTTTCGGCGGCCGCAGCTATCGAGGCAGTCCACTTTGCGCAGGATACGCCGTGCAGATTCGCCTTTTCATCGCCGACCACGACAATCGGCTCTTGCGGGAGGACGCTGGAGGCAGGCAAAAATTCCGCAAGCGCTTCGGAATGGACAATCGCTGCGCGGGGTTCGCTATTTTCAAGGTAATGAATGTAATCGGAAGAGCGCGCGAAAGGATTCACGGGAACGGCTACCGCACCGATTTTTGCGGCTCCGAAAAAAGCGGCTATAAATTCCGCCGAATCCGGCAGCACGATTAGAACGCGGTCGCCACGTGAAACGCCCAGCGCCCGAAGTGCATTCCCCGCACGGTTGGCGAGCACCGCCAGTTCACTGTAGCTTACTTCGCGCGGCTCACCAGCGATCGCGATGCGCTTGGGGTGTGACCCGGCCGGGACATCCAGAAAATGAGCTGCCACATTGAAAGATTGAGGGAATTCCCTGTCGATCGATTTTTGGGGAGGAATCACGCCGAGCCTTCAGTCCACGCCGATGTCTTCGTGCCAGAGGGCTGCGTTTTTGGCAATGTAACTCGCGAGCATTTGAATGCACTCTTCGGAGTACAGGTCGATAACTTCGGTGCCATTTTCGCGCAGCCAATCAATGCCGCCGCGGAAATTCACGGACTCGCCGACAACTACGGCGCCGATACCGAATTGGCGGATCAAGCCGCTGCAGTACCAACACGGGGCCAGGGTAGTGACCATGATTTTGTCGCGGTAAGTGCGCTGGCGGCCAGCTTTGCGAAACGCATCGGTTTCACCATGGGCGGAGGGATCGCCGTCCTGCACTCGGCGGTTGTGGCCGCGTCCAAACAGCTTGCCAGTGCGGTCGAATAGCGCCGCACCGATGGGGATGCCGCATTCCGCGAGCCCCAGACGCGCTTCTTCCACGGCGGTCTTCAGCATGACGAGATATTTCTCACGATTTCCTTCTGCGTCCGTGCTCATTTTCACCCGGTCCGGAGTTTCCTGCCTCATTCCTTCACTTGGTGACGCCAACTGCCGGAAACATCCAGCTCAAAAGCAAATGTGTCGGCCAATAAACAAGCGCGACGGCCCCAACAGAAATTACGGCAAGGTGCACGGGAGCCGGTCCCCAGGAGCGATGAAAAAGCGGATCCTGGAACACATAGTTCATGTTGTAAGCAGCCGGCAAAAACCGAGAAGCAATGAAGAGCCCGGCGGCAATCGCCGCCTGCAATGCAAAAGCGCGACGGTCGTAGCCTACTTTGCGCATGGCCCAAAGCAGCGCCAAGGGAAGACCGATGTGAAAGCTGGAAAGCAGCCGCGCCCAGAGCGGTACGCGGGAATCCCACATATAGTCCGTTCCGCCGACGAGAAATCGCCCGGTGAGGAGCCGCCAGCCGATGTCAGCGGCCCAAAAGACTCCCGCCGCCAGCGAACTGACCGCCTGACTGGAAATCAACAAAGGGTTTCCCCACCACAAACCTGCGCAGGCTAGGATCACCGCGACATCGCACAAGTGCAGAAGATTGGCCCAGCCCCAAAAACGGATGTAGGCGGGAAGCCACACCAGAGTCCACACCAGCCCGACCCATCGCAACACGGGGAAGGCGTTGGCACCAGCCGTCATGCGTCCTCTCCAGTTGATGTTTCCATCGCGGCACAGACTACCACAGCCGGCCGAATCCTCACGCAACGGAACGAGCGCTCCCGCAGGGATAGAGCGAGAAGAGGTTGATCGTCAGACAGCCGGCACCAAAATGGAACTTGGCATTGCCGACTTGAGTTCCTAGCATGGTGCGACATGACAGAACCCATGCGCGAAGAAGCCGCAAAAACTGCCGCAGTGGTGGAATGGCTCCAACGACGCGAGGATGAGATGGCAGCTTTGCTGGCTGAACTGGTGGCCATACCGACGGAGAACCCGCCGGGGAAAAATTATCGCGTGTGTGCCGATTTTCTTGAGAAACGACTTAAGCAAGTGGGCCTGGACTGCGAGCGGCTGGAAGACAGCGAGACGAAAGAAGGTAACGCCGACATCCCCATCTGTTTGGTTGCTGAGTACGGACGAGGAGAACACGTTCTCTACTTTCACGGACACTATGACGTTGTGCCAGCGCAGTCCCCGGAACAGTTTCAGCCAGTCCGCAAGGAGCATTTCTTGTTTGGCCGCGGCTCCTGCGACATGAAGGGCGGGATAGTCGCCATGCTCTATGCCATTCTCGCGCTGAGAGAATGCGGCGCCACGTTGGGCGGAAGGATTGCTTTGACGCTGGTTCCCAATGAAGAGACGGGAGGCGAAGGCGGCTCGGCGTGGCTGGCGGCGCAGGGGAGGCTCGGGCGCGGCGGGATCGGCATGCTTTTACCTGAGCCGACGAGTGGCGTCGTCTGGAACGCAAACCGCGGGGCGATTTCGTTAAGCGTTCGTGTAATAGGAAAATCCGCACACGTTGGATTGCAGCACCGGGGGGAAAACGCGTTCGAGCGCATGCTTGAAGTTGTTAAGCGGGTCCAGGAGTTGAAGCAGGAAGTAGAGCAAAGAACCACCAAGTTCAACGTCGGGGCAGATCAAGCGCGCCAATCGATTCTGATGCTGGGCGGGCAGAGCGGAGGAGGCACAAATTTCAACGTGGTACCGGAGGAGTGCTGGTTCACGATCGACCGGCGAATCAATCCCGAGGAAAATCTCGACGATGAGAAGAGCAGATTGATTGCGGTCCTGGAGAGTTGCATGCGCGATGGCATCACGCTCGAATGGGAGGTGTTGCAGGAGGGACAATCCTCGGCGTGCAGCGAGGACGAGCAGCTCGGGGTAGCGCTGGCGCGCAACGTACGAGCAGTAACGGGCGATCGGGCACGCTTTGAAATGTGTCCTGGTTTGCTGGAGACCCGCTTCTACGCCGCCCAGGGTATGCCGGCGTTTGCCTACGGCCCTGGCATGCTCTCTGTGGCGCACGGACCGAATGAATATATCGACCTGCGGAAAATAATCGATTGCGCCGCGATCTATGCATTCACGGCGTTAGATATACTTCATTCCTGAGCGCTTCGGCTGGTGATCGTGAATAGGGACGTTTCGCTGCTGCTCACGGTTCATACGATGAAACGGAGTTTGGCGTACAAATGAGAATTGTTCGTTTAGAAAACGCGGGTCCACTCGTTGAGGGATGGCTGAGGCCATTTGTTTCGGGAAGCGTTCTCTTTAGTTAACGCGTCGTGGCGTCGAAAAGACAGAAACAACGTTGCAAGCTGTTGAAATGTGGTTAGTTATGCGGCGTAGAGGAGCTTTCGCGCGTTGTTCGCCACTATTTTCGCCACTGGACCCATCGTACTATTTCAACCTTTATGTCCAATGGCGGATGATGCCGTGGTATGCCGACCCTTTACTTTTGCCAACCCCACGCAAAGAACCAAGGCATGCTTCGGGCAGTGCTCTCTGTCAATGAGTGCGAGCGTGTCGTCAGCCAGCACGCCGCCACGTATGTCGGCGATAAGTTCCCGAAAGTGGCCAATGAGCAAGGGCTGGCAAATGACTTCGCCGTGCTCAATTTCCCACCGAATGAGACGCCGAAAGGATGGCGATCCGGCTATTACCGGCTTGACTCAGACCTGACGAAGCTCAACGAATCGCTTCTGGCACTTTCGCGCTAACTCCCCATTGATCTCTCAGGGAAACTGCAAGATAAGGGGGCGGGCTTCCTTCGCGAGCTATTTCCATTCTCCTGCAGAGGCTAACAGTTGCAGTCCGATGGCGAAGGACTGGTGTCCGAGGGACTGGCAATAGACGACCCTCGCGCGCGCCCGGAAATCCCCGGGCAGCGACCACAAATTCAGCCGCTCATTACGCTTCCAGGGATTGCTCGAAACAACGCGCACGCCGTGGCTGCTTACGTTTTCGGTGAGGCCCTCCTGCGCGGGATGGCGGACATCCAGGCTGCAGAGATCCACTCTTACTGCCAGGGGAATGCGTCGTTCCAATCGGCGCGCGATGGCTTCCATCGGACACTCCGCTATCTTACGGAAAATTGGCTGGATGGATGCCGCGGGTGGGAACGACAAGACCATTATACGCCTGCCTGCAGAGGATTAAGCGGCTGTTCCAAAATGGCAATGGGCATCGATTCCCGGTAAAGCTTAGCCTTCTGAGGTATTGGCAAGCCGGATACACGGTAGTACTCGCGGCCTATCGACACCTGCGGGGGCTCGCGAGAACATCGGTGCAATTCAGAGAAGTCTAATGTTCAGCTCCCTCTCTGGAGTGGTTATTCCTGGGTTTCTGGCAAAGAGATAAAGTGGAGGTCGCCTGTGAAACTGTTTAGTTTGTTGAAGATACCGACGATGGTAGTGGGTTTCGGAGCCCTGCTGTTCCTCGCACCGGCGTGCAAGGCGCAGTCGGAAGTTAGCCCCGATCACTTCGATGGAACCGACCCCTGGGAGATCGCTGCTCGGAGACCCGTGGCTGCGAAAGCTAAGTCGACACTGGCGACTGGTTCCTACCAAGCGCAGAACAAGAAGACTGGACTGGGCGCAAGCCTGCAACTTGCTTCGGCTCGCGAAGTCTCGAAGCCCACGCCACGCGACGCAGTGGCGGTCCAGGACAAGCGTAAGGTGGCAGTTCGCAAACCAGATAATAAATAACCGCGAGAGCGTTTCCGTTCCTAAGGAAGCTGCTAAGTACAGTTGTTCTTAAAGTTTGGACTCTCCCAAACTGCAATCCCATACCGAGATGCGCGTGTGTTAGTCGACTGTTTTCGTGCGCTTCGCAGACGTGTGTTTCACCGGTGGCTTGCGTCTGCCGGGGCTGTTGAGCGCAAGAAAACAGGCTTCTGAATAGTCAGTGACTTCCACGAAGAAATCCAAGTAACATCTTGCAGTTCCCTGGACAACCTCAGCGTGGGGTAGGAATGCCTCCAGAAGGCATGCGTCGCAGCACCCGAATTCCCAAAGAAATTGCGATTCTGTTGGTGGGCAGCGACATGGAGGGCAAGATGTTTTCTGAGCAGACCAAAACGGTCCTGCTCAGCCGCCACGGCGCCGGCGTCGTTTCTCAATATGCGCTCTCCGCGGAACAAGAGTTAATCCTCCGCAGGCTCGACACCAATAAAGAGGCCGAAGTTCGGGTGGTCGGCAATCTTGGTGCTCAAGGCAAAACCTACACTTACGGCGTAGCCTTCCTGAACCCGGGGACAGATCTCTGGGAAATCAAATTCCCGAGCATGACGGAGTCCGAAAAAGAGGCCAGCCGCGTGCTGCTTCAATGCAGCGGCTGCAAGGCCCGCGAGATGGTACAGCAAAGCGATTTGGAATCGGACGTGTACCTGGTCAACGAAGGCATTGTACGGACCTGCAAGAGCTGTGGATCATCGACGTTCTGGCGACGGGCTATTGACGATGGCAGCGGCGAACCTGTTCCGCCGGAAATAGCCGCGCTGGAAGGTGAGAAAAGAGCGGCGCTTGTTGAGGCGCTCCCGGCTGTGTCACCAGAAACGGAGCCTGCAGTGCAGCCCGCGGGACGCGTTGAAAACAAACGGAAGCACTTACGCACTAAAGTGAATTTCAAGGCCTGCATCCGGAGCCATGCCTTTGGCGATGACATCGTGACATGCGAAGACATGTCCCGAGGCGGCATAGGATTCAAAAGCCGGAAAGAATACGTTCCGCAAACCGAGATCGAAATGGCCGTGCCCTATTCACCCGGTGCACAGTCCATTTTCGTCCGAGCGCAGATCGTCCACGTCACGGAACTGAAGCAGGAACGACGATTCCGATGCGGGATATGCTACACCAAGTCGTAAGGGCGTACCTGGATTGTTGATTTCACAGTGCGGTCTGGTGTTTCTGAGTTCAATTTTTCCTGGTTTACTTCAGCGAGGCCTCGACTTTGCTTTTGAATTCCTTGACCCTGGCAATCACCGCCGATTCATCCACTGTAAGTAGTTTTCTGTCTCGCATCACAACGCGGCCGCCAATGATGACTGTCTCCACGTCGCTTCCCTTCAGCGCATACGCCAATTGCGCATAGACGTCGTACATCGGCACGGCGTTGGGGGCGTCCAGCCCGATGAGAATCAAGTCCGCTTTCTTCCCTGCTTCAAGCGAGCCGATTTCCTTTTCCATGTGCAGAGCCCGTGCGCCCTCGATGGTGGCCATCTCGACGACCGCTTTCGCACCCAGCGCTCGCGGGTCCATTCTGGTGATCTTCTGGAGCTTTGCCGCCAGGTCCATCTCTTCCATCAAATTCAGATCGTTGTTGCTGCCCGCCGGGCTGTCGGCGCCAAGACCGACGGCGATACCCGAAGCGCGTTCTTCAATCACCGGAGCAACGCCGCTTGCCAGCATCATGTTGCTCGAAGGATTGTGCACACAACCGACATGGCGCTGGGCCAGTATTTTGCGGTCCGTTTCATCGACCCAGACGCAATGCGCCGCAAGCACGTCCGGTCCGAGAATTCCGAGCTTGTCAAGATACTGCACCGGCGTGGTGCCATTTTTTTCGCGGCTGTCGTTCACTTCTTTCTTGGTCTCCGCCACATGGATCAGTATAGGAGCGTTGTACTTCCTGGCGAGCGCGGCGGAATCCTGCAGCGTAGCTTGCGAACAGGTGTACATGGAGTGAGGCGCAACTGCGGCGTGAATCAGCGGGTCGCCCTGCCAGCGTTTCAGGAATTTTTCCGTGTATTCGAGCATGGCCGCGTTGCTCTTATTGTCCGGCGCAGGAAAGTCGAGGATGGTCTCGCCGAGCACGCCGCGCATGCCGGCAGCCTTCGTTTCTTCGGCGACGGCGTCCTCAAAATAATACATGTCCGCAAAAGTCGTGACGCCCCCACGAATCTGTTCCGCAGCGGCGAGCCGCGTGCCCCAGCGCACAAACTCCTCGTTTACATTCTTCGCTTCCGCCGGAAAAATGAATTTCGTAAGCCACTCTTCTAGGCGTACGTCGTCCTTCAGGCCTCTCAACAAGGTCATTGGCACATGGGTGTGGCCGTTGATGAATCCCGGGAGAATCAGCTTGCCACGCGCATCGATTTTTTCTTTGGCGATGATTCCTTTCGGCGCAAGTTTGAGCCCGGCGCCGGAACCAGAGCCGGCGGCGACAATCTCATTTCCACGCACCGCGATAAACCCATCTTCAAGGATTCGGCGGCTCGAATCCATCGTGACGATCGTCCCGCCCGTGATGAGCAGGTCGACGGTCACGGGCTGCTTGGATGGTGTTTGACCGCCCGCGGAAGGAATCAGGTAGAGTCCCATCGCACAAAAAAACACGAGCGTCGAAATCGACTTAAGCTTCGGGACTGAATTCTCCATTTTCAGCTTCCCCTTCTATAGATTGCAGGAATCGAAGGGCTTGGGAAACAGATCTTTCATCTGAATGATTTCGGTCTTGCCTTTGAGGTTCGCGAGGATCACGGGAACGTCGCCGCAAAATTCCCAGATCAACTGACGGCAGGCGCCGCACGGAGGGGTCAACGCGTCTGTGTCTGTTACCACGGAGATGGCGTCGAAGCCGCGTTCGCCCTCGCTGATCGCTTTGAAGATGGCGATGCGTTCGGCGCAAACGGTGAGGCCGTAAGTCGCATTCTCGACGTTACAGCCGCCAAAAATCCGCCCGGAGGTGGCACGAAGCGCGGCGCCGACACGGAAATTCGAGTACGGCGCATGCGCGTTTTCCCTCGCCTGCCTGGCCGCCGAGATTAGCGTATCGTATTCGCTCATGCGATGGCCTCCGCAATTCGCGGAATCACTGCTTTCAACAAACCGATGAATTGCCCTTTGACGCGCTCGGCGGTCTCTAGCACTTCCAGGTGATTGAGCGGCTGATCAAGAATTCCCGCGGCCGCGTTCGTCACACAGGAAATGCCTAGCACGCGAATGCCGCTGTGCCGCGCGGCAATCACTTCCGGAACCGTGGACATGCCGACGAGATCGGCCCCGATCGCGCGCAGATATCGGATTTCCGCTGGAGTCTCGTAGCTCGGACCGGGGAGGGCGGCATAGACACCTTCGTACACGCCGATGCCCATGCGGTTTCCTTCACCGACGGTCATTTCGCGAAAGCGCTTGTCATAAGCCGCGGTCATGTCGTGAAATCGCAGTCCAAAGCGTTCATCGTTTGGTCCAGTGAGCGGATTGACGCCTTGCAAATTGATGTGATCGCTGATGACCACGAGGCGGCCTTGAGAGAATTCGCGTTTGATGCCGCCTGCGGCGTTGGTGAGGATGACGGCTTTCACGCCCATTCGCGCGAAAACGCGGATAGGAAAGGCCACTTGCTTCGCGGAATAGCCTTCGTAAAGGTGGACGCGGCCTTGCATCCCGGCAACCGGAATCGCTCCCACTTTTCCAATGACCAGCTTACCGGCATGGCCGATGGCGGTCGATTGAGGAAAGTGCGGAATTTTCGCGTAGGGGATCTTGGTGGCGCTGGTGAATTCGTCGGCAAAAGCGCCAAGGCCAGAACCAAGAACGAGCGCAATCTGGGGCCGCAGAGACGTTTGAGAAAAAATGAAATCGGCGGCCAGCCCGGCACGCTCAAATTCCCCTGCTGATTTGCCGTGGGTCGGGGTGGTGGCAGCGCTTTTTTTGAGCGACACCGATTTCCTGTTGCCGGAATCCGCATTTTTCTTCGGGCTCACGTAAACATCCCCACGATGGAAGCAGACATCAAGTTGGCCATCGTTCCCGCGAGCATGGCGCGAATCCCAAACTGCGCCAATTGTCCCCGGCGCTCGGGAGCCAGCGCGCCGATGCCACCGATCTGAATCCCGATGGAACTAAAATTGGCGAAACCACAAAGCGCAAAGGTGGCAATCGTGAAGGAGCGCGGATCAAGCATCTCTCTCATGCCTCCCAGTTGCTGAAAGGCAACCAGCTCGTTGATGACCATTCGTGTGCCGAGTAGATTCCCGATCCGAATGCAATCGTGCCAGGGAATCCCAATGACCCAGGCGACGGGCGCAAAGACCCAGCCAAATACTCTCTGAAGGCTGTCCGGGAACCACGCCACGTGGTTATGCCCCCAGCCCATCATCGCGTTGACCAGAGCCAGCAAGGCGATGAACGTGATGAGCATCGCGCCGACGTTCAGGGCGAGGTGCAGCCCGTCCACGGTGCCGCGCGAGATCGCGCCAAGAACGTTCGGTTCTTTTTCCATCTCGGGCATTTCGACGCGGCCGGCGGTGAGCGGCTGCTCCGTTTCGGGGACCAGCATTTTGGCCATAAGCAGCGTGCCCGGCGCGGTCATGATTACCGCCGTCAGCAAATGTTTGGCCTCGATGCCGAAGGCGATATAGGCCGCCATGATTCCGCCGGAAACGTGCGCCATGCCGCTGGTCATCACGCACATCAATTCGGACTTTGTCAGTTTGTTCAGGAAGGGGCGGATCGTGAGAGGCGCTTCCGTTTGCCCCATGAAAATGCTGGCGGCGACATTCAGCGATTCCGCCCCGCTCGCGCCCATAACGCGCGTCATTACCCACGCCGCAACACGGATGATGAGTTGCATAACGCCAATGTGGTAGAGCAGCGCAAAGAAAGCGGCGATGAAAATAATCGTCGGCAGCACTTGAAATGCAAACGAAAAACCGAACAAAGAGGTTTTCTTGCCGATTTCGCCCAGAACGAATTCCGATCCCACATAAGAAAAGCTGAGCAGGCGGTTCACGACCGCGCCAGCCGCCTGAAAGATTTGCCGGCCGATATCAAACCGCAAGACGAAAAAGGCGAAGGAGATCTGTAGGCCGAGCCCCCAAAGGACGGTTTTGAGGCGAATCGCTTTGCGGTCCGTGGAGAAAAGATACGCCAGGCCAAGCATCGTGGCCAATCCCAGCAAACCTGTGAATCGTCCCATGCTGCCCTCTCTCTTCTCGATTCGTATCCGTTCAGCCTATACCGCAGAAACTAAGCTCCGAGAATCCGGCGCACGAGCGGCCGCTTTTCTCGCGGAGCTTCTTCGCCAATGTGGTAACTCTCCGCGATAAGGCTCTTGGCCTCGGCAAGTTTGGCGTCGCTATTGTAATGAATCGTGGCCAGCGGTTCTCCCTTTTCCACGCGATCGCCGATGCGTTTGTGGAATTCGAGGCCGACGCTGTGATCGATCTTGTCTTCCTTCTTTTCACGGCCTCCGCCGAGCATCGCGAGGGCCACGCCAAACTGCTCGCAGTTCGTGCTGATGATGAAACCGCTGTCGGAACTCGGTACGTGGAAATGCAGGCGCGCGGTGGGCAGGCGCGCGGGTTCATCAATAACGCGTTCATCGCCTCCTTGCAGACGAATTCCTTGCCGGAATTTTTCGAGCGCCTGGCCGGTGGCAATCATGGTTTCGGCGAGGTGGCGGCCTTCTTCCACGCTCTTCGTTCTCTCGCCGAGATAAAACATCCACGCGGAGAGTTCGAGGCTCAGGTCACGCAAATCGGCAGGGCCGCGGCCTTTGAGGACTTCGATGGACTCGGCGACTTCGTTCGAATGGCCGGCCATACGGCCGAGCGGCTGATCCATATCGGTGATTAGGGCGACGACTTTTTTGCCCATACGCTTGCCGGTTTCGACCATGACTTCGGCAAGGCGAACCGAATCTTCTTCTTTCTTCATGAAGGCACCGGAGCCCGTCTTCACGTCGAGGACCAGGGCGTCGATGCCTTCGGCAAGTTTCTTGCTCATGATGGACGCGCAGATGAGGCCGATATTCTCGACAGTCGAGGTAACGTCGCGGAGCGCGTAAATCTTTTTGTCGCCGGGAGCAATTTCCGCGGTCTGCCCGATCAAACCCATTCCGCATTCACGGAGAACGCGTCGAAATTCCTCAAGCGACAGATTGACATTGAAGCCGGGGATCGCTTCCAGCTTGTCGAGCGTCCCGCCAGTATGGCCGAGGCCGCGGCCACTGATCATCGGAACCGTCAGCCCCCCAGCCGCCACAATCGGAGCAAGAATGAGAGAAGTCTTGTCGCCGATCCCGCCAGTGGAGTGCTTATCCACCTTCTTGCCGGGAATTTCAGAGTGGTTGAGGACTTCTCCGGAGTACAGCATCACTTCAGTGAGCGCCGCGAGCTCGGAGCGATTCATGCCACGAATCCACACGGCCATCAGCCAAGCGGCCATCTGATAATCGGGGATTTCTCCGCGGGTGTAGCCCGAAACTAGAAAATCGAGTTCCTCGCGAGAGAGTTCTCCGGAATCACGTTTCTTGCGAATCAGGTCGACGGCGCGCATGCGTTTGAAAAAGCGAACGGCGAGCGTAACATCCGCCTCATGAGGCGTCAACGCGATGCGCACGCTGACGCCGGCAAACTCTTACAGCGGCTGCTGCACGTCCGGGGGCAGGTTGGTAATTTGGCCGGAAACCGCATGCCAGCCGCTGGGCGTGCTGATGTAAACATGAATCGCGCGCATCTGATTGCTGATGATCTGGCCTTTGACGATCCTCCGCGAGGACCACAGGCAAGTTGCGACCGCGGTATCTTGAAAGATGCGGACTTTAATGTCGGAGGCGATGAACGATTGATACTTCGCGGAAGGAGATTCGACCGCCTCGACCCACTGAGCCCTGTCGACCGGTTGACCGTGAGAGAGAGCCCCAGCAAATTCATCGCTGTACACGCGCCGAAAGAAAGCGCCGGCGTTCGACTGAATAGCCCGCGCGGCTTCTCTTTCGAGACTGACGATCTCCTGCCGTTGTAATTCGGGGTCTATGGCGGATGCCGTGTAGCAGCGGTCAACGCACGCCAGCCGCCATCTTTCCTGCGCTTGCCAAGAGGAGCCAAGGACCAATGCGATTGCCAACGCCACCATAAGCCTAATTTTGAACATCTTGGAGCGCCTCCCTCAAGGAGTGACGGAATCCCGCCGGACTAATTCAGGAAAGGGTTACTGCTGACACCCATGTTACGGAAAGAAGAGTGCTCTTTTCCACTGCGCACGCGCCATGCGTTGCTGTGAATGACAAGCTTTCGTCTGGGGGAGCTTACGCGGGAACGGCTTGGGGAGGTGGTTGCGTCTCGACGGGGCCGAATGGGAGGTCGATATCGTTCTATACGGCGAAGGGGCGCGGCATGTCCACAAAATCCACAAGAAACGCAAAATCCGCTCTTCTTCTATCTGGTAGAATAGCCTGCCTAAACTAGTCTCATTTAGACGTCTAATTTAGACTAGTCTTGATTTTAAGGGAGGGGTGCATGATCGAAGCATCGAATCGGAGACGCGAAGTGGTCCATCCCGGTCTATTTTCACGCCGCAGCTTTCTCGCTAAGTCATCGTATTTCGGAGCGATGTATGGAGTCGCCAAATTGCTCCCGATGCCCGCATTGGCGGCGGAGTTGGCGGGAGACTCGCGCATATCTCAAACGCCGCTTGTGGATAAAGGCTTCGCATCGGTTAAGAAGATCGGTGACGGGCTCTACGCCACGATTTCCGATCCCTCAAAAGGTTTCCAGACAGTTTGCAACGGAGGATTTCTGGTTGGCAAAGACGGGGCGCTGTTGGTCGAGGGATTTATTAGCGTAGCCGGGGCTGCCTTCCAGGTGGATGCTCTGCGGATGGTCAGCCAGGTTCCCGTCAAGGGCGCGCTGGACACGCACTATCACTATGATCATTCCACGGGGAACGCGTTCTTCGGCGCCAACGGGATTCCTTTGTGGGCGCATGCGAACACGGCAAAACGCATCGTGGAGAGTTATGGGGCGATGCAGGGCGCCGACAAGGCGGCCTTCCTGGGACCGCTCGAGAAGGCAGCCAAGGAGGCCAAGACGGAGACGGCGCGGAAACACCGCGAAGACTATTTGGCCCACGTAACGAATGTGTTCAACGTTGCAAACTCCAGCGTTCTGGCCCTTCCGAATCGGCCGCTTGATCCGTCCAAGCTGCCGATGAAGGTGGATTTGGGCGGAGTAACGGCGGTGATCGAGAGCTATCCGGGACATTCAGGGACGGACGTAATCGTGCGAGTTCCGGAACAGAACGTCGTCTATGCGGGCGATCTTCTGTTTTCCAACATGTACCCGGTCACCTTCGACACCCAGGCCACCGTGTCCGGCTGGAGGCAAACGCTGAAGACATTCGCTTCCTGGAACAAGGACACTCTCTTCGTTCCTGGGCATGGACCGATTTGTGGTCAGGAAGGGATTGCACTGTCCAGGGCGCTCTTCGACGATATCGAGGAACAGGCACAGAAGATGCACAAAGCAGGCGTGCCGGCAGCGGAGGCCGCGGATCTTTACGTTGTTCCGGAAAAATACAAGAACGTCGCCATTTTTGCTTGGGATTTTTCCATTGCGCCCACGATTACGAAGCTGTATGCGGAATGGGGAGCAAAGTAGAGGCCCGGCGACCGCCTAGCAAGAAGGCACTTCGGCAGCGTGAGGCGTTAGTCCGCAATTAGGTCGTCGAAGCCGCGGGACTCGAAATCCAAGATAATCCGCCGAACTAGTGTTTTGCCTGTTTGGCCAGGTCCCAACCCTCCACAACAACCGATTGATAAGCATTTTCAGTGCGGATCGCATCCTGCACGATTTCCTGAAGTCGCCGCAGCAATTCCTTCGCTTGAGGATCGTCAGGGCCCACTTTTGTCTGCCCACCTTGAGACCGCAAAGTCTGCACATCCGCCAGAATCTGCCTCATCTCCCGGAAGAGCTCCCGCCCATGAGACACGTATTGCTGCTTTGCTGAATATAATTTATCTTCCCAGCGGCTGCGGCCTGGAAAATCGACATCGTTATCTAGCAAGGCGGCTTTCGCAAGCGTTGTGCGATCCATGGGATCCATCTTGTTTAATGCACTCTCGGCCCGGTCTAAGCCTTCCAGCGCCCTGGACATCGCACTTCCATCGCCGGCGCTTCTCGAACTCCCGAGATCGCTCAGGCCGCCAAGAGCCTTGCTCGACGGAAGATTATCATCGGTAATCACCTTCTTGGGTTGCGCGGCGTTCTTCTCCTTGTCCTTGCGGGCTTGACGCGCCACATCTCCCAGCGACGGTTGATCTTGGGCGTACCCGGGCCTCGAGGAGATTAGGACGCAAACGAGCACAGCGAGGAAACTCATCTTTCGCAACATGAATGGCCTCCGTAGCGACAAGCCGTCTTGTCTGGGGATGCGAACTCCTTCTCTTCATGCTCTCTCCCAAAGCCCGGACAAGCCATAGCCCAATAGTTTGCAGTTCCTAAAACGCTAACATTCGCTTCCGGGACGCCCCGGAAGCAATTGGCACCCGGGCGAAAAAATGCAAACTAATCGGGGAAAACACTGTTGAAGCTGCAAATGACATCGGACTTGGCTGCCAAAGAGAGTACGGAGCTTTCGCGGTCGCAAAGGAGCGCTTGCATTCCCGCGGACCCCGCCGCTTTGATCTCTTTCACCGCGTCGGAAATGAACAAGAAGTGCTGAGGCGCGCTTGAAAGCGAAGCGGCGATTTTCTTGTAGCTTTGCGGTTCAGTTTTTGCCCCCACACTGGTGTCGAAGAAAGCCGAGATGTACGGAGTCAGATCGCCTGACGCCGTGGTGTGAAACAGGTTTTGTTGCGCGAGGACGCTTCCCGACGAGTAGATGCAAATCAGCTTTTTCTGACGCCTCCAGCGTTCGAAAGCAATCGGCACATCCGGAAACACTTCACCGCGCAATTCCCCGCTGGTGTATCCCTGCTGCCAGATTTTTCCTTCAAGAGGCTTCAGCGGGCTGCATTTGCTATCCCGGGCGATCAGCCATTGGCCGAAAGCCACAATCGATCGAAGCCTGGCTTCATCGGGATGGTCCGCCCATTCCGGTGGTTCAAGGCCACTGCTCACATCCACATCGTGTTGCGCGCGCAACTCCTGAATCAAAGATTGAATCTCTTCTTGTTGAGAATGCTCTCGGAGAAACGATTCGAGCTTTTGGCTCGCATAGGGGAAGAGTGATTGGTAAACGAATTCGACGGGAGTTGTCGTGCCTTCAATGTCCAGAAGAATGACGCGGATTTGTGATGCGCTGATCTGAGGCACGCCGGCTACTTCGCCGCCGTTTGCGCGGGAATGTATCTGGGTCCCCAGCAAACGGGTTCGTAATTCCGGTCCACGCCGCTGTTTGTATAGCGGGGCGTCCAGCCGGCCTTGTCCTGAAACAGGCGGATAGCGCGAATCCGCCGGTCCCCGCAAAGATCGAACCAGTGCAGCGTGCCGCGCGGTACGCGAATCAAATCTCCAGCTTCAACTTCGATCGCTGCAACCGGCCCTTGCGCCGGATGAATGTGGAACAAACCGCGCCCGGCGATGATGTAACGGACTTCGTCCTCATCGTGCGTATGTTCGATGTTGAATTTTGCGAGCATCGCCTCCAGCCCGGGAGTGTCGGCGTTCACGTCGATCACATCCGCTGTGGCGTAGCCGCCCTGACGCTTGAGCTTTTCCACTTGCTCGCTGTAAGCGCTCAGCACTTGCTCCGCGGAAGCATCCGCAGGCAGTTCGGCCGGAGATTCCCAGCGTTCGTAGTGGATACCAATCCCCGCGAGGTAGTCGCGCACTTCGCCGTGTTCGCGGAGCGAACGATTTTCATCGGGGATTCGAAGGACGGCCACGGCATTAAACCCCAAGTTCTTCTAGTGGGGGAATCGCCCACTCTGTGCGGCGCCAGAGCGAACCAGCACTTCCATCAAGAACTCCAGAATTTCAACATGGCGCTTGGCTTCCTGCAAGCCCGCACCCCAAGTATAAAGCCCATGCTCCCTCAGAAGAAAACCATGAATTCCGGGGCTGTCCCGCAGGGTTTTCGAAATGTGCTCCCCTAATTCAATCATGTCTTGCGAATTCTCAAGAATCGGCAGCCACTCGCGATGCTTGTGAGTGCGAACACCTTCCAGCCCCTTCAGCATTTCATATCCTTCGAGCGCGATGCCGCCTTGTGCGGCGTGCGAACCCGAAAGAACCGTGCTCCAAACGGAATGGGTGTGCAAGACCGCCCCGGCATGAGCGCCGCGAACGATGGCAAGATGAAGCAGGGCTTCCGCGGAAGGCCGGCCATCGCCGCGCACCACATTAGCCGCTTCATCCATCTCCAGGAATTGCTTAGGGGCGAGGGTGCCCTTGTCCAGGCCCGTTGAAGTAATCGCCAGACGCAAGGGCTCGCGGGAAATTACGGCGCTGAAGTTTCCACTCGTTCCTAAAACCCATCCGCGTGCGTAAAAATCTTTTCCAATCTCCGCCAGCTCGGCAGCAACCTTCGCGAAGACTGAACTGTTCGGTTTTGCTAGTGGCGAGTTTTGCCGACCCCGAATTGATCCGGATCTGACCAAGACTTTGGAATTTTTCATTGCAATTCCCATAGTAAACCCAATTGAGGTCTGCTGGCAGAACCGCCTGATCGAGAGACTTCATGTTTCGCGGAGCTGTTTCGCACGACGGGAAATCTCGAGGGCCGTGGCGCGCATCTCTTCGTGGATAAGACCGTTGGTCGCGAGAATGACGGGATCACCAAGCTGGTAAGGCTTTCCGGCGAAATCGGTTACTTTGCCGCCGGCTTCTTCTATCAGGAGGACGCCCGCGGCAGTGTCCCATTTCGCGAGGCCGAATTCCCAGAAGCCATCGAAGCGGCCAGTCGCGACAGAGGCGAGATCGAGCGCGGCGGACCCATCACGGCGCACGCCGTGAGAGCGCTGGGTGAAGTCGCCGTAGTATTGCAGATTGGGGCTGGCCTTGCGATTGCGCACCGGAAACCCGGTGCACAGCAGACTGGTCGAGAGAGAGGCATTTTGGGAAACGTGGATTTTCTTGCCGTTGAGCGTGGCGCCTTCGCCGCGCGCGGCGGTGAAAAGTTCGTTGTAAAACGGATTGAAGACCGCGGCGGCGAGCAGCGCATCCCGCTGGGCAAGAGCGATCGAGACGCAAAAGCAGGGATATCCATGAGCGAAGTTCGTGGTGCCGTCAAGCGGATCAACGTGCCAGCGAAATTCGGAAGCCGAAGCGCTCTCATGCCCCGTGCCCTCTTCGGCAGCAATAGCGTGGTCGGGAAAGTACTTAGTGAGGCGCTCGACGATGAGGCGCTCCGAACGCTTGTCCGCTTGAGTGACGAGATCGACTTCGTCGCCTTTGTAGCGAATGTCAAGCGGGCGCGACAGTTCTTCAATCAGGATTTTCCCGGCGTCCTGCGCAACTTCGACAGCAGCTTCGAGATAGTTCTTGGTCATGGAGGAAATTGAGAGCTCTCCGCAAAATTGGCCCGCGCAGCAAAGGCTCTCACCACTTTACCACTGCGAATGAAACTATTGCGGGCCAGTGAGGTAGGACCGGCGGTGGCGGACTTGATAGCTGGCAGGATTAACTGTGACGACGATAGAGCGGTAGGTGTTGGCGGGACCGCGCGGAGTCGGGTAGTAGGCCAGGAGATATTGCGTGCGGAGCTCACGGTCGATGCGATCAAAGATAGCGCCCAGCTCCTGGGGCGTGTCGGGAAAAAACATGGCGCCGCCGGTGGTGTCGGTCATGGTTTCGAGGGCGTGTTCGCCGGCGGTGTTGCGGCCGCTTTCGTTTTTCACCGGGCGGATGACGATGGTGTAGAGGAGCGTGCTGGAGAGGACGGCTTCCTTGCGAGCGGCGTCGAAGTCCGAGGTGCTGGTGGTTTCGCCAGCGTCGGTGACCAGGATGATGACGCGGCGGCGGTCAGTCCCACGGCGTTCCAGCGCGCGAGAACCGAGAAGGACGGCGTCGTAAATCGAGGTGCCGGCACCGGCCGGCATCTTGCGAACAGCCGTTTGCAGCTCGGCGACGTTATCCGAAAACGCTGCGA